>Ga0187827_10002249_pt1 | contig 26661 bp, 26 predicted proteins | sample ETNtaG_39_FD_167969 | JGI IMG/M metagenome (GOLD analysis project Ga0187827, IMG submission 167969) | Marine microbial and viral communities from oxygen minimum zone, Eastern Pacific Ocean - ETNP2014_SV_150_PacBio MetaG (Illumina Assembly) | ecosystem: Environmental > Aquatic > Marine > Hypoxic... | reverse complement strand
GACCTCTTGCTCCGGAGGCAAGCGCTCTATCCAGCTGAGCTACGGGCGCAAATGGTCAAACAATTTACTACTTCCTTAGGATATTAAACGCTCAGCTGCCTCAACAGTATTCTCAACCAGCATGGCAATGGTCATAGGGCCCACACCTCCTGGAACAGGAGTCAGCGCTGATGCTTTATTCATAACTGATTCCGAATCCACATCACCTGAAAGTTTGTATCCCTTTTCAGAATCGTCTTCCACTCTGTTGATACCTACATCTATGATCACCGTGCCGTCGTTAATCATATCACCCTTAATGAGGCTCGGCATGCCCACAGCGGCAATGACAATATCCGCCTGACGGGTATAATAAGCGATATCAGGTGTCCTGGAGTGACAAACAGTCACAGTTGCGTTACCCGTATCATTTTTGGCACTAAGCATGAGGGCCATTGGTCGGCCGACAATATTACTCCTGCCAACAATAACCGCATGTTTACCACTGGTCTCAATATTATAAAACTGTAGTATTCGTAAAATCCCTTTAGGAGTGCAAGGAATAAACCGGGAATTACCCGCTGCTAAAAGTCCAATGTTCTCTGGATGAAAACCGTCCACGTCCTTATCCGGCCTTACGGATCGTAAAAGATTATCTGAATCAATTCCCTTCGGTAACGGTAGCTGAATTAAAATTCCATGGAAACGGTCATCACCATTAAGATCATTTATGAGAGCCAAAACGTCATTTTCTGACGAATCATCACTCAATCTAAAAGTTTCTCCGAAAAGACCCATATTTTCGAATCTGCGCCTTTTATTTCGCACATAAACCTGAGACGCGGGATCATCACCTACCAGAACTGCAGCAAGGCCCGGTGTAACCTTTTCGCTGGTGAGGCGATCTATACGGGAACTCAAATCATCGTAAACGGCTGACGCAACTTCTTTTCCTGAAAGGATTTTTGTTTCAGTCATAATCTTAAACTATAATCTTCACCTCATGTCATTAATTGAAAGGTGATAATAAAAAAAAGAGAGAAAACCGGTAATTAGGAAATAGCCCTAGTTGAGAACAAGAGACTCATCTATGAACTCAACCAATGAAGAAGCCTTCTCTTCAACTTCGCTGACGATTTGATTTCGCTGACGTTTCTCAGCAAAATAATCGTCCGTCACACTCATTGCCGCAAGAATAGCAATTCTTGTGGTGGATTGAGAAGAGGGCAGTTCTTTTTCTATTTCACGCATTTTCTGATCTACATACTGAGCTACATCAGCGATATAAGTTTCATCCGCCTGTGCCTTTACAGTGTACTCGTGACCAAAAATTGAGACACGGGCCAAATTATCCTGATCATCAGTCATAACGCCTCCTATCTAACCGGCACCTTCAGTTTCTTCAATGAGGTTAATAATTTTCTGGATCTGATCCCGGATAGCTTTCTTTTCTTTAGATGAGACTCCACCAGCATCAGAGCTACCACCCGATGTTTTCTTAAGACGTTGAAGCTCATCAACAGCGTCTTTTATCTTGTGTTCAAGTGAAGTCAAATTGGGAAGGACAGTATCCATCTCACCGTAATTTAGCATTGACTTGGGATGAAGTCTCTGAAATAATTTTCTCCATGATGGTATCAACTTCGTCATCTTGGAGTGTTCTATCATCGGAACGGAAAGAAAGTGAAAAAGTGACGCCTTGCATACCCGATTCTATCTGATCACCCCCGTACAGATCATACAGTTTTTTTGCACGCAAAAGATCTGTCCCATTTTCCTGAATTATCGATTCCAACTCCCCAATAGTAACAGAGGAAGGAACGCTTAGAGATAGATCGCGATCAATACGGGGAAACTGTGGCAGTTTACTGAACTGCACCGCCTCTATGGTGCTGTTGAACAGTTCAAGATTCAGGTTAATAGAGACAACTGGTAAACCAATATCATAGTACCCAAGAATCTCACTATTAACTGATCCAATGTCAGCTAGCCAACCTGATGAAGTTTCCCATCGCATCCCATATGAGAAAACAGAACTGTTCTCCAATTCAGTAAAGGATCCATCAAATCCAAATCTTTGTACAAGATCGCAAACTACTCCCTTTAGAAGATAGAAATCATTTTTATGTTGGTCTTGACGCCACCCCTTTGATACCCTGTCACCACAAGCCACACCAGAGAATTGTGGCGATTCAGTCCACTTCTTTTCCTCGGCCTGAAAAACATTTCCGTATTCAAACAGAGAAAGATCGTTTTCACCCCGACGTAGATTGTAATTAACGGCGCCCAGCAATCCGGGTAGAAGCGACGGCCGCATGACGGACATTTCCCGGCTCAGCGGATTTGCAACAGGCAACGGCTTTAATTCTGAAAAAGTTTGAGCATCCTGCTCACTCAATAGACTGTTTGTCATCACTTCGTTGAATCCCATTCCTGAAAAATAATCTCTCAGTTCGTCAACTGTTCTCTCTTCATCCGGTAGGATTGTAGTTACATCACCTACATAAGTCGTTTTTGATTCGATTTTGTCAAAACCGTACACACGTGCCAGTTCTTCGCACAGATCAATTTCACGCTCCAGGTCAGGCCTGAATGAAGGAATAATGCATTCATATTGATCATTCTTCCTTTCATGACCTATTCCAAGTCCATCCAAGGTTGAACGGATGAATTTGTCATCAAATTCAACACCGATTGAAGATTCAGCTCTTTTTCGATTAAGTAAAACCTTTTTCGGTTTTATTACTTTTGGATAACAGTCCACCACCCCGGCACAAATTTCGCCACCTGCTATTTGAGTAATCAGTTGTGCCGTCCGGTCAAGAACAGCAGTTACATCATCGTAATCGGCTCCTCTTTCAAAACGCCTGGATGCCTCACTGGAAAGGTCCAGTTTTTTCGCACCTTTCCTGATCGTGACTGGATCAAAGTAGGCGCATTCAATAAGGACATCGGTAGTTTTTTCGGTCACTTCTGTATTTTCGCCGCCCATAATACCGGCGAGGCCAACAGGTTTTTTCGAGTCACATATTAATAGATGATCACTGCTCAGCTTCCTATTCTCCCCGTCAAGCGTCACCATTTTTTCATTATTCTTGGCGCTTCTGACAATAATTGTTTCTCCTTCAACCAATCCCAGATCGAATGTATGAAGGGGATGCCCCAGCTCCAGGAGAACATAGTTGGATATATCCACAACAGAATTAATAGACCGGATGCCGCACTGCTCCAGTCTTTGAACTATCCAGTCAGGCGAGGCACCAACTTTAATCCCTTTTACAACCCGGACAGAATAACGGGGAGAGCCTTTCTCATCCTCGATTATAATGGTTACTGCATCTTCAACTAACTGGTCAGATTCAGACAAGGATATATCATTTTGTTTAAGCTTTGCATCAGTTAATAGGGCTATCTCCCTCGCCACGCCGAGATGAGACATACAGTCGGGACGATTGGGAGTAAGTTCAATGTCAAGAGTATCACCGTTCTCACCTACGGTAGACTCCAGTCCTGCACCTGTAAGAAGATCTGCTAATTCCTGGGGCGCCAGTTTGAAGCTGACGAAATCTTTGAGCCAATCCAAAGAGACAATCATGCAAATTGCCTCAGAAAACGAACATCGCCGTTGAAATAAAGTCGAATATCATCAATACCGTGCTTAAGGATGGCAAGTCTTTCTATTCCCATTCCCCAGGCATATCCAGACCATTTTACGGGATCATATCCGACCATTTCCAGAACGGCCGGATCAACCATACCGCAACCCAGGATCTCTAGCCACCCCGTTTTTTTACACATAGAACACCCATCGCCGCCGCACATGAGGCACGTGATATCCACTTCAGCACTCGGTTCAGTGAACGGAAAGAAGCTGGGCCTGAAACGAGCTTTAACCTCTTCACCAAAAAAATGACGGCAAAAATACTCCAACGTCCCTTTCATTTCAGCCAGAGATACATTCTCAGCTACGTAGAGTCCTTCCACCTGATGGAACAGGCAGTAGCTCCGAATGCTGACTGCCTCGTTCCGGTAAACTCTACCGGGGCAGATCACGCGCACAGGCGGTTCCTGGTTCTCCATCACGTGGATCTGTGTATTGGAAGTGTGAGTCCTCAACACGTCATTATCAGTGATGTAAAATGTGTCCTGCATATCCCGGGCTGGATGGTGCTTGGGTATATTCAACGCTTCAAAGTTATGGTAATCATCGTCGATTTCTGGTCCATATGCTACTGAAAATCCAATGGCCTGAAATATTTGCTTCACTTCACGCATGGTCTGCGTGATGGGATGGAGTGACCCCATTGTGACCTCATCTCCGGGCAGAGAAAGATCAGCAATCTTTTCTGGTGAAGCGGTACCGGTGGAAGCAGCATCCTTCACTTTTTCAATTTCCCGGGTCAGCTCGGACTTGAGCTTATTTAACAATTTCCCCATTTCCGGTCGATCACTTTCGGGAACTGAACCCAATTCTGAAAAGAGATCCGCCACTTTCCCCTTGCGGCCAAGATATTCATGCCTCAGCTTCTCAATCACTGTTGCATCTCCAGCAGAAAGTTTTTCAAGGGACTTACTAAAAGTATCGCGAACAGAATCTATTTTGGATGCCAATGACATTGTTGAGTTAGGAGTTGCTGAAGTTACTTTTTATCATTTTCAGGATAAAAGAAAATCCGCCAGGTTTCCCGAGCGGATTTGCAAGACAAGACGCCAAATGTCCCGTCAAATATTTAGGTAAAAAATCGACCCGATTTATTCCTTGATACCATATTAATTGGCAGAAGCCTTAACCACTTCAGAAAAAGCTGACGGCTCACGGACCGCCAGATCAGAAAGCATTTTTCTATCCAGTTCAATATTGTGCGATTTAAGACCAGCCATCAATCTGGAATATGAGGTACCGTTCAGTCTGGCAGCGGCATTAATTCTTGTGATCCAGAGCCTTCTGAATTCACCGCGCCTCCTGCGGCGATCCCTGTAGTTGTACAGCATGCCTCTTTCCACAGCCTCCTTGGCTGTTCGAAAAAGACGACTCCTAGCACCATAGTATCCTTTTGCCTGCTTGAGGATCTTCTTGTGTCGTTTTTTCCGCTGGACAGCGTTTTTTGCTCTCGGCATTTATATATCCTATTTACCCAGCATCTTCTTGACGCGCTTGGCATCAGCATCGCTTACATCACCACTCTTGCGGAGGGAACGCTTCCTGTCCATGCTTTTCCTTGAAAGCAGATGAGACTTGTTGGCTTTATTTTTTCGTACCTTTCCGCTACCTGTAAGAAAGAATCTTTTTGCTGCCCCTCTTCTCGATTTCATTTTAGGCATAGCAATTTCTCCTATTTTGGCGACATGACCACGGATATCCGTCTGCCTTCAAGATCGCCACGCTTCTCTACCTCAGCAACATCACTCAATCTATCTTCAATTCGACGAATCAATTCTTCGCCAAGATCCTGCCTTGCCATCTCACGTCCACGATACATGAGTGTTATTTTCACTTTATTTCCTTCAGAAATAAATTTCTTTATACGATTAACCTTAATTCCCAAATCATGATCACTGATTCGGGGGCGAAATCTAATCTCTTTAATTCGAATAACATGCTGTTTTTTCTTGCTTTCCTGGTCCTTTTTCTTCTGATCATACTTCAGTTTACCATAGTCCATAATTTTACAGACTGGAGGCTCAGTGCCAGAGGCTACTTCAACCAGATCCAATCCGGCTGACCTTGCCGATTCCATCGCTTCACTAATAGAGACAATTCCCATCTGCTCACCAGCCTCACCGATGAGTCTCACTTCCTGCGCCCGAATTCGATCGTTAACTTTTATCTTTTCTACTTTTGCGATTGTTCTTTTCTCCTTTTATTATTGATTTCATTGTCAAGTTGTTCAATCAGTTGATCAACTTTCATTTGCCCCAAATCACCTTCAAAGCGGCGCCTGACAGAAACTTCACCCGCTTCAGCCTCGCGGGCGCCAACGATAAGCATCACATTAACTTTATTCATTTCGGCATTCCTGATCTTTGCACCTACCTTGTCAGCTCTGTCATCGAGTTCAGCCCGTATACCTGCAGACTTCAGCTGGGTTAGCAAATCTCTGCCGTAATCTCCGAATTTGTCTGAAATAGTAAGGATGGCTACCTGAGTGGGTGCCAGCCAAAGGGGGAAATTTCCGCCACAGTGCTCCAGATAAACTCCCAGGAAACGTTCAATTGATCCCAGGATAGCTCGGTGTATCATAACGGGTCTCTCATAGGAACCGTCTTCCGCTACATACTCAAGTTCAAATCTTTCAGGCAAATTGAAGTCGAGCTGAATAGTACTTAGTTGATGATATCTACCCAGCGCATCTCTTGCCTGAAAATCGATTTTCGGCCCATAAAAAGCACCTTCCCCTTCAACTAAATTGAAATCCATCTTGTGTTCTATTAGGGAAGCTTCCAGCATCGCTTCAGATTTTTCCCAGAGTTTTTTGGCACCTAGCGCCTTCTCAGGCCGTGTACTCAATTCAACTTTGACTGATTCAAACCCAAATGTCTCAAACACGATATTGACCATTCGTATCAAATCGCTGATTTCATCTCCAATCTGATCCAAGGTACAAAAAATATGTGCATCATCCTGACTGAAGCTTCGGACTCGCGTGAGACCAGATATAACACCGGCACGCTCGAATCTATGAAGCCGGCCGAAGTCGGCGATTCGGAGCGGTAAGTCTCTGTAGGAATGCAAATCTGATTTATAGATTACCGTATGTCCAGGACAGTTCATCGGTTTAAGACTGAATTCCCGTTCACCAATCTTCATGTGGTAAAGATATTCCCTGAATAGATCCCAGTGGCCTGACTGCTTCCACAGTTCAATATCATATACCTGGGGAGTAATCACTTCATCATATCCAAAGTCCTTATACAGTTCCCTGATAAAGTTTTCCAGCTCTTGATATAATATTGCACCTTTGGGCATAAAGAATGGACTGCCTGGAGAAAGCTGATCGAAAAAGAATAATTCCAGTTCCTTTCCAAGTTTCCGATGGTCCCGTTCCTTTGCCTCTTCAATCTGTTTAACATAGGCGTCCAGCTCTTTTTTGTTGTAAAATGCCGTGCCGTAAATACGCTGAAGCATTTTATTTTTTTCGTCACCACGCCAGTAAGCACCCGCTGTATTCAGAAGTTTGAAATGCTTTATCATCCCCGTAGAGGCCAGATGAGGGCCTCGGCAGAGATCAACAAAATCACCCTGAGTGTAGGTGGAGATCGCCTCGTCATCATCGAACTCATCAATCATTTCAATTTTATAAGTCTCTTTCTTTCCCTTAAATAATTTTTTCGCTTCTTTGACACCTATCTCAGCTCTATTTACACTGTAGTTCGCAGCAGAATGTTCTCTCATACCGTTCTCAATTTTCTCCAGATCTTTATCACTGAACGGTGTCTCAACATCAAAATCGTAATAGAACCGATTCTCGATAGTTGGCCCGATTGTCATTTGCGCATCAGGGAAATATTTATTCACGGACTGAGCCATAAGGTGTGCAGCGCTGTGAAGTAAAACCGAGTGGCCTTCTTCAGAATCAGCATAGACCGGCGACAGCTCAGCATCAGATTCCACGCTCCTGTTCCAATCCCACAACTGGCCGTTCACCATCGCGGCAACGGCGTTGTCAGCGAGAGAAGAATCTATGTCCTGGAGAATGGAAGATACAGATGTATCAGAAGGATAGGTCCGTGAATCGTATCCCGTAACCTTTACGGTGATCTCTTTCGTACTCATAAATATTCAGTATGGTAATTATCATTCCGTGGGCGATACTGGACTTGAACCAGTGACCTCTGCCATGTCAAGGCAGCACTCTAACCAGCTGAGCTAATCGCCCCGGGGATGGCGAATTTAGAATGACCCTTTTCGGAAACAAAATCAATAACAGGAAGGACAAAATCTTCAATTCATGGACGGATCCAGTGTGGAACCGTAAGCGTACTGATCAGCGACAACTTCTATTGCTTTTAAAACTACAGGGTCATCATCAAATGATGACTCTATACGCATTCCAATGCCTCCAACCGTCCAAGACATATCCCTCTCAAGCATGATGCGGATATGATCTAATTCATCGTTAAACAGGTCATCCATATCCTGCTCATAATGTTTTCGCAAAACTGACAGTGAATGCTCGATCCGTTTATCAGTCTCCGATTCTTCTTTCAGCATCTCTTCCAGCTTGGCCAGCTCCTTTTCTCCTTCAGATTTCAAATCGAGATTTTTCGAAGAGATGAAAGACCGGAATTCCTCGACAATATTATCGGTGATTTCAATATTTTTTGTAAGCTGATGAACTTTGTGATATTTGCTGCTGAATTCAAAAAATAAGCCTTTGCGCCAACACTCCCTCGTTAACAGTGGTGTTCTTTCCTGTTCCACCTTAAAATCTGGTGTTATGCCGCCATTTGAAATAACGCGCCTTCCGTTAACAGTGGCAAATACAGAGTCACTCCCTTCCGCATCAGCGGCCACATCGCCTCGTAGATAACCGGGCTTTTGAATTAAGCGTCCCGACGGAATGTAATATTTTGCAGTGGTCATTTTCAGGGTTCGCGCTTCATCTAGCTGATAAGCGGTTTGGACAAGCCCCTTGCCAAATGAGTTGGTCCCCACCACAATTCCTCTGTCAAGGTCCTGGATAGCTCCGGCCACAATCTCGCTGGCAGAGGCACTACCGCCGTCAATCAGGACCGCCAGACGGACAGATGTATCGACAATAGGTTTATTCTGGGAAGTAAATGTCCGATTGGATTCATTCGATCGACCGGACATGGAAACCACCTCAACTCCTTTTTCCACCAGCATGTCCAATATTTGAACAGCCGCATCCATAAGGCCACCAGGGTTCCCTCGCAGATCAAGTATAATTCTTTCTACCCCCTGATTGTCGAGGCTTCTAAGAGCCTGTCTCATTTCACCCGATGAATTTCTCGAAAAGCGATTCAGTCTAATATATCCTGTTTTGTCGTTTATCATTCCCGAGTAACTAACATCTTTTACAGTGATAGTACTTCGTGTTAGAACAAAGTCAATATCCTCTTCTCCCCACCGGCGAATGGTAAGCGTCACTTTGGTATTTTTTTGACCACGGATATTATCAGCGGCGTGATCCAGAGACATTTCCGAAGTAGATTCACCGTCTACGGCAATGATCTTATCACCAGTAATGACGCCTGCTCTCTGAGCTGGAGAATCGTCAATGGGAGCAATGACGGTGAGAGAGTCATTACGAACACCCAGTTGAATGCCTACACCGCCGTAGTTTCCCCTGGTTAACAAATTAAGCTGGTGACGGTCTTGTTCTTCAAGATAGACCGAATAGGGATCCAGTTCCGAAAGCATACCGTCAATTCCGGCGGTGGCCAGTTTTTTCGGATCGATCTGGTCGGCGTAATCGGTCATTACTCTTTTGTAAACTTCGTACACCATCCGCCAATTTGATGATATATCCCGGTACAGATCGGACCTGCCGATGGAAACAACCGTAACCAGTAGTACTGATATAAATAAAGTTCTCTTAATTGATCGACTGATTTTCATGAAATAATCCTCAATACCTGAGATGAGATATCTTTTTCCAATTCTTCTGATTGGTTTTGACCATCAAGAATAATATACCTGTCGGATTCTTGTTCCGCAAGTGTTAGGAAACCGTTTCTCACTTTTTCCAAAAAATCCACGCCTGTCGCTTCAATTCTGTCTCTTTGGCGGTCACCAAGTCGGGAAAGTGCCACATCAACAGGTAGATCAAACAAAAAAGTCTTGTCAGGAATGGCCAGTTCAAAAGCGAGGCGATTGATCTGCCTGAGCCATTTCTGAGACAAGTCCCTGCCGAAACCCTGATAAGCCAATGTTGAATCGATATATCTGTCGCAAAGAATGATAGTTCCTTTTTCAAGATGCGGAATGATCACTTCTTTAAGCAGCTGCGATCTGCTTGCAGCCAGTAGGAGGGCTTCATTTTCGGGAGCCATCGATGAATTGTCGGGGTTAAGTAGCACTCTTCGAATATCTTCTGAAATGGGTGTACCACCGGGCTCCCGTAATAGCAATGGTGCATTCCCTTCTTCCTCTAACCTTCGTTCAAGTCCACGAGCCTGAGTACTCTTCCCGCATCCGTCGATACCTTCAAAAGTAATGAAAAGACCCCTGCTCATCGGGTGGCCTCTTCATCAAAATGGACGCTGTCTGAATCTTTACCGATCAACACGGTAACTTCTCCCTTCACCTTCTTCTCATCAAAATGTTGTGCACCGTTTGAAAGACGGCCGCGCCAAATTTCTTCATGGAGTTTTGTTATTTCCCGGCAAACAGCAACAGGTCTATCACCAAAAGAGTCTAAACAATCCTTAAGTGTACGTCCCACCCGCTCAGGTGACTCAAAAAGGATGATGGTCCTCTCTTCCCCGCTAAGCACATTAAGGCGCGTTTTTCTCCCTTTTTTCTTAGGGAGGAAACCTTCGAAAACAAAACGGTCTGTGGGCAGACCCGATGCTACAAGTCCCGCGAGAACAGCCGAAGCACCGGGAATGGGTACAACAGCGATCCCCTCAGAAATGCATGCCCGCACAAGTTTATACCCAGGATCACTAACGGTCGGTGTCCCAGCATCAGAGACAAGGGCCACATCATCACCGCCAGATAGAGTGTTAAGTATTTTCGGAATTCTCCTCTCTCGGTTGTGTTCGTTATAGCTTAGCAATGGTTGAGAAATTTCGTAGTGCTTCAAAAGTTTTACAGTCCGGCGAGTATCTTCAGCCAGGACAAGGCTCACACCTCCGAGAGTCTCAACTCCTCGGTGAGAAAAATCAGAAAGATTACCGATGGGAGTGCTGACAAGGTAAAGAGTGCCGATGGTAACTGTCCGTCAGTTTATAATTGCGTCAAGGCTTTTCCGGATGATATCTATTCCGTAATCAATTTCGTCAGTAGATATATTCAACGGTGGCCGGAAGCGAATTGCATTGTCCCCGCTGCCTAAAATTAAAGTGCCGTTTTGAATAATCACATCTAGAAGCTTGTCCCGGGTTTCGGAATTGGGAAGATCGAAAGCACACATGAGACCGGCGCCGCGGGCATTTGTAACAAAATCAGCATAGTCACCCTGGAGTGCTAAAAGTTGATTGTGCAAATATTCGCCTGTTTTTTCGGCAGCATCAATCAGATTTTCTTCTTGAATTATGCTCAGGTAAATGGTGAGCCGAACCATGTCAGTCAGGTTACCACCCCAGGTAGAATTGATCCTGCTAGATTCCTTGAAAACATGATTCTCCACCTCGTCTAGCCTGGATGTGGAAACAAAACCGCAAACCTGTGATTTCTTCCCAAAACCCATAAGATCCGGCGCCACATTATGATTTTGCCACGCCCACCATTTTCCTGTAATTCCCATACCTGACTGTACTTCATCATAAACTAGCATAATTTCATTCTCGTCACAAATTTCACGCAACGCTTGGAAAAATTCCGTCCGAAAGTGGTGATCTCCCCCTTCTCCTTGAATGGGTTCAATAATAAGTGCGGCAAGATCATTTCCGTGCTCACCAATGGCACCTTTAATCTGGTCAAGAGCCTCCGCTTCTAACGCCACGACCTCGGCAAGGTTGTCATCATTCAGAGGAAATTTCACAGCAGGATTGACGATCCGCGGCCAATCAAATTTCGGAAAATGGACTGTTTTCCGCGGATCGGAAGTGTTGGTGAGAGATATGGTATATCCGGTACGTCCGTGAAAGCAGTTGTTAAAATGGATTACTTTTGATCCCATCTCTTGAGCTGAGCCGTTTTTCTGAAAGTTTTTCCTCACCTTCCAGTCAAAACTCGCTTTGAGCGCATTTTCAATAGCAAGAGCACCACCTTCTATAAAAAAACCGTACTTGAAAATATCAGGCATGGTAACGGTGAAAAAGGATTCTACAAACTGTGCCAGTTGGGCGGTGTAGATGTCTGAATTGGTCGGCTTGTTCATAGCGGCGATGGCTAGCTCATCTTTGTGTTCCAGTAGCTTGGGATGGTTGTATCCAACCGGGATAGAGGCAAACATGGTAAAAAGATCAAGATATTCCCGGCCATCCCTACCGTCAACGAGCCATGAGCCGTGGCTCATCTCCAGATCAACAACTGGTTCAAAGCCATCTGTCAAAATATGATTGCTTAGAGTTTTTCTTACATTGGCTGCTTCAACTGTTATCATTCAAACGTCCTTTATCAAATTGAATTTTCATCACCAAATCTAATGCCCTGAGCATGAGGAAGTTCATTGCTCCAGTTAATTGTATTTGTCTGCCGACGCATGTACGCTTTCCACGCATCGGATCCGGATTCCCGTCCACCACCGGTTTCCTTCTCTCCGCCAAATGCACCACCAACCTCAGCCCCTGAAGTACCAATGTTCACATTGGCAATGCCGCAATCGCTTCCTCTGTGAGATAGAAATTTTTCCGCACTCTTTAAGTTAGTTGTGAATATAGAGCTGGAAAGCCCCTGAGGAACATCATTGTGCTGATGCAAGGCATCTTCAAGATCACTAAATGGGATTAGATACAAGATTGGTGCAAACGTCTCTTCCTTTACCGTATCATAGCTGTTTTTTGCCTTAATAAGAGTAGGCTGGACAAAATTGCCGGCGCCGTCCAACACCTCTCCGCCGTATAAAACTTCTCCACCCTCATCGCATACTCTTTTGATAGCGTCCAGGTATTCATTTACAGCACTCTCATTTACAAGAGGTCCCATGAGGGTCGATTCATCCAATGGGTTTCCGATTGTCACTTGGCTGTAAGTCTCCACAAGTTTTGCGATAATTTCATCAAAGCTCTTTTCAGAAATAAATACTCTCCGGGTTGAGGTGCATCTCTGGCCGGCAGTTCCTACAGCACCAAAAAGAACTGACGATATGGCCAAGTTAAGATCAGCCGAATCATCAATAATAATGCCGTTATTTCCACCCAATTCCAGAATGGTTTTTCCCAACCGTTCACCAACAATACCACCAATCCGTTTACCCATGGCTGTGGAGCCTGTAAATGAGATAAGTGGAATTCGTCTGTCAGACACCAGCCTCTCACCTATCGTTCTGCCGGGACCGATAATAAGTGAAAAAACAGGCGGAAAACCTCCCTCTTCCAGCACCTGATTACACAAATTTTGAACAGCGATAGCGCTGAGGGGAACCGATGAGGACGGCTTCCAGATAACTGTATCACCGCAGACTGCAGCAATGAACGCGTTCCATGACCAGACAGCAACAGGAAAATTAAAGGCTGAAATGACGCCAACCGGCCCAAGCGGATGCCACTGTTCATACATCCTATGGAGTGGACGTTCGGAATGCATGGTCAGGCCATAGAGTTGCCGTGAAAGACCAACAGCAAAATCGGCAATATCGATCATCTCCTGAACTTCCCCATCACCTTCCTGCTTTATTTTTCCCATTTCAAGTGCAACAAGGCTGCCCAGGGCATCCTTATTATTGCGGAGAGACTCTGCCATAAGCCGTACCATTTCTCCACGCTTTGGCGCTGGAACCATGCGCCATTCAGCAAAAGCCTCACTTGAAGAAGTCATTATCTTTTCATAGTCATTTTCTGAAGCTTGATAAACAGATGCAATCACCTCATCTGTTGCGGGATTTAAGGAATCGAGCTTCCCTTCACTCTTGGAGTCAGACCAACCTCCAGGCCCAGTACAGCCACCATAATTGTTCTTGTCAATGCCTAACTGTTTTAGGAAATCCATTCTATTTACAATCCTTCTGTATACAATTTAGTACAGCCAAAAAAGCGCGGAAATTTATCTGGTAACCGGGGTATTCCCAAAGGAAACGGGATTGCCAAATCAATAGACAAAATACTTCAGATAGAGGAACATTACGGGCGAGGCGAATATGAGCGAATCAAAGCGGTCCAAGACACCGCCGTGCCCGGCCAAGAATGATGATGTATCTTTAACACCCATATCTCTTTTCATTAACGATTCAGCAAAGTCCCCGCTTTGGCCAATAATTCCGATAATAATGCTGAAAATGACATAATCGATTGAGTGAATGCCCGCCATGGAGTATTGAGATGACAGAGCGCCCGACCTGAAAATGATATAGAAAAAAATACAAGCTGCTACAAGACCTGCCGCTCCGCCTTCCACTGTTTTCTTGGGACTGATCCTTTCAATCAGTTTGTGCTTGCCCAAATTTAGCCCTACAAAATACGCTGCCGAATCGCAGGACCAGACTCCCACAAATAGACAAAAGGTCAGTTTCATTCCCATGGTCGGATCGATGGGATCTATTCCTCGCAGACCGATCATGGTTCCCAGCAGAAGCGGGATGTAAACAATTCCCGCCAGAGTATAGGATATATTACTCAGTCCATTTTCTTTCTTTCTGAAAAGTTCTAAAAGAACAACCAGAACCGTGGCAATGAGCATTAATTCCCCGGGTCTAAAAATGGTGAGAGGATTGCCCGGACCGAAATAGTAATGAAGAGCTATCAAGACTGACATGACATAGCCCATAAAAAATTGTGGCTGAATCTGCTGTTTCGCACCCAGAAGATAAAATTCCCTGACGGCGATTACAGATACAACCGTGACAAAAGCCGTGAACGGCAGTCCTCCCAAAAATATGAGGGATAAAATAGCCGGAATTCCCAAAGCATTGACCAGCGTCCTTCCGCCTGATGATTTTTCACCGGTGATATTAGTCACTTATCTTTCCTTTTCATGTATTGATTATCTCCTAGCTCCATCACCTCAATTTTAACTTTTGCGATCCCGTTGCCGATAAATCCTAGCTTAACAGCAGCTCCGTAAGAACAGTCAAGAATCCGCCCCTTGGCATATGGTCCGCGGTCATTCACTCTGAGAACAACTGATTTTTTGTTATCCATATTAGTCACTCTGATGAGTGTATTAAATGGAAGTGTTTTGTGTGCCGCCGTCAAACCATACATATCATACGTTTCGCCATTGGCAGTCACCTTCCCGTGGAAATCTTCAGCATAGAATGATGTGACACCGGTCATTGATTTTCTGTGCTTTGTCTCTTTACCGGACGCATCTTTCGTCTTCAGGCGGATGCTATTCCGCTGTCCATATCTCGGGGAAGAATGACAGCTAATCATAATCAGCATGGTGAAAATAGCTAACCTTCTAATCATACGGCTCTACTTTACCGATCAAGTCACAAATGGTAGCAATATCATTTTCTTCACAATAAGTGCCCAAATCATTGATGATCCTTGTTGCAATTGCCACATCCCTGAAATTCGCAGTCCCCACCTGCACTGCCGAAGCACCCGCCAACAGATATTCAATAACATCCTTTGCGGATGTAATTCCACCAATACCGATAATCGGCACGTCCACCGCTTTGGATATTTTATAAACAGAAGCAATTCCCACAGGTCTGATAGATGGTCCCGAAAGACCTCCAATATTTGTGTTAACATTCGGCCTCCGTGTGGCTGGGTCTATGCTCATACCAAACAGAGTGTTTATTGCGGACAGGACGTCAGCACCCCCTTCAACGGCGGCAGCCGCAATTTCGCCAATATCGGTAACGTTCGGAGATAGTTTCAGAATTAACAACTTTTTCGTTGCAGATCTGAGCGCTTTCGTCAACTCCTTGGTGGATTTCGGGTCTACAGAAAACTCCATCCTCCCAGTGTCTACGTTTGGACAAGATACGTTAATCTCATACCCACAAACAGTTCCGCTTCTGGATTCCAATTTCTCTAAAACATGGAGGTAGTCATCAATGCTAAACCCCGCAATATTTGTGATAACTTGAGTCCCAATGTTCTCATAAACAGGAATCATTTTTTCAATGTATTCGTCTACACCTATGTTAGCCAACCCGATGGAGTTGATCATTCCTGATGGTGTCTCAACAATCCTCGGAGGCGGATTCCCTTCACGTGGATGCTTTGTTATAGATTTTGTCACAATAGCGCCCAATTGAGATACATCCACCAGATCGTTAGATTCCGTTCCGTACCCAAAAGTCCCCGAGGCAACGAATACCGGATTCTTGAAACTGACGTCTCCCAGTGATACAGAAAGATCAACAGTCATGAAAAAACAATCTCCTTTGCATGGTAGATAGGTCCATCAGTGCAGACCAGGGAATACCGCTCGTGATAACTATGCTCTTTCACGCCGTTGAAAGCTCGTTCAATGACACACCCCTGGCATAAACCGGTGGCACATCCCATATAACTTTCCACGGATAGTTCACATGGGAAATCGAACTCGTTGACAAAAAGATGAACAGCTTTCACCATCAGTTCTGGACCGCAAGCAAATAGTTTTGGATTTTCCACTTCATCACATATTTTTTTCACAGTAGGCATCACTGTTCCGTGCTCTCCCGTGGATCCGTCATCTGTTGTGAGATATATGTTCTCTTCCGGATCATGGGAAAGGAAATGTTCATCAACACTCTGAGCTCCGACGACAATTTTGTGTTCTACGCCATTTGTTTGCAAAACTTTATGAAACCAAATGATGGGCGATAACCCAACTCCACCTCCAATTAAAATTGGCGTAGTTCCTTCCGTTTCTCCGAAGCTGTTGCCTAGCGGACCCAGCAGATCTATGGAATAGCCATTTTTATACTCTGACAATATTTTGGTTCCCTCACCAAAAATCTTATAAATGATGCTCAGCTGATTGTCGTTCACATCGGCGATACTCATGGGTCGGCGTAATGGATGTTCCCATGAATCATCAACACATATGTTCAGAAACTGCCCAGGGAATGGTTCTTCATTACAAATTCTCTCAGCCGAGAAGGTCATTTGATAGATTCCACGTGCTATTTCTTCGTTATTCAGTACAGTACCTTTTTCAGCGATCATTTTTTATACTATCATTTGATGAAGTGGTGTCAGCAATTGATTCCTTAATTTTGTTCAAAAGAGCAATCCTACCTCCGGCAAATTTCGCCTGTTCACTCTTCTCATAGTCAGAGGCTATTCGCTCATATACCTCCAGGGCATGGTCGAGATCATTGAGACTTCGGTCATAAATATGAGCCATGGAAAGCAGTACAACAGGAGCATATCTTGTATTTGGATACTGTTTTAAGACAGACTCGTAAAGCTCAATTGCTTTCTCAGGATCACCGTCGGTCAGTGCTTCACTTTGGGCCATCAGTTCAGCAGGAGCGTCCGCCAAGATCATACTTTGGGAACGGGCAATTTCCATTGCATACTCACTGTCAGAGTAATCTATCATAAGTCGATTCCTCAAATCCGATGCCCGGACTGAATCGCCTGAAATATCATAAAGATAACTGAGGGAATAGAGAGCCTGTGCGGTACGATTTGTCGACGGAAGATTATTCACGATCCTGATAAAATATTTCATCCCCTCTTCCGTATCGCCAAATCTGAATGCCTGCAATTCTCCAGCACTGTACAGTTGTTGTGATAATTCCTGGTACAGCTTTGTGGTGTCAATTATGTCATCTTGTGATTCATTGGTAATATTTTCGATCTCTTCTTCTTGCTTCACCGAAGACTTTAAGTCCACATTCAAGAGTCTGTCTACAGAAATCGCAGTTTTTTCAGTTTCTTCTTTTGTTTCTCCATCGCCAAAAAGGGACACCTCCACTTTTTCAATGGCTTCAGTGACCGAAAGAAGGTCATCAATTTCCTGTACCCTGACCCGAGCCGAGGGAGCATAGGTCGATTCTCGGAATTCTCTCTCCACGTTATCGAAGTATTTCCTTGCAAGAGGATAATCCTTCTCCTCATCCAGAGCGGCCGTCCCCAATGCAAAATACGATTCAGCCGATGCAGCTGTTTTAGGAAAATCCTCAGTAATGACCTCATAACGTTTCCTCGCTTCATCGTCCCTGCCCTGCATTTCGTATAGTTTCGCCAGCTCAAGACTGAGATCCGCCTTTATGCCTGAAAATTTTTCATTAGTAGTGAGTTCTTCAATCTCCTCAGATGCCTCTGCCCACATTTTCGTTTCGCGATAAATTCGAACTATCTGTAAATGAGACATCTCCACCCGTTTTGGATTCGGATGGGAAGAAATCACCTTTCGGTAATTTTCCAGTGCAATGTTTAAACGACCTTCTTCATATGCTCTTTCAGCTATACTATAATGGGCGTTCATTCGGTCCAGCCTGTTTGCCGCATATTCGGCCGATTTTTCCAAGTGGGTCAATGCTGAATCAATTTCGCCATAAAACTGATATATCTCAGATGCTATTGTGTGCGCAAGAGATCTCAGCGATTGTATTCGCCCGAATCGATCATTTTTCTCAAGTTCACCGATAAAATATAGCGTTTCTTCTAATGAAGCTTTGGAAGATTCATTTTTCCATTGACAGCGAATGGTCCACAACCGTGCTTCGTTAAGAAGAGGGCTTTCGGGAAACTCTGAGTTCAGGCGTTCAAGAGATCCTTTTGATAACTGGAATTCTCCCTGATAATAAAGAGCTTTTGCCCGTAATAGGAGCGCATCATCGTGGAATCTTGATTCTGGATATTTTGCGACAACCAGATTGCAACGAGCAATTGTTTTTTGTAACAATTCCTCGCTTTTATTAGACAACTGCTCCGAATTAGAAGCTGAGACTATTTCCTGTTCGGCCTCTTCAAAAAACTGGATTGCGTTATAGAAAGTGTTGAAATAAGCACAGCCCCACACAAACAGTACAAACATCAATGCGAATATTTTGACCAATTTATTCATGATTTCAACAGTGACATTAATTTTGGAAGTATTTCTCCGGATTTTCCCTGAAACGTAACATCCATTAGGGAACTGAGATCAGTCGCTTCTGTGTTGACCTCAACAAGAAAAGCGCCGGATGATTTTGCCAAAGTAGGCAGCCCTGCCGCTGGAAAGACAACACCAGAGGTGCCGACGGAGATGAATAGATCACATTTTCTGGCATGTTTCTCCGCTATCCGAAATGAATTAGCCGGAAGCATTTCTCCAAACCAGACAACATCCGGTCTAACAAGTCCCCCGCATTTACATAAAGTAGTTTCGCCGTTTTCTATAAGGAGGTCACCCTCAAATTGCACTCCACAATCAATACAGTAGTTTCTCAAAATATTGCCGTGCAATTCAATTACCTCCCTACTCCCAGCCCGCTGGTGAAGATTGTCTACATTTTGAGTAATTACTACGCAAGTGGCCACTTTTGATTCCATATCGGCCATGGCCGTGTGCCCTCGATTCGGTTTTACATTATTCACTATTTCAGCTCTGTGCCGATACCACGCTTGAACAAGTGCTGGGTTCTTCATGAATGAATTGAAGTTAGCCAGTTCTTCCGGCTTAAATTTTTCCCACAAACCGTCAACACTGCGAAATGTAGGTACGCCACTTTCAGCCGAAACGCCGGCTCCTGTGAAAAATACAATATAAGAGTTTGAAGTGATCCTTTTTGCAAGACTGTCCAAGGCCGATTCTGTATCAGCTGATGAAAATGGGATCATTTTTTCTAAGGAGTAATGCGAAATGAAGGATGTACGATGATTTTTCACCGATTTTCAGAAGAAGATTTTACGATAGTCTCAAGAAAAATAAACCTTTAACTTTCATTTAACCTATGAAGTGCCCATTTTTTATTCTCTTCCCATTATTGCTACAGTTTTCCCCTATCCTGGCACAACAGGATACAGTTTTAACACCCTATCCTGATGAAACTGTGGGTTATATTCAGGTTTCTTGTGATTCAAGTGGGCTCGATATTTACGTAGATAATATCCTCATTGGACAAGTTCCAATTGATGACCCTGTTCCATTAAAACCGGGAGTTCATACTGTCACCTATCTTAATCCCCAGTTTATTACACTATTGAGAGAATACTATGAACTAAACGAGGTTGAATCGCTTCTTGAAAGAAGTCTTCAGCGGGTATATGTGGCTCCGGACAAAACAGTCACTGTAAATCTTTGGTGGAAACCTTATGAAAAGCAGCTAAAAGCCCGAAAACAGTCGGGTTGGATTAAAACGTCAGTAGGGTTGGTAATAATGACTTTCCTGGTTGTGTTAAATATTTAACATTTTAATGATGCATTCAATTAATAGCTTTCAGTGATTTGAATTTCTTGATTAATTTTTGATATGGACGAATTCACCACTTTTGACGAACCGCTTAAATTCAATCCTGACTACAAATGGCCTGATGAAGGTACTGAAAAGGATTGCCCAAAGTGCAACGGCGCTCTGACCCTTAACGAGCAAAGTGTTAGCTACAAAGGCAAGCCGTGGTGGTGTGGAATCTGTCGGTGGCAGTTCACGGACGAAGAAGTCTAGACTGCTAATTCTATTTTTATACGTTTTGCCTGAATTTTCTTTCATGTAAGACACTTTCCATTTCAGCAGGAAGTCTCCCCTTCCTAAATTTGGATCAACCTCGGAGTATTTTTTTAAATGGTTGATATTCGCCCTTTTAAGGGCTTCAGTTATTGTCCATCTAATGGTTCTGATCTCTCATCAGTGATTGCACCGCCATATGATGTAATTACCGATCAGGAGCGCTCAGATCTTGCGTCAAAATCCCCTCTTAATTTTGTTCACTTGACTCTGCCGGTAAACTACGACTCCGGTCGGTCCGATCCAGATTTCTATGAAGAGGCGGCATCTCGATGGGATTCTTTGAAATGGAACAATACGGTTGAACAGTCGAATTCACCGGCTATCTGGTGCCTTAAAGAGACCTATGAGAAAAATGATGGTCAACCTGTTACACGATTTGGATTTATAGCAGAACTGTCTTTGGAGGATGAATCAGACCGTTTTGTCTTACGCCATGAAAAAACATACAGAGCACCTCAAATGGACAGGATGAAACTCTATGAAGCGACGCGGGCCAATCTGAGCCCCCTTTTCTTCATTTATCAGGATGATCCAAATGAGACTAAGCAATTCCTGGAACATTTCAAAACAGCTGAATCGCGGACGGCAGAATTGGATCATCACGGGAATGTATTTTTGGAACTTTCCTCTACTGAAAACGAGGATTGGATAGAATGTTTCTGTCAATCGTTTAGAGAAAAATATGTTCTCATTGCTGACGGTCATCATAGATATGAAGCTTCTCGCATTTTTCACAAAAAGAATATTGATGAGGCCCTTGATAGTTCTGCTGTCATGGCTTATCTCGTGCCGGCATCATCAACTGGGCTCATTGTTCATGCAACCCATAGAGCTGTCCGTGGCTTGGCAGATTTTGACGAAACGGAATTTCTAAAATCATTGAATGACCGATTTAATTTTGATGCCCCACAAAACGGTTCTCATCAAATTGAAGTGGTGACACCAGCAAAAGGGAGATTTACGGTGACACCTAATGAACAAACTCTCAAACGTTTAAAGAAACGACATAAATCATTTGATTTCTCTAATCTTACTGTTGTCATACTGGAGGAGATTGTTCTCCGGGAAATTTTGGGACTTTCCCAAAGTCAGACAGGTACAAACGGAAATCTGAAATATTTCCAAAATGCCGATTCCGCTTTGGAATCTGTCAATTCTGGAGAATGGAATGCCGCTTTTTTACTTGACCCTGTATCCTTGGATGATATTTTTTCAGTGACGAAGGCCGGAGGTATACTTCCTCAAAAATCGACCTACTTTTATCCTAAAGTAGCCACTGGACTCGTGGTAAGATCCATGGAGCGTTCATGAACATCACAGGCAAACCCAAACTTTTTATTCCTGGGCCAACTCACGTGGATGAAGAGATCCTGAATGCATTTACTGAATATCCTGTTGGTCATCGTACTGCTTCATTCTCTGAACTTTATGATAATTTGGTGTCCGGAATTCAAAAGGTTCTCTTTACCGATAACAGAATATACCTTTGCACTTGTACAGCTACAGGTCTTTGGGAAGCTGCTGTTCGAAACACCGTCAGGAAAAGGTGTGCTAATTTTGTTTGCGGCGCTTTTTCTAGCCGCTGGCACGATTCTACTGTTATGTGCGGTCTTCCCGCAGATGCCATACATGTGGAACTGGGTGAAGCTATAAAACCTGATCTCGTGGATAATACACTGGCCACCGGCAAATATGATGTGATGACCTACGTACATAATGAAACATCAACAGGAGTCATGAATCCCCTTGGTGAAATTGCTCAGATTATGAAGAAATACCCCGATGTCATGTTTCTGGTCGATATGGTAAGCTCCATGTCCTCTGTAAAAATTGAAGTGGATGAGCTTGGTATTGATGTGGCTCTGGCCAGTGTGCAAAAAGGGTGGGCTCTTCCTCCCGGTTTTTCCGTCTGCTCTGTTTCTGAAAGAACTTTAGACATAAGTGCTAAATGCAATAATAAAGGACTATACTTTGATTTCCTTGTTCTGGAAAAATATGCGAAACGTTCTCAAACACCTTCCACACCATCTATTCCACACATGTATGGTTTGAAACGGCAACTGGAGAGAATTTTCGCTGAAGGTCTGAAGAACCGTTTCCAGAGGCACAGTGATTTAGCTGATCGCGTTCGTGCTTGGGCTTTGGATCGTATGGGACTTTTCCCTGAACTGGGATATGAATCAGCCACATTAACCTGTGTAGAAAACACCAAGGGGATAGACATAACCGATTTTCAGGATCGGCTTCTTGAAAAAGGGTACATGATTTCGGGTGGGTATGGCCCGTTGAAAGGAAAAACTTTCCGAATCTCACACATGGGTGATATCATGCTAACAGACATAGCAGAACTATTGAGCGTAATGGATGAGACGCTCAATGAAATGAATTGATGAAAGTATTAGTTACTGATCCCATTTCTGATGAGGGTAAGCAGATTCTCATGGATGCTGACATTAAGGTGGAAGATGCGTCCGGAGAAGAACCCTCTTCAAAATTAGATCTCTCCGACATAGACGGATGGATTGTGAGAAGTGGAACCACCGTTACATCAGAAAATATAGAACAGGCTGAGAACCTACGCGTCATCGGACGAGCTGGCGTTGGTGTGGACAATATTGATATCCATGCCGCTACCATGAATGGTGTTCTTGTCATGAACACGCCGGACGCCAACACAATCTCAGCGACGGAGCATACAGTTGCCCTCATTCTGGCCCTGGCTCGCAATGTTCATAAGGGCTACCACTCCATGTTCCACGGAAAGTGGGAGCGTGAGAAACTTATCGGAACAGAACTGAGAAACAAAACCATCGGTGTTGTTGGTCTTGGAAAAATTGGGACGGAGGTCATCAAACGTCTTCACCCGTTCAAAATTAATGTCCTTGGCTTTGATCCTTACATCAATAAGAATAACTATGAATTGGACTATGTGGAAATTGTAGAACTGGATATCCTCTGTAAGAAAAGTGATTTTATCACCATTCACGTCCCAAAGACTGATTCAACCGTCGGTTTGTTCGATCTTGATCGCTTGAAAATGATGAAACCGACAGCACAGATTGTTAATTGCGCCAGAGGCGGCATCATCGATGAAAATGCCCTCCTCGTAGCACTCAATGATGGTATAATTTCAGGTGCTGCTCTGGATGTATTTGAAAGTGAACCGGTAACCGACTCACCATTAGTAAAAGCTAATAACATCCTTTTCACTCCACACCTTGGCGCCTCCACCGTTGAAGCAAAACAGGGTGTCTCTACTGCCGTTTGCGAGCAGGTTCGTGACTATCTTGTTAATGAGACTATTGGAAACGCCCTCAACATTCACATCTCTGATATGGACCTATTAAAAAGTCTTGAGCCATATTTGAAACTTGCTGAGCAATTAGGTATACTTCATCAGCAGATCGCCGCCGGGCCCGTGGATTCAGTTTCCATCTCTACGGCTGGTACTCTTAAGGAAATCAATGTCATTACACTGGCTTTTCTAAAAGGTTTTCTGAAAGAGATTCATGGTAGCACGGTTAATTATATCAACGCAGCGGCAGTAGCAGAAAGTACAGGTATTCAGATTGAGGAGACTTATAGCCATAAGAAAATCGATTACTCCAATCTTATTAGCACAACGGTGTGCCTGAATGGAGAAAGTCTTACCATTAGGGGAAGTTTATTTGGTGAAGCCCTGCCCCGTATCATTTTCTTCGATGGATTTCATCTAGACCTGAGTCCTGTGGGACAATTCCTTCTGATTTATAACAAGGATGTTCCAGGTGTGGTAGGAAAAGTGGGAACACTTCTTGGTGAAATAAATGTTAACATTGCCGGTTACCAACTTGGACGAAAGGAAAAATCAGATATTGCTATTGGGCTGATCCGAGTTGATTCAGACCTATCACCCGAACTGATTGAAAAAATTGCTTCCCTTGACGAGGTAATTTCAGCCAAATTTATTGCGCTGGGGTGAGCTGAGATCATTTGCCACCATTATTGGTGGCATCTTAATTCTATTTTCCACACAGCAGTGTGCATCTTCTTCAAAGGTTCAAACCGGTCTTGAGAATCTAATAGTTAACTATAATCATAATATTGCCTTTAAACGTATCGGCATTGTGACGAATCACACAGGTGTCAACATCAAAGGCACTCAAATATGGAAACTTCTGAAAGACTTGCCGAATGTTGATGTGGCCGCTGTTTTTTCACCAGAACATGGTCTCTTTGGCGAAGCCGCCGCTGGTGAAAAAGTGAATTACAGTGAATCTGACGAAGAGTTGCCGCCTCTATATAGTCTTTACGGCCCCACGCGAAAGCCAACCAAGGAAATGCTCGAAAGCATCGATTTATTGCTTTATGACATTCAGGATATAGGTGCCCGGTTTTATACCTACATTTCCACCATGGGGCTGATTATGGAAGCAGCGGCTGAATCCGGTATTCCTTGTCTTATCCTTGATCGCCCCAACCCACTTACCGGCAAACTAATTACGGGGCCCATTTTGGATTTAGAGGTTAGCTCATTTGTGGGCCTCTACCCTATTCCTTCCGTATATGGTCTTACCCCTGGGGAACTTGCCCTCATGATTTCTGATCAATCGTGGATCGAAGCTGTTCCTAGTATTGAAGTGGTTCCTTTGACCGGATGGTCTAGAGACATGTGGTATGACGAAACAGGATTGCCATGGGTACCGCCGTCACCCAACATTCCAAATTTGGAAACAGCCATTGTCTACCCAGGGACGGTTCTCATTGAAGCAACGAATGTTTCTGAAGGTCGTGGAACCGATCACCCATTTCGTTGGATCGGTGCACCTTGGATAGATAGTAATGAGTTATCGGATGCAATGAATATAATAGGTCTCCCCGGTGTCACCTTCAGTCCAATAGAATTTACCCCCCATTCAATACCTGGTGCGGCACCGAATCCAAAGAATAATACTCAAACCTGCAATGGTGTTGAGATCGTACTTACCAACCGGAATAACTTCTCACCTGTTATTGTGGGAATTCAGCTTTTGCATACCATTGCGCTATTGTATCCGCAAAAACTAGAAATCAAAGAAGCTGGGTTGAACCGCCTATTCGGTTCAGACAGGCTCTCGAAATCTCTCGGAAATTCTGATGCAATAAATCAGCTTGTCGTGGAAATCAAAAAAGAGTCAGACCATTTTCGTGAATCCGCCAAGCAATATCACTTGTATAAAAATTAAATGAACGAATAACAATATGGGGACTAATCGTTCTTTTCTGGGTTTCTTACCCATGATCGCCTATCCTTGAAACTTTCAACTTTTAGATCGGCCCACTCATCAATTATCTTCTTTAACTGATCCACTTGTTCAGGATCATCTCCTAATTTTTCTTCTGTAGCTTTAATCAATTCATTACGCAATTGTTGCACTTGACCATAATTAATAAATGATTCTTTTGACCAAGCATCTTTTTCAACGCTTTTGGACTCTTTCACCGTTTCAACTTTAGAAACTTTCTCTTTTCTACTGGTCAACATAGCAACAATTATGAGAGCAACAACAACCGCCAAAATAATGAACTGATTCATCTGTTACCCTCCTGTAACGGGTACACGAGCCATATCAACACCATAGTCATAAGGTAAAACACCAACCCACCAGAAAATTACCATAGCAAACATTACAATGAGAGCCACCGGCCAGGCGAATGTGGCCATGCGAATGAAGTCTTTCGCTTCAATTTGACCGCTGGCATAAACGATGGAACTAGCTGGCGTGCCAATTACAAGCCAGTATGCCAAGGATGTGGAAATCGCTAATCCTACACCTACCAGAATGGCGTTAGTATCAGAAGCTTGAGCCATTTCAAGGACAACAGGACCGATCACAGCTACCGTCGCACCAGCACTCATCAGATTAGTCAGTAATGCACCAATCAAAATGACAAAAAGAATTAATGGTAACCCGGAGCTGACACCAAAGTTGGCCATGATGGCGATTAGATTGTCCGCAAGCCATTTTGCTGCTCCGCTCGATTTGAACACAGCTCCGAGACTTATTGCACCAGCATACAGAATAATTACTCCCCAGCTTACATTTTTTTCATAATCACGCCAGGAAGTAAGTCCCAGAAGCATATATAGTACTGATCCTGTAATGGCTACACCGCCCAATCCTAGCGGAAATCCCAATATACTGGCAGTTACTGACTTGTCCGTGATCCACATAAAGATAATCAGAATCATAATTGCCCCAACAAGCCACTGTTCCCGCGTCATTTTGCCATGTTTCTCAAGGTCAAGTTTTAATTTATCGACAGCACC
>Ga0187827_10002245_pt1 | contig 26687 bp, 23 predicted proteins | sample ETNtaG_39_FD_167969 | JGI IMG/M metagenome (GOLD analysis project Ga0187827, IMG submission 167969) | Marine microbial and viral communities from oxygen minimum zone, Eastern Pacific Ocean - ETNP2014_SV_150_PacBio MetaG (Illumina Assembly) | ecosystem: Environmental > Aquatic > Marine > Hypoxic... | reverse complement strand
CGCTAGCGGTTTCGGTTATATGGGCCAGATTCCCCGTTTCGTGCGGGTGTTCGACGCCGAGGCCATTGCCCCTTACGCGCAGATGGATCGTCTCGCCACATCCCTCATCAGGAAATACCGCGATCTCGAACGCGCCGAATACAAGGCGGAACCGAAACCGGCCCGCGAGCTGGCGGGTGTTGGCGCCGGGATGGAAAGCGGATTCAACCATTTCCTGCGTGACGGCGATCACTTGCGCTGGCGCTATGAGAATCACCCCGTCTTTTCCTATGAGGCCTACGAGGTGCGGGGCGAGGGTAGCGGCGCCGGCGTGGTCTTTCGCGCCGACGAGGTGGAGGACATGAGAATCGTCCACGTAATGGACTGTTTTGGGGACAATGCCGACATCCCCGCCGTGCTTACCTTCATTGATGATTATTGCCGCGAGGTAGGCGCTCATGTGGTGGATTTCTACTGCACCAGCGCCCATGTGAGCCGCCATTTCCGTGCACGCGGCTGGTTCTCGATCCAGGACGACGAGTGTTTCCGTTTCATCCACCTCTTTCATCCGCCCGAGCTTCGCGAGCCGCCCACTACCTCGCTGGTCTATTGGTCGCGCGACCACATGCCTTCGTTGATGGCTGCCGACCGACTTTACGTCACCAAACAGGATTTGGACCTCGACCGTCCCACGGCGGAAACCTATAAAAAGCTGGCGGTGGAATCGGCTGGCTAGGCGTTATTCTTCCAGGGAGTTGGGTCCCAAAATAAACTGAGGCGGATTGCCCGATGCGAAACCCCTTCCACATCGCCATATGGGCTGTGTAGGGCAACGCAGGGGCGACACAGAGGCGACAACAGAGAGCGTTTAATGCAGATTTATTTCGGCGACCTAAGCCACGATACGGTTGGTCTGGCCACGGAGGTTTTTCCTCTCAACGTGGCCTATGTGGCCGCCTATGCGAAAAAGGAATTCGGCGACCACATCCAGGTCAGGCTTTTCAAATACCTGCCGGAACTTGAGGATGCCATCGAGCGCGAGCCCCCCGATATCCTGGCCATGAGCAATTACCCCTGGTGCCACAATATGGACCTTGCCGTCTTCCGGCTTCTCGACGAACGGCGCCCCGAGGCGTTGCGGGTCATGGGGGGGGCGAATTTCCCCCACGCGCCGGAGGAACAACGGGATTTCCTGGCGCGTCGCCCGCTGATCGACGCCTATGCCTATCTTGAAGGAGAAACCCCCTTTGCCAATCTTTTGCGTTTCGTCCGCGACAGCGAGGGTCTTGCCGAGGCGCGGCAACGGCTGAAGGCTCTGCCCGTGGAAGGATGTGCACAGCTTGGGGAGGACGGCGCCCTGGTGGCCGTGCCCACACCCATTCGCATCCGTGATCTGAATGATATTCCCTCGCCCTATCTGACGGGCCTGATGGACCCTTTTTTCGACGGCCGCCTGAGCCCCATGTTCCAGACCAACCGGGGCTGTCCGTTCAAATGCACCTTTTGCGCCGACGGTTCGGACCTGGTCAACAAGGTCCATCACTTCAGCCTTGAGAGAATCAAGGATGAGCTCACCTACATTGCCGACCGGGTTCCAAAAACCATCAGGGGGCTGCATATCGCCGACCTCAACTTCGGTATGTACAAGCACGACGCCGAAATCTGCGACATGTTGGGCGAGTTGAAACGGAAATTCGACTATCCGCTTTATGTGGATACCGCCACCGGAAAGAATTCGAAGAAACGGATTATCGCCGCCATGGAGAAACTTGAAGGCGTGCTTTACATGGACATGGCGGTGCAGTCCATGACCCCCGACGTCCTCAAGAACATCAAACGCGACAATATCAGGCTGGACGATTTTCTGGGCCTCACGCACGCCATCAAGACGGCGAAAGTGCCCACCCTGTCCGAGATTATCCTGGGGCTTCCCGGAGAGACCAAGGAATCACACTTCGATGCCATCAACCAGCTGATGATGTCGGAGATCGAAGTCATCATTCCCTATACGCTGATGCTTCTTAACGGATCGGAGCTGGCGACGCCGGTACAGCGGGAAATGTGGGGCTTTCAGACGAAATTCCGTGTTCTGCCCCGGGATTTCAGCCGCCTCAAGAACGGCCGCAAAGTTATCGAGATCGAGGAAGTGGTGGTGGCGTCGAACACCATGTCCTATGAGGATTACGTGCAGTGCCGGAAGATGGCGCTCCTGATTTCCATCTTCAACACCGTTGGGTTTATGGCCGTTCTGAAGCTGCTGCTGCAAAACCACATCCGCCCCATGGACCTGTTCCTCATCCTTCTTGAAAGCACCAATGACCTGCCCGAGGTCGATGATTCCCAGAAAGGCTTGCGCCTATTTCAGGAATTCGAGAAGGCCACCCGCAACGAGCTTTGGGATTCGGCGGAAGAGCTGACGGCCTTTTTCGATGATGACGAAAATTTCCAGGGGCTTGTGGAAGGCCGCTACGGCGCCAATCTTATCCAGACCTTCAAGGCGCAGGCGCTGGCCCATTGTTCCGATGATCTGGCGGAAATCTTCTTTCGCGAAGCCGATGCGGTTCTTCTTAGACATACAGCCGATGAAAGTATTCTGGAAACCATGCGCCAGGCGCAATCCTATTGCCGGGGATTGATCTGGAACATTCTGGGGGCCGACCGCCTGGAGGTCGTTCCCACAACCGACCTCGACTATGATTTTGCTTCCTGGATCGGCGATCCGGAGCAAAAGTCGCTGACGGATTTTTCCTGGGAAACTAAACGCCGGGTGGCGTTTGTGTTGTCAGACAAGCAATATCGTCTGGTAGAAGAGGGTCTGGACAGATTTGGACGTCACGACCTGGGCCTGGGCAAGGTCTTGTTAAGGCTCAACCCCAATGTCCTGTGGCGCAATCCCGTCCTCGAGGAGAATACGCCGCAATCCGCAACGCCCGAGAAAATCTTTCATTCGGTCTAACGATTTGAAACCGTGGAATACGTTCTCGACAAGGTGGACCTGATCCTCGTCATGTCTGTCAATCCCGGATAATGAAAGTTCTCTATTATCATTACGTGCGCCCGGTTCCGGCGGATATGCCCCATTTCCGCTATCTCCACTTGGAGGATTTCCGCGCCCAACTTGATTTTCTGGACGACCGTCATGGCTTCGTCGAGCGCGCAGATTTTATCGAAGCCGTGCGGGGAGGGGGTCCCATGCCCAGGGGCGTGGTGCTCACCTTCGACGACGGGTTTCGCGACCATGTGGATTACGTGCTTCCAGAACTGGAGCGCCGGTGGCTGTGGGGCATGTTTTTCATCCCCACCGGCATGTACGAAAGCGGCGAGCTTCTGGCTCCGCACCGGGTGCATCATCTTCTCGGCGTCCATGGCGGGGCGGATATGCTGGCGGCCCTGCAGGGGCGGATTACCCCGGACATGCTGGCCAACGAACGCCGGGAAGAATTCCGCAACAACACCTATGCCGATCAGGACAACGATTCCGCCACCGGCGAATTTAAGCGCATCCTCAATTATTTTCTCAGCCCCGCCGCGCGCAAGACCGTGCTCGATTCCCTGATGGCGGACTATTGTGATGAGGCAGCCTTATTCACGGCGCTTTACATGGCCCCGGTGGAAATCCGCCTACTCGCAGACAAGGGCATGATAGTGGGCAGCCACAGCGTCAGCCATCCCGTCTTCAGCACGTTGTCGCCCAAAGCGCAGGAATGGGAAATCACAGAATCCTTCGATTTTCTTGAAGATGCTTCGGGGGGGCTGGGCCTGCGCAGCTTCTGTTATCCCTATGGCCATTCTCATACCTATGACACCGACACCGTGCGACTTCTTGGAGAATCGGGTTGCCGCCTTGCCTTCACCGCCGAGCATCGCGACGTGACGGCCGACGACATGGTGGGCGCACCACTGGAACTGCCGCGCCATGACTGCAACGCCTTCGCCCATGGCCGCGCCAGTTACGGAACCCGGCGCCCCGGAGAGGATAAAGGAGAAGATCAAATGACCTCGGAAGGCGCGCCATGAGCGAGCGCGTCCTGATCGTGATCCCGGCGCGAGGCGGATCCAAAGGCGTGCCACGCAAGAATATACGTGACCTTTGCGGTAAGCCGGTCATTGCCTGGACCATCGAGACGGCTCTGGCCGCGGGCGATGACCTGTGCCGGGTTATTGTCTCCACCGACGATCCCGAAATCGCCGTGGCCGCCCACGCCTTTGGGGCCGAGGCGCCCTTCATGAGGCCGGCGGAGCTTGCCACCGACGAGGCCCCAGGGTTGCCCGTGATTCAGCATGCCGTAGCCTTCGTGGAGGAAGAAGAGGAAGAGCCTGTGGACTGGGTCATGATTCTGCAGCCCACCGCACCCTTCAGAACCGCCGCCGACATTACCGAAGCCCTGAGGCTGGCGCGGGAAGGAGACTGTGACTCGGTCATCAGCGTCACCCGGGTGCTGGCCGAACATCCCATCCTCATGAAGAAGATCGAAAACGACCGCCTGCTTCCTTACTGCATCGAGGAGAAGGAAGGTACACGACGCCAGGACTATGACCCACCCGCCTATATTCGCAACGGCGCTATCTATCTCACCCGGCGCGACGTGTTGATGGAGAGTAATTCCATCTGGGGCGAGGTGATCCGGCCTTATGTGATGCCCGAGGAGCGGTCCTATGACATCGACAGCGAGCGCGATTTCAAACTGGTGGAGCTGGTGATGCTGGAACGGCTGGAGTCGGCGGACTAGCGCGCTAGCTCATGTGTGGCATCTGCGGAATTCTCGGCCCCGAAGTGAGGCGCAAGGAGCTCGACGCCATGACGGCGGTACAGCATCATCGCGGTCCCGACGACCGGGGGGTGGAGCTTCTCGAAGACGATACCGTGGGGTTGGGCCATAACCGGCTCAGTATTATCGACCTGTCAAAGGCAGGCCACCAGCCCATGTCAGATGCCGCCGGCAGGCTCACCATCGTCTTCAACGGCGAGGTCTATAACTATCGCGAATTGAAACGGGAACTCTCTGGTTATCCCTTTCGCGGCGACAGCGATACCGAGGTGGTGCTGGCGGCCTATGAGCGCTGGGGTGAGGCGTGTCTGGAGCGTTTCGTGGGCATGTTCGCCTTCGCCATCTGGGATGTTGGTAAAAAACATCTTTTCTGTGCCCGCGACCGGCTGGGGGTGAAGCCCTTTTACTATGCCCGCCATGGCGGGCGGTTCCTGTTCGCCTCCGAGATCAAGGCGCTGTTGGTGGCGGGCGTCCCGGCAGAGCCAGACGAGGAAAGCTGGGGTCTTTATCTGACCCACGGGGTTTACGAGCTTCCCGGCCATAGTTTTTTCAAGGCGGTGCAGGCCCTTCCCCCTGCCCACGCCATGACCGTTGCAGCCGACGGCGCGCAGAAGCAATGGCGCTATTGGGATCTGGCCGAACGGGCAGCCGAACCTTTCGACGCGGCCGACGACGCGGCCGCCGATGAAGTAAGAGCATTGTTGGAGGATTCGGTGCGGTTGCGTTTGCGCGCCGATGTGCCGGTGGGGGTCATGCTTTCGGGCGGCCTCGATTCAGCAGCGGTGATGACCACGGTGGATCGTCTTCTGCCCCAGGGAGGAGAGATCGAGACCTTTACCGGTGTCTTCGGCGACCCGCGCTATGACGAAGATGATCTTTCAGACAAGGTGCCACGCCAGACGCGCTGGCGGCGCAGCTTCACTTCCTTCCCGGTGGAGAAGGTGTGGGAACTGGCCGACCAGGCCGTTTGGCACCAGGAAGCGCCCTTCGGCGGGGTCTCCACCCTGCTCTATCACCAGGCCCATGAACTGGCGAAGGAGCGCGGCGTCACCGTTCTTCTGGAAGGTCAGGGCGGCGATGAACTGTTTGCGGGCTATGGCTATTTCCGTCCGCCCTATTATCTCGACCTGCTGGAATCCGGGGGCTGGCGGGCGCTGCGACGGGAGTTGAAGGTAACCCCTGGAGGGGGGCGCGACTGGTTGTCGCAGACGCGGCTTTTACAGGAAGGCCTCGAGAAGCCGGTCTATTATGACGGAAGTTCCCATTTGCGCAGCGATTGTATTTCGGGAGATATCCGGAAAAATGCGGCCTCGCCTGTCTATCCCACGCCCTTCAGCGACCACCTACGCAACGCCCTCTACCGTGATCTTTGTGTCACCAAACTGCCGCGGGTGCTGCGCATGAACGACAGGGTGTCCATGGCCTACAGCCGCGAATTGCGCCAGCCGCTCATTGATCACCGGCTTGCGGAGCACGCGTTCAGGCTGCTGGGGGGGCAGAAAATCCGTGGTGGCCAGGGTAAGTTCCTGCTGCGCCACGCCATGCGGCGTGATCTTCCCGACGAGGTGCGCGGGGCGCCCAAGAGATTTGTGGTCACGCCACAGCGCGAGTGGCTTGCAGGCCCCCTGGCGGGGGCGGTGACCGATATTGTCGAAAGCCGTGAATTCCGTGAACGCGGCCTGTTCGATGTGGTGGCGGTACGCCGTGCCTGGAAAGAATTTCAAAAGGGGGAATTCGCCAATTCTTTTTTCGTTTGGCAATGGGTCAATACGGAACTGTGGTTCCGCCGTTTCGCCGACGGGAAAACTTCCGTACTCAACGTGGCTTAAAAAAAGGAGATCGTCATGTTTCTTGCCAATCCGCTGAAAATGTACGTTTACGCATACGGGCTGAGGGCGGGCCTGTCCTTCCAGTTTCTAAAGGGTGTGGTGGATTTTATCGACGCACTGAAACGGCCCCTGGACTGGTGGCGCCGCCGCCGCACGGCGGTGGCGGTGGTCTCGGGGTCAAAATGGCGGGATTTCCTCAACAGGGAAAAAGGCATGACGGCCTTTGCCCCCGGCGAGATTCCAGGTCTCGAAAACGTCCACCTCCTCGGCCAGCGTATCTACAAGGAGCGCAAGGACGAGATTCTCAAGGCACGGCGCGGGCGTACCGAATACAACCCGTTTCACTTTCTACTCACCGACGAGGAGGTGAGCGCTTATCCCGAACTCGTAGAGGCGGCACTGAGCGACTCGATGATGGAAATCATGACCGACTATTTCGGCACGGTGCCGCGGTTGCAGAATATTAATTTGTGGATTGCAACCCCGGATGAAGAGAATATCGGCAGCAATCTGTTCCACCTCGACAAGCCCGACGTGCATTTCGTCACCGTGTTTATCAACGTTTTTCTGGTGGCGCTCGAGAACGGCCCGGTAACGGCGCTTCCCGCCGACCTGAGTCATCGGGCCTGCCTCGAAACCCATTACCAGTCCCTTTATTACAACGGCGACGGCCGCCTGCCAGACGTCAATATGATGCACCATTGCAGCGAGGAAGACCTGTTTGCCCTGACCGGTCCGGCAGGGTCGGGGGCCATATGTGACACCTCCACCTGTCTGCATTACGGCAGCCGCTGCCGCGAGGGCGAACGGGTCTCGATAGTGTTCCGCTACGCCCCGGCTCATAAGATCAAGGGAAAGGGCACGGCTTTGTTGCCGCGCCCGGTCGATATGAATCCGGTGCAGGAGATGTTTCTGGGGGCATGACGGCTGCACCGGTAACTGAGCAGAAGTCTGTGGCGGCTCCTTCCGTCTCGGTGCATTGCCATATGGAAGATGTTCCCGGCTGGCGCGCGCACAAGGTTGAAGGCCTTGCTCTGTGGTTCAAGGGCTATCTTAACGGCGACAGCGCGGAGGACTTGGCACGGCGCCTAGCGGCGCTTCCCTGTGAGGATTGGATGCAGGTGGTGGCCGGGCTCGATGGCCATTTCGCCCTGGCGGTGGCGCGCGGCGACGAGGCCCTGGCCGCCGTGGACCGTATTGCCAGCATTCCTCTTCTCTATGGCTTCGACGGCACGGCGTGGCGGGTTGACGGCAATGCCCGGCGTTTGGCGGACGGACTTAGCGCCACAACCATAAACCCGGAGGCGGCGCTGGTGCTGGCCATGTCCGGGGCCACCATCGGTCCGGCGACACTCCTCAACGGGATCGAGGCGCTGGGGGCCGGAGAGGCGGTCCTGTTCGCCTCGGGTCAGGAGCCGCAGCGCCGCAGGCTGTACCTTTATATGCCGCACCCCGACGAAAGCATCTCCGCCGCCGATCCCCAACTGCGCCGCCATCTGGCCGATGTCACCATGGTAATTTTCGAGAAAATGGTGGTCTCGCTGGAGGGACGCACGGTGGCGGTGCCTCTGTCGGCGGGGCTGGATTCGCGGCTGGTGGCTTGCGCCCTGAAAGAGCTGGGGGTGGAAAACGTCACCTGTTTTTCCTATGGCCGCCGCGGTAATTTCGAGGCCGAAGGCGCGCGCCGGGTGGCGGCGAAGCTGGGCTATGAATGGATTTTCGTGGAGCATACGCCCCGCCAACAGGCCGCCACCTTCGCCAGTGAGGAATGCCGGGCTTTTGAAGCCTTTGCCGATCCCCTCAATGCCATTCCCTTCCATCAGGACTTCTATGCCGTAGGCCGCCTCAAGGAGGAAGGAAGAATCCCGCCAGAGGCGGTGATCGTCAACGGTCAGTCGGGGGACTATATCGCCGGCAACCATATTCCCCCCTCGCTCTGCGCTGCGACCGGAGACATGACGGAGGAGGCACGCTGGGCACAGATTACGGATGCGCTGATGAACAAGCATTACGACCTGTGGAAGATACTGCGCACGCCCGAGAATGAATCCAAAATCGCCCGGCTCCTGCGTGAGGAAATGGAGGCCGAGGGCGGCGGGCTGGGAAAACCGGAAAATGATTTCGCCCTTTATGAAATGTCGGAATGCCTCAACCGCCAGATCAAATACGTGGTGGCCGGCCAGCGCAGCTATGAATGGCATGGCTATGATTGGCGGTTGCCGCTTTGGGACAATGACTTTCTCGATTTCTGGACGGTTGCGCCGCTGGCCGCCAAGGCGGGCCGCCGATTGTTCCGCGAGACCTTTGCCGAATATAACTGGGGCGGTGTCTGGGGCGGGGAGTGGGAGTTTCCCCAGACCGTGACGCCCGCTTGGCTGCGCACCGTGCGATTGGCGGCCAAGGTCATGCATGTGGCGCTGGGTCGTGCGCGGTGGCACCGTTTCGAGAAACGCTATTTCGGCTGGGCCATGGACGAGGTCTGTAATTACGCCGTGGCGCCCTATGGCCGGGTGGCCCGCGACCGCCGTGGCCACCGCAACGCCTCCTCCTGGCAGGCTGAAAAATATCTGGCCGCAAAGGGGCTGGGCTTTGACGGCCTGCCGTTGGGGGGCGCCGCTTGATCCGGGTGATGGTGGTGGCGCGGTTGTTCAGTGGTCTCGCCGACGGGCTGGCGGAAGAGACCTGGCATCCCCACGGGGTGCCGGCCATCTACAGGCTGCTGGAGGGTCTCGCCGCCCGCGAGGATGTTGAGCTTCTCACCGTCTTCGCCAATAAAGACGAGAACGGTGGCCGTTTCGCCCGTGGCAATGAATTCGAGACGCCGCCTTTGGGCCGGGTGGTGATCCTGCCCTGGGCGCCGCGCAACTGGCTGGCGGCGCTGGGCCTCGACGGCAAGCTGCGGGAGGCCGCCCATCTGTTGCGCTGTTTGTGGCTGTGGCTGCGTTTCCGCCCCCATCTGGTCTATGCCACCAATGCCAATTTTCCCGTGGCCGCCATTTTCGCGCGTCTGGGATTGAGCCGCGTGGTGCTGCGTCTGCTGGGCCTGCATCCCGACCAGTACAGGGTAGCGGAGTCGGGGTGGGGGCTTCAGCACTGGCTCTATCATGCGCCCTTCGATCATGTGGTCTGTTCGCTGGACGGCAGCGGTGTGGATTACTACCTGCCCCGTCTGATCGCGCCGAAGACGCCGCGTTCTGTACTCCTGAACGGGGTCGACCAGCAGCTTCCCGACGTGCAAGCGACGGCGCGCATTGCCCAAAGCCATGGCAAGGACGGCCCGCCCGTGGTTCTGTTCATCGGCCGCCTGGAATGGAACAAGGGCTGCCGCGAATTTGTGGAGGGCGCGCTGGAGGTTCTTTCGCGCCGACCGGAATCGCTACGCGCGGTGCTGGTGGGCGACGGCCGCCTGCATGACGAACTGGCCGCGCGCATCGCGGCGGCGCAGGCCGAAGAGCAGGTAATGCTGGCGGGCAGCGTGCCACATGGAGAGGTGACGGCCTGGTTGGCGCGGGCGGACGTCTATGCGTCGCTCAACCATCTGGGTAATCTCTCCAACGCCAATCTGGAGGCCATCGCCGCCGGCACATGCATGATTATCCTGGATGCCGATCCCCAGACTCATACCGACACGGAAACCACGCGGCTGATTCCCGACGACGCGGCCCTGCGTGTGGGCCGCGAGGAGATGGCGGGAAACCTGGCGCAAGCCCTTGAATCGCTGTTGGACGAACCGGGTAAAATCGACTCTTATGCCGCTGCCGCCTCACGCCTCGGCAAGGAGCTATTACAGCCCTGGGACCAGCGGATCGAAAAGGAAATAGACCTCATATGTCATCTTGCAAAGTAGGATAAGGCCGTCCCATGTCGGTCAACGGTACTTTAGGATTCGCGCTGGTGGGCTGTGGCCGCATCGCGGTCAAGCACGCGCAGCTGCTGGGTGGGGGAGAAATTCCCGGCGCGCGGCTGGTTGCGGTCTGCGACATCATTCCCAAACGGGCGCAGGCCCTGGGTGCGAAACACGGCGTTCCCCATTTCACGGACATGCACGAAATGATGGAGGCCCGTGCCGCCGACATCCACGTGGTCTGCGTTCTCACCGAAAGCGGACGCCATGCCGCACACACCATCGCGCTTTCCCGGCACGGCAAGCATGTGGTGGTGGAAAAACCCATGGCCCTGACCCTGCCCGATGCCGACGCCATGATCGCCGCCTGTGACGAGGCCGGGATCAGGCTCTTCGTGGTCAAGCAGAACCGCTATAACCTGCCCGTGGTCAAGATGCGCGAGGCCCTGGAAGCGGGGCGTTTCGGCGATCTGGTCATGGGTACGGTGCGGGTGCGCTGGAGCCGCGACCAGGCCTATTACGACCGGGACGCCTGGCGCGGCACCTGGGCTTTGGACGGTGGCGTCTTCACCAACCAGGCAAGCCATCATATCGACCTGTTGGAATGGTGCATGGGTCCGCCCGCCACCGTGTTCACCCGCACCCGTGCCGCGCTGGTGGATATCGAATCGGAAGATACGGGCGTGGCCGTTATCACGTTCAAGAGCGGGGCACTTGGTGTGGTGGAGGCCACCACCGCCACAAGGCCAAAGGATCTTGAAGGGTCGCTTTCCCTGCTTGGTTCCGGGGGCAATGTGGAGATCGGCGGCTTCGCGGTGAACCAGATGCGGCAGTGGAATTTTACCGAAGGCCTTCCCGGCGACGCCGAGGTTCTGGAGAAATACAGCGAGAATCCCCCCAACGTGTACGGTTTCGGTCACGTGGCATATCTGCGCCATGTGGTGGAGGTTCTGGGTAACGGCGTGCCGTCTCTGGTGGATGGGTCCGGGGGGCGCAAGTCCCTGGAACTGATCCACGCCATTTATCAATCGGCGGAAACGGGAAAAGAAATCACCATCGGCTCCGATTCACACAGCGAGAAACTGGGGCGGAAATGACCGAGAGGTCAATTCCATTGGTGGATCTGCGCGCCCAGTATCTTGCTCACCGCGAGGAACTGGACGCGGCGCTGGCCGGATGTGTGGAGAATGCCAGGTTTGTCGGTGGCCCCGATCACGAGGCCTTCGCCGGGGAATTCGCCGATTGGTGTGGGGGCGGTCATGTGGCGCTGGTGGGCAACGGAACCCATGCGCTGGAGTTCGCTCTGCGCGAACTCCTCGGTCCCGGCGACGGCCTGGGCGAAGTCATTACCGTCAGCCACAGCTTCATCGCCACCGGCGAGGCCATCGTCAATGCCGGTTATTGCCCGGTCTTCGTGGACGTGGACCCCCGGACCTGCCTTATGGATGTCGCCGCGCTGGAGGCCGCCATCAGGCCCGACACCAGAGCCATCGTTCCGGTGCATCTTTACGGCCAGATGGCGGAGATGGACAAGGTCATGTCGGTGGCCAAGCATCACGGGCTCAAGGTGATAGAAGACGCGGCCCAGGCCCACGGCGCCGGGTGGCAGGGCAAGCGTCCGGGCGAATGGGGCGATGCCGCCTGTTTCAGTTTCTATCCGGGAAAGAACCTGGGCGCTTGGGGCGACGGCGGCGCCGTTTTCACCAGTGATGCCGACTTGGCCGCGCGCATCACACGCTATGCCGATCACGGCCGCGAGGACAAATACCGGCATCCCTGGCCGGGAACTAATTCCCGCCTCGACGGGCTTCAGGCGGCGGTGCTGCGGGTCAAGCTGCGCCATCTGGATGCATGGAACGAGACCCGCCGCCAAGTGGCCTCCTGGTATGACGAGCTTCTGGAAGGGGAAGAGGCAGTGGAACGGATTAAGAGCTGCAAGGACGCCATTCATTCCCGTCACCTCTATGTGGTGCAGGTTGATGACCGCGACCGGGTACTGGCAACGCTGAAAAAAAAGGGCATTCACGCCGGGGTGCACTACCCCGTTCCCCTGCATGAACAGCCGGTTTTTTCCGGGCTGGGCTATGCGCTCGATGATCTGCCCATAACGGCGACGGCGGCGCGCCGGGTTCTCTCGCTTCCCCTCTATTCCGAACTGGGACGGGCGGATGTCGAGCGCGTGGTTTCAACCCTGAAGGAGGCCTTATCCCCATGAACGATCAGGCGCACATCCATGCCAGTGCGGAAATTCAGGACGGAGCCAGCATTGGCCCGGATACGCAAATCTGGCAGCATTGCATCGTCATGGCGGGCGCGGTTATCGGTGCCGGGTGCAAGCTGGCCCACAATGTGTTCGTGGAAAGCGGCGTGGTGGTGGGCGATGGCGTCACTATCAAGGACAACGTGACCCTTTATGAGGGTGTCACCATTGGGGATCAGGTGTTTATCGGCCCCAATGCGGTCTTCACTAATGTCCGCAATCCCCGCGCCTTCCTTAAGCATAGCGACGTTTACCCGCCGACCCTGATCCGGTGTGGCGCCAGCATCGGTGCCAATGCCACCCTTATCTGCGGCGTGACCGTGGGACGCTATGCGCTGGTGGGGGCGGGCTCGGTGGTCACGCGGGACGTGGCTGACCATGAAGTGGTGGCCGGTAATCCAGCCCGCGCCATGGGCTGGGTGAGCCGCATCGGCGAGCGGCTGGATGACGATCTTGTGTGCCCGGAAACGGGAGAACGTTATGAAAAAACGGAGAGCGGCCTCATGCCGAAAGATACTCAGAAGAACACTGGGGGGGAATCATGACCAAGGCAAAAACCGATTTTGATACCGCGCGGGTAGACCTGTCTGACAAGGCGGTTCTCGTGACCGGAGGAACCGGGTCCTTTGGACGGCATTTCGTGAAGACGGTTCTGGCGCAGCACCGGCCGAAACGGCTCATCGTCTTCAGCCGGGACGAAGCCAAGCAACACGACATGGCCCAGGACTTCACGGAAGAGGAAAGAAAAATTCTACGTTTCTTCATCGGTGACGTGCGCGATTGCAACCGCCTGGAAATGGCCATGCGCGAGATCGACATCGTCATTCATGCGGCTGCTCTGAAACAGGTTCCGGCGGCCGAATATAATCCCTTCGAATGCATCAAGACCAACGTGCACGGCGCGGAAAATGTAGTCCAGGCGGCCATCCGCACGGGCGTGAAACAGGTGATGGCGCTGTCCACCGACAAGGCGGCTAGCCCTGTCAATCTCTACGGCGCGTCCAAGCTGGCCTCGGACAAGATTTTCGTGGCCGCCAACAACCTTTCAGGCAGCGTCGGCACCCGTTTTTCAGTGGTGCGTTATGGTAATGTGCTGGGCAGCCGCGGCAGCGTGGTGCCGTTCTATCAGAAGCTCATCGCCGAAGACGCTGCCTCCCTGCCTATTACCGATCCGCGAATGACACGGTTCTGGATCACCATGGACCAGGGTGTGCGTTTCGTTCTGTCCTGTCTGTCGATGATGCGGGGAGGTGAAATTTTCATTCCCAAGATTCCCAGCATGAAAGTGGTGGACCTAGCCACAGCGCTGGCCCCCGACCTTCCCCAAGAGGTGGTGGGTGTCCGCCCCGGGGAAAAACTCCACGAGGTAATGATTACCGAGGATGATGCCGTCAGTACCGTGGAGCTTTCCGACCGTTACGTGATCGAGCCGGCCATTAGTCTGTTTGACCGGGAGCGTCAGGCCACGGACGGAAGCAAGCCGGTGGCCGAAGGGTTCCGTTACGCCAGCAACACCAACGAGGACTGGCTGGACGCCGAAACCATGTGCGAGCTGATAGCCCATATGGAACAATGACCCCGCCGCCGCGCCGTTTTCTTCCCTATGGCCGACAGCAGATCGGCGATGACGACGTGGCCGCCGTCGCGCAAGTGCTGCGTGGTGATGCGCTCACCACCGGGCCGAAAGTGGCGGACTTCGAACAGGCGCTCAGCCATGCCACCGGCGCCTCCCATGTGGTGGCCTGTTCCAGCGGCACCGCGGCGCTGCATCTGGCGGCCATGGCGCTCGATCTGGGTCCGGGCGACAAGGCGGTGGTGCCGGCGCTCACCTTTCTCGCCACCGCCAATGTGGTGCGTTTGACGGGGGCCGAGCTGGTGTTTGCCGACGTGGACCCGGCAACCGGTCTCATGGGGGCGCAGGAACTCTCCACCGCCCTGGCGCGGGACGGCTCCGGGCAGGTGAAAGCCGTGTTCCCGGTGCATTACGCCGGGCAATGCGCGGCGCCGGACAAGTTGGCGGCGGCGGCAGGAGACCTTCCCGTGGTGGCCGATTCCTGCCATGCTCTGGGCACGGCCTATGGTTCCGGTGGAAGGGTGGGCGATTGCCGCCATGCCATTATGGAAACCTTCTCCTTTCATCCGGTCAAGATCATCGCCGCCGGTGAAGGTGGTGTGGTTATCACCAATGACGGCGAGCTGGCGCAGCGGCTGCGTCGCTTGCGCAATCACGGCATGACACGTGATACGGATTCCTTCATCCGCGACGATCTCGCCTGTGACGGCAAGGGGGAGCCCAATCCCTGGTATTATGAGATGGTGGAGTTGGGCCTTAACTGCCGGCTCAGTGATATCCATTGCGCGCTGGGGCTGAGCCAGCTGGGCAAACTCGATACCTTCTGCGCCGTCCGCCGCGCGCTGGTCGCCCGCTACGACGAAAAATTGGTGCCCTTGGCGCCTCTGGTGCGGCCGCTGAGCCGCGTGGCCGATTGTGATCCGGCCTGGCATCTTTACGTGGTGCGCATTGATTTCGCCGTTTTGGGAATGGAACGCGCGGCGGTCATGGCGCGGCTGAAGGAGGCCGGGATCGGCACCCAGGTCCATTATCTGCCACTGCATATGCAGCCCTATTACCGGGACCGTTACGGCGAGATGTCGCTGCCCGGCGCGGAAGTCTTTTACCAACAGGCGCTTTCCCTGCCCCTGTTCCCGGACATGACGGAGGAAGAGGTGGAGTACGTGGTGGCAACGTTGGGCGAAATTACGGGCGCGGCCACATGAGCCGGTCGGTCTGCATCATCCAGGCGCGTATGGCCTCGACCCGGCTTCCGGGCAAGGTGCTGTTGGAACTGGCCGGGCGCACGGTGCTTTCCCATGTTCTGGAACGCTGTCAGGCCATACCGGGAATTGATGCCGTGTGCTGCGCCACGCCCGAAGGCGCCGATTGCGCTCCGGTGGTGGCGGAGGCTGAGCGCTGCGGCGTGGAGATTTTCCGCGGTTCCGAGAAGGATGTGCTCGACCGCTATTACGGTGCGGCGAAGGCGCTTAATGCGGATTTCGTGCTGCGTGTGACCAGTGACTGTCCTCTCATCGACCCCGAGCTTTGTGGCCGGGTGCTGGCCGAGGTGACGTCGGGCCGCGCCGATTTTGCCGTCAACAACGTCCCGGTGACATGGCCCCATGGCCTCGACTGCGAAGCCTTTACCTTTGCCCTGCTGGAGCGGACTTCCCGCGAGGCGCAGATTTATGCGGAGCGCGAACATGTGAGTCTCTTCATGCGCCATGCGTCGGGCGTGCGCCGGGCCAATGTGGCGGCCGAGGAAGAAGGCATTGGCCATCACCGCTGGACCCTGGACACGCCCCAGGATTACGCCTTCTTCGATGCGCTGTTTCCCCGTCTTCCCGAGGGGCCGGAAGGGTGGGGCTATCGCGTGCCTTTGGCTCTTGTGGAGGCCGACCCGGAGCTGGCGGCCATCAATGCCGGGCATGAGCATCCTCTAAAAAATGAACATTCTGTTTCGAGCTGACGCCGGTGTCGACATCGGTTCGGGGCATCTCATGCGCTGCCTTGGCCTGGCCCAGTATCTGCGTGATGAAGGGGTGTCCTGTTCGCTCCTCACAACGGCTGCTAAAGAACCCGCCGTGGTTCGCTGGCGCGAGGAAGAGATCAACGTACAGGAACATCAGGCCGAACGTGGCTCACTGGAAGACGCCGCGGCCACGCTGGCGGCAACAACGGCCACCGGGGCACAGTGGATCGTGGCCGATGGTTATGATTTAGATCTCAACTGGCAACGGGCGGTGAAAGAGGGTGGAGTTGGGCTTCTCTGTTTCGATGATCTGGGCGGCGCGTCTTTCGCCGCCGATCTGGTGATCAACCAGAATCCGGGCGCCCAAGACTTATCTTATGATATGGAGAGCGATGGCCGCGTTTTGGCGGGCGCGGACTATGTGGTGCTGCGGCGGGAGTTCCGTCATATACAGCGGCAAGCCTCCTCGGGTGCGCCGCGTATCCTCGTTACCTTCGGCGGCTATGATGCGGACAACCTGGCCCTTGCCGCCATGGGGGAACTGGCGGACATCACAGAGCCCTTCTCCGCCACGGTGATTTGTTCGGCGGATGCGGAAGGTTTGGCTGCGGCCAAAGCCTTCGCGGCCTCCCACCCGGACCGGTTCCACGTCCTGCCGCCCGGTGATATTGCGCCCTTGATGGCGGCGGCGGATCTGGCGCTCTGCGCCGGCGGTACTACGGCGCTGGAAATGGCCGCGCTCGGCGTGCCTATGGTGCTGGTGACTCTGGCCGACAACCAGGAGCCCGGCGCGGCGGCCTTGGATCGTGCTGGCTGTGCCCATCTGGCGGGGCGAGGTGTTGCGGCGCTCCCCGATGCTGTTCTGGCGCTGGATGATCTGTTACGCGATGCGGCCGCCCGCGAGGATATGGGCCGGGCCGGAACCGCCTTGGTGGATGGGCGCGGCGTCGAACGTATCTCCGGGGCCCTGCAAGGGGCCTGACCCTACCGAGTTCTGCCGAGTCTCGCCGAGCAAATTTAAGAAACAGGGACCTCCTTGACGAAGAATGCAACTCTTGTGACCGCATCAATGAATATGGTGAAAGCGCCGTTCGATCTTGCCACGGTCGAAAAAATGCCCGACTGGCGGGAGCGGTTGTCCTGGCCCATCTCGCATCGGGAACGCCGCCAGGTATTGGCCCAACAATATCGCGACCTCATCTCCTTCGTCTGCAACGTCGAAGATGATGACCTGCGTGACGTCCTGTTGCTTGGAGTCAACGCCATGATGCATTCGGTGCGGGCATGGACGGAGACCGCGCTGGCCGTTCAAAGACAGGCCGAACATGGAGTTTTCCTTACCGGCGACCAGCCGGAACTCTCCTATCTTCAGGGCGACGAATCACAACTTGGGCTCTCTACCCCGCCCTCTCAGATATTCAATGGGCCGAACAACAGAATATTGCGGCGCTTGGTCCGCACGGCTTCGTGGACTCCATGGGGGCGGTTGCCGGCGGCCATGCTGGCCCCAGAGGCGGTCGCCGTCAGCCACAACCATCTGCTATGCGCGGTGGCCGGGGAGACAGATCAACGCATTTCCTTCCGCCACGGCGACGACTGGTTAAGCAGGATCAGGAAGAAGTCGCGCGGGATTGCGACGCCGCCAGGCCTTGAGGACATCGCGCAAGAACTATCCGATGTTTTGACGGACCTTAAGGGGCTGGAGGAACCGTGGCGAGGAAGGCTAAGAGCATTGATTGCTGCGCAGGGTCAAAAAATCTTGTCCAATGCGGCCCGTGATCTCGCCGCCTTGCGAGGCCGGAAAGACCTTCCGGATGAGTTATGGGCGGGTAGCGGCGGATATTACCCTGTCCGCGCGTTGTCCCTCGAAGTGCTTCGCCGCGGCGGCAAGGTCCGGCGTTTCGATCACGGTGGCGCGACGGGATTCACGGAAGAGCGCTATGCCTCTGCCTTTGCGGAATATGCCGTTTCCAGCGAATACGTTATGGCAACCCCCCATGTGGTGCGCATGGTTGATGAGACCGGGGCCACACCACTCATCAGAAAGATTCGCCAGGTGAAAATCACCGGTCATCGCGGCGACCCCACATTTTACGTCCCGCAATATCCTCCGAGGCCCGCAAGCAAACGCCGCAGAGTGGCCTACGTGACGGCGGCGCTTATCGGGTTCCGCCAAATTTATCCTCCCATGCTCCCCGATCCGGTTCATCTGGACTGGCAATTGCGGCTGGCGGCGGACTTGTCGGCGCTTCCCGTCGATTTCGTCTGCCGTCCTCATCCCGAAAGTCTCCATCCCGGGAACCGGCATCCGCTGGCCGATGTGGCGCCGGTCTGCGGGAAGCCTTTTCCTTCAATGATGAGGGAAATTGATGTGTTTGTTTTCGATTTTCTCTCCACGACAGCATTTTTTGAAGCCATGTGCACGGATCGGCCCGTGGTTTTCCTCGACCTGGGATTTGTCACACTCACCAAGACCGCGAAAAAGCTCATTGAACAGCGCTGCCGAATCGTGCCAGTTACGTACGACGACAAGAACCTGCCCCAAGTTGATCCTGAGGTTCTCGCGGCTGCCGTGACCGGCGGACCGGAAAAGGCAGGCCCGGCGCCAATGCGGCGGGTGCTGGCTGGTGGAGAAGAGCGTGCCTGACCGGAAAAATAGTTTTTCCGGGCCTGAACCTGAAAGGAATGATTTGCTGACCTTCGGGAGATGCCGCGTATGCCAGGGTGGAAACGGCCGACTTCATTCGGTGACGCCCGCCCTGCCGATTCACATCTGGCCGCTGCCGCCGGGGAAATCCAACCAATTTCTCGATGCCGGGCTTTTCGTCTGCGAGGACTGCAGCCACGTTCAACTGCAGACCATGACGGATGCATTCGTCGATTCCTTCTATGAGGATGAAAGTTTCGTCCTTGAAGACCATGCGCTGGACCAAAGCCGGATCGCGGACCTGGTCTCTGCCTTCGGCCGGGAGGTCATCGAGGGCGCGCGGCTGCTCGATATCGGCGGTGGAAACAACCCCATCGCTGGGCCGATCTCCGGTCTGGGCTATCGCTGCGAGTCTTGGGTGGTGGACATCAACCCCAAACCTCTGGCCGGGGAACTGGCCTCGAAGGTGGTCACCGGGAGGTTCGAGAACGCCGACCTGCCACAAGGATATTTCGATCTGGCAACTTCGTTCTTCTCGATGGAGCACTTCAATCATCCGCCGGATATTGTCGCCAAGATGGCCGAGGTGTTGCGGCCCGGCGGGCTGGCCGTTGTCGAGGTGCCGAATCTGACGGGACTGATCGATTTTATCCCTCACTACATGGTCTTTCACCAGCATGTGAGCATCTTCTCGGTTGGTTCGCTGGGCAGCCTGTTCAGCCTGCAGGGGTTCCGGCGCAAGGCGCTGCTGCGCGAGGACGCGTCCATTTATCTGGTCTACGAGAATGTCCACGGGACAAAGGAACTCAGCCCGGTCAGCGTCGATTCCTGGGCCGAACTGGACCGTTTCCGAAGCCGGATGGAGGTCATTGGCGAAGAAATAAAGGCACTGGAATTGCTGGCGGATGGATGCCGGCTTGGCCTCTATGCCGCCGGCGGCGGCAGCAATCTGTTCCTGGCCAACTTTCCGTGGCTCAGGGAACGTCTTTCGGTTGTGTTCGACAGGGATGAGCGCAAACAGGGTCGTACGGTGCCGGGAACGGACCTGGTTATTCTGCCCCCGGAAAAAATAGCCTCTTCCGGCATAGGGAAATTGCTGTTTCTTTCGGATGCCATCCATGATGACGCGGCCCCGAGCCTGTCCGTGGATTGCGTCAATCTCTACCGTTTTCTTAAGGCACCCATAGAGACGGAAAATGAAAAGCAGAAAAAGACATGATTAACTGTAAACGGCAGTTACGGGAAAAACTGGCTGGTTTTGAGCGGGTCGTCGTATGGGGGACGGGCGAGTGTGGCTCCATGGCTATAACGTCATGGCTTCCCAGGGAGAAGATTGAATACGTTGTCGACGCGAATCCCGGCCGGTTGGAGGGATCAACCTTTTTCGACAAGGAAGTCTTTCCCCCCGAACACATTCTCAAGACACGGCCGGACTGTATCGTTATCTGCAGCGGGGCCTTTATGGAAATCCTGAAAGAGCTCTCCTCGATGGGTTATTCGGGTGAGTCTTTCTTCGTCTATGAGGCCTTTTTTCCGCCGGGTCGGGAATTGTCGCAGTTGGAAATGCTTTATGTTGACATCGCCATCATCAAGGGGGAGGGCTGGGTGGCTCTGCTGCGGGAACGTCCCCAGATTCTCGTTAATGTGACCCTGCGCGTCACGAAATACCTCAAGCAATACAAGATTCTTTATCCGCTTTATCTTGTCGCCAGGTTTTTCCACGGCGTCACCTCGATCTATTTCGGGATTCAGTTTTCATCAGATATTGATGTCGGGCCGGGCCTCCATTTTGGCCATATTGGATCAATCGTCGTCCATTCGCGTGCCAAACTCGGAAACTTCTGCACGCTCTTTCAGAACACGACACTGGGGCAAAATGACAACGGCGAAATACCCGTTCTTGGAGACTTCGTGACTGTCTATGCCGGTGCCATCGTGCTTGGGGCATCGGAAATCGGCAGCTATACCCGCATTGGGGCTCAATCTCTGCTGTTCGATTTCAAATGTTCAGGCAAATGCACCATCGGTGGACAACCGGCTAGAATTCTTTGCTCCTTCGGCGAAACCGGGGTGGGAACGGAAGAGAGCCAGGCTGCGTCATAGTCCTGTTTGTCCCTCATCACTTTCCTTCAGAAACTCAATCAATCGCTGTCGGCACGGAGATTATTGACGTTTTCCTTCGGGACCGGACGGTCCGTGAGATGATGGGAAAAAAAGAAAAACAATGGTCGATAGGCGCGGGGCAGAGCGTATTTTTAAGGCGATGACATGACCAAAATTGTGGAAATAGAAGGACGGAAAATCGGTCCGGGAAATCCGTGCTTTATCGTCGGCGAGATCGGAATCAATCATAACGGCGACCCACAACGCGCCATGGAGATGATCGACGCCATCGCCGACGCCGGGGCCGATTGCGTCAAGTTTCAGACCTTCAGAGCCAAGGAATTTCTGGTCGATGAAGACCTGACCTATACTTATTTCTCTCAGGGCAAAAAGGTTACCGAGTCGCAGATGGACATGTTCCAGCGCTGTGAGTTCGACTGGAGCGAATTCGAGAATCTGTTTGCCCATGTGCGGGAACGCGGACTGGTTCCCCTGTCGACGCCGACAGATCGTGAGGCTGTCGATTTTCTCGATGGGATAGGTGTGGGCGCATTCAAGGTCGGCTCCGATGACATCGTCTATACGCCGTTTCTCCGCTATATGGCCAGGAAGGGGAAGCCGGTGATCATTTCATCGGGAATGGCCGATGCCGAGGATATAAGACGCGCCGTGAAAGCCATTGAGGAGACCGGCAACGATCAGATCATTGTTTGCCATTGTGTGTCGGAATATCCGACTTCCGAGGAACATGTGAATCTGCGAAAAATTTCCGAGCTGAGGAAATTCCTGAAGCATCCCGTCGGATATTCGGATCACAGTCAGGGATTGACGGCGGCGATGGGGGCAGTGGCCCTCGGCGCATGTTATTTCGAACGCCATTTCACGTTGGACAAGGAATTGCCCGGCCCGGATCATTGGTTCGCGGCGGATCCTGGAGATCTGAAGAGCCTTGTTGCGGGGATACGTCAGATAGAAAAGAATCTCGGCGCTGGGGCGCTTCGTGCTTCGGATGAGGAAGAGAAAATAAAACCGTTGGCGAGGCGTTCTATCGTCGCTGCAGTTGACCTTCCCGCTGGTCATTGCATCGTCGAAGGCGACCTTGCCTTCCGGCGGCCGGGCACGGGATTGATGCCTTATGAGATGGACAAGGTGGTGGGGATGCGCACAAGGGAAGCGGTGGCTGTCGGCACCCTGCTGGATATTGACATGCTCGAGGACGGGGCCTGAGCGGGGGCGCCTATGAATGAGAGAAGAAGACATGGATAAGACGGAATTCAAGCGGCTGTTCCTGGAGATGATGGAAAACCGGGACAACCCCTTTCACCCGCTGGTCTGGATCAACGGTGATCCGGAAATCGGCGAGGGCACCTATATCGGCGGTCTCTCCGAGATCAATGCCAAGGGCGCGCGGGTGGTGATCGGGGCAAACTGCGACATCGCCTCCTTTGTCGCCATCAATGCCAGCGATTCCCATCTCAAGGCCATCGGTCTTGCCGATACGCCCGATTGCCGTGACATCGAGATCGGAGATCATGTCTTCATCGGCTCCCATTGCGTGATTCTCGGCGGCGCGCGAATCGGCCATCATTCGGTGATTGGCGCGGGAACCGTGGTTCGGGCGGCGGACATTCCGCCTTTTTCCCTGGTGGTGGGGAATCCCATGGTGGTCAAGCCCGGCTATTACCGGGATAGGCTTTTGGAAAACGATGACAGCGCGTGAACACGCCGATTCCCCATAATGCGCCTCTGATTACGGCGACGGACCGCGCCGCCGTGGATGCCGTGCTGGCTTCGGGCTGGATCGCCCAGGGACCGGAAGTGGCGTGGCTGGAATCCGACTTCGACACTCTCTACGGTGGTGGTGGATCATGCGCCCTATCGTCGGGCACGGCCGCCCTCTTCCTCGGGCTCAAGGTTCTGGGGGCGGCTCCGCGCGCGCGCGTGGCTGTGCCCACCTATGCCTGCTCGGCACTGTTGAACGCCGTTTACATGGCCGGGGCGGAACCGCTGGTTTGCGATGTCCGCCGCCACGACTACAACCTCGATCCCGACTCTCTACGGTGCCTTTCAGGAGGAAACATGCCACCCGCTACCATTGCGGTGCATACCTACGGCGCGCCGGCCGACGTCGCCGCGATCGCGGAGTGCGGCGGCGCCGTCATCGAGGACTGCTGCCAGTCCCTGGGCGGCAAGCGCGACGAGCGCCTCATCGGCGCCGAGGGGGCGTTGGCCGTCTTTTCGTTCTACGCCACCAAGATCGTCACCTCGGGCCAGGGCGGGATGCTGCGTGATCCGAAAGGCGATTTCGCCACCGCCGCCCACGACTACCGCAGCTTTGACTGCCGCGAGACCTACGAGCCGCGGTTCAACCTGCATATGAGCGACATCGCCGCCGCCATGGCGCGCAGCCAGCTTGCTCGCCTTGAGGCCATCGCCGCGCGCCGCCGTGACATCGCCCAGCGCTATCTGGCGGCCCTGCCCAGGGGGGTCGAGGTCATGGCCGGAACCGGCGATGAGGGACGCATGGTCTACCGCTTCGTTCTGGAGTTTCCGAACGGCGAGAGTCGCGACCGGGCACGGGACTCTTTTCGGGAAAACGACATCGCCACCATCATTCCCCTTGAGCGCTATGAGCTCCTCCACCGTTATCTCAGACTCGATCCCGCGGACTACCCGGTGGCGGAAGCGCTGGTTGATGTCACTCTGTCGCTGCCTATCTATCCCGCCTTGACGGAAGATGGGGTGGGCCGGATATGCCAGGCCCTGTCCCGGTTGGAGGCGTAGAGTCCTGATTCTCACCGCCCATCAACCCGCTTATCTGCCTTGGCTCGGCCTCTTTCATAAAATCGCTCTGGCGGACCGTTTTGTCTCGTTCAACCAGGTGCAGTACCAACCCAAAGACTGGAACAACCGTAATCGGATCAAGGCAATAGACGGACCCATTTGGCTGACGGTGCCGGTTCTAAGGAAGGGTTATCTGGAAAAGAAAATCTGTGACATGGCCATCAACAATGACATGCCCTGGGCACGTAAGCACTGGAAGTCACTTCAGGCAAACTACGCCAAGGCGCCCTATTTCGAAAAATACGCCGATTTCTTCGAGGACACCTACAGCCGCCATTGGGAAACTCTGGTGGAGCTCAACGAATATATGCTGCGCTGGTTCCTCGATACCCTGGAGATCGCGACGCCGGTAGAATCAGCCGGCGACAACGATTTCCACGGGCACAAGGGCACCCTCGTCCTCGACATGTGCCGTAAGCTTGGGGCGGCGGTCTATATCTTCGGCGCCCAGGGAAAGGACTATGCCGACGAGGTGACCTTCCGCGAAGCAGGCATCACACCGATCTTCCAGGACTATCACCATCCCGTCTATTCCCAGCTTTACGGCGGTTTCCAATCCCATCTCAGCATCGTCGATCTGCTGTTCAACTGCGGCGACGACAGTCTCGACATCCTGATGTCGGGCAACCTCGACCGTAAAAGTCTGGAACAACACTGCTCCTGATGAGGAGCGGTTTTATGAAAGGGGACAATCACCATGGCTGAGCCGAAACGGATTCTCGTTGTCGCCGCCCATCCCGACGACGAGGTGATGGGTTGTGGCGGCACCATGGCGTGCCACGCCGATGCCGGCGACGTGGTGGAGGTGCTGATCGTTGTCGAGGGCGCCACTTCCCGCGATGCCAAGCGCGATACCGGAGCCCAGGCCGGAGCGCTGACGGCTCTGCAGCAATCGGCCTGTGATGCGGCGGCGGTTCTGGGCGCGCGCAAGCCCCACTTCCTGGGTCTTCCCGACAACCGCCTCGACGGAATGGAACTGCTCGAGGTGATCAAACCCATCGAGTCTCTGATCAACGAGTTGAAGCCCCAGGTGGTCTATACCCAGCACGGCGGTGACCTTAACGTGGATCACCGCATCGTCCATCAGGCGGTGGTGACGGCCTGCCGTCCGGCGCCGGGTGCCTGCGTGCGCGCCATCTACGGCTATGAAACGGCGTCGAGCACGGAATGGGCGTCCAGCACCATGGGCGGGGCCTTTCACCCCGTCCGTTTCGTGGATATCTCGAAGACGCTGGAACGCAAGCGCAAGGCGCTGGAATGTTATGCCAGCGAGATGCGCCCCTTTCCCCATGCCCGCTCGCTGGAGGGACTGGAGGCCCTAGCGCGCCTGCGCGGGGTGAGCATCGGGCTGGAGGCCGCTGAAGCCTTCACCGTGGTGCGGGAGATCACCTCCTTTTGACCAGTTCATAAGACCGGCCGCCGGTTCTTTTCGATCTGGCGGCCATTAAGGCCATGCCCGACTGGCGGCGAAACCTGGCTTGGCCGCTTGCCCATGAGGAACACCGTGACGCCCTGAAGGCCCAGATGCAGGCCCTGCAATGGCCAGATATTGAATGAACGGAAACAAAGAATGCGGAAAAACCATGACTGACGACACTGCCCCCATTGACGCCTGGAAGGGCGAATTCGGCGACGAATATCTGAAACGTAACCGCGCCACCGAGGAAATCGTCGGCAACGCGGCGCGCGCCTTTACCGAGATTCTTTCCCATGTGAAGGACCGTCCGCCGGCCTCCATCCTCGAAGTGGGCGCCAATATCGGCATCAATCTGCGGGTGCTGGCCCAGCTTACCGATGCCGATCTCTTTGCCGTGGAGCCCAACGCCCGCGCCCGCGAACAGCTTGTGGCGGATAAGGTGGTGCCGCAAGACCGTCTGTTCGACGCCGTGGCCACCAAACTTCCCCTCGATGATGGGGCCGTGGACCTTGTTTTTACCTCCGGCGTGTTGATCCACGTTCCGCCCGAGGATCTTGAAACGGCTTATGGCGAAATCCACCGGGTGGCGGCGCGCTATATCCTGTCCATCGAATATTTCTCTCCCCGTCCGGTGAGCATCCCCTATCGCGGCCATGAAGGCCTGTTGTTCAAACGCGACTTCGGCGGCATGTGGCTTGACCTCTTCCCCGGTCTCGAACCCGTGGCCAACGGCTTCTTCTGGCGGCGGACCACCGGTCTCGATGACCTTAACTGGTGGCTTTTCCGCAAACCTTGAGCCGGCACCCTCTTCAGGTACTGTTCTTCCTGCCAGATCTCGATGGCGGCGGGTCACAGCGCACTCTGGTCAATCTGGCCGGTGCCCTTCCACGCGACCGTTTCGCCGCCACTGTTGCGGTGGGGCGCGTCAACGGTCCAGCGCGGGACTGGCTTGCCGGCCACGTACCGCTTGTGGACTTGCAGGCCCCGCGCCTGCGGTGGACCTTGGCGCTCCTGCGTGGGTGCGTGGAGCGCGAACGCCCCCATGTCCTGTTTTCATCCATGCCCGATGCCAATGTGGCGGCCTCTCTAGCGGTGGTGGGCCTGAGGTCGCGCCCCGGGCTTATCCTGCGCGAGACCAATTCGCACAGACAGCGAGAGGACCTCGGCTGGCTGCACCGCAAGCTGATCGGATGGGTCTACAGGCGGGCCGATGCCGTGGTGGCCCTGTCGGAAGGTGTCCGCGAAGAACTGGTGGAGGATTGCGCCCTCGATCCCGAACGCACGGTGACCGTCCATAATCCCGTGGACGTGACGGGAATCGCTGCCGTTACCCAGGCCGTGAAGGACAGCATTCAGGAAGTCCCATCCACCGGCCCGCTGATAGTGGGGTGCGGGCGGCTGCACCGGCAGAAGGGCTTCGATCTTCTGATCGAGGCCTTCGCCAATCTTAATGATGCCAGGGCGCGGT
>Ga0187827_10002244_pt1 | contig 26688 bp, 25 predicted proteins | sample ETNtaG_39_FD_167969 | JGI IMG/M metagenome (GOLD analysis project Ga0187827, IMG submission 167969) | Marine microbial and viral communities from oxygen minimum zone, Eastern Pacific Ocean - ETNP2014_SV_150_PacBio MetaG (Illumina Assembly) | ecosystem: Environmental > Aquatic > Marine > Hypoxic... | reverse complement strand
GTTTACTATCTTCAAGCCGATTTAGCTGAGACCACATTTGTGCTCGTTTTTGCTGGATAGGAAGGGAGCCGATATCGGCAATCTTTTCTCCAAGTTCACGCAGTATTTGTTGATCCTTTTCGGTTACTACTATAGCTAGTTCTTTCTGCGTAGCATGGATCTGAGAAATTTTATAGATATGGTGAACTTCATAGGCAGAATAGGCAGATTCTCTGTTATATTCTGGCTTACTCACATTCCACATCAGCAATAGAGAATTTCGTTTTATCTAATCTGGTATTTCCCATTTCAACTCGTAACGAGGCACCCTCACTTTCATTACTGTGGTCACTAATAACGTACTATGGCCTGCCCCACTCACTGAGTATTCAGTTGCTCCAGGCCTCTCAGGTTGTCCCCGGCAGCATGGTCAAAAACTTACCTTATCTGGTCCCTTTAGCCCTATTATCTTACGTGCTTCGTCAGGACTAGCGATCTCACGACCCAGAGCCTCGGCTATCTTGACTACTTCCTGCACCAGTTCCACATTGCTGGTAGCCAGCTGCCCATTACCAAGGTACAACGTATCTTCCATGCCAATCCTGGCGTCACCTCCCATTGCCAAAGCCGCAGCCTGCAGGTTTATGGTTTGCTTACCGCCACAACTTGTAGTAAACCGAAAGTCACCAATTAATTCTCGCGCTGTTCTAACGAAGAGCACCAGGTTATCTATAGTAGCTGGAGCCTGTCCGATTTTCCCAATATTAATGTCAATGTGGACAGGCTTCCTCAAAGCTCCCTGTTCTATGAGATAAGCTACGCTATTAATCATGCCAAAGTCATGAAGCTCGAGATCTGGCTCGGTTTCGTTCTCGGCGAAGACTCTAGCTGCATCAACAACTTGTTTAAAAGTATTCTGGAAGGTACGGTCGAAACTGCCTTCCAAAAAAGGTTTTTCCCAGTCGAATTTCCATTCTTTTATTTTTTCCATAAGCGGCAAAAGATTGAAGTTAATGGAACCAATATTGAGAGATGCCATTTCTGGCTTCAGCACATGTATTGTTTTTGTTCTTTCTTCCAGGTCCCCCCTACCGCCAGTACTTGGGCAAAGGATTACATTGCTACGCTTCTTAATATTAGGGAAGATTTCTTTAAATAGCTCGATGTCTAAAGACGGCTGACCAGTTTCTGGATTCCGTACATGGGTATGTACTATCGCTGCCCCTGCTTCGCATACGGCTACTGCCTCATCGGCAAGCTGCTGTGGGGTGATAGGAAGATAAGGACTCATGCTAGGCGTGTAAACAGATCCTGTAATTGCAGCCATGATAATAACCTTGCTGTTGTTCATCGAATCACCTCTTAAAACTCTGGTAACATTTATTCCCCGACTCTAACTACCTCATTTCATGTCTCCCCCCTTTCCTTTTGGTATGAAGAATAAGATACTCCTGGCACTACCTTATCATCAACGTGCGTCATCTTCTTCCTTTGACAACTGAGCTTGTGGAGCTTCGCCCGGCGTCTTCGTTGGAGGGTGATTCGGCTGAGACAACGGCTCCACAATGGGGTAGTAAAGCTCCGGTCTACGGTCCCGGAAAATGGTCTGCCTTACCCGGTACCTGACGAGTTTCTCGTTCTCAAGCTTGGCCTTGATGACTTCCTCGTCGTCCGTTTCAGAAGCGGCGATGATTTCTCCACTAGGCCCAGCAATGGCACTACGGCCCAGAAAGGTTTGGTCTCCCTCCTTACCACTACGGTTACACGCAAGATAGTAAAGGCCGTTTTCCTGTGCCCGGGTATAAGCCCGGTACTTAAGGTTACCTAGGTACGCTATGAGCTCCATAGCAGCACCGCTCATTGCCCACATGGAACAAATAATTTCGGCGCCCTTAAGAGCTAGGATGCGGCTGATCTCGGGAAAACGACCGTCGTAACACACTGTCATCCCGATATTACCCAAATCAGTAGCATAAACCTCACAGGTATTGCCCGGATAGAAAAACAGTTTCTCATTCTGAGCGAGATGCATCTTGTGGTAGACGCCCATGACTCCCTGCGGCCCGATTAGAGCGGCTGAATTGTAAAGCGTAGCTTTAACTACCGGGTGACTCTGGACTATACCTACTGTGATGTAGACCCCGTATCTCTTGCATACTTCGGTCAAGGTGTCCGTTGTTGGGCCGGGAATTGGCTCCGCTGCCTTGACGTACTTAGCGGCAAAGTCCACGAAACTTATCGTGGAATCATAAGCAATAGGCGACCCTACCTCCGCGTTAAAATACCCGATATTCGCCGCTTCAGGGAATACTATAAGCTCCGTCCCACTCTCAGCTTCACGCTCGGCAAAAGACCGCATCCTTTCGGCATTTTCCTCCCTAGCAAACCACCGAGGCGCAAACTGGACCAGAGACACCTTCACTACGTCCTTCATATTTTTGTCCTTTTTGTCCCATCGGGAGACTAGGTCATCCTCAGGGAGACACTGTCCACCCAGAAGTCCACCCACCAGAGACTCGGTAAAAGAGGGTGTCCAAGAGGGGTGTCAGCCTCTCTTGACCGGCCCAATACCTACGATATCACCCGGAGTCACAGCTACCAATGGAACAGTCGTTTTATCACCTCTCACCTGTTAATTTTTTCGAGCGGTGACGAGGACTCCGCAGTTCTCGGTAGATATCATATTTCGCCTGCTTCCATATCCTTTATCATTAAGCCAATCATTTCCATTTTAAACCGTTTTTGCAGTTTTGCCGCTGTATCCCCCGGCCACTCATAAAAGCCTTTGCCGGTTTTCATTCCAAACTCGCCTTTCTTATAATGCTCGGCAAGCGGCTTCCATGGTTCCTGACCCCATCCACTCCGAATTGCGTATAGGACGTCCAAGCCCATAAAGTCATATCGCTTAAAAACTCCAAAGTAAACCAAGCGGCGTCCGAAGCCAAAGGATATGATATCATCTGCCATACTCGGAGTACAGAACCCTTGGTCAATCAGTGATTGAATTTCATTGGTAAGTGCTACCTGTAATCGGTTGCCAATGAATCTAGGTATTTCGGCGTTCATTACAACTACTTTTTTTCGTAATCCCCGCAATATCTTAGCCGTGCGTTCAATTACTTCCGGGTCTGTTTTTTGTCCGCCGGATACCTCTACAAGAGGGATAAGGTGCGCTGGAAGAAAATAGTGTGCTGCTAAGATACGTTCTGGATGTTTAGTTACCGAGGCAATGTCAGTAACAAGTAAGCCCGAAGTATTTGTGGCCAGTATAGCTGGCGGAGGGCAAATTTCATCAATTTGCGCAAATATCTCCTGCTTCAATTGCAATGTTTCCTTAACCGCTTCGACTACGTAATCTGCTCCTGATGCTGCCTCTGCAATATCAGTGGTCGGCCGCAGTCGGTTATACGTAGCATCAGCTTCTTCCGCGGTTAGCAACTGCGCCCCCACCATAATGTCCAAGTCCTCACGAACTTTCTCCATAGCCTTCTGGCTGGTAGCCTTGGACGTGTTGTACAAGCTGACTTGGTATCCGAATCGAGCAAATTCTAGACCTATCCCATAGCCCGTCTCCCCTGCACCGATGACAGCCACACGCTCTATGCCAAACTTTTCCATTTTGCCCTCCTTCACTCACATTATGATATTATTATTTAACAACATTAGTCAAACGTGATACAATTTTACCTCATATTTATTCTCCAACTGAATCCCTCGTGTTGAAAGTATACTGCCCTCATGATTTCGTAATCTCTAGAACAGCTGAAGGAAGAGCGTAGGGTTCCAAATAATTATTATGGGAGATGAGGGGTCACCCAATAAAACCCGGGAGGCGAGCTAAGAAATAACCGTTATAACTCTGAAAACATCTTGACAACCAATGGTAACTTATCTAAACTCGTAGTGAGGATGAGTTTTGAAGTTCTCCGGAGTGCTTTCTTTAATGCATAGGTATTCGGAAGAGTATGGTGTCTCGCGTTGGCTTTCCGCCACTGTTTTCTTTTTGACTGACAACACTTCCTCATCTATTAATCCCCTGGTTAAGTGTATCCAGCACCAGTCCTTCCGAGAGAAGGATCCGCCTAGGAGGATCAAGTATGGTTAAATTTTCCCTTATTCCCCGGGAGAGCAAATTTTTTCACCTCTTCGAGGAAAGCGCCCGCAACATGTCAAAGACGTCTCAAACCCTGAGAGAGATGCTTGACTCGTTGAAACCGGTAGAGGGTAGAGTCGCCGAAATAACGGAGCTGGAGCACGCCGGAGACACCATTACCCACCAGATTGTCGCCCAGCTACACCGCACTTTCGTCACCCCCTTTGATAGAGAGGACATGGCCATCCTCGCCCATACCATGGATGACGTGACCGACTTTATTCACGCCGCGGCGGACGCCATGCTTATCTACAAGATAAACGAGCCCACACCTAGGTCTAAAGAGCTAGCCAATATTATCGTGCAGGCGACGGCCGAGGTGGAAAAGGCAGTCCACGGACTGCGCCGCCACGCTGACCTGAAGCGGATTCTAGACCGGTGCGTGGAGATTAACCGGCTGGAGAATATGGCCGACCGGGTATTTCGCGCGGCGATGGCCGAGCTCTTTGATGATGGTATTGACATGGCTCAGGTGATTAAATGGCGCGAGATTTACGAACATATGGAGAGCGCAACTGATAGCTGCGAGGATGTGGCCAACGTCCTTGAAGGGGTAGCGCTCAAGCATGCCTGATTCTTCCTTCGGACTCCTCATCTTGGTTATTGTTCTGGCCATTGGCTTTGGCGTAGTTAACGGCTTTAATGACGCGGCCAATGCTATCGCCGCTGCCATCGGTACCCGGGCCCTTTCCCCGAGAACTGCCATTATCGTGGCCGTTATCGCCAACTTCGCCGGCGCGGCCACCGGCACGGCGGTGGCCCATACCATCGGCAAGGGAATCCTCATCCAAGAAGTAATTTCCTATCCCACCCTCATTGCCGCTTTAGCCTCCATCATCGTCTGGGGAACGCTGGCGACCAAGGCCGGTCTGCCCATAAGTATCCATCACGGGTTTATCGCCGGGCTGGCTGCGGCCGGTATGGCCGCAGCGGGTAGTGCCGCCGTGGTCTGGAGCGTGATGCAGCGCGTTCTGGCAGCGGTGGTCATCGCCCCTACCCTCGGCTTTATTGGCGGCTTTATCATTATGCTCGGCATATACTGGTCTTTTCGGAACATCGCCCCGGACAGAATACGCCGCTTATTCAGTCGGGGACAGTTCTTGAGCACCGCCTTTATGGCTTACAGTCACGGCAAGAATGATGGGCAGATGCCTATCGGCGTCATCACCATGGCGCTGGTGATTTATTATAATGACGTGGGCATCTGGGATCGCCTCTCACTACTTAATCCAGACCTGTGGTGGGTAATTGTCATTTCCGCGGCCGCCATCAGTTCCGGTATGGCGATGGGAGGCTGGCGGGTAATAAAAACCGTGGGCATGAGGATGACGAGCCTGAGACCGGTTCACGGTTTTGCCACCCATATTGCCGCCGCCAGCGTTATTGAGGCGGCCTCACACTTCGGCGTCCCGGTAAGCACCACCCACTGCGTCAGCACCTCGGTGATGGGGGTGGGAGCCACCCATCGGTTTTCCGCGGTACGCTGGAGCCTCGCCAGCAACATCGTCACCGCCTGGATACTAACCTTCCCCATCTGCGGCGCGCTGGGCTATCTCTTTACCCTACTGCTTAAACTAGTCTTTTAGTCCGGTAAAGAGGTTTCTCTGGAGGTTACCCGGCACTTCTCCGCGGCCACAATCATAGCAACTTCCGAGACCGCCCGGTCAACTTCGTCCTGCCAGTTATAGACGGCATAGTCAAACGAGGACAGCTGTTCTATCTCCTTCCTAGCGGTTTCGGAACGCAGGGCCAAGTCAAAGGACGACTCGGTACGGCGCTGCTTTAACCTCAGCATAAGCTCTTCTACTGAGGACGACATCAGGAAGATAAGTACCGCCTGAGGCAGAATTTTCTTAATGGCGGCGGCACCCTGAACGTCAACCTTGACGACGGTATCCCGGCCACTGTCCAGTGCCTGCTTTACCGACTTCCGGGGCACGCCATAGTGGTTACCATAGACGTTAGCCCATTCCAGGAACTCACCGTGGTCAATCATCTCCTGGAACTTTTCCGAGGAAACAAAGCGGTAGTCGATGTTATCTCTCTCTCCGACCCGCTGCGGCCGCGTGGTTACCGTGATAACATAGACAAAGGAACAATCCCGTTCTCTCATCCGACTTAAAACGGCATCTTTACCCACTCCAGAAGGACCGGAGAGAACTAGGAGCAACGGGCCAGCGGTGGGGATGGGGGAGAGCTGATGTTTACGGCTCATCCCTATTCATCGCTTACGTCCAGTCTTGGTCCTGAGCTTATCCGTGCCTGCCGTCGGCCAGCGATAGTTTCCGGGGCAAGCGCGGCGAGAATAATATGTCCGCTATCAACAAAGATGACCACTTTGGTCCTTCGGCCGTTGGTCATATCAATTAATAGTCCCTTGTTTCTCCCTTCCTGAATGGTGCGTTTAGTGGGCGCCGAGTTCGGTGCAGCCATGGCAATAACCCTATTCACGGCCAGAATATTACCGAATCCGATATGAATCAGTTCTATTTCCACTATTACCACCTCACCAGATTATTTTAATAAAGCTACCCTTTAAACCTCATCGTCACCGTCATCAGTCCAGCGGTAGCCAGTACAGGCTAACATCAGCGGAAATTCTCACCCCCTACACTATCACTTGTCCTAACCAGTTGTCAAGGGAGAGTAGATTCTTTGGCTGTTGTTACTTTTTCGGGAAAATGGCTTTGCCCGAAACGGAGTGGCACATCAAAATAGTACTTGCACTTTTAGCTCGCATATGCTATGATAAACGCAGACTTTAACAATACACTAGACACCGTTAAAAATGGCCTCTTGGTGGTTAGAGCGGGGTGGCACCACCCGTTCCCATCCCGAACACGGAAGTGAAACGCCCTAGCGCAGACGATACTTAGGGGGTGACTCCTTGTGGAAAATATGCCACTGCCAAGAGGCTTTACTTTTTACCGGCGATTACTCTATACTATTAAGAGTAACACCCATAGCGGGACAGATAATCACGGGGAGGAAAATGGCCAGTCGATTTGAGAAATTCTCAGAGCGAGCACGCCGGGTGCTAACCACCGCACAAGAAGAAGCCAAGAAGCTTAACCACAGCTATATCGGTACGGAACACGTCCTGCTCGGCCTAGTGCGCGAAGAAGGGGGAGTGGCCGCCCAGGTACTGACTAACCTGGGTATCAGTCTGAGTAAGATACGCTCGGCGGTGGAATTTACCAGCGGACGCGGTGAGAACCCGGGCACCGACGAGAGCGGCGGGCTTACTCCCCGGGCCAAGCGGGTGATTGAGCTGGCCATAGATGAAGCGCGCCAGCTTGGCCATAGCTACATTGGCACGGAACATCTCCTGCTGGGGCTGTTACGCGGGGGGGAGGGAGTGGCTGCGAACGCATTGGACAGCTTGGGAGTTACCATGGAACGGGCACGCGCCGAGACGACCCATGTCCTCAGCCAGAGTACATCCCGATCAAGGCCGCCGGCACGCAGTACCAGCCGTACCCCTGCCCTGGACCAGTTGGGCGTTGACCTGACGGCGGCCGCCCGGGCGGGTAAACTAGACCCGGTTATCGGACGGGTAAAAGAAATTGAGCGGGTAATCCAGATACTCAGTCGCCGGACCAAGAACAATCCGGCGCTCATCGGTGAACCGGGCGTGGGCAAGACGGCTATCGTAGAAGGCCTAGCACACCGCATCGTGGCCAGTGATGTACCAGCGACACTAGAAGAAAAACGGCTGGTTGCACTGGACATGGGTTCACTAGTCGCCGGGACAAAATACCGGGGAGAGTTCGAAGAACGGGTCAAGAAAGTCATTGAAGAGATAAAGGTAGCGGGAAACTGCGTGCTTTTCATCGATGAGTTCCACACCATGGTCGGGGCCGGCGCGGCCGAGGGCGCGGTTGACGCGGCAAACATCCTTAAACCGTCGCTATCACGGGGGGAACTACAGTGTATCGGCGCCACCACCCTTGACGACTACCGTAAATACGTGGAGCGGGACGCCGCCTTGGAGCGGCGTTTCCAACCAGTTCTGGTGGATGAGCCCTCCGTAGACGAAACGCTTGACATCCTGAAGGGAATCAGAGAGCGCTATGAAGAACACCACCAGCTCACTATAAGCGATGAAGCATTAAACTCGGCAACCTTACTAGCCGCCAGGTATGTCCCCGACCGCTTTCTACCCGATAAGGCGATTGACCTAGTGGACGAGGCCTCATCCCGGGTCAGGATTAAATACCAGACCATGCCCCTCACGTTAAAAGAAGCCAAGCGGCTGGTCGACAACGTACGTAAGGACAAGGATGCCGCCTTGGCCACGCAGCAGTATGACCGTGCTGCGGAACTACGGGAGCAGGAACTACAAAGCAAAGAGCAAATAAAGAAGATGGAAGAGGAGTGGCGGGCGGAACAAGGGCAGGAGAAGCCGATAGTCAGTGCCGAAGATATCGCCGAAGTGGTGGGTATGTGGACCAGCATCCCGGTGGTGCAACTGGCTGGTGATGAAACCAGCCGGCTGCTTAATATGGAAGAGGTGATACACGAGCGCATCATCGGACAGGACGAGGCGATTAATTCTATTGCCAAAGCCATCCGAAGAGCCCGGGCCGGACTGAAAGACCCGAGACGTCCCATCGGCAACTTCATTTTCCTCGGCCCCACCGGCGTCGGTAAGACCGAGCTTGTCAGGGCTTTGGCCGAGTTTATGTTCGGCGCCGAGGACACCTTGATAAGATTTGACATGTCCGAGTTCATGGAAAAATTCGCCGTCTCCCGTTTGGTCGGAGCGCCCCCAGGATACGTCGGCTACGAGGAAGGCGGGCAGCTGACCGAGGCGGTGAGGCGCAAATCGTATTGCTGCATACTCCTTGACGAGATTGAAAAAGCCCACCCCGATGTGTTTAACCTGCTGCTCCAGATATTTGATGACGGGCACCTGACCGATGCCAAGGGACGCCGGGTTGACTTCCGCAACAGCATCATTATCATGACCAGTAACGTGGGAGCTGACCTTATCCGGAAAGGGACCAACATTGGCTTTACCCCGCACAGCGACGAGTCCAAGACGCGAGAGCAGGCCTACGACAAGATGAAGGAGAACCTGCTAAACGAACTGAAAAAGACCTTCCGTCCTGAGTTTCTAAACCGGGTTGATGGGGTAGTGGTCTTCCACGCTCTGAGCAAAGAACAAATTCGACAAATAGCCGACCTGATGCTGACCTCGGTCACCCAACAGCTGAAAGAGAAGGAAATAAAGCTGGAGGTCACCGAAGCCGCCAAAGACTTCCTGGGGGAAAAGGGCTATGATGAAGTCTTCGGAGCGCGGCCGCTACGCCGGGTGATTCAGGATATGATAGAGGACAGGCTTTCTGAAGACTTGCTCCGCGGCAAATTCCAGTCCGGGGATACGGTTATCGTCGATCTGGAAGGAGAAGAAATTGTCGTCCACCCCTCCACGGTAGGCGCCTTACTGGGAGATGATAAATAGCCAGTAGTGGCGGACACGCTGTTTTCCCGGTAATATAGGGGGGAGGAAACTGGAAGAGGTAGCCAGCCGCCCTTTTTAGTTAACCAGAAGCCGTTTGAGGGAAGAAACAAAGTAAAGAGAGGAGCCTGAGCTTGGCACAAGAGACGGTGGAAGTCCCCATAACCGGTAAGATTCTCAGTGTGAATGTGAAAGAAGGAGACGAAGTTAAAGAAGGGGATGTCATCTGCCTGTTGGAGTCCATGAAGATGGAGAACCCGATACTGTCCCCGACCGTCGGCACCGTGACCCAGATAGGGATTAAGGTGGATCAGACGGTGAAACCGGGGGATACTATCGCGGTTATCGAGTACTAATCCCAACCGATAGCTTCAGTGCGGCGCCCGGGAAAGCGGGTTTTTCTTCCTTCCATCAATAATTTCATTATCTCTCACCGGAGGAAGCCAAACTACAGGATAACCGGCCGGAATCCGGCCGGAAACACGCTGGGAGAATATGGTACTTAATTCTTTAATATTTGCCTTAATCGCTTACGGCATCGCCATGGTCATTGCCCTGTGCGTAGCCCTCACCATCAAGCTTATCGCCATCGTTGTCCAGAGGGGAGACAAACTTACCGCCGCCAGCAGCGCCCTACCCGAGAGTGAGAGGTGACCAGAGCCAATGCTGATACTAGAACTCTTTCAGGGTATCTACACATTTTTTCTCACCGCGCCTGAGATTGCCTTCGGCCGGCTATTCCTGATTGCCCTAGGACTTCTCTTCGTCTTCCTCTCCTATAAGAAAATACTGGAGCCGCTGGTAATGCTCCCCCTAGGGATAGGCATGCTGGCGGTAAATGCCGGCCTCATGGTAATGGATGCGCAAACCGGTCAGCTAGGCAACCTCTTTATCAACCCCCTGGCCAGCAACGTTGAGCAGGTAATGTACTACCTGCAAATAGACTTCCTTCAACCTATCTACAATTTCACTTTCAGTAACGGCTTAATCGCCTGCCTGGTTTTCATGGGCATCGGCGCCATAACCGACATCGACATTTTACTGGCTAGGCCATATATGAGCCTCTTTTTGGCCATCTGTGCAGAACTAGGCACCGTGCTGACTCTCCCTATCGCCATGGCCATGGGCTTGGCACCCAATGAGTCGGCCGCCATTGCCCTGGTGGGCGGGGCTGATGGCCCCATGGTCCTGTACGGCTCCATCATGCTGGCCAGAGACCTATTCGTGCCCATCACCGTCGTGGCCTATGTCTATCTCGGGGTGATTTACGCTGGTTATCCCTTCCTCGCCAAGATTATCCCGAGGCGATTGAGAGGGATAGAGATGGACTGGCGCACCATACCGCAGGTATCCCCGGGAGCCAAGTTCACCTTTGCCATTCTTGCCTGCGGCTTCCTGTGCCTGCTCTTCCCGGTGGCGGCACCGCTGTTCGGTTCGTTCTTCGTCGGGTTAGCCATCAAAGAGGCCGGAGTCCTGAGGTTCATTGAGTTCTTATCTGGACCGCTGCTGTACGGCGCCACCTTTTTCCTAGGCTTTACCTTGGGCGCCCTACTCGGCGTGGATATTATTCTGAATCCAAAAGTACTGACGCTACTGGTTCTAGGGATTATCGCGCTGACGCTCTCCGGTCTAGGTGGGATAACCGGCGGCTTAATCTACCACAAGATAACCAAAGAGCCTTTTAATCCCCTGATAGGCATCGCCGCGGTGTCCTGCGTGCCGACCACAGCCAAAGTGGCCCAGAAGTGCGCCGTGACGGTCAATAAAAAAGCGATGATTTTGCCCTTCGCCATGGGGCCATGCGTCGCCGGAGTGATTACCACCGCCATCTTCACCGGTATCTACATCACCGGCTTCAGACCCGAGGGCGTGTTCTTCGGTTTGTTTGGCGGCTAAGGTATTACCTCGTTTTTATCACATCTATTTATGGCCGCAGCCTTTTAACAGGAATTGTCTTGATCTTACTAGGAACTGCTCCTTTAATACTTTTAGATTCACTACGTCCTCTTCATTGTACTGCAGTAGCAGTTCAAGAGCGTTCCGATCGTTGCGTTTATAATACCTCCACCATAAAACTACAGCCATAAATCCTTCGATTCCCTTTAGTTTTCGTGGGATACCGAGTTGATACTCCACAGCTTTAAACCCACCCTTTAAATTATGCCTCCAACAGTCATACATGAGCTCATGGCGGTGGTACGTGAGGCGCAGGTCCAGCCCGAGGCGGGCGTGGATGAAAGGAACATCAAACCGACTACCATTGTAAGTATAGATTGTGTTCACGCCCTAAAGGGTCGAAGTGAGATTGTCCACAGTTATATCTCTGCCAACAAGTCGAATTAATTTACTGTCATAGCCGTTACAAAGTATAGATACCGGCTACTGTAATGTCATCCTCAAACCGAGATAGACCGGTGGTCTCAATACCAAGATAGGCATCATATGTATTATTAGTCGTCATTAATAAATAGTTCCTTTGACATGGCTTAAACTATAGCCAGACCAAATAATCGTCAGCACGGCTCTCACAGAGGGTACTAGCAGTAAAGACTTTTTCAGATGGAACATATATCTGCGGTGTTATTAGTTGGTTTCCATCCTGTAGCTTTATTGGCGCGCCATTTAGCAAACTCGTGTAATCCTTCCTTTTCAAGATTGAGAACGGGTAGAGATGGGTCAGATAACTCAATATTTTCTGTCGATGCTCGGCCGATGCAATTTGAACATAATAGGACATTCTATATCGATATTCTGTATAATTGACATAACTGTTCGTGCACTCTTCGTTCTGGAATATTTACTATGAATTCACGGCACCATGTTAATATAACACAGGGATAGATTACCAATCACTTTTTGAAAATTACCCTTGTCTTATTACCTTCAATCAGGTAAAGTCAACCTGTGAGCAAGCCAGAAAAATCTCGTTCCAGGACGGTTTTCGTCTGCCAGCAGTGCGGCCGGGAGAGCCTGAAGTGGCTGGGGCGCTGTCCTGACTGCCAGCAATGGAACAGCTTCGTAGAAACGGTCATAGCGCCGGTTTCCCCGTCCCGCCCCCTTACGCCGGTCAACCCGCCTCAGGAACTGTCCCAAGTGGTTACGCCGACGGCAGACCGCTCCCCTCTTCCCCTAGCCGAGCTCAACCGGGTACTCGGCGGCGGACTGGTCTCCGGTTCCCTGGTACTTATCAGTGGTGAGCCAGGCATCGGTAAGTCCACCCTTTTGCTGCAGGCGGCCGCCGCCGCCAAAGATCAGGGTAAAGTGGTCTATATTTCCGGCGAGGAGACACTACACCAGACCAGACTCCGAGCCGAGAGGCTGGGCATAAAAGGCGAGGGGCTCTACCTACTGGCGGAAACTAACCTAGAGATTATCCTAGACCAGCTTGAACCGTTATCCCCAGGGCTGGTGGTCATTGATTCCATTCAGACCATCTACTTGCCAGAGATAGCGGCCACCCCGGGCAGCATAACCCAAGTACGGGAGAGCACCCTGAGACTGATGCACTGGACCAAGCACCACGCCGTACCCGTCTTCATCGCCGGGCATGTCACCAAGGACGGGACCATCGCTGGCCCACGGATCTTGGAGCATATCGTTGATGTGGTACTCTACCTCGAGGGCGAGCCTTTCAGCGCCTATCGTTTACTGCGCAGTGTAAAAAATCGCTTCGGCTCAACCAATGAGGTGGGCATCTTTGAAATGAAGGAGAACGGATTGATAGAGGTGGACAATCCGTCACGGGCTTTCCTTTCCCAGCGATGGGGAGAAGCGATGGGATCAGCGGTGGTGCCAACGCTGGAAGGCAGCCGTCCCCTGCTGGTGGAGATCCAAGCGCTGACCACCCTGACCAGCTTCGGCCTACCCCGGCGCACCGCCAACGGGGTGGACTTTAACCGGCTGCTGCTGGTGACGGCGGTGCTGACCAAGCGTGTCGGTCTGAGGCTGGGCAATCAAGATATCATCGTTAACGTTACTGGCGGACTCAGGATTGGCGAGCCGGCGGCGGACCTGGGCATCGCCCTAGCGATTACCTCCAGCTTCCGCGATACCGCCATCGACCCCGGCCTAGCGGCAGTGGGGGAGGTGGGTCTAAGCGGCGAGCTGAGAGCCACCTCCCAGCTAGAGAGAAGAGTAGCCGAGGTGACCAGACTGGGCTTCAAACGCTGCCTAGTACCCAAAGTGGGTGTCGTAATCAGCCCTTCGAAAGACATTAAGCTTATCCCGGCGAGCACTTTGCGAGAGGCGATAAACGCCGGGCTGGTCAACGCCAAACCCGGAGCCAGTAAAAATTGAATGTTATCCAACTAGCCCAAGCAAAGTACCGACGACCCTACTGCAAAGAACAAGCGCCCTGTATCGGGATAAGACAGACAAAATGCAAGGGCTCGCTCTGGCTATTATTCATAAAGCAGTGGTGCTCGTCAGCGGGAATAAAGACAACGCTGCCGCCGGTTAATTGAGATTCTCTCGACCCGCCTTTCACCGTTCCCTGCCCGGAAAGAATAAATACCTCGTGTTCCCACGGGTGAGAATGAAAAGGGGTTGAGCCGCCAGGTGCCACCTCAAAGACACGCATACTAAAATTACGTGCTCCGTCATCGCCAGTAATGACCTCGCGCATGGCGGCGCCAGGTACTTCTTCCTTCGGTTTTACCTCAAGATAGTGGCTGATGACTTTCACCGGAAGCCTCCTTATTTTTACGGCTATCATAGCTGGTGGTAACCTTGGTCTTCAGGCCGCCCCTCTCTTTGCATTCCGCGGCCACCATCAGAAAGACCGGCCGCAGTAACGACACCAGGTCATGCAGGATACGGTTGACGGTATGCTCCTGTAAAATACCCACATTACGGTAGGAAGTCAAATAGTATTTCAAGGACTTAAGCTCCACCAGAGAATGGCGCGGCAGGTAGCTTACCACCAGCCGGGCGAAGTCAGGCAGGCCGGACCAAGGGCAGACAAAGGTAAACTCGTCGGTCTCGTAGACTACTTCGGTGGCCGAGTCGGGATAGTCAAAGGGAATAGTTTCAAGCATGGCAACGTCAATGGCGCCTTCCCGCTCAATATCATAACGTCGGTCAGCGTATTTATCCACAGCCCTCTTATATCCCCTCCGCAAAACATCCTAACACGATTTGAAATCCAGCGCAATTCCATGTAAACTCAATTTGACCGAAACGGTAAGTGAGCGCAAACTTGAAACAAGGTAAAAGGCAAGGAGTGGGAACAATTATCGTGGCCGCAGGCCAAGGAGAACGGATGGGCGGAGCGGAAAAGCTGTTGGCACCACTGGGCGATAAGCCTCTCTTACTCCAGACCATCAGCCCTTTTCAAAAATGCCGCCTAGTGGATCGGGTAGTGGTGGTGGTGAGCGGGGAGAAAGAATTACAGTGCCGACAGCTGCTCATCGGGGAGGAGTGGTCCAAAGTAAGTAACATCTGCCTCGGGGGCAAACGGCGGCAAGACTCGGTCGCCGCCGGGCTGGTGCAGCTTGACGACTATGACTGGATAATAGTCCATGACGGCGCCCGCCCGCTGGTGACCACAAACTTAATTGAACGTGGTCTGGCGGCGGCCAGAGAGACCGGTGCCGCCGTAGCCGCCGTCCCGGTCAAGGACACCATCAAGCTGGCGGGAGACGATAGAATTGTCCACCAGACACCGCCGCGTCAAAATCTATGGGCCATACAGACGCCACAAGTGTTCCGTATTGACATCATAACCAAGGCGTACCAGCGGGCAAATGAGGACGTCACCGATGACGCCTCCTTGGTAGAGCGGTCGGGCTATAAGGTTAAACTGTACATGGGCGCTTATGATAATATAAAGATAACCACTCCCGATGACCTAACTTTAGCCGGAATGCTGTGGCCGAGATATGAACGATAAATTACGCGCCGGTATCGGTTTTGACGCCCATTCACTAGTCCCGGGGCGCTGTCTAGTGCTCGGCGGGGTGGAGATCCCTTTTGACCGGGAACTCAGCGGCTGGAGTGACGCCGACGCCCTGACCCACGCTATTATTGATGCCTTACTGGGGGCAGCGGCGCTGGGTAACATCGGCGGCCATTTCCCACCCGGCGATCCCGAATACCAGGATATTTCCAGTCTGGTATTGCTGGCCAAGACCGCCGACGAACTGGCCAAAAACAGCTGGCGGGTAAACAACGTTGACGCTACCATAGTGGCGGAGAAGCCCACGCTAAAAGACTTTATCGACCCAATGCGCCGGCAGCTCAGCTGGACGCTGGGTATTGACATCGACCAGGTGAGCGTGAAGGCCAGCACCGCCGACCGCCTAGGCTTTATCGGCCGGAGTGAAGGCATCGCTGTCTATACCATCGCTACCGTGGAGAAAATATAATGAAAGTCTTTAATTCCCTCTCCAGGAAAAAGGAGGAGTTTACCCCGCTGGGTGAGGTGGTCAACATGTACGTCTGCGGCGTGACGCCCTATGATGACACCCACCTGGGGCACGCCATGAGCTATATCATATTTGATGTCATCTGGCGTTACCTCCAGTTCCGCGACTACAAAGTGAAGTACGTGCAGAACGTGACCGATATTGACGATAAAATAATCGACCGGGCGAATAAGCTGGGCATTTCCCCCAGCGAGCTGGCGGAAAAGTTCACCGCCAGCTATTTTACCGATATGGAGTCACTAAACATCGGCCCAGCGGACATCCAGCCGCGGGCCACCGGAGAGATACCGAAAATCATCGAGATAGTCCGAGGCCTGATAGATAAGGGGTACGCCTACCCGGTACAGGGCAGCGTCTATTTCCGGGTAAGAAACGTCCCCGACTACGGGAAACTATCCCGCCGCAGCCTGGAGGCAATGATAACCGGGACACGCGTAGCCACCGAGGAAGAGAAAGAGCACCCCATGGACTTCGTCTTGTGGAAGGCATCCAAGCCCGGCGAACCCTCTTGGGAAAGCCCTTGGGGCCCGGGCCGACCGGGATGGCATATTGAGTGCAGCGCCATGTCACTGAAATACCTAGGGGATACCCTAGATATCCACGGCGGCGGGCAGGATCTGGTCTTCCCCCACCACGAGAACGAGATTGCCCAGTCGGAAAGCTTTACCGGCGTCAAGCCTTTTGTCCGCTACTGGCTGCATAGCGGTATGCTGCAGCTGGGCGGAGAGAAGATGAGCAAGTCGCTGGGGAACCTTATCACCATCAAGGAAGCGGTGAAGAAATATAGCGCCGATGCCATCCGCATCTTTGTTCTCGGTTCCCACTACCGCAGCCCGCTGACCTACTCCGAGGAGATTATGGAAGCGGCGGAGAGGGGAGTAGCAAGACTACGGCAGACGGCGAACAACACCGCCAGCGGCCTGAAAAACGGCAAGAGACTAAATAGCGAACAGTACCGCAAGAGGTTCGTCACGGCGATGGACGACGATTTCAACACCGCCCAAGCGATAGCCGCTCTCTTTGACCTGGCCCGGGAGATTAACCGCTATGATAGCGAAGGCAGTGAGGCTGAGGAAGCGCGCGACGCGCTGAAAGAGCTGGGGGGAGTACTGGGATTTACCTTCCAGCCAGAGCTGGCTAAACCTCTTGATACGAAACGAATTACTGAAGCTGTGGACTCAGCCATTAAAGAGATAAATCATGCCTTTGACACAATTGACCAGTTGCCAGGTAGTCACATAGAAGAAGTTATTGAAGAGATAAATCATGCCTTTGACACAATTGACCAGTCGATAAGTAGCCACATAGAAGCGCCTAATGAAGAGATACAGAGCAAGAGAGACGAGGTTATTAATTCCTTAATTGAGATACGCCAAGGCCTGAGAGTCGCCAAGTTGTGGCAGCTGGCCGATATGGTCCGGGCAAAGCTAGACGAGGCCGGTATCACCTTGGAAGATACCCCCCGGGGCACGGTGTGGAAAAGAAAGAGATAACCTGATAGAAGCAGAGGGTAATTATATTTATCGGGAGGTTAACCATGTGGTACAATCTGGGATTGATACTGATTGGCCTGGGGGTACTGGTCCTGATTAGCTGGGGAGTTAAAGACTTTTTCATGACCAGTGATACTCCCCTACTCATCAGGATTACCGTCGGCGCCGTTGGCGCCGGGATACTGATTCTCATCACCATAGCCATTAAAGACCGGATATCCAAGGCAAAAACTGGGGATTTTAAGGAGGTGGAGAACTGATTATTACCACATCAGCGCAGATTGAAGGCAAAAAAATTACCAAATCGGTGGGTCTAGTCAAGGGCAGCACTATCCGGGCAAAACATCTGGGTAAGGACATTATGGCGGCCTTCCGGGGTATAGCCGGCGGGGAGATACCGGAATACACCAAGATGATGGCCGAAGCCCGGGAGGAAGCCATCCAGCGGATGGTGGAAGACGCCGAAAAACAGGGAGCTAATGGTATCGTAGGGATGAGATTTACCACCTCAATGGTAATGCAGAATGCCGCCGAGATACTCGCCTACGGCACCGGCGTGGTGGTGGACTCGAAGCAAGCCTGAAATGATTTCCCAATTTGTTGGCCTGGTCACCCGGCGCGAGGGCCGGAAGTTCCTGAAGCTCAACCCGGAATTTGACGAGTCGGTAACTGCGGAAGAAGCGGGCGACGAAGAAGTCTCTCTCTACATTCACATTCCTTTCTGCAAAACCCTGTGCCCCTTCTGCTGCTTTAACCGCTATCTCTTCAAGGAAGATCGTACCCGGAGATATTTCCGGCACCTGAGAAGCGAGCTTGACCTCTATATCCAGAGAGGTTTTAAATTCTCCGATTTTTACTTCGGCGGGGGCACCCCGACCATACTTATGGATGAGCTGACCGACTTTATCGCTTATCTCAAAAAACACTTTGTGGTAAAACGGATGTCCCTGGAAACCACGCCGCGCGAGGTCAGCCGGCAGAACATAGCCATGCTGAAAGCAGCCGGCATCAACCGCCTCTCCATCGGGGTGCAGAGCTTTGATAATGACACGCTGAAAGCGATGGGACGACCTTTCGTCACCGGTGAAGAGGCCAAAGAGAAATTATCAATGGCGCAGGGTGCATTCGACACGCTCAACGTAGATTTCGTCTTCAACTTTCCCAGCCAGACCCTGACCAAATTTGAAGCCGATGTGAGAACCTTCAAAGAACTGGGCATAGACCAGGCCACATTTTACCCACTGATGGCTTCACCGCACAAGAAGAGTTCCCTAGAGCGAAAATTTAACCGAGTGGATACCTTCCGGGAGAAAGTTTTTTACGGCATCCTCTTGAGGGAACTCTACGCCGGCGGGTACAAAGCCTCCACCGCCTGGTGCTTCTCCCGGGGTGAGAGAATGATAGACGAATACATCATTGACTTCGACGATTACATCGGCATCGGCGCCGGCTCGGTAAGCGTTTACCAAGGGAATTTCCTGGTCAATTCATTTTCGCTGGACAGATATGAAGAGTTTACCGGTCGCGATAGACTACCCGTGGTCGGCTGGCGCCGACTATCGGCCAGAGAGCACCGGCGCTACTACCTGCTGACCAAACTCTTTGGCCTAGAAGTGGCCGGGGAGAAGTTTTACCGGCGGTTCAACGCCGACATTCACGAGAAATTAAGAGATGAACTACTATTCTTAAAACTCTCCGGCCTGGTGAAAGAAGCCGAAACCATCAGAGTCACGCCGCGGGGGATGTACCCGGTAAGCGTCATGATGCGAGAGTTCTTCACCGCCCTGAACGGTCTCCGAGAATTTTACATCGAGCGACAAATTTAAACTCCTGCCCCCGGTAACCGGCCGCTGGCTCCAGTGGCTCACCCGATAACCCAGCCCAGAATATAGCCGATGCCCAGAAGTAACTGAGTTAAGAGGACGACCTTCACATTACCGGCCAAGGCGGGCATCAGCCGATCCATCTCCAGCTTCATTGGTCAGGTTGTTTCTCTTTTCCGCTTAACTACAGCCCCCCGCGCCGCCAAAACAGAAAGGTACCAGCGCTGGTACCTTTCTGTCGTTAAAACGACCCTTTCCGTGATTACAACCTATACCCTAAAAGCCACCCTCGCAAGTCCGGATAACACCATCCTGTCCGGTACTCCCGTACCACCACAGATCAGAAAGCGTCTAATGCCGGGGTGAACCAAGGGTCAGGACCGTCTTAACCCTTACCGATACGGAAAACCTTGGTGCCACAGCTAGAGCAGGTACCCTGAGTCGCCGGGCGTTTGTTCTTAAGGGTAGTCGCCTGTGGATTCTTAATTTCTCTCTTTGACCGACATTTCATACAGTAAGCTTGGGGCATTTTTCTAGTCCTCCTCATGATATTCTTGAAAGCAGGGTAGCAAACATATCGGCATTTGTCAAGGCGGTACGGGCTAAAAATTGTCTTATGTTGGTCTTTCCATCTTAATTTTTACCGTGCCAACCGGTTACGGGGTAATCTTGAGCGAAATTAAGGCGATAACAATGAACAGGACCGCCAAGGCAATGGTAAGCTGAAACATCGTTTTTTCTAGGCCCCGCTTAGTACGATACACGGTATCCGCCTGGCCGAAGATACCTCCCAGCCCCCCACCCCGCACCTGCAGCAGGACAATCAGTATCAAGGCTACGGCCAGTACTATCTGAGCGATACTTAAATAGGTCTGCATATCATCCTTCCTCTAGGTATTTTAACCTTCGGTCAGCCTTTTCTTCAATATCTCGTTCGCCAGCGCCGGGTTAGCCTGCCCTCTGGTCGCTTTCATCACCTGCCCGACGAGAAACTTAAGTGCGGTCTCCTTCCCCGACTTAAAATCGGCTACCGGCTGTGCATTTGAGTTTATCACCTCGATGACCACTTCTTCAAGTTGGCGGGTATCACTAATCTGGCTGAGTCCTCGCCGTACAATAATCTCGCCGGCTTCCTTCCCGGTGTGGAACATTTCTCCCAGCACGGACTTGGCCGTGGCCGTGTTAATCACCCCGTGCGCGCTTAATATCAGCCCGGAAAGCTCTCCGGGGCTAATTTTTTGCCGGAACTGACTGGCATCAATGCCGCTGGCGTTCATGATACGGCTAGCCTCACCCAGCAGCCAGTTACTGACCTCTTTGGCGGCCGTATCCGGCGGCAGTTTCCAATACGCCCCGGTCTGGGTGCATTCTTCAAAGTAGTCGGCCATAGTCCGGGAGCCGGTGAGCAGGCTGGCATCGTAGAGCGGCAGCCCATATTCGGCGACAAATCGGTCGCGCCGGTCTTCGGGCAGTTCCGGCAGTCTGGCCTTTATCTCGGCCACCCATTCCCGACCGACCGTCAGGGGCGGGAGGTCCGGCTCCGGGAAATAGCGATAGTCATGGGCATGTTCCTTACTACGCTGGGCCACGGTCTTCCCTTGCTCTTCCACCCAGCCCCTCGTCTCCTGGACGAGCTTCCAGCCTTCGGCTACCGCCTGCCGTTGCCGTTTGGCTTCGTAGTCCATCGCCTGATAGACTGCCTTGAAGCTGTTCATATTCTTGACCTCGACCTTAGCCATAGACTCCGGGTTGTCCTCGGGACGAATGCTGATATTGGCGTCGCACCGGAAGCTCCCTTCTTCCATGTTCCCGGTGGATACTCCCAGGTACTGGAGGATAGTGCGCATCTTGACCAGATACTGCCGGGCTTCTTCCGAGGAACGCAGGTCCGGTTCCCCGACAATCTCCATCAGCGGCACGCCGGAGCGGTTGACATCCACCAGGCTGTACACTTCTCCATCGGCGGACTTACGATGTAGCAATTTGGCCACATCCTCTTCCAAGTGGACGCGGGTTATGCCCATCTTCTTCTTGGTTCCGTTAATCTCAATGGTGAGCCAGCCATCACGGCCAAACGGGGTATCATACTGCGAAATCTGGTAACCCTTCACTAGGTCGGGATACGGGTAGTTTTTGCGGTCAAACTTAGCATATTCCGGTATGATACAGTTCAGGGCCAGTGCTGTCATTATGGTGTATTCCACCGCCTGCCGATTAATGACGGGCAGGACACCGGGCATACCGAGGCACACCGGGCAGACATGAGTATTGGGCGGCGCACTGGCATAATCGGCGCGGCAGCGGCAGAACATCTTACTTTTGGTCAGCAACTGGGCGTGGACTTCCAGCCCGATAATCGTCTCAAAATTCATCCGCAGCCTCATCAGGTAACGCGTTCAGTATAACAACAATATCGGTGACTGACAAGAACAGGTGACCTCATCCCCCCTTAATATTTATCAGGAAACCCACCCCCTTAATGCCCTTCCCCTATTAAGAGGAGCGTACATAATGTTATGTTAACCCGCTAGAGGACGGGGGATAAAAATAAAGAGGGGCTAACGCCCCTCTCAGACACCCCACATGACTCTCCTTAAAAAAGAGAATTAAACACTCCATCTCATTAGTCCAGACAGTAAGGTTATCAGCCTTCCTTACCGGAAGGCCCATATTTCCTAAGAATATGCTATAATCTCAACGTTAATCTGGGGCTGTAGCTCAGCTGGGAGAGCACCTCCTTTGCACGGAGGGGGTCAGGGGTTCGAATCCCCTCAGCTCCACCATTCGTAACAGCTCCCGAACCTTTAGCGCTGGCTACGATAATAGCGAGAGGCGCGTCGAGTTCCGCCCTAGTCACTCTACCTTCCTCTACATAGATACGCTTAAACATTGTCTCACAGATTAATCGTCGCTCATGGCTTTGTATTAAAAGTCCCATTTCTCAAGCACTTTTGGTACAAAGCCGTCGCTCATCAAAAGTACCTTTTTCAAAGAGAAAGAAACACCGGGCACTTGGAGATTCCAGGAAGACAAGGAAGACCACCCAATGACCATCTATCTAACCAAGGAGCAAGCCAAAGAGCTCGATGATCCACAATCCATTAAAGTCATAGTAGAGGCAGTGCAGTAAGCTGGAAGGCTACGTTATATAGCCCTATAGCAGCGGTCTGGTAGACCGCTGCTTATTTAAACGACCAAGTACGATAGTTATTGATATATACCACTACTTTCAGTCCCACGTGCTGTGCATGCAAATGTTACGCACAGCTAACGCGCATATTTTACCAAATCCACCCAAATTAAACCTCTTAACTACAGTCCTTCATGTCGCGGCTGAAATCTTTCTATAATGTTCTAAACTTGTGCCGCAACACCCTCCTACAATACGTGCGCCGGCATCAACCCAAGCTTTAACCTCGTCGACCATCTCTTCAGGTGATACCGGATAAACGGTCTTGCCGTCTACCAATTGCGCTAAGCCAGCATCCGGTTGTATAGATAATGGCCCGCGGCAACCTTTTCTCATTTCTTTGATAAGAGTGGTAGCTGCTGAATACCATTCTGAAGTATCGAGTGATTTAGTCATTAGTCCACAGCTACCACCGATGACATCAACCCCTACTTCTTCGAGCTTAGCTGATGCTTTTATAGGGTCATCCCCCATCATTGTTCTGAACCCATTTTTAGTCGAATAGAATATATTTTGGGATATTATGGGAACGTCGCAGAGATCGCGTGCTACCTCGATAGCTATCAACGCTTCATCTATATGGTTCCCAACAATGAGAAAAACATCAATCCCACCTTCTAATAAGGCTGATATCTGCTCTTTATAGCCTTCATAGACCTCATCATATGTCATGTTACCCAATGGTTCTAAGAAATCGGGATTTGTAGTTGACACTATCGCGAGTACATAACGACCTGGTGGAGTAACCTCATTGGCCAATTTAGCTGACCTCCAGTTAAGCTCATGTATTCTATCCCGTAAACCAAAGGGCTCCGCTCTCCATGGTGAGCTTGATTGTGTCATTGTACAAGCAAAATCACAACCAGCAGCGAATGATTGTCGTAGTGCGTCTTGATATTTCTCAGGGTTATTAATAATCCACTCTGATAGATGAGACTCCAAATCTTTACCCCAGTCAGCAAGTAGCGAGTGAAGCGGTACATAGTGAAGCAGTATCTCATCAGTATCTCGCAGTCTTTCTCTAAGATCCATCCTGGTTTCATACCTCCTATTATTAATGCCACCAATAACTACGTGTTATGGAAATAAAGATCTCACCATAACTATCGGTGTATTTTACATAATGGATAGGGGAGCGCTGCTGCTCCCCTAGTTCTTTTACAACTATCCATAGGTCACCACTAGACTAGATCGCACGCTTCGGGTGGCATCCAATGAGCATCCTTTCCTTCCCACTTAACGTTGCATCCAATCGGATTGGTCAGGGGCGTACTTACCGGCTTACCTATCAGGATTTCATCCAAGGTTTTTTCCAGATCATTGGTCTTCATTACGGCCGTACTACGCGGATTATCCACCCCGCGGCCAGTATAGACGAGTCTTCGCTCCTGGTTAAACACATAAAAATGCGGCGTCCTGAGTGCGCCATAAGCCTTCGCTACATCCTGGCTTTTGTCCCGGACGTAAACCCACGGAAAATCATGCTCCTTCATCCGTTTCACCATATTATCAAAATCATCCTCCGGATAGGTTTGTTCGCTGTTGGAATTGATACCAACAAAGGCAACGCCCTTATCCTTGAAGCGAAGCGCCGTTGCGCGTGTGACTTCATCTGATCCGATCACGAAAGGACAGTGGTTACAGGTAAAAAAAACTACCAGCACCTTAGCCATCTCAAAGTCAGCCAAGCTGTAGGTTTTACCGTCAGTTGCCGGTAACGCAAAATCGCAGGCTTTATCACCTATTTGCAATGTAAACATTAACTATCCTCCTTCTATGCTTTACCAACGCCAGCCTTCAGACGCCACCGTGGACTCTCCTGTCCAATAGTCCTCTAAATCGTGTTATGATTTCGATTGACAGGCTATTTCACAAGTTACGACTGGAGTTTAGTGCTGTTTGGAGATTTTGTCAATGTCCTAAATAGAGACAAATGGGCCGGCGCACCGATGTAACAATTGGCCAGAATATTACTTCCCCGAGAGATGGACCCGTTCAAATTCGAAAAATTATATCAAAGAATTCTACGGGAGTTAGGGTTTAAGCAGGTCTATGCCACCATCCCTAGTAGGGATGGTGGCATAGACGGTAAGGAAGTATTCAGATTCGGTAACGTACTTTCATTTCATGTAATGTTCCAATGTAAAAGGTGTAAAGGAAGTATATCACCGTCAGGCATTAGGGATTTTAGAGGCGGATATGATGGGCGGGCTTACAAAGGATTATTTATAACAACGAGAAGTTATAGCGGAGAAGCTAGGAAAGAGACTAAAAAAGCAGGTACATATCCGATTAATTTGATAGACGGAGAGCAATTGATGGATATTATGCAAAACTTGAAATTGGTATTTCTGTACAGATGGTCGCACGAATAGAAGTGCAAAAAGAATGGTTTCAAAACAACCTCTACACTAAGCCGTAATCTTCACTACTGCAGCTTTTATCCTATCCAATCCCTTCTTTAGATTTTCCAATGAGGTAGCGTAGGATAGTCTGATGTAGCCTTCACCATACATGCCAAAATCGACGCCAGCCAGTGTGGCTACGCCAGCTTCATTTAAGAGAAAATTGGCCACCTGTCTGCAATCCGTCCCCAATTTTTTTACATTAAGGAACACGTAGAAAGCACCCTTAGGACGCAAGCAGCTTATACCTGCTATAGCATTCAGTCCGTCTACGATCAGATCCCGTCGCTTTCTGAATTCATCTACCATTTTACGTACGCTGTCTTGTGAGCCGGTTAGTGCCTCAATGCCAGCGTACTGGATAAACGGTGCGGTACAGGAGACGCTGTTTACGATTAGGCGTACTACAGGATCAATCAGTTCCGATGGCATCACCGCATAGCCTAAACGCCAACCAGTCATAGCGTAGGCCTTGGAAAAGCCGCTTATCAGTATCGTCCTGTCCAACATGCCCGGTAGGCTAGCAATACTATTGTGCTTTCCCTCATAAATAATATTTTCATAGATTTCATCAGAAAGGATAGTTATACCATACTTTTGAGCAATATCTGCGATAGCAAGGATATCATCCGTCTCTAAAACGCTGCCAGTTGGATTATGAGGCGAGTTGATGATAATAAGCTTGGTACGTGGTGTAACCGTAGCTCTCAATTCAGCTATGTCAAAACGAAAATCTTGTTCCTCGCGAAGTTGGATAGGCACTGCTTTAGCCCCAGTAAAATTAATCATTGATTCATAAATCGGGAAAAGAGGATTAGGGTATATTACTTCATCTCCTTCCTCAAGCAGTGCTAGGATTGAGTAGAACATGATGGGCTTAGCACCAGAGGTCACGACAACGCACTCTGGGTCTACCGAAATACCGTGTGTTTTTTCGTATTTTTTAGCAATTTCAGTACGCAGTGGAAGCAATCCCTGAGAGTTACAGTAATGAGTGTAACCCTTATCCAATGCATCGGTGGCCGCCTCACAAATGTACTTGGGTGTAATGAAGTCAGGCTCACCAATTTCCAGATGAACTACATCTACCCCATTAGCTTCAAGAGATTGGGCTTGGGCCAGAACTTTAAATGCCGTCTCAGTACCCAATCGTGACATCTTTCTGGATAGTCTCATCTCTATTTATTCTCCTTCCGGTAATATTTCACGTTACTCCTTGTTTCCGTTTTGACGATAACTATATTGCGCCTCTATCTCGCCAGTTGTCAAGGCCTCCCGGCCTAGATGGTCGCACCGGCAAATTACGCAAAAGAGTATTGACGTAATTACGCAATTACGCTATAATTACCCTAGCCATCAGGTGAAAGGGGGACTAAACCGTGCCGGTTATCTGCATCGCCAACCAGAAAGGCGGCGTGGGTAAGACTACCACCGCCGCCGCCTTGGCCGACGGTCTAAGCGAACAAAACCAGCGGGTGCTACTGGTCGACTGGGACCCTCAGGCCAGCCTCACCATTACCCTAGGTCTTGACCCCGACAAACTCACCCGCACCAGCTATAATGTCCTGGCGGCTGCCATCCGGGACAAGAAAAACCCATCAATCAGTGACGTTACCGTCCGGACCGGTAACCCTAGTATTGACCTCGTTCCGGCTAACATAGAGCTGTCGCAGGCCGAGCTTGACCTGGTGGGCGCGTTTACCCGGGAACAGGTGTTAAAAGAGATGCTCCAGCCGATACGCCAGCAGTACGATTT
>Ga0187827_10002242_pt1 | contig 26692 bp, 32 predicted proteins | sample ETNtaG_39_FD_167969 | JGI IMG/M metagenome (GOLD analysis project Ga0187827, IMG submission 167969) | Marine microbial and viral communities from oxygen minimum zone, Eastern Pacific Ocean - ETNP2014_SV_150_PacBio MetaG (Illumina Assembly) | ecosystem: Environmental > Aquatic > Marine > Hypoxic... | reverse complement strand
ATACATCGGATTTGATTTCTGGTTTAACGTGGTTGATCGAAAATTGATTCATCAAATGGTTTAATCTTTCTGACGACCTCAGTCATTCTTCTTGAAAACGTTTGATTCCATAGGTCCATGACACAAGGAATTCTTAATTTGTTATGATCCATTCTTTGCCTTGAACATGGAGGTGAAGACAAATCCTTCTCCAAAATCATCTTTGATGCTTAAAAAACAAAAATCGGATCACCATTTTAGCAAAGCATATCCTGTTCCGAAGAGGTGATACGATGAATCACAAAACCATTACCAAGACCACGGGAAAACCATTCTGGGAGAAAAAGAAACTCCACGAAATGAGTGAAGAAGAATGGGAATCATTGTGTGACGGTTGCTCCAAATGCTGCTTGCATAAGGTAGAATCCGAAGACACCGGTGATGTCCATTATACGTCCCTTGCGTGCAAACTGCTTGATCTCGGTACCTGTCAATGTACTGATTACGCCCAGAGACATCAAAAAGTGCCTGACTGCGTGAAACTGACTCCGAAAAGGATCGGAGAATTCAAGTTCCTCCCAGAAACATGTGCTTATCGCATAATATCAGAAAAAAAATCCCTGCCGGCCTGGCATCCCCTTCAGTCTGGTTCTCCAAAAACAGTTCATGATGAGGGCATCTCCGTTATGAGATTTGCCAAACATCCAGATCAGGATGATGTGATAGAACATCATCTCATTGATCTGTAAAGAGTGAGCCTTGATAAATTTTATGAAACATAAAGATAGAGACTGGAAAGTCCTTCAAAGCATAGAAAATGACATGGAAGATCGGTGTGTTGATTTTTTTGTCCGCACCAATGGTACCTACGGTTTTGAAGAATACCGGCGTGATCGGGAAGATGATGAAGGATGGAAAAAGATGGGCCAATTTTCAGGCACCATGTTTTCATCCATGGAAGCTGCCAAGGAGTCGGCAAGATATCTGATTGGATGGCTTCCTCCATCCTGATGATGGTTTAAGCACTTGTACTATAGTCATGAGGACCGTGCATCCCCAATTCTGAGGCTTGTCGTTGCTCGAATTCCCTGCATTCTGAATCATAACAATGCCCTCTGATGCCGCCCCTAACGGTTCCAGGTTCTATGGAACCAAAATTTGCTTTCCAGCTTTCGGGCAACAGAGGAGAATCCGGTGGAGAAAGCCACAAACGGAACAACAACCTCCTTTGTTCCTTTTGATCAAAATCTTGAAATCCCGTTCTTGAATGCAAGACAGAATGGTTGTTGAACAACTGCAGATCCCCAGCTTCAAGATACATCTGGTGCATCACATCCGAGCGTTGAAGTAAATGATCAAGGAAATCCATGCATTCTCTTTGTTTCTTGTTTAAGGGAGGCACCCCCTCCAAACCCTGTGCGGTATGTACCCTGTTACGATTCATCTTCCCAAAGACCTTTCCCTCTTTCGAATAATCGAACAAGGGCTGAGAATAAAAAGGGGGCTCATGCGGAGCTTCTTCCTGGTTTCGGCTGAAACAAAAAGGTTTTGAAGCAATTTCTGCTAAATCCTTTCTTTCCTTTTTGAGGATTTTCCATACCGAATGACTGCTGGAAATCAAACTTTTTCCTCCTGATTTTGACTTGTTGTAGCAGGCAAGAAAGGCAAGATCACAACTGTCTGTATGAAAATCCAGTTTTGCATTCGAAGAATAACCACGCCCATCAGCAGCTCGGTATTTTGTTCCCTGATTGCTGACTTCTGAAAGGTACTGTGAGGATTTACCTTGGGGTCTGGGCACCCCAAAATGGAGGCCGATCGACCAAATCATCATTCGAAATTCTGCTTCGGTCAGGGATTGTCTCGGAAATCCCTTGATGAGGGCAATCCCAGTACCCCACATCGCCTGTTCCACTGCTGAGCGTATGACTTGCAGAACAGGTTCGACCTGAAAATCATCTCTCTGAAATGCGAATAAAGGTTTCTCCGATTTGAAATGATCTTTTACAAATTCTGTGGTTAATGAAGCAGATTTCTCATCCAAATGAAAAATCCATTCAGCAGAATTTTTCAAATCATCAGAAAGCCAGCAGTTGTTCAATTTTTTCATTCAAGTTTATTGAAACATCTACGCATTGGTTTGGTGCCTGCTATAACCCGCCGTCAATTCACTTTCCAGGAATTCTGCAAAACATATAGGATTGAACTTTGGTTTACCCGTTCCTCTTAAAGGAGATATTGTTGTATTCACATTTGGGTCATAAAAAAAAGGGCACGAAAAACGTTCCTGCATTTCATGATTGATGACCCGGTGAGGTGTGGGCTGCAGAAGACCGTTTGAAAGACGATGAAGCATCTCCCCGACATTAAGTACCAATGAATTAGGCAAACAAGGAACATCCAACCACTCTTTTTCCTGATAAAGCACTTGTAATCCTCCAACATCATCCTGGGCCAATAAAGTCAGGCATCCAAAATCCACATGGGGTGCAGAACCATAGACTCCTTCCGAACTTGAACCGGAACTGGAAGGATAATGAAGTAACCTGAGCCAAGTAGTCGGTATTTGGAATGCATCAAGGATATCGTCTTGCTCAGCACCAACAGAATGAAGAGCCACCTTCATGAGTTGGAAGCCCAACTCCTTCATGGTTTTGTGATAGGCTTCAAGGGGTTCTCGAAACCTTTCCAGGGGTGGCCACTGATTTGGTCCTGAAAGAAAAATGGAGGGGTCTTCTTTTGAATCCTCTCTCATCATCATGAATGATGCGGATTGGTTGGGATATTTCACCTTTTCATATCTCGAATTTACATCAGTGGAAGTATTGATGGGAATATAACCACGGTGTAAATGGTTTAATTCCACTTCCATTTTTTGTTCTAAGGAAAGTTCATGAAAACGTTTAGATGCTTCGAACACTGAATCAACAAGAGATGGTTCGATCCCATGATTGATAATCAATGTAAATCCTACGGTTGAAAAAACTCTCCGGAATTCTTCGACCAGCTTAAAGTATCCGGGTGATTTTTCATGACGCAGTTTTGCTAAATCGATCACAGGAATGTGATCAAGATGCTCACGTCCAGAGTCAGTGGAGTTCAAGAACGTTCCTTCCAACTCATGCGTTCGATCAATTCAGCCACGGTTTCCTTTCGGCATTCAGGATAATTCACACCAGCCCAAAGAGATTGATATTCAGGATTTTCAAGTTTGGAAGCATATTTCCTGATCGATGCTGTTATTTTGTTTTGAAGTGGAAATGGGAGCAGCGCTTGACCTTCCATGAGAGTGACGAATTCATTTTCAATCGCACGAGCCGGCCTTCCAGAAAAGGCCTGTGTGAAAACGGTGGAACGGTGTTTCTGGTCCAATAACATTTTTTTGTAAGCCTCAGAAGCACCGCTTTCAGCACAGGTCAGGAAAACAGTACCCATCTGCACCGCAGTTGCACCAGCTTCGATGATTTCAATGAGTTGGTTCCGATTCATGATCCCCCCGGCCGCCACCAATGGAAGTTTTGAAGATGAGCTCAGTCTTTGGATCAATTCCAACGTTTTCAGCTTATCATCATCCCCATCTGGATCATGAATTCCACGATGACCACCGGCTTCAAAACCTTGAGCAACAATAAAATCTGCACCAGATTGTTCTACCCGTCTTGCTTCTTCAAGTGAAGTTGCTGTGATCCCAACTGAGACGTCGAAAGCATGTGCTTTGCTGATGATCTCCTTGTCTGGAACACCAAAATGAAAGCTAAGGATTTCCGGAGGTTCCATCCAAATTGGCTCCAATTGGGTTTCCAAATCCAGGAAGAAGGGAGGCTTTGGAATTTCTAACTCCAGTTTCCCGACGAAATCGAGTGACCTGAGAGCATCCAGGGGCCCATCCAAATCCTGGGTTGAATACTTAATTTTTTCAGGAAAAACAAAAAAATTACAGTTGAGGGCACCTTGAGTTTCAGCATTCCTGAGGTTTCTGGCCGCATTGATGTCTTCGGAAATTTTTCCTGGACTGCTGTATGCGAAACCATAACTCCCCACCGCCCCTGCATTGATGGCCGCTGATACCATTTCAGGGGTATTGATCCCTCCGGCCATCGGGGCTTGTATGATGGGATGTTTTAGTTTGGAAAAATCGAACATGGTTTTTAAAGGATGAATGGTTCTACTTCTTCACTCAAATTTTTTGATCCCTATCTGACTGAAATCGGGCATAGACAACCACGAATTTACTTGATTTTAATGGAGGTTAACATTTTTTTCCTGAGGCCTCTTGTCTTGATGAAAGGGGTCGAATCCTATGCATCTATTTTTCCAGGATTTTTTGCCTAAGCGAGGTACTATTGATGCTGGAATGAAATGTATTTTTGGTTTCACGAAGTATCTTTTTGTCTTGGGAAAATTCAAGTGAAATAGTAAATTTTGCACACACGTCATTAATCTAAATAAAGAAAGATATGATTCAAATCAACAATGCCAAACTCTTAAAAGGATACGATCATTGGAAAAATGAATTTGAAAAGGAAAGCAACATTCAGATGCGTGAGAGGGCAGGGATAAAAGTCTTGGCATACGGATGGAACGAGGAAAGAGAAAGGATGTATTCGGTTGTTGAAATCGAATCTCCAGAATCTGTCAAACAAGTGTTGATGAGCCCCGAAGGAATGCAGGCCATTCAGGATGCTGGTGTAGACATGACATCCATGGAAATGATCCCCCTGACTTGATCATCCTCTGAGTACCATCTGAACCCCGAACAGCACACCCCACAACCCGCAGTGCTGTTCATCTCTTAAATTACAATGACAGAACCCAATATTTTTTGATCAACGCCTGGTTTCGCCTATAACAGCAGGCTGAAAGATCCTGTTCTATGTTCGTCTCTCCATAACATTGATTGATAATGAATAAAAATGAAATATTTCAATCATTATAAAAAATTATTAATGCTCCTTCTGTTCATGTCTCTTTTTCATACTATCGTTTATGGAATTGAAAGAAGACGGGAACAATTTGTAACCAATTTTGGTTATGTCGCCATCCCCATCCCCTTTTCGATACCTGGGGTTGGAAGTGGCCTGGGAGTAGCGGGAAATATCAATAACATCCCTATGTTTGGCGAAGAAACGACGACCGATTTGTACGCGCTAACGATCCCTATTGGTGATGTTAAAGGTTCTATCATTGGAGTCACAGACATTCCTTTATGGCCTAAGACATTAATTTTCGACATTCTTTACGGTGAATTCAATAAATACAATCAGAGATCATACCTTGATAGAACAATGAAATCTAAAAAGGATGATTTTATTAATCTTGAGTTAGACAAAACTAATTTTAGTGGTGGAAGATTCATTTTTTCTTTATTTGATCGAATGTTTGAGCTGTACCGATTTCAATACAATATCAAAAGTAACATTTCAGCAGTAAGGGATAATAAAGGAAATCTCATCTATAATCTTAATCAAGAATTTGATGTAGAAGCCATCACCTATGGATCCTTGATAGATTATACAGATGACCGGACAGACCCCCTCAAAGGCATTCGTTTTAATTATAATTATGGTGATTCACCTCAACAAGACCCTGATTCACCTGATTACTATGTTCAGGAATTTAATCTTTCTGGTTACATGCCTATTAAGAAGAGCAGCATTGCATTAAATTGGTATCGCGCTGGAGCGACTGTGAGAAAACAGGGGAATACAGACTTAAATAGCTTAATTGCATTGGAGACGGCAAGATGCTACGCGAATTGTGATTCTGCAACCATCAATTCCAGGGCCAAGAACCAACAGGCATTAAATCGATATGGTTCTGCAGGCGGTTTGGGAGGTCCAACCAGATTAAGGTCTTTTGCACAAAACCGATACAGTGGCCCTCAGGTAGCTTTTAGAGGAATAGAATATAGATGGAATTTTTCTGATAAAGAAACACCCATTGAATATTATATCATCAGTGATACTGCCATCAATTTTCAGTTAGCATTTTTTTATGAGGAAGGAAGTATTGCTGACACGGCAAATGATTTGTGGAATGAAATGAAGAGTTCCACAGGATTGGGTTTTCGTATAGTCACAACATCTCAATTTGTATACAGAATTGATTTCGCTTCTGGTCAAGAAGGCAATGAATTTATTTTCTGGTTCGATTATCCCTGGGGTGCGGTTCAATGATCCATGATTGCTGATTTGATGACACATTCTTTATAATATCCGTAACCCTGATTCAAGGAGGCGCATGAATTTCGGTGACAACATGGGGGAACTGCAAAGACGAATTGCCGCAACCCATGAAGGAGGATTTAGGAGAAAAAAAACCTTTGAAGCCCTGGCCATTCAAAAAGGTCAGAAACTGATCGATTTAGGCTGCGGTGGGGGGCAGCTTGTTCATGAAATGGCACTTGCCGTTGGAGAAACAGGTCTCGTTTACGGGTTGGACCCGAGTTCCTCTCAAATCCATGCCGCTCAAGAAAAGTGTTCGGAATTTAAGAATGTTGAATTCCTTCAAGAGTCCGCAATCAAAATACCCCTTAAAGACGGTTCATGTGATGGTTTGTCATCAATACAAGCGCTTGAATACATTGATGATGTTGAGACGGTCATTGCAGAAGCCAAACGCATCCTAAAATCGGGAGGGCGGTTTGCCTCGGTCTCTGTTTTATGGGATCACTGGCGATTTCATGGGCCTGATAAACAATTGAACGACCGGATACATGAAGTCTTTCGAGCACACTGCCCTCATCAAATGCTTCCTTTCTCCTTGACTTCCATTTTAGAAAGAAATGGATTCCAAGGTGTTTCACTCACACCATTGAGTTTCATCAATACCCACTTGCATCAAAATTCCTTTGCCTATTTTGCATCCAGGACTTTGTCATTATTTGCTCTGAAAAATGGCATTCCTGAAGAAGATATGATGACTTGGAATGACCAGTTGAAAAAAGCGGATCAGGAAGGAAGATTTGGATTTAATAGTGCTCCCGTTCTTACCACAGCCATTGCTCTTTAGGATTTCCCCCCAATCCCTGGACTAGCATAAGCAAACAACTCGCATAGAGAATCCCTTCTATGGTTGATGACTGGGATTAATTGTTGTTGCTTCCCCAGGAAACCTAAACCCTACGATAAGACCAGCCAAGAAAAGTCCGTTTCAAGTCCTTACCAAATCAATAGCCTTAGGACTGAATGGATTCATTTAAAGGAAAGATAGGTTTTTAAAGCCGTTGATTGCAGGAAAGTGGGCTTTTATCTGGCAGAAAGTAAAGGGATTGAGATGAAAAATTTCAGAGGATTTTCCTTTTCTGATCTGGTTGAAGGATTATAAATCGGCTGAGTGCAAAGTTAAACATGAGTCACCTTTCATTGAGCAGTTCTGTAGATGAGCTCTGAAAAGACCCAGTGAAAAAAGAACCCTGTCGGCAGGGCAATGAAGATAAATATTCGGAATGGGTATTTTTTGAATCGACCAACAGAAATATGATCGCCTATCGCAGAAAAATAGACGAATAAGAATAGGCAGACACAAAGGCCAATCCCAACAGATAGGAGTGGAAACTCAAACAACTCTAACATCAATTACGTATTCAGTGACGTTCGTATTATTTTTAATTGTTTTTTTAAATTTTCGATTTTTTTTTCCAGTTCAGAAATCTTCAGATCTTTCTTTTCCAGAATACCTGCAGTTTCAGGAGAAACAGCAAAAATATTTGGATTCAAACCTATAGCATCTGAACCTGGGACTCCTGATTTGATCTCTTTCAAATCATTATGAATCACTGTTAATTCAGCCGTTATCCCTTCATGTCTATCTTTGGAGTTTTTCTCAATCCTCCATGTCCAGAATGAAAAAATGACTATCAAGGTTATGAGAAGGATTTCCATAGTTCCTCATTTAATGGATCATAAAAACGGATATACGAGCATATGCTGAATGATCAACGAACCATTCTCAAAAGTAAAACAGAGCTCATGGGTCTTCTTGATTATGTTTTTCGGATAAAGATAAGTCTTTGAGATTGCCCTTACGAACCTTTATCTGATACCGGAGTTCATAATAAGGCCACTGGATGACCCAGATCAGGGTACGCCAATGGAAAAGGTAAAAAAGAAGACGAAAATAACGTTTTATTTTTTTCAACATTTTCCTTTTTAAGAGTTGATCTTGAAAAAACAATGGTCAAAAAAACATCCCCAATCCAAGGATCCGTTGTTATGTTTGAATCATTGAGGTTACTCACCATCCTCTTGTTGTTTTCGACGATCTGGGAAGTGATGAATGAATGAGCACGGCATGCAATGGATGATCGATTGATCAATTTACAAAACAGGTTCATACTTTTTTTTTACAAGGCTCCTAGGGTAATAATAGGTGCAATTCTTTTACTTAGCATTTAACCTACGCATTTTGGTACTGATCCTGGCCTGGCACTGGTCCCTTGAGATGATACAGGAAGAGTTCAAGAATTAGAAATTAATCTGAATGCACTAAGGAGGTTTTTGTGGCTGCCAAAATTGATGACGCAGCAAGATGGATCGTAAAAGAGCATGTTCGGAAAAAGGCTTTTACCAGCCTACCCATGACGTTTGAGATAGTCGAATTGTCTGAGGCTTATCAAGTCCAAGAAAAGGTGATTCCCCTTTTTAAAGATCATCGCGGTGAGGTGGGGGGTTATAAATTAGCAATGACATCTAAACCCATTCAACAATTATGCGGGATTGACCATCCATGCGCAGGACACCTGTTCAAATCTGAGATATATTTTGGAAACCGAACCATTGAGCTTGATAACTTTGGACGACTGGGGATCGAATTTGAGCTTGCTGTGCGAATTGGACGGGATTTGCCATCTGCAGAAGGTCTTTGGGACAGACAAAAGATCCTTCCTCATATTGAGGAAGTCTTCCCTGCATTTGAATTGGTTGACGACCGTCATGCAGATTATCAAAGCCTGAATATCCTAACGGTCATTGCTGATAACGCATGTTCTGGTGGCGTTGTATTGGGAACGGCTTGCCATGAGTGGCACCAACTTGATTTTGACATTCTCCCAGTCGTAAAGGATCTCAATGGCGATAAGGAAAATTCCAACACCGGACTGGCACTTGGCAATCCGTTGAATTCAGTCGTATGGCTCGCCAATTTTCTGAACGACAAAGACTGCCAAATTCTTTCAGGTGATATCCTGATGACAGGATCAACCTTTGCCACTTATTTTGCAGAAAAGGGTGATGTGATCGAATATCACATCGACCAAATTGGCAGTGTGAAGATAGAGATCAAATAATGGAACGTATTCGCTTTGTTTTTTTGAAAGCCCCAAGGTAATGGTCGTTTAAAAACTGTATTCGCATCTAATTATGACATCGGGTGAAACAGGATAATGGTAATAAGAAGTTATTAAGCTCCAACTCATGAATTAAATTTTGCTAAGCACCAAGACATTCCTCATCATCTTCAATATTTTCATCCGATTTATTGTTGTGAATTAACAAAAACCGTATCACAGAACCATAACTTAAAAACATAATCCAAAAGGAATGGGAAACAGACGACAACAAACTCAAACATGGAATAACAGATAGTGACTGGTGCCCTTCATCATCGTTAAAGCCAGTTTAGTACCCAATGTTCCAATTGGGCGCTCTTGATTTTTTTTACAGATGTCATTCATGCTTGACGCGTGCACAATTGGCCAATTTGACGTCTTCTTTTATAAAAAAAAGTTTCGCAGTGGGACGAACTAAAGCATCAAAAACACCGATAGCAATAAATACCTTACTTTTTTATTATATAGAACAAACAATTTGAACTCCTTCAAAATCTATTCTGAACCCTTGCTCACTCGAGAAGGAAATCAGAATGAAAAACTGACTAAACCTAATTAGACAGATTGAAACTGGTCCGTTTTTAAGTCACATTAGTTCTTTTGCGTTCAAAACATAATTCTGAAGATTTATGTCTTGTGTGGATCATGGGAAATGGTTGGGATTCTCCTCAAGACATGACTTCAATAACACTTTTTAAAAGAGGGAATATGGCTCTTTATATGTACAAAGCGAGTTACACCAGTCAGGCCATCAAAGCCATGGTCGACAATCCTCAAGATCGGTCGGGACTCATTGCCAAAGCATGTGAGGCATTTGGTGGAAAAATGATAGGAATGTACATGGCCTTCGGAGATGACGATGTCGTTGTAATTGCTGAAATTCCAAATGATGTTGCTGCGGCTGCCATTTCGGCTCAAGTCGCATCTGGCGGGGCATGTAGCAGTGTCACAACCACACAGTTACTCTCCATGGATGACTGGGTCAAGGCTTGTGAAAATGCTAAAGCCGTTTCAAGTGGATATGCGCCTCCGTCATCATAGAAAATAATCTCACTTTTTTTTGAGCCGTCTCATCTGTCATTTGGCGGCTCACTTTCAAAATGATCTGTTACTTTAATAGAGATCATTCTTTCTGAAATGCCCAGTGCGTTCTAAAACAGCAGGGGTTTGAAACATTGTCATTGCTCTCTTTTATAAATTTTTGCCCAAATTTTTTTTCTTTTATACTCCCTCAAAAATTCTGAAATCTCTGTCTGCCCCACCATCTAGAACTTTCAGGGCTTTCTGGTACGCTTCACTTTCATAGGCCGCTAAAGCTTTCTGATAACTTTCAAATTCAATTAATATTGTTCTTTCATTGATCCCATTCTCTTTGGGTGTAACTTTAGCTGCCTTCGCTAAGAATTTTCCCCCAGCATCTTCAAAAGCTGGAATTGCCAGTTTGGTATACGCATCCCTTTTTTTGGAATCAGCGGGGCTTCTATGTGCACTTAAAATATAACCTTTTGCCATGTTTCTCCTAAATTTAAATCATTCATAAATTCATAATGTTTTTGAAATAAATCATCCTGATTCTATTGGAAGTTCATTATCCATAGCCCATTCACTCATTGAATTATCATAAATTTGAATCTTCTTGAAATCCAATTGATAAAGAGCGAAAGTATTTAATGTGGCGGCTATCCCTCCACCACAATAATTTATAATCTTATTTTCTGGATTCACATCGTTCTGATTCAATAGATCAAATACTGAATGTACTGATTTTAATTTATTACTGTTCGAATCCACGAATTCGTGAAATGGGATATTTATACTTTTTGGTATTCTTCCGGGACGACCATAACGGGGGTTTTCTCCCAAGTGGAGGTCTTCAGTTAATGCATTGATTAACAAAGAGTTTTTATCATCAATAGCACCCAACACTTCTTCTTTGCCCACAAATATTTCTGGATCAATGTTAACTTCAAATTCTGCGGGATTAAATCTTATTTCTTTTGTCTCAATTGGAAGATTCAATCGTTCCCATTCATTAAAACCTCCATCGAGTATGCTCACATTCTTATAACCTAAAACATGAATCATCCACCAGAACCTAGTAGACCATTGCATTCCATTCCTGGAATATAAAATAATTTGATGAGGTGCTCCTATTCCATGTCTTTTAAATGTTTCTGCAAGAACACCATAATCGGGCAAAGTAAAACGATAGGGGCTCGTTTGATCAGAAAATTCATTTTGTAAATCTAAAAAAGCCGCTCCTGGAATGTGCGATTTTATGTAATCTTCAAGACCACTTTCAACATCATATGGTTTTAAAGGATGACTGTCAGTATAATGCAGATATGTCGTACAGTCATACAATCTGATATTTTTATTTCCTAATTGGTCTTTAAGCCACTCACAATCAACTATTGCCTCGGGGTATTTCCATTTTAATTGATTATTCATTTTATTTAATAGGATTATGAATCATTTAATATTTGAAAATAATTCATATTAATTATGGTATTAAATACAGACTTCCTCCTCCACGACGAGATTCTAAAATATCATGTGTAATTGAAGCATCTTTAAGAGGATATGATTCTGATTCAGGTAGAAGCAATCGATTACTCATAAAAAAATCAAATACAGAATGAGCCATTTGATGATAAATCTCTGTGTGCTCTATAAAGTGAAACAGAATAGGTCTTGAAACTGTTAGAGATTTTATTGCCAATGTAGACATCATTAATGGTTCAACAGGTCCAGATGATTGACCATAATTGACAAGGTGTCCACATTTTTTTAATGTTGCCAATGAATGTTCAAAGGTTTCTGATCCTACTGAATCATAAACCACATCTACACCCTTCCCTCCTGTAAAATTCATGACTTTTTCAACCACATCATTTTGATCGCAAACAATCGTATATTTACAACCATATGAATTTGCCTTGGAAACTTTATTTTGATTGCTGACAGTTCCAATAACGCAAACTCCTAATGAATTAGCCCATTGACATAATAGCCTTCCAACACCACCAGCCGCCGCTGTAACTAGGATCGTATCAGCTAAAGTTATTTTTGTAACTTTTTCTAAAAGCATTTTTACAGTCATGCTTCTCAGAAAATTAGTCGCCATGACCTCATCAGAGATCATATCGGGCACTTTGATAGCTAAGTGATCAGATAACATTCGATGAGTCGCATAAGCACCATAATCACTGGTTATATAAACAATTCTATCACCTTTTTTAAAATTTTTTACACCAGATCCTATTTTTTCAATGATTCCTATAGCCTCACATCCTGGAATACCAGGAAGGTTCAAGGTTTTATAAAGACCTGAACGGACATAGATATCATGATAATTTACACCGATTGCAGTATGTCGGATCAATAACTCACGATCACCGGGTTCATTTAGGCTTATTTTTTCTAATTCTAAAACTTTGGCATCACCATAATTACGGATAATAATTGCTTTACACATAACAATATTTGGTTCCTATTTATCTGAATACTTGTGATTCAATCACTTTTTATTGTATCTATCATGTTTTAATAAAAAAAAATTTCAGCATATGATGATTAATAAGATGGAAATGTAATATCTTCATCATGGTTATCAATCTCATAGATTTTGAGTTTTACATTATCCATCTTTGTTTCTTGAATCAATCATTGGCTCAAAATTCTTACAAAGAAAATTCTGTATCCTCTTGTGTTCCTGCCTTGTTAATGAATTTCTGGTTTAATAGGACGCTTAGAAACGGTTTCGGAACTGATCCAAGAAAATCAATGCAATTCCAATCAGCATCAGCAAACTGAACTGGACGAGTACCACCGGGTGGTTTTCAAAAGCCGGTACCTGTAAGACTACTAACAAACCTCTGCCAAACAAGGTGAATTCGGTAACAAGGATGCCTATTATCAGCAAAAGCAAACCGCTCTTGCCCAGCATTGACAAACGAATCAGAGCGGTCCTGTACAACAGGAACAAAAGGCATACGGTCATAAAGGCCAGGGTAAACAAATGAAGGTAGCCGATGATCAAAAAAGGTTTTAGGGCTGTGGTCTGTTTGGCCACATAAGGAAAGGCCGAGAGCAATTGGGCAATGGTTTTGATCACATAGGCTGTGATAAAGAACCCATACAATCCATGGGAAAGGCTTCGCGGTTTCAGGGTTCTGATCACTACTTTTGAGATACGATAGAGAGCGTATAATGCGACCGTTTGCAGGCACGCGGCGATACCTCCTGTAACATAATAGACCCGCTGGTCTGTACTCCATAAAACGGACAATGCATAGGCCGGTACACAGGCTATTGCTAAGAAGTAAAAAAAAGACCGCTGAGTCTTTTCCGGCACGTCGGCCAAGGATTTTTCAAACAGTTTGAACAAGCATCCAAAAAGGATAAAAACAAAAAATCCGTTGTACAAGAAATGTAGGTAAGCATAGACAATGTTGTAATAAAGAGCTTCCTTTCCGTAGTTGATGACCACATATGGCAAACTCCAGGTAGCCAGGCTGGAAAGCAGGTAACAGTAGAGTCCGTAATGTATGAAATAGACATCGGCACTATGGCCTTTGACATCCTTCAGGAATCCTATGGACAGGATAAAGGAACTGATTCCGAACAGGGTCAACAGGGCAATGGAAAATACTTTATAGCCATACAGCGGAAAACTGACAAGCATGGCAGATACCGTAACTATAATGATGTACAGCATGGGCTTATAAAGCGGGCGCCTTGGTTGGTTTTCCTTGAGGAACAATCTACGTATCACAAGGATAGCTGCCAGATAGCCCCAGCCTAAAAAAGCGACATGGGAATGGCCCTGTATCAGGTTTAAATAGGGTAACTGACTGATCGGCCGCCACAGATGAAGCCTGAGCAAAACGCCAAATCCAGCAGAGATCAGAAGTAAAAAAAGAGCATAGCGGATAAAAAAAGAGGTGGATCTATCACCGTTCATATACAAATTAGTTAATCAGGATAATTATTTTTTTCTATGTTAACGTGCCCTTCCCCATTTTTAGATGTGATTAATTTTTCACAATCCAATCTGGTCTCTCCTGAACCTAGATTATAATCAAAGTAAATGTGCTCTATACTTATGTCATCATTCAAATGAATTTGGAGATGCCACATGAATTTTTCCTATGTTTTGGGCCATACATCTCAATTTATGCCCCAATTAATAACGTAATCATTAGGTTGCGATAGTCATCTATCCAAAATCTCATTTTTGATTCGTTTTAAAAGAAATACTCAATCATATTCCTCAATCCTTTCCAGCACATTGTTCACAATCACTCGGGATTCATAATATTCAACTACTGGCTTAGACCACCTTTCCTCAATCAAGGACAGCCTCTCTTAGTCAAACCAGATTCCAATCTCTTTCTTAGTTTCAAAGGTATAACATCCTCCTACTCCAACAATTATATTATCATAAGATTATAGTGAAGATATTTCAGTAGAAGTTAGGGCTCTATTATAAATTCTTAGTTCATCAACCTTTCCATTGAAGAACCTATTATTATTCCTTTTATCACCTCCAACATAAGTTTTTGTAGAAAATAATAATTCAACTTTGCCAGAGGAATTATCGGTGAATTTTAAAGACCCATCAAGATAAAGACTCCCTCCATTATCTTTTTGCACAAAACAGACATGGTGCCAATTAGAGTCGTTTATTGTAGAATTTGTTGTTCCTCCCCATTTATAGCCATATTTATATGTTAGTACTTTTAATTTTCCATTTGATGTTAAATCCAGCATGTACTGGCCATTGTACCCATTTGCATCTCTTTGCTGAATGATTCTTGATTCAGTAGAAGATGACGTATTTATCCACAAGGAAATTGAAAATTCTCCTGTCCCTGAAAGAAGACCTATAGGATATTCTATATAATCATTTGTTCCATCAAAGCTATAAGCAGTATTTGAAACATTGTCTTTCCCTGAAGTCAGTGTCGCTCCACTAACCGTTCCATGATGTGCGTTACTCGTATTATCATTTGCATTGCCATTAAATCTATAGAAGGCGACTAGACCGTTACTGATATTATCAGGAGTTGGAGTCGCACTGACTTCATTGCTCAATGCAGAAACACCATTGGAATTCAGAGATTCAACCTTGAAGTAATATATGGTTCCATTAGTCAAATTATCGACCTTATAATTATCAGTTGTGATCCCCACCGTCATGTTATCATTTCTATCGACCCCAGAAACATTATCCCAGTAAACGTTGTATCCAGTTGCACTAGCAGTGGGATTCCAGTCTAAATTAACAGATCCATTATCAGGAGTTGCTGTAAGGTTATCAGGTGTTTGAGGATAGCCTGTAATACTCAAAATGAAGGAATATATTAAACCGCTGTAACTGCTATCCTCACTTGTGGTGGGTCCTAATGTGGTCGTTAATGTAACATTGTCTGAGTAGTTGGTATTGTTATCTCCAGTCAAAGTAACGGCCTGTGATGTAGACCAATTAAGTGGAGTGAAACTTATTGAAGTTGAACCCAGTGTTGCAATGCTTGTGTTATCAATTGTAATTGGAACGGTTACAACCTCTTTAGGTTGAGTATCAAGCTTAACTGTGATCGAAGCACTTCCTCCTTGGTTATTAATTGAAACCGAGGGTGTTACAACGTCAAGACCTGGAGTTCCATTAGGTGTAATGGTTAGTTTGATTTTAAGAGATTTAGCCGACTCTGAAACAATGAAACTTCCTGACTTACCATAACTCACTGGACTTCTGGCAAGGCTATCTAAATCGGTCAGAGTGAAATTTTCTGTAAATCTGTAAGCATAAATCTTTAAAGTAGTATCCAAAGGAAGTGTTAATGTGACTTTATTTTTCGTCGTATCAGTTAAAGCCCTATCTTCATGAGAACTAAGGTTTTGATAGTTACTTTCAAAAACAACTGTATCAACAACCAAATAAATTGCTTCAGTTCCTACACCCATTAGAAGATCTTCATTGATCTTTGAAAAAGATCTTGAGTTCTCTTCTGAATAGTCGATCAACAAACTTACATTACGATATTCTTTTTTCTTTTCTGATCCTAATCCACAGGAAAGAAAGAAAACAGAAAGTAAAATATAAGAATAAATTCTAAACTGATATAACATCTTAACCGGTTTACTCAAATTCATGCCTCAAAGCATTAATACCAGAGAAGATATAAATGATAATTAGTCGGTTCATTCATATAATTTTTTTAACTTATATCCATAATATCAAATATTCAACGGACTCTATATATTCCATACTGTACGAACAGCATTAACAGATATAAACACCTTCTATCTTTAGAGTTACACATTTTTTATTCTGAATTATAGAAGTAAAAGAAAAAAATTGAAATAAACTATTGATAGTAGTATTTGAACAATGTTTTGTTACTTTCAGATATTTAAATTATCCTTTTTGAAAGGATCAGATTGTATCCATTCGATAGTTTGTTGAAGTAAAGTAGGTATATCCCTCATCACAACACCTAGGCTATTCCGGCGAGTAAAATCAAATTCAGTTGGTGCCACAGGCGGGTCTGTTATAGGTTCTGGCATTTTCATGTTTGGTAATATCTTCTGAAGTTCTGCGTAAATATCCTGCCAGTGCCAACTATCATACACACCATAGTAACGACCTGATGCATTCGGATTTTCATAAGCAGCCATAAAAAGTCCGGCTAAGTCATGCAAATGACTCATGGAGGTAGAATCATTTGGAACTTTTTTGTGGCGTCCTTCCTCCCCATTGATAAGGCTTTTCAGCCAGACATGCGGGTTTCCGTTCATGTGCCCTGGTAATACAACCGGTCCATACATGCCTGTTGGTAGGATAATAGACAATCTCTGTTCATTTTCAGCTGCAAACTTAATTGCGGCTTTTTCCATAACAGTCTTGGTTGCAGACGTGTACTTTTTCGATCTGCATTGCTCATTTTCGTCTGACCAATGATCAATTTCATTCTTGATTGGCACAGGTGGCACAGGGTTGGTACTGCTGGTGCTACTACAGATCACAACATTTTTTATGCCTTGATTCGCAGCAGAACTCATAATATTCAAACAACCTTTAACAGTTGGCATAATGATCTCTATGTAACCTTGCTCATCATCCATCTCACGTGCTGGTTTGCCAGAAGGACCAGCATATACCGGTATTAAGCACGCTATAAATACACACTCAACTCCTGACAAAGCAGCATCAAATGATTCTTCCTCCGCCATGTCGGCCTCGAAGAGTTGTAAGTTTTCTGGTGCATTCGGCAAAGCATTTAGAAAAGATGCTTTAGCAGGTGCATTCAAGTTTCGAACAGTACCGCGGACTATATAGTCTCTTGCTAATGCTTCTTTCACAATGTTCGAACCAAGAAGTCCGCTAGCACCGACCACGCATAGAGCTTTTTTTATAGTCTTCATTTCGTACTCCTACTGATTTTTTTTTGGAACGGATGTAACTTCCCAACCATCCTTCCCTACTGCAGTCCACACCAGGATCGATTCGCCCATCTTGATATGAAACCGAGGAAGACTTTTTGGAGTTATTCATTCCAATCATTTTACCGAAAAAATTCAAAGAATTCTCTTTTAGTATACAAAATTTAAGATTTTGAAGGCTCATCTTGTTTCGATCAGAGACATCGTGTTTTTTCTTAGCCTCATCAATCGCCCTGCGCTTACTGACAGGGCTTATAAGTTTCCCGAAGCAAAATCCTGCAAAACTGCGTTCTCCAGAGAAAGGTCTGCAACCAATCGCTTTAGTCTGATGTTTTCCTTTTCCAGTTCCTTTATACGCTTCGCCTGGCCTCTACACAATCCACGGTATTCCTTCCTCCAACGATAGTAGGTCTGTTCTGTCACTCCAATAGGGCTTATTGCTTGTGAAATGGTTTTACCCTCACATGGATGAATTTCAACTTCTCGAAGAAGATGAATGATCTGTTCTGGGCTGAATTTCTTCTAGGCCAGTGGCCCTCTTTTGGCAATGAGTTATTAAAATACTAACTCTTCTGATGGACCAATTTTAGGGGGGCAGGTCAAATTAACCTCCTTACTGTATTTCCATAAATGTCTTTTATTGTTCCAGATAAGCTTTGTTTATCGACAATGTGTATTTTTTCGACTTTTCTATCATTGTGAATCCATCAATAGGCTTTATCTATGTTATCAATTATTTCACTAGCTTCCCTTAAGACCTCATTATGAAGGTGAGCATACCTTTGGGTCATCTGTAAATTCTTGTGCTCCTTGAGGTACACACTGCTAAAGAAGTGCCAAAATACTTTAAGTAAAGCTTGGATAATTTGGAGGATAAATGTGAGAATACTTTATTGATAGTGGTTTCCTGATGTTCCTCCAGGCTTTATTGAAAATTGGAGATTTTTGACAAATCTTGTCATTAAAGCCATAGGAATCAAGAAAACCTCAGCATCCCTTCAAGGTATATTCAGAATGACCTCAAGAGTTGAATCTGTAATTTGTAAATATTTCTGAAGCCTTGATTTTCAAGGTTCCAGAGGGTATAAAAAAACATCTATCTTAAACAGATATTTCCTATCTACTTGTCAAAATTGATAAGCGAGAGTGGTGGAATTGGTAGACACGCAAGATTTAGAATCTGAAATCCTATCGAAAAAATATATCCATAATATAACCATATTAAGAAAAAAACTGACTTCTAATGAAAAATATTCTCCCTTAAATCAGAACTATCCTATTGATTTAATTAATGATGCGAGAGTGGTGGAATTGGTAGACACGCAAGATTTAGGATCTTGTGCCGTAAGGCGTGGGGGTTCGAGTCCCTTCTCTCGCACCAGTTGGTAATCCCTTCTAGTCAAAATAATCATTAATTTCAATATGTAAGGGTTTTTTCAGTATATGAAAAACCCCTTCGCAGTAAACCTCCAACCGATTTAGTCCCACTTTTAGTCCCACTTTTAGTCCCACTTTTTGGGGGAAATGGGGTTATTTCGGTATTCAAGATCCAAATTGAAAGAGGGGTTATGAAGAAATACATCAGACAAAGAAAAAAAGGTCATCAGTTCCAATCTCACTTCAGAGTCAGAATCCCCAAAGACCTTATTTCCTACTTTCAAGGAACGAGAGAGTTCCAAATATCTCTGAAAAATGTTAGGAATACTGATTGTCTCTTATTGACAATGACACTCAGAATCAGATTAGAGGAACTATTCTCTGAAGTTCGTGAAGGTATGAAATCTCTGACTATTGAACAAATCAAAGAGGTTCTAAAGATTGAGGTCAACAAACAGATTGATCACAGTAAACATGTGTTTTACGACACGAACAAATATAACGAATTTAAGAAAAAAGAGAGTTTGGAGAAAATTTCTTCAAGAGAAGAGAAGTTGAAATCCATGCTTTCTGAAGATTTGAAGACATACAAAAAGAAGATTGATTCAAGATTGGAATCAATCCTTCAAAGTATGGATATTGAGATCAATACCAAATCAGTCAATTACAAACAACTGAGAATGTCGTTTCTTGATTTGTATCTGATGAGATTTGAATGGATGCGAGAACTCATCAATTTTACAGGTAAAGACGAAGATGATTTTAGGAGAGAAGTTGATGAGAAATTGAAACTGAATCTTTTTCCCGAACTCCTAGACAATAATGTTTTTACCAATCAAATACCAACTCCCCCTCAAGTCAATGTTTCTGCTCAACTAGAACTCAACTCTCTTGAATCAACTCCAATTTCGGAATGTATTGTTGGATTTCTTGAAGAAAAGGGTGGGGTGAGTTTGAGAACGAATCAGTATATTCAAACTTCACTGAACTTATTGATAGAAGAGTTCGGGGATGTTCCAGTTGGAAGGATTGACAAACAAAGTGCTGTAAAACTCAAATCACACATCATCAAACTTCCCAAGAACAGAAGAAAGAATCCTCTCTACAGGGATAAGGATTTTCACACTCTTGTTGAAATTGATACCCAAGATACGATTTCAACCACAACCATCAATGAACATCTTTCTTATCTCTCTTCTTTCATGGAATGGAATAAAAATCATGGTTATGCGAACCAGAATCCATTCACAGGTCTGAAACTTCCAAAGAAAACAAGACCAAGAGATGAAAGGGATAGATTTTCAGATGAAGACATCAAAAAGATGTTTGCTAAAGAAAATTACATCCCTCAAACCAAAATTCTTGATGGAAGATATGAACTATACTGGACTCCCTTGATTTCAATTTTTAGTGGAATGCGTCTTGGAGAAATATGCCCCCTGTATCTTGATAACATCAAAAAAATAAAGAACCGATGGTGTATTGATGTTCTTGAAGAAGAAAATAGACCCGACAAACCTCTCAAGAATCTTCCTTCTCGTAGAATAGTTCCTATTGCTAACATTTTGATTGAACTTGGATTGATAGAATTTATTGACTTACTAAAAAAGAAAGACCCCGATAGAGAACGCATCTTTCAAGAACTACCACATGTTGCTGGTTCTTATAACAAAAATGTTTCTAGGTTTTTCAATCAGAGGTATTTACCAAAATTAGGAATTAAGACAGATAAGAAGACATTTCATTCTTTAAGACATACAGTTGCAGACCACCTAAAACAGAAAGGTGTTGAACCCCATTTTATCAATGAACTTCTTGGACATAGTTCGGGGAATATAGATTTAGACAGATATGGGAAAGGTTATAACCCCGACATAATCTACAACAAATGTGTGAAGAAAATTGTCTATCTGACTTCTAAGAATAGAGGAATAAACTTCAAGTCCCTGAAATTGGATTGGAAAAAGATTATCCAAGTGTAACAAAAAGACTTGCAGGGGTGTGCATATAGGGAGAGTGATGGTTATATACCACTTTTCTGAGAGGGTTTGAAAATAGACAGTGCCACAGGAAAACGATTCCATGTCTGATTCCCAGAAAATTTTTCCCTGCTAAAAATCAATTCTGAGAGGTTTTACTATTGGAGATATCAACTAAAAAGGATGCAGTCCTGACAATACTGAAGGAACTCGATGCCCGTCATGAGAATGTGATAAGGATGTATTTCGGATGGGGGGGAGACTCCAAAACATCCATCGAAGAAATCGGGCAGGAATTTGATTTAACGATTGATGAAGTCATTGAATTGAAGAATGAAGGGATTCGTGAATTCATCAAATTGATTGTTTCAACTGGAATTTTTGGAGATAAAGACAAGGATTTTACAGATAAATTTGTTCAATCATCTGACTCTAATTTTCTGGATGATTTCATGAACAAATTCATCGGTTCAAACTAATCAATTCGACCCTTCAAATACTATAAATGAATTTAAAACAAATATTAATAATCACGAGTCTAATGATAGTAATAATTGGAGGATTTTATTACTTTATTTCTCCTTATCAAAATTGTCTTAGAAGGGTTGATGAAAAAATTGAAGAAGTAAGGAATAAACTTGCAACAGAAACTAATTTAAATACAAGAAAAGAACTTGAAAAGGATAATATAAAATTAATTGAAGAAAGAAATATTGGTTGTTCAGAAAATACCACTTGGTAATACTGAAAGACAGGAGAAGGAACAATGTGGGTTAGAATTTTGATCTTTGGGGTATTATTCCTAATAATGGTTTGGATCGTTACCAAACCATGGAGGGATAAAAATAATGTCAGAATTGAATACCGACAATTATTTTTAAAGTTCTTCCGTCTTATTTTTCGTTTTATCTCTCCGATCGTTCTTATAAGATGGTTTCTTAAAATGATTAAATATTTGAGATGAAATGGAACAACATATTAAAACATCATGTGGTATTGAAAAATATAAAGAACTTTCATCTAGGCAAGGATTATTTAACACAATTCGTTTTTATTGGTTTTGTGTCTTTGCCGTGATTAGAGACTTTGGAAAAGAAAGAGAAATTCCAGAAAGTAAAAAATGAAAGAGATTATCGTCTATACAACTAATCTTTGTGGTTATTGTAATGCTGCCAAAATGTGGTTGCAGAATCATGGACTGAATTTTAAAGAGATCAATCTCGATGAGGGAAATGAGAGAGAAATATTAACGGAAAAATATCCATATTTAAGAACATCACCTCAGATATTTTGTGATGGAGAAAATATTGGTGGGTTTACAGATCTGGTAGAACAGAATCCAGATGACTTAAAATGAATAAACTTTCAGTAACTATCAAAGACGACAATGGGAGAGATTGTTCTATTGAAAATATAAGAACCTTTCAGAAACATCTTATGGTGTTCCACAAAACTGGTGTTTCCATTCACGATGAAAATGGTCATTACTTTACTGTAAACGATTCTTTTCGAGAGATGGTAGATGGTTTAGTTGGTGATCTCAGTATGTGATTCTGATTTTTGATGATTAAATCAATAAAATATGTATCACATGGGAAACCTCCCTTCACACACAGAAAGAATAATTCTCTCACAGTCCTTCACATCTTTCTCAATGAGTTTATTGAAGGGACTCTTACCCTGACTTCTAGAATCATCACGTTTCAGTTGCTCAAACCTCTCCTTCTCATATACCTTGATGATCCTCTCACATAGATCCATGTCCTCGTCATAGTCACCTGTCTTTCCATTGAAGTAACGAATGAAGACATTGAACTTCTCTTCAAGTGAGTGGTATTGAGGTCTCCCTGAGTACTTAAAACCACCCTCATTGAACAGATCCCTTTTATTATCCCCATAGTACCAATCATTGAACTTCATCCCCCTGAGGTTCTCTAAGTCCCATCTCACATATACATCCCTATTCACCCTCACTGGTATCCCTTTACCCAGAATGATTTTTCCTCCCCCACCTTTCTTCTCAAAGACATGACCAATACTCTCTAATTCAAGACACAACTTTAGGAAATGAAACCAGAGATAGTGGATTCTTCTATCAACACTCTGCTGTGACTCTTTGCGTTTCCTGTCCCTTTCGGTTACTGGATCTTTTGAGTTTTTCCATTTTCTGGTGGGAATTGGACTGGTTTTTAGGGTCATTTCCAATAATTCCAAAGTTAGGTACATTTTATTTTCCGTTCCTCTGATTACTACTTATATAAATATAGTATGTTAGGGTTCATCAATAAAAGAACATGAGTAATAAAGTGGGTCATGAGGGTTACGAAGTAACCCGAATGTGAACGAACGAAGTGAGTTCACCCAAAGGAACTCTAAGTCCACCCAAAGGATAATTGTGTCCATAGTTCAGAATTCAAAAGAACCCCAATCCAAACACGTTCCATTTGTGAATCTATTGAATTCCTTCAGTCCCGATCTGGTCAATCAGATAGTTCAGTTGTCCAGAAGAATGAACTCAAGTGTCCCTGAGACAATCGAAATGACCCTGCGGAACGCATTCTGTCTTCGAGTTCCTCAAAAGTGGAGAAAAAAGTCTTGATGATAGGAACGGGAGGGTGAATAAAAGAGTGTTTCAAAAAAGTCTTTCTTGGAAAAGACTGTGAGAATTATTCCTTATAGTAATTCTCACAGTAGAAAGTATTTATAATTTAGGAGAAAAAATACTAATAATACTTTATTTTAATATTTATTAAAAGATATATCCTAAACCAAAATTAAATAAATTTTTTGAATAATAAGTCGCTCCTAAATCCCCATCTGAATTGGATGGATGACTATATTTATCTAATCTAAAATAAATACTGTTAAGGCCTATATTTAATTCATAATTTTCAAAAATATTATATGAAGTAATAATTTGAATTAAAGAACCGTTATTTACATCTCTGTCACCATTATAGCATAAGTCATCAGAAGGACATCCTGATATTTTACCTTTAGTTTCAAAACTAGAAAGTCCTAATCCAAATGAGTAATTATCATAAAGAAATGTATATGATACAGCGATAGCATTCGCTTCAGGATAATTTTTTGTGCCATTTTGTGTGATTTTAGGATTTATATTATTCATTGAGATGCCAAATCCAGAAGAATGAACATATTGAATTCCGAATGGTGAACCAACAAACAATCTAATTCTTGATCCAGGTTCTTTGACTATATCAGTTTTATTATCATCTGACTCAGTCTCTTTAATTTCCAATAAACCCAAAAAACTGGTATCATCTTCAGATTTATTAAATATCAAAGGTTTCCGATAATCAAAACTATTTGATTGAACTTCTCCTATCGAGACCATATCAGAATTTTTCTCACCGATTAGTTCTTTCTTGAGATTAAAATCCTTTGATAAAACTATGTATGGAATAAATAATAATATTATTCCAGAAATTATTCTTCGCATTTGTTTTCACATTCAGAGAGATTAAGGCAAATAGACTTCTGCTCACAATTGGTTTTCTGTTCATTAATTCCACAATTCCCATTACACCAATTGTAAGTAAAATCACCCCATCTCACTAAAGAATCATTTTTGAACAGAATATAGAAATCACGAGGAGTATCCCAATCATCAATTTCCATATTTTTATCGGGTTTTCTTGGTAAAAGTTGAGATACAGTCTCATTCATACCCTCCTTAGTTATATATCTCCAAATTTCATATTGGACACCATCTTCCATTAGGATTCCTCTAACAACTTCAGTAGGTTTTCCAATAATTTCAAGAGTACTTGTTTTGGACATACCACTTTTTATCAACAATGTATCTTCAACATCGATAAATTGTCTTTCTATTGCTGTACAAGAAATAAATAAAAAACTAAGAACCATCAATATTATTGATCGCATTTTTTCCTTAAATTAATGATTATAAAAATATTATTATAATAAATGAATTTTTATTAATTAAGGTGTTTTCAGGAGTTATTTTGAATCATTAGGTGCAAAAAAAATTAAAGTACTGATTTTATTATATAAATTATGAGAGAAACGGAAAATTTAAATTTATTACACCTTTCCCCTCATCCGCAAAACCCCAAGAATCTCCGTAAGAATCCAAGAAATCCTTCGATAAACCTGCTAGATCTGTTTCAAATTGAATGAAATGACTCTGCGGAACGCATTCTGTCTTCGAGTTCCTCAGAAGTGGATGAGAGACTCTTGGGTTCAGGGAGGGGTGGTTTTTGAGGGGGATTGAAAAGTGAATAATGTTTTTCAGATAATTTGGGGTTGTATTATTCCTTAAGGATATTTTCTAGTGAGATTTGTAGGTGAAATAGATTAAATTTAAATGAAAATTAAATATTTCTACTGTTGTTTTTTACCATTTGACCACTTACCAATAACTTCCCCAGAAGAGTTATATTCAATTACGTTCCATCTTTTATCTTTATAGAAATCTCCTTTCCATATCTCACCATCAGACCATGTAATGGTTCCTTTTCCATTCATTTTTCCGTCTTCCCATTGTCCTTCAAGTATGGACCCATCAGTCCATGTCAATGTTCCTGGTCCATGAGGAAGGTTGTTTCGAATTTGACCAACATATTTGTCATGAATTTTTTCATCACCATATTTCTCCCATTTCAAAATTCCATTTTCACTTTTATAAAAACGAACTTCAACTTTTGATGATTGAACCTCAACTGTTTGAATCTGTTGCACTGGTTCTATTTTTTTAAATCCCAACTGACCGAACATTTTCGCAACCAAACCTGAAATGGAGTCTATTAATTGTTTGGTCTTACAACCCTCACAATAATCTACCTCAACTCTTTTTTTGTCTAAATCATTCCACGTTAGAGAAATCTGTGTATCTTGTCCTTCTGAAATCAGAACTAGTTGGAATGCATTTTCCACCTGTAAGATTTCCTTAATCATCATTATGCACTGTTCTTCCGTACATTCATCGTAGTTCAATTCTTCAAATGCTTTCTCTTGTGCTTCTTCAAATAAATCCTTAGGGATGATTGAAAAATGATCATCTAATTTAGATTCGAGAGTTTTTTCAAGGATTTTGATTCTTGCCTCACTTATTTCTCCTAGACTTCCAGTGGGGACAATAATTGTTTGAGGTTTGTCTTGTTCCTCGATCTCTTCCTGAGTTTCATTAATTGTATTTAATAAAGGTGAAGAAACATTATTTGGTTCTTCATTTACTGTTTTGCAACCAAATAAGAAGATATAATTGAACAGTAGAAACGTTGTAAGTAGAAATCTCATATGTAATAAAGATGTGATTTTTAGAGAATTTTAACCTACCCCAATCCCGAGAACCCTTCAAGTTCCCATAGAACCCCACTATCAACACCCCATATCCGCAATACTCCAAGAATCTCCGTAAGATTCAAATAAATCCTCCGATAAACCTGCAAGATCTGTATCAAATTGAAGGAAATGACTCTACGTAACGCATTCTGTCTTCGAGTTCCTCAGAAGTGGATGAGACTCTTTGGTTCAGGGAGGGGTGTTATTTGAGTGAGATAGGAAAAACAGATTTTTTGTGATTTTTTTAAAGGAT
>Ga0187827_10002241_pt1 | contig 26696 bp, 23 predicted proteins | sample ETNtaG_39_FD_167969 | JGI IMG/M metagenome (GOLD analysis project Ga0187827, IMG submission 167969) | Marine microbial and viral communities from oxygen minimum zone, Eastern Pacific Ocean - ETNP2014_SV_150_PacBio MetaG (Illumina Assembly) | ecosystem: Environmental > Aquatic > Marine > Hypoxic... | reverse complement strand
TGGCCGCTCATGCAAAAAGTAATGATTTGGCTCTAGGGCACTTTGGTGCACCCTTGGCGCCAACCCAGGTGTCACTAGCGGCGGCCTCTGCACTTGGTTTTGAGTGGGGTTCGGATGCCGCGTTTGATATGCTAGATTGTAATACCCTAGCTTCTGGTGATGCTGATGTTATTAACACTACTATCCAGTTGATTTTGCCATGCCTTGATCAAGTGAAGGTGTTAGCTTCCATCACCAACGAACGTATTGCCAATATCCCAAATGTAGCAACTATGGGTGAAGTTGTACCTAGCTTGAACATGGGTCTTTGGAATGGTTTGTTTGTAACTAAGGGCACATCTGATGAAGTTAAGCAAACCTTGATTGCTTCGGCTAAGAAAACTGTATTGAGTGATCGTGCTCAGAAACTAGCGGCGGATACCGGTGCTTTGGTTTACTGGATGGACGCCGATACCGCTGCAGCGCAGATTGAAACTGACCGCGCCACCATGGTGACAATTGCAGAGTTGACCCAGTAGCAGCATACGGTTTATTGAACCGGTTACTGGTTCAATATCTGCCAAATACGGCAACAGCATATGCTGTTGCCGTATGCCCCTGTCTTCAGTATAGACTTAAAAGGTTCATTATGAATCGTTCACAATACCATTCCGGCGATCTCGCTTTTGCTATTATCCTGGTACTCCTTAGTTGTTTTTTAATGCTATCCATACCAGAAGAAACCAAGTGGTTTAATGGTTTAGCTTTGCTAAAACAACCCCGTTTTTGGCCGTCCATGGCGATCGTTGGCTTGAGTTTTTTTGCGCTGGCGTATGCCACGGCTGTTTGGCGCAGGGTGCGACGTGAACAGGCCAGTATCCGTGATGAGGTAGAGGAGCTAATTGCATGGGCTAGGCCCCTTGAATACGTGGCCTACTTCTTAGCTTATGTTTTTATGGTGCCGGTTATGGGTTACCTGTTTGCGACACTCACGTATTTTGTTTTGATGACCTTTAGGGCGGGTTATCGCAGCAAACAAATGTATGCCATAGCCGTTCTGGTGGCCTTGGTTGTGGTGGTATTATTCAAGTCCATTTTGCAGGTAAAAATTGGCCCCGGCATGTGGTATGAAATGTTGCCCAGTGACTGGGCCAATTTCTTTATTGTCTATTTATAGGAAGCGGGTGCGATGGACGTATTGCTTAACAGTTTAGAGATCTTTACCCGTCTGGATGTTTGGATTGCCCTGCTAGTGGGTTCCATTGGTGGTGTGATTATTGGCGCCATACCGGGTGTTGGCCCGGCGGTGGCCATTGCCATTTTATTACCGGCCACCTATAGCTTGGACCCCATAGTGGGCATCACCGTACTTATAGGTATATATGGGGCCTCCATGTATGGCGGATCGATTCCCGCCATCCTTATCAATACGCCAGGCACCCCAGTCAACGCTTTAACCACCTATGATGGTTACAGTATGACCCAACAGGGTAGGGCACGACGTGCTTTGACATTGGCCTACTGGTCTTCTTTCTTTGGCGGAATATTCTCCGTTATCTGCCTCATCTTAATGACGGGTTTTATTGCTCAGATCGCCCCCCTTTTTGGCTCGCGGGATATATTTATGGCTGCCGTGCTGGGTTTGGTATTGGTCATTGTATCCCACCGTGGCGAATCTTTGATGGCCGGGTTGCTGGTGTTTTTAGGTATCTTTATTGCCACCATTGGTATGGAGAGTATTCGTTACAGCACACGTTTTACCTTTGGGCAAGGTTGGTTGCGTTCGGGTATCGATCTGATTACCGCACTATTGGGTTTGTTTGCGATGTCTCAGGCGTTTGTTCTGTTGCTGGGCAAAGACGAAAAAATGGTCATGCCCAACCTTAAAGGCGAACGGAAACGAGAAGGTTTTTTTGATCTTTGGAAGTACAAGCTGCAAGCGCTTATTGCTTCAGCTTTTGGCGTTATCATGGGCATCATTCCTGGAGTTGGGGAGTTTTTGGCGCAGTTTTTCTCTTACAATGTCGCCAATGCCATGTCCAAAAAACCCGAACGTTTTGGCAAGGGCGCACCCGAAGGCATTATTGCCTCCGAGGCGGCCAATAATGCGGTTCCAGCGGCGGCTATGATTCCGTTGTTGGCTTTGGGTATTCCTGGCGAAGCCTTAACGGCCATGATGTTATCCGTATTTTATGTGCATTCCATTGTGCCGGGTCCCAATTTATTTGTGCAGCACGCAGATTTTGTTTATGGCTTGTATGCCAGCTTGTTGGTGGTGAATGTACTTATTATGATTTTCCTTGCACTGGCTACTCGCCAGTTATTGCGCATTATTCAAATTCCCCAACGCTTTTTGGGCCTGTCTATTTTGGGTCTTTCCTTTGTTGGCGTTTATTCCCTGCGTAACTCCATGGTGGACTGCATGATTTGTGCCGGTTTTGGGGTGTTTGGTTATATATTAAAACGTTTGAATTTGCCCATTGTGCCCATTATTTTGGGCATTGTTCTGGGTAACATCATGGAACAAAAATTCCGTGCAGGATTAGCTCGTGTGGAAGGCTTTACCGACTTCATCAACCGCCCTATCTCGTTCACCATTTTTGTCATGATTGTGATTATTTTGGTGGTCAATTTTTATGTCTGGTGGCGGGCCTACCGACAGCCTGCGGAGTACAACTAGTGCAACAAGAAGTTATTGATCAACTGCGACAGCAAGAGGTGGCACCACAAAAGCTATTTATCAATGGCCAGTGGGTATCTGGAACAGGCAGTTGTCATAAGGTTGTATCGCCGATCGATGGGTCTGTTATCACTAGCTTGCCACGAGCTAGTCGTGCAGATATGCAGGCCGCTGTTGGTGCGGCTCGGGATGCCTTTAATGATGGCCGTTGGGCTAACTTGGCGCCTGCCGCTCGCAAACAAGTACTGCATAAGCTAGCAGATTTGATTCAAGAGCACGCCCTTGAGCTAGCCGTATTAGGGGTGCGTGATAACGGCACCGAGATCAACATGGCCATTAAAGCCGAACCGGGTTCTGCTGCAAGCACTTTCCGTTATTATGCCGAAGCTGTGGACAAGGTATACGGCGAAATCGCCCCTACCGACCCTGCCATTTTGGGTTTAGTCCATAAACAGCCCGTGGGCGTTGTGGGCGCCATTACGCCATGGAATATGCCACTTATGATCGGTGCTTGGAAAATAGCCCCCGCCTTGGCGGCTGGCAACTCGGTGGTGGTAAAACCCGCCGAAGAAGCCTCTTTAACCACCTTGCGTCTGGCTGAATTAGCCCAGCAAGCTGGGCTGCCCGATGGCGTCTTGAATGTGGTGACTGGCAAAGGCTCAGAGGTGGGTGAGGAACTCGCCATGTCCATGGATGTGGACGTGCTGGTATTTACTGGTTCTGGTGACACCGGCCGCCGTTTACTGGAATACTCGGCCCGTTCCAATATGAAGCGTGTATATTTGGAGCTGGGAGGCAAGTCCGCTAATATTGTTTTTGCTGATGCTCCTGATCTGGACCAGGCGGCCCTAGGTGCGGCGATGGCAATCTTCCGTAATTCGGGTCAGATATGTGTCTCGGGTTCGCGTTTGTTGGTAGAGCAAAGTATCCATGACGAGTTTGTCAGCAAGGTGACTGAGCATGCTCAAGCCCTGCGCATTGGGGATCCCTTGTTATTGACCTCCCAAGTGGGGGCGATCAACAATTTAAACCAGCTTAATGGCAACTTGGAATTTGTTAGCAAAGCACAAGCACAGGGCGCAACCTTGGTCACCGGTGGCGAGCGTATTTTGCAAGCAACGGGCGGTTATTATATGCAGCCAACGGTGATGACTGGCGTGCAGCCAGACCACCACCTGGCCCAAGCCGAAGTGTTCGGCCCGGTATTGGCAGTGATGTCATTTAAGGATGAAGCGGAAGCCATTGCTATCGCCAACAACAGTGATTACGGTTTGGCAGGTGGTATTTGGACCAGCAACCTGGGTCGCGCCCATCGCCTGATCAAGGCGGTGAAAACCGGTGGCCTATTTGTTAATACCTATGGCGGTGCTGATGGCACTATACCTTTGGGGGGCGTTAAGCAATCGGGTAACGGGGTAGATAAAACCCTACACGCCCTTGATAAGTATGTAGACTTAAAAACTGCCTGGATCAAACTATAAGTATTATGGCTGTCCAAGCCGTCCCTATTTACACTGCTTTTTTCAATGCTGATGGATCCACGAACAATAAAGAGATAATCCATGACCGATAAAACAATCCTCATTATTGGTACTTACGATACCAAAAACGACGAGCTAGAATATATGGCTGAACGCATTCACAGCCAAGGTGGCGGTGTTTTGACCATGGATGTGAGTGTGCTGGGTGATCCGCAACAAGCCACTGACATTAGCAAACACCAAGTGGCGAAGGCCGGTGGTAGCAGTATTCAAGCGGCGATCGACAGTGGTGATGAAAACGTGGCCATGCAAATCATGGCCCAAGGTGCCGTCGCCATTGTTAGCCAACGTTTCAGGGCGGGTGAGTTTGACGGGGTGGTGATATTAGGTGGTAGCATGGGCACGGATTTGGCTCTGGATACGTGTCAGGCCTTGCCCATGGGTGTGCCTAAATACATTGTTTCTACCGTGTCTTTTTCGCACATGATTCCGGCTGAGCGTTTGTCGGCTGACATTCAAATGATTCTTTGGGCCGGTGGTTTGTATGGTTTGAACTCGATCTGTAAATCATCCCTCAGTCAGGCGGCCGGAGCCGTTTTAGGTGCAGCTCGCGCGGTAGAAGCCCCCTCAAGCGAGCGGCCCATGGTGGGCATGACTAGTCTTGGCTCCTCTTGTTTAAGTTACATGAAAGCCCTCAAACCCGCCCTTGAAGAGCGCGGTTATGATCTGGTGGTATTTCATTCGACAGGCATGGGTGGCATGGCCTATGAAAATCTAGCATTACAAAAACAGTTTGTTTGTGTAATGGATTTTTGCCTGCAGGAGGTTTGCAACTACATGGCAGGTTCGGTCATTCATTCTGGTGCTAACCGTTTAACTAGCGCAGGTGCCGCTGGCATTCCTCAAATAGTCGCTCCGGGCAGTGTGGATTTGTTGGACTTCCCAGGTTGGCAAAATGTGCAAGCCATGTACCCAGATCGCCCAGCCCACGAACATAACCGTTTGATTCATTGCTTGGTAAGCACACCAGAAGAGCGTCGTGGCCATGCGCAAGAGTTTGTCTCACGTTTGAGCAAAGCGACCGCGCCGGTACATTTTATTATGCCCCGCCAGGGTATTGAAGAATGGGACCGCGAAGGCAATGACCTACATGAACCAGAAGGCCTTGGCGCGTTTACTAATGAAATTGAAAGTTTGCTACCTAACGGTTCAGTGCAACTGAGCAGTCTGGATACTCATATTAATGATGACTTATTTGTCGAAACTGCCTTACGAGTGTTTGATGAATGGGTTGCCCAAGGAATAGTCCCAAAGGCCAAATAATTACCCCCAAAAGGCGTTTGATAGCGCTTTTTTATGGAGATAATATGTGACTAAAACGAATGCTGACATACTTGCCGATCGTGCCCGTTTATTAGGTCCCAACGTGTCTACCTTCTACAACAATCCTGTACACATGGTGAAAGGTGAAGGTGTATGGTTGTGGGATGCCCAAGGACGTAAATACCTCGACTGTTATAATAACGTACCTCACGTTGGGCACTGTCACCCAAAGGTGGTGGACGCTATCTGTCAGCAAGCCAGTAGGTTAAATACACACACGCGTTATTTACATGAAGGCATCACCCGCTATGCCGAGAAGCTTACCGCTACCTTTGCTGAACCTCTTAACACTGTCATCATGACCTGCACCGGCTCTGAGGCCAATGATATTGCCTTGCGTATGGCCGAAGCCATGACGGGCAAGCGTGGCATGATCGCTACGGATCACACCTATCATGGCAATACCACCATGGTGGCCAAATTATCCAACACCAATACTTCTCATTTGGGCGATGGTACCCATGTGCGCTTTGTACCAGCACCAGATAGCTACCGCCCGGCTTATTGGCAAGGTGGTTTAAAAAATGGGCAAACGTTGGGTCAGGCTTTTGCCGAGCAAGTAAGACTGAAGATCGCTGAGTTGCAAGATAGTGAGTTTGGCTTCGCGGGTCTGATAATCTGCCCTTTCTTTGGCAATGAAGGCTTTCCGACCATGGAGCAGGGTTTTTTAGATGAAACCGCAGCCGTTGTAAAGGCCGCTGGTGGTGTACTGATTGCCGATGAAGTACAGCCTGGTTTTGGCCGCACGGGTACGCATATGTGGGGCCACCAGCGGGTCGGTATTTTGCCTGACATAGTCACCTTGGGTAAGCCCATGGGTAATGGCCACCCAGTGGGTGGCGTAGTGACTAGTATTGATATTATGAGCCAGTTCCGGACGTCCTTCCGTTATTTTAATACTTTTGGGGGCAACCCCGTTTCCTGTGCAGCAGCGGAGGCTGTGTTGGACGTTATGGCTGCCGAAGGCCTAATGCAACAAGCCAAGGAAGTGGGTGATTATGCCCGAGCGGGTTTACAAGCCTTGGCTGACAAACATGAATGCATTGGTGATGTGCGTGGTTCGGGTATGTTCTTTGGTGCCGAGATGGTATTGGATCGATCTACCAAAGAGCCAGCTACGGCTTTTACCAAGCAGGTCGTTAACGCCATGCGTGAAGAGGGGGTCATTCTTAACTTCTTGGGACTTCATTATAATGCTTTAAAAATCCGCCCTAATTTGCAGTTCCAGAAGCCGCACGCAGACATCATGTTGGATACCTTGGACAGGGTATTATCTAAGCTGGAACTACGTTCGTGAATGATACTGAGCATCTGCTAGATGTAGCGACTCGTGTTTTGCCCTTGTGGGGTCTTGAGGGTGCTAATTTGCATCTAGTAGCGCAACGAGAAAACACTGTTTTCAAGGTCAACCACCAAGATGTGCACTACGCTTTGCGCTTGCATCGCCCCGGATACCAAACTCCTGTCGCCATAGCCTCAGAATTGGCTTGGATGGACAGCTTGGCGCAAGTGGGTGTGCCGGTCCCAGCACCTGTTGCGAGCCTGCAAGCAGGGTTGTTGGTTGAATGCGAGGGTTTCCATATAGATCTATTAACCTGGCTTTATGGCCGTCCCATGGGGCAAACAGGTTCAGGGCTGCAGCTTGATGATCCTTATGGCACCTTTGCTGCGATTGGCGAAATGATGGCGCGCTTGCACGAGCAAGCTGATATTTGGCAGCGCCCAGCTGACTTCGAACGCAGGGCGTGGGATGAGCAAGGTCTCTTAGGCGAGCAGCCTCTGTGGGGACGTTTTTGGGAAAATCCTAGTTTGCCCGATGAACTGCGTGCAGACATTGATGTGGCGCGGCGGCAAGCCCGGCAAATTCTGCAAAATGAAGATTTTGATTATGGCTTGATTCATGCTGATTTGGTACGTGAAAACATTCTTATCGAAAAGGATGCTTTGCAGCTAATCGATTTTGATGATTGTGGCTTTGGCTATCGCTTATTTGATGTGGCCACTACCTTAAGCAAAAACTGGCAAGAGCCGGATGCCCAAGCCTTGCAAGCTGCTTTTATTAAAGGTTATGAACGGGTGCGAACCTTGCAGTGGCAGTATTTACCATTGTTTACCATGTTGCGGGCTTTTACCTACGTGGGCTGGATAGTACCGCGTATTAATGAACCGGGCTCGGCGGATCGTCAACAGCGCTTTATGGGTGCTGTTAAAATGGCCATGGATGATTTTCAGGCGCAGATCTAAACATTTTACCTTGCTCTTGCTCGGCCTCGTGTCGGGTTTTGCCATTTGGTCATATCGTCGCCTCATTGGAGTCTTGTTTGGGACGCGTTAAATCTTTAAGTAAATGCCCAAAGCGTGGTTGCCATTTTGGACACCTCGCCACAAACAGGCTTTCATAAGAGCGCATGCCTTGTCGTCTTCGTTACCGGTGCGAGATGTCGGCATAGCGCAGGCGAGGGTACCCTGTATTTCACCACTAGTGTTCAAAAAGGGCACGCCTAATGAGTAATGGTATTAGGTATGTGGCTTTGGTCAGGGTTTGAGTGCCACTGAGGGAATGATCGGCTGCGGGCTTGTCGATCACTACGTACCTGTAAATAGGAGCCGGTAAAAATAGCCACGATGGCTACCAGCATGCCCAAATATTGCATTTGAGACAGGCGTTCATTGACCAGTAGCCATGCGGCTACCAGTGTTACTAACGGTTCAAAGTTAATGATCAAGGCTACTTGTGAGGCACGCATATAGTTGACCGCCACGAGAGAAAAGCTGGCGCCAGCAACATAGGTAATGGCTACCACTAACAGGCTCCACCAACCTAAGCTAGATTGAGGCAAACCTAAACTGTGGCTACTGAGGGCGGCGTCACCGAGCCCTAGTAGCAAGATGGGCATTCCGATTCCAATCACCAGCAGCCCCGTGTACACCATGCCCAAAACGGGTTTCACATTGGCTCGCACACGGTTGGCGGCAACCAGGTAACAAACTGTCCCTAAGCTAGCTAATGAGGCCAAGAAAATACCTATTGGATTTATTTGTGTGACATTAAAACCGACACACATGGCGATGCCAATAATGGCAATGATAAAACTAATGATAACGCCGCTTGGTGGCGTAGTGCGCTGCAGCCAAGCTTCTACGGCAAGAATGATAACTGGAAAGGTATACAGGATGGCGGCCGCTAAACCCGGCGAAATATAAGCTACAGCATAAAGGTAACCATAGGATATAAGTGTCATTCCGATAGCGATAAAGCAAAAATGGTGCCACTCACTGCGTGGCACCAACAAGCTGATGTGGCGGAGACGGAACCAGGTGACAAAAAATAGCACAGCCACCAAGGAGCGCACCATGATGAGCGTAAGCGGCTGGGTGCCTTCTTGATAGGCGATTTGCGCAAAGCTGGTCACTACGCCTAAGCTGATGGCAGAGGCGAGTGTAAAGAGCACACCTTTTAGTATCATGGCCGTATCTTCCGCAGGCTATGGAATAGGAAAACAGGCGCCTAGACTAGGAGGACTTAACCCGACTGTAAATACCAACCCGCAAGGGTTGACGCACAGGCTTAACAGTTTGCCGCGAATGGGTACGTTTGGAGGGAATAAGCGGGGTATTGGCGGCTTAGCTGGGCCAATTGATGTGTTCTTGGTGATTGGCTGTGATCTGCAACCATTGGTCCGGGGCATCGCCTTCTTGCCAGCCCGATGCGATACAACGCACGCTCAAATCTTGTGGGGGCAAATGTTGCAGGGCTGCCAGTGCGCAAGCCTTGTCGTTCTGCCAAGGTAGGTGGGGATGGTCAAACCAGATGCTGGTATAACCGCTTTGTACCTTGATCAAAACCATGATTTCGAAAGTCTGTTGCTGCCAGCTAGCCTCATATACTTGGCGTTTGGGGCTATTGCTGCGTGTAGTTAAACCATCGAATTGTGTGTTTAACCACACTTCAATTTGCTCGGCAGTAGGGCCTTTGACGTAGATTTCAATATCAGGTTGTGGCATGTTTAATCGCCCAGTAGTTGAACCAAAACACCATGGTAGATGCCGGTGAGGCTTTCTAGATCATTTATGCTAACACACTCGTTGAGCTGGTGTATGGTGTTGTTGCGTGGCCCCAACTCAACGACCTGTGCCCCAGTGGGGGCGATAAACCGGCCATCAGAAGTGCCGCCAGAGGTGGATAGTTCGGTGGCATAGCCGGTATTAGCTAAAATGGACTTTTGGCAAGCTTCTACCAGCGCGCCCGGTTCAGTTAAGAAGGGCTGGCCACTGGTGTTCCAGTCAATACTGAACTTAACTTGATGACGGTGCAGAATATCTTCGGTCCAGTTGATTAACTGTTGGTCACTTACTTCAGTAGAAAAACGAAAGTTCCATAGTAAGTCAGCTGTACCTGCTACTACGTTGGTGGCACCGGTGCCGGCATTGAAGTTGGAAACCTGAAAGCTAGTAGGTGGAAAGTAGTCGTTGCCCTCATCCCACTTGGTGCTAGTGAGCTCGGCTAAGGCGGGCGCTAACATATGGATAGGGTTGGTCACCAAGTGCGGGTAGGCTACGTGTCCTTGTACGCCGTGTATGGAGACCTTGGCGTTAAGGGATCCACGACGGCCATTTTTGATAATGTCGCCAACCTTATGGGTTGACGAGGGTTCACCCACGATACACCAATCGATTTTTTCACCACGGGATTCTAATGTTTCTATGACTCTGACAGTGCCATCTTTGGCAGGACCTTCTTCGTCACTGGTGATCAACAGGGCAATGCTGCCCTCATGGTTCGGGTTGGTGGCGATAAATTCTTCTAATGCCACAAGCCAACAGGCAATACTGCCTTTCATGTCGGCGGCACCTCGTCCATAAAGCATGCCGTTATGTTCGGTTGGTTCGAAGGGAGGGAACTGCCAACTTTCAATGGGGCCAGTTGGTACGACATCCGTATGACCTGCAAAGCATAAAACCGGGCTTGTTTCACCACGGCGCGCCCAAAGGTTGGTGACTTCGCCAAACTGCATGATTTCTAGCTTGAAACCTAGCGCCTTTAGGCGTGCGCCCATGACCTCCATGCAGCCCGCGTCCTTGGGAGTAACGGATTCGATGGCCAGCAATTGTTTGGCTAGGGAGAGTGTGGCGGTATCAGTCATGGGTTTCGCTCTGGCTTTTTTATAGTCTACAAAGAGTATTTAGTTATGGCTATGTAGAATGTCGTTGAGTGCAACCGCTGTGCCATTGGGCTTCACTTCCACACGACCACTTTGGGAGTTACGACGGAATAATAAGTCGCTCTTCCCAGACAAGTCTACACCCTTGGTCGTGCCGATTTCTTGATTGTCGCTGTCTAGTAGGGTCACTTTGGTGCCACCGGTGACGTATAAACCGGCTTCCACGATGCAGCGATCACCTAAAGCGATACCAATGCCAGCATTAGCGCCAATTAAACAGTCTTCGCCTACGGCAATGATTTCTTTGCCGCCGCCAGACAGTGTGCCCATGGTGGAGCAACCGCCACCCAAATCAGAATTATTACCCACTACTACGCCAGCAGAAATACGCCCTTCAATCATGCCGTGGCCTAAAGTACCGGCATTAAAGTTAACAAAACCTTCGTGCATGACGGTCGTGCCGGAGGACAGGTGGGCGCCCAAACGCACACGAGAGGCATCACCGATGCGCACACCCTTGGGCACTTTGTAGTCTACCATGCGAGGGAATTTGTCGACTGCATTGACATGTAACCACTCCCCGCGCAGACGCGCATCCATTTGGCGCTGACTTAGATCTTCGATAGCAACAGGGCCTTCGTTGGTCCAGGCAACATTGGGCAACAGGCCAAAAATACCACTCAGATCTTGCTGGTGAGGCTTTACCTTGCCGGCAGAAAGAAGCTGCAGTTTTAGGTAAACCTCGGGCGTTGTCGTGGGCGCTGAGTCATGTTCTAGTAATACGATGACCTTGGGTTGTTTGGCGTCGGCTGACTGGCGCAGCCATTTGGCTTGCTCTTCCTGATCAATAGCATGCAGTGCTTCACAGATTTGACTAGTTTGACGGGCATTAATCGCCATAGCGTGGTTGCCAGTAGCTAGTTCGTGACCGAGTACACCCGCTATGGCTTTGATTAAGCTGTCACAGGGGCTAAGTATGGGGTTAGGGTAAAATACTTCTAACCATTCACCTTGGCTGGATTGGGTACCAACACCAAAACCAAAACTAAAGTGGCTCATAATAATCTCCAAATAAGAAAAGCGTTTAAGCGATAAATTCTACGTACTGGTCGGCTTGAAAACCGACCAGTGCCTGCTGCCCTTGAATGAGCAGAGGGCGTTTAATCATGCTGGGGTTGTCCGCCAATAGCTGCAAGGCTTTGGCTTGGTTGATGTCGGCTTGTTGTTCAGTGGGCAGTTGGCGCCATGTTGTACCGCGTTTGTTGAGTAGTGTTTCCCAATCCACCATGGTGGCCCATATTTGCAATTCCTGCAGGGTTGGTGGCTGTTTTTTGTAATCACGGAAGTGGTAGTTGATACCCGCTTCGGTAAGCCATTTTTTGGCTTTCTTAATGGCGTCGCAATTGGCGATACCGTGCATGGTCAAGTCGCTCATGGGTACTTTGGGCTTTGTCTTTAAAGGCGCACATAGTAGCAAAATTTGCTCCTAGAAGCATTATATTCTGCAGCGCCTAGGTTGGCCCGTTTCACATTATTGGGTTTGGCTAATATGGCTGTCCAATTCTGAGCATATTTGTTGTTGCAGGTTCATTAAAATTTCACCGTCGATGATACGCTCACCGTCCATGTCGGTAATAAAGAATACGTCTTCTACGCGTTCGCCCATGGACTGAATTTTGGCCTTTTGAATGCTAATTCCCATACGCATAAATACCAAGCCTACCTGAGCTAGTAAACCTGGGCGGTCAGCACACAGCAGCTCTACCCGAGTCCAGCTAAAGCCCTCGGGATTGGTAATGTTTACCTGGGTGGGAATAGTGAATAGTTTGTGCAGGCGAGGTGTGCGTTGCTGTACAAGGTAGGCAAAGTCTTTTGGATTTTGCAGCGCTCGGGTGAGTTTTTCTTGTAGTTGCTGCCGGATTTCCACCGTGGCATCTAAAGTTTGGCCTTCTTGATCCAGCACGATAAAGGTATCCATACTGTAGCCATCATCAGTGGTGATAATGCGGGCATCGAATATGTTGAGATTTAGCTGGCCAATGATGGCGCACATGGCGGCAAACAGATTGGGTTGGTCTTTGGTGTAAACAAAGATCTGGCTACCACCTTCAAAATCGTTGAAGCTGAATTCACTAATGGCCACTAAGGGCGTATCGTTTTGATGGCTAATGATGAGACGAGTATGCCAGGCCACTGTGGTGGCCCGCTCGCGGATAAAGTAGTCGTCGCCGAGTTTATTCCATAGGTTTTGCACGGCAGCTGGATTGAGGCGCTTTTCCAACAGTAGCTTGCGGGCATCAATTTGGGTTTGTTCGATCAAGCTAGCATGGTCAATGGGTGTGTCTAGATCCAAACCTAAACGCAGTACGCGATTGGTTTCTGTGTATAGCTGGCGTATTAGAGAGGCGCGCCAATTATTCCAGAGTTCGGGATTGGTAGCATAGATATCACACACGGTCATTACGTACAGATAGTCTAAATGCAACTCGTCACCCATATGGGCGGCAAATTCATAGATTACTTCGGGGCTGCCGATGTCGCGTTTTTGTGCGGTCATGGACATTAGCAGGTGATTGCGTACCAGCCAGCTAACCAGGTCCGTGTCCCATTGGCCCAGGTGGTGTTGCTGGCAGAATTCTTTGACTTCTTCGGCCCCTAGTTTGGAGTGGTCTCCACCTTTACCTTTGGCGATGTCGTGGTGCAAACCGGCAATGTACAAGAGTTCAATTTTGGGTAGTTCTTGCACAATGCGAGTCGCAATCGGAAAGCGCTCGCGGTCACGGGTTAGCAGCATTTCGCGCATGCGCTTGACCACTTTCATGGTATGGGCGTCAACCGTGTAAATATGAAACAGGTCGTGTTGCATCTGCCCGGTAATGTGGTTGAAAGCCGGTAGGTAGCGAGATAATAGCCCCGTGCGCTGCATGTCGATGAGGGTGTGGGAAACGCGTTTGGGTGAGCGTAATAACTCCATGAACAAGCTATTAACGCGAATGTCCTTGCGCAATTTTTCGTCCATTAAAGGCCGGTGGTGGCGAATCAGGCGCTGGGTGGCGGCACCAACAGCCGAGCAGTCTTCGTGCTGGGCAAGAATGACATAGGCCTCCATGAGGGCAAAGGGTTGTAGCAAAAACACCTTATCGTGTTTCGCTTCCAACAGGCCGTTGCGGATCTCAAAACGGCGATTGACGTGTACAATGACATCGGGCAGGTTGGCCCGCAATATGGCTTGGTCAAATAACTGCAGTAGAGTTTGGTTGAGCTCTGCCAAGCGCATGGCTACGCGGTAATATTTGCGCATGAATTGTTCTACCGCTAAGGCTTGATCATTGTCTTGGTAGTCAAAAAACGCCGCTAGTTTGCGTTGTTGGTCGAATAATAGGCGGTCTTCGGGGCGCCGGTTTTGCAAATGCAGAGCATAACGTATGGTCCATAAGTACTCTATGGCGCGGTAAAAAAAGCCAAGCTCTTCTTCGGTAATGAAGTCGTGTTTGTATAGGTCGCGCATATAACGCAGGCCAAAATGGCGCTTGCCGATCCAAGTGATGGTTTGTATATCGCGTATGCCACCAGGTGAGCTTTTTAGGTTGGGTTCCAGGTTATACTCGGTTTCGTTGGTGCGTTTGTAACGTTCCTGTTGGGCTTTGACTCTGGCTTTGTAAAAGGCTTCATCCGACCAAGCGTCATCGGTCATGAGCCAGCGAAATAGCTGTTTGCGCAAGGGCACCTTGCCAGTGATTACTCGTGATTCAATCAGATTGGTAGCAATGGTGATATCGCCCCGGGCTTGCTGTTGGCATTCAGAATAGGTGCGTACACTGCTGCCAATAACCACGCCTAAGTCCCACAGTGCAGTAATAAACTGCTGGGCACTGTCCTCCCAGCTAGCACGGTCTTCAGCATCGTCGATAAGTATTAATAGGTCGATGTCTGAGTGGGGGTGCAGTGCGCCGCGGCGACAACCACCGACAGCCAACAAGGCCGCTCCCACGGGCCAGTGATATTGCTGCCAAAGGCGAGTCAATATGCGGTCAGTCAGCCAAGCTCGCGCATTGACCAGCTCTACCACCCGATCGTGACGTTGGGCTCGAAAAATATCATCTAGATGTTGGGTGCCCGTTTCTAGCGTTTGTTTTAAGACGCGCGTAATGGGGCCCGGGTGGGCAGCGATATCATCACTGAGCTGGCTACTATTGAAAATAGCTTGGCGCAGCTCGGCAGTGACATATTGTTTCGGATTCAGAGCGCTATCTCCTGCTACTGTTCTTCTTTCCTAAGGGTCAGGTTTTCGTAGCCAGTGGGGGTGACCAGAATAGTGTGTTCAAATTGCGCTGATAAACGCTTATCGTTAGTTTCTACGGTCCAGCCGTCTCGTTTGAGCAACTTTACGTGGCGCTTGCCAGCATTAATCATGGGTTCAATGGTAAAGATCATGCCAGGTTTCAATGCTACCCCAGTGCCGGCATTGCCATAATGCAATACTTGTGGTTCCTCATGAAAACCCTCACCAATGCCGTGCCCGCAATACTCCCGTACCACGGAATAATGATGCGCTTCGGCGTGTTGCTGAATTACCGCGCCAATGTCGCCCAAGTGAGCCCCTGGTTTAACCTGTTCAATGCCCAGCATGAGGCACTCGTAGGTGACATCAATTAGGCGTGTAGCGTGGGCCGGTGTTTTGCCAATGGTAAACATTTTGCTGGTGTCGCCATGGAAGCCTTCTTTGATCACCGTGATATCAATGTTGATGGTATCTCCGTTTTTCAGTGGCTTGTCGTTGGGAATGCCATGGCACACTACATGATTGACCGACGTGCAAATGGACTTCGGAAAACCGTGGTAATTCAAAGGTGCTGGAATCGCCTTTTGTACATTGACGATGTAATCGTGACAAATCTGGTTGATTTCATTGGTGGTGGCCCCCGGTTTTACATGGGGTTCGATCATTTCTAGCACCTCCGCCGCCAAGCGGCCAGCAACGCGCATTTTTTCGATTTGTGCAGGGGTTTTGATAATGATAGACATGGGGTAAAAGTATTCAGTTTTCAGTTGCCGGCTAGTATATCAGAAAGCCTGAGGCTTTTTGTATGCTCAGTTGATAGATAAATAGACTACCTAGCAGTTGCTTATGCACGACAAAATGATCTCGCTTTCTCACTACCACATTGTACTGTATTAAATATTAGTTATAAGCCGATTGATAAAACAAAGTTAAAGCGCGTTTCTGACTTCTTTTGCGAGGCCTGGGTAAAATTTTTGCCTAGTTGATTGAAATTTTTGACTGTCTGGTTCATAAAATATTTAAGATGATCGTGGCTAAGTAGTAGTTGCTTTCAGGTTGGCAGGTGCTGTTCTAGCAAGCTTTTTGAGATAAGAGTGGTAGAAGTTGGAACTTTAAATTTTTTGTATTGATGTTCTATGCGATAAATGTAATGGGTTTGATATTTTTCATTGCACATTTATTCAGAGGATGTATTATATAAAATGTTAACGCTAACATTTTATATAAATTAGTTAGATTAGGTATATATTTCATGCCCAATATTCAATTGGATGGCCTAACAAAGCGTTTTGGCGATATAGAGATTTTGCACGGTATTAGTCTGGAAATGAGTGATGCCGAGTTTACCGTTCTGGTCGGTCCTTCCGGCTGTGGTAAATCTACTACCTTGCGAATGATTGCTGGGCTGGAAACTGTATCCGCTGGTGAAATCTATATCGATGGTCGTCCCATTAGCCATCTTGAACCCAAGGATCGGGATCTGGCTATGGTGTTTCAAGACTATGCACTTTACCCGCATATGAATGTGGCCAATAACATGTCTTTTGCCTTGCGTCTGCAAAAAAGACCCCGTAAAGAGATTGACGCAAGGATCCGGGAAGTTGCCGATATGCTGGGTTTAACGCCATACCTGCACCGTAAACCAGCTGAGCTGTCCGGTGGGCAGCGACAGCGTGTGGCAATGGGTCGCGCTCTGACTCGTGATAGTAGTACTTTTCTTTTTGATGAGCCTTTGTCTAATCTTGATGCAAAGCTGCGCACTCAGATGCGTGCTGAATTAGCATTGATGCGGCAACGGGTGCATAAGAATATGATTTATGTAACTCACGATCAGATTGAGGCCATGACCCTGGCCGACCGGATAGTGGTTATGCATGATGGTCACATTCAGCAGCAGGGGGCGCCTGAGGAACTCTATAAAAATCCTGTCAACAAATTTGTCGCTGGTTTTCTTGGTACGCCACCTATGAATTTTTTGTATGCGACCATCGAAAGCCAAGGCGATTTCACCTATCTTACCGGTGATGGCTTTTCTCTGCGTTGTGATGTGCCAACTTTACAGAGGTTGGCTAATTATACAGATGGGGAAATATGCCTCGGTATTCGCCCTTCTGATCTGGTTTTTAATCCCCATGCGGATGTCACCACGTCTTTATCCCTGCGGGTCGACATAGCTGAGTATATTGGGGCTCAGTCGGTGCTAATTTGCCATTGCGGTAATCAGAAAGTGATGGTGGAGCTTAAGTCCGATACCCCCATTACCCTTGGCAAGCAGTTGACCTTTAGTATGGCCCTTGAGGACCTACACTTATTCAACCCATCTAACGAGTGTGCTATTCCAAGGCTCGTTGATGTTGAAGCAACCCGTTTAATAAAAACAACCGGAGGAAACTATGTATAAGCCATTAAAATTAATTGGCATGGCGGCGGTGGCATCATTGATGTACGCTGGCCAGGCACTCGCTGGTCCCTACGATCCGTATGCAGGGACCACGCTTGTTGTCAATTTTCCAGCACATCCTCATTACAATGCTGTAATGAAAATTTTGCCGGAGTTTACCAAAGAAACTGGGATCGAGGTAGAAGTTGACCAGTTGCCTTACATGAAAATGCGTGAACGCCAGACCCTTGAATTAGGTCAGGACGAAGGTGATTATGATTTGGTTGCCTATGTTGTATTTTCCAAGGCTGACTACGTTTATGCTGATCAACTGGAAAACCTTGCCCGCTACTTCATGAACCCAAAACTGGCTGATCCCAGTTATGATTCTGATGATCTGATTGACGGCTATGTTTATAACATTGGCTTTGCCGGTGGCAATAAGGGTTATCTACAAGGTAAGACTGGATCACTGTTCGGTATTCCTTATGGTTCAGAAACATCAGTACTTGGATATCGCAAGGATATTTTTGCCAAGCATGGCCTGAAGGTACCATCCAACTATGACGAATTGCTGGATGTTGCCTGTCAGATTCCCAACCTGGAACCTGGCATGGGTGGTCTAAGTTCACGGGCGGCATCTGGTCATCATGCCAGTCACGCTTTCCTGTTGCATTTGGCACCCCTAGGTGGTCGGGTATTTGACGATCAATGGAATCCTATTGTCAATAATGCGGCTGGCGTAAAAGCTGCCAACGCACTGAAGACAATTGTTGACTGTGGCCCCAAGGGTGCCGCTACCTTTGGCTTCGGAGAAGCACTAGGGTCGTTCTTGAACGGCGATACAGCCATGTTCCTGGATACCACTGTTGTTGCTGGCCAGATCAACGATCCCAAAAAGTCGAAAGTGGTTGGCAAGGTCGGCTGGGCCATGCATCCAATGGGTGTACGTAGAGGTAGCCAGACTGGTGGCTTCGGTATCGGCATTCCTAAGAACGCCCAAAACAAGGAAGCCGCGTTCCTGTTAATGCAATGGTTAACGTCCAAGAAAGGGGACAAGCTGGTAGCAATGGCTGGTGGTAATCCTTCACGTTTTTCCACTCACCAGGATGCTGATGTGAACGCCAAGTTCCCACATATGAAGACCTTTGGCGAAGCCTTAAAGCATGCCGATCCTGACTGGCGTCCTATTATCCCTGTTTGGGGTAAGATCAATGCTGATCTTGGTACCACCTTGTCAAAGGTGTTGACAGAGGGATTGGATACAAAGCAAGCACTTGATGGTGTTGCCGAGAGAACCCGTAAGGTTATGGAAGACGCTGGGTATTATACCTGGCAGTAACCTGCTAAGGTCTCTGAGAGGCTTGAGCTTTGTCCGGAACCTCTTGTTTGGCAAGGTGCCGCTATGCTGGTCTAATGATCAGCATAGCGGTGGTTAATTAATCATTCTATTTGTGAACGCTTACCAATGAGTTATTCGACCATCAACCGACTGACCCCCTATGTCTTCTTAGCACCAGCTGTCGTCGTCATGGCAATTGCTTTGTTATATCCCTTGATGTACATGGTGTTCGGAAGCTTTCGTGCGTGGGATCCGAGTCAGGCAATTGGTGAAGCCGAATTCGCGGGTTTTACTAACTATATTACTTTGTGGCATGACCCGAATTTCCATGAAAGCCTCATCGTCACTTTAAAGTTTGCCTTCTCTGTAGTGGCTCTAGAAATGTTGATTGGTGTTGGCCTAGCTTTGTTACTTGATCGCAGCCTGCGTGGTATGTCAGTGTTGCGCACCCTTTTTATTCTGCCCATGATGATCGCCCCGGTAGTGGTCGGCTTAATTTGGCGATATATGTATCATCCGAGTATTGGCATATTTAATCAGACGCTTGAAAGCATCGGCTTGGGGTCTGTTGACTGGCTTGGAAAGCATGCATTAATGTCGGTAATTATTGCTGATATTTGGCAATGGACCCCTTTTATATTTATTCTCGCTCTTGCTGCTTTGCAGTCGTTGCCACGCTCGGCTTTGGAAGCTGCTCGCATTGATGGTGCCAGTGGCTGGCAGCAGATCATTTATATCAAGTTACCACTGATGATGCCGGTGTTAATCGTCACCTGCTTATTGCGTCTGATTGATGCGTTTAAGGTGCTGGAGGTTATCTTGGTTATGACGGAAGGTGGACCTGGTTTATCTACCGAAATTCTGGCTTTACGTATTTCCCGCACGGCGACGGAGTTTCGTGAGCTCGGTGTTGCAGCGGCGATGTCGAATTATCTGTTAATGCTGCTATTAATACTGACCATAGCTATGTTGGCCTACAACAAGATACAGGAACTTAAGAAAGCTAGAGTTAAAGTATTGATAGATGGAGATGGAAGCTGATATGAATACTAGTCACCATAATAAAGGCCGCCAGCAGCCGGCATTTTATGCCTTGCTAGTAGTCTTGGTTTTGATGTCTGTTGGGCCTATCGTCTTGATGCTGGCCAATTCATTGAAATTGGACGTAGATATCATATCTGGTACGTCAGGTCTGCTTTTTCTGCCGACCATTCAAAACTACGAAACGGCACTGTGCGATATATTGCCCTACGAAATAGACCACTTAGATTACTGTGCTTTAAAATTTGGTGGTGCATTTATTAATTCACTGATAATTGCACTTGTCTCCACCGTGTTGACCTTGATTATCGGCTGTATGGCAGCTTATGCGTTGGTGAGATTTCGATTTATGGGGCGCGATACTGTTTCTGGCACAACGCTGATGGTGCGGATGGTTCCTCCGGCTGTGTTGTTGGTGCCAGTTTTCGGTTTATGGAACAATGAATTTTGCATCGATAAAGCAACTTGGTTTGGAGAAATGATCCGTGATACTTTTGGTGGTCGCGGTGATGTATGTTTAGCGGGTACGCATTCTGGCATTATTCTGATCTATATAGCAATGAACCTGCCGTTTGTGATTTGGATTTTGCAAAGCTTTATTGTGCAAGTGCCACGGCAACTTGAGGAAGCGGCCCGTATGGATGGGGCTGGCTCGTTTCAAGTGTTCTTCAAAATAGTATTGCCTTTGATTAAACCAGGTTTGGCAGCGGCAGCCATTTTCACCTTTCGTATAGCTTGGAATGAGTACCTGTTGGCTTCGGCATTGTCGGACAGAGACACCAAGACTGTGCCTATACTGATTGTTAACAACATGTCTGAGTTTAATATAGAATGGGGCGTTATTATGGCTACCGGCATGTTGCTGGCCATACCGCCTATAATCTTTACCCTGTTTGCGTCACGCCAGATTATAACCGGTATGACTGCGGGTGCGGTAAAGGGCTAATGCTGCTTGTCACTGAATGAGTCTGGATACTATTTCTTTGCTCAATTCATCGACACCTTTGGCTATTGAAAATGTCAGGGCCGGTTCATCAGCATCTGGTCGTTCAAGGTCAGTCAACTGACTGTCGAGCAGGCTGGGTGGCATATAATGATCGTTGCGCTGTTGCATACGTTTGAGCAAGGTTTCACGCGTGCCATCGAGTAGAACAAACACCAATGGGTGTTTGATGTGAGTGCGGATAAAATCCCGATAACGGCGTTTTAGGGCAGAACAGGTTGCCACTGCACCTCCTGCAGTTCCGACTTCTTGGTTTACGGCTTGGCACAGAGATAGTAACCAGGGCCAGCGATCCTCATCAGTTAAAGGGATGGCGCGAGACATCTTATCGACGTTAGCCGCAGGGTGAAAGTCATCAGCATCAAGAAATGGCAGATGCAGATGCTGGGCCAAAGCTATGCCAAGGGTGGATTTGCCGGAACCGGAAACCCCCATAACAATAATCAAAGGTTGTTGATCAAAGTGAACTGGTAATTCCGCCGTCAACATATAATATGTGTCCATTGATAAAACTTGATGCTTCTGAACAAAGAAATATACCGGCCCCCATTAATTCACTGACGTCACCCCAGCGGCCTGCTGGAGTGCGGGCACTGAGCCATGCGGTAAACTCTTTATCAGAAACCAAGGCTGACGTAAGCTCCGTTTTAAAATACCCCGGAGCCAAACCATTGACTTGCAACCCGTGCTTAGCCCAATCTGTAGCCATGCCTTTGGTCAGATTAGCAACAGCGCCCTTAGACGCCGTGTAAGGGGCGATGGATGGGCGAGCAAGGGCTGTCTGCACGGAACAAATATTTAATATTTTGCCGGCACCTCTTTTTAGCATGTGCTTGGCAACGGCTTGACCCACAAAGAATACCGAGTATATGTTCAGTTGCATCATGGCATCAAATTGTTCTACGGGAAAGTCCTCTAAAGGTGCGCGAAACTGCATTCCAGCATTATTAATCAAGATATCAATAGAGCCAGTAGCAGACTCAAAGCCATCCACAGCAAGTGTTACTTGGTCGGCTTGAGTGACATCAAATCCAAGCACATGTACGGTGGCACCTTCCTTACGTAGCTTTTGTGCGGCAGATTGAAGTCGCTGATCATTTCTTCCATTGATAATGACTTCGGCGCCAGCACTGGCAAGGCCTCGCGCTAGCTCGAACCCGATACCTTGACTTGATCCCGTCACGAGCGCTCGCTTTCCTGATAAGTCAAAAATTTTGTTGTAATTCATTGATACTCCCGAACTGACATCGATAAATTATCTTACTTGTATAATGTTAGCGCTAACATTATACTTTGAGTATAAGGTTCATACAATAGACTCGGTAACAATTCTTAGCTCGGGAAAATGAAATAATGAAATCTATCGTTTGCCATGGTCCAAAAGATATCCGCATTGAAGAGCAGGTTTCTCCTGTGGCTGCCGCTAATCAGGTATTGGTTAGGGTGGCTGCTGGAGGTATTTGTGGGTCGGATCTTCACTATTACAATCAGGGTGGATTTGGTGATATTCGCCTGCGTGAGCCAATGATACTTGGGCACGAAGTGGCGGGGTATGTCGCCATGCTGGGAGAGGGTGTGACCGATCTTGCCTTGGGAGATTTGGTTGCTGTTAATCCAAGCCGCCCTTGTGGTAACTGTGAGTATTGCGCTAGCGCCATATATAACCAGTGTTTGGATATGCGCTATTATGGCAGTGCTATGCGCTTTCCTCATGTGCAGGGGGCCTTTAGTCAAGAGCTGGTAGTTAATGCTTCGCAATGTGCCAAGCTGGATGCTGATACGGATCCTCAATACGCCGCTTTTGCGGAGCCTTTGGCTGTGGCCTTGGCCGCTGTTAATAAGGTTGACAAGTTGATGGGTAAGCGTTTGTTGGTCACAGGAACAGGCCCTATCGGTGCGCTGGTTGTTGCTGTGGCTAAGTTGTATGGGGCGCTTGAAGTGGTAGCTACTGATATTGTTGACGAGGCGCTAGCACGAGCCCGCACAGTTGGTGCTGATCAGACCATCAATGTGGCTAAGAACGCGTCGGCACTAGATGCTTACAGTAGTGGTAAAGGCTATTTTGATGTTGTCATAGAGGCCTCGGGTAATGAACAGGCTTTGCGCACAGCAGTGGGGGTGTTGCGTCCGCGTGGCACTTTGGTTTTGCTTGGTTTAGGGGGAGAGGTGACATTACCTTTGAATCAGTTGGTGGCCAAAGAGATTAGCATGCGGGGTAACTTTCGTTTTCACGAAGAATTTTTCTGGGCAGCGCAATTAATTAATGAAAACCGTATTCCATTGCAACCATTGCTCACCGGTGTGTACGCGGTGGACAATGCGATGGAGGCTTTTGAAATGGCCAGCAATCGGCGTCAATCAATGAAGGTCCAACTAACTTTTTGAGGCTAATTTTAATCTTGTAATATATTACTGTTAGCGCTAACATAAAGATGTCAAAAATCGCCGATAGCAAGCTTTAATAGCCAAAAAAATGGAGAGATTTCAATGCTGGACCAAGATTATAAAATCTGCGTGGGCACATATAGTGATATGGATGTATTGGCACACCAACCCTATGCTCCAGTATCTGGAAAAGGCATTTATGCGATGTCACTGAGTCAGTCAGGCAAGCTTAAACTGGACGAAATATATGAAGCTCTTAATCCTGCGGTAATGATACCACACAGCAATGGCAAGGTTCTGTACGCCATTCTGGAAACTATCAAAAATGAAGGCGATGTATTGCGTTACTCGATAGATGCAGACGGTGCATTAATCCTTTGCGATCAATTTCGTGCGTCTGGGCGGTCTACTTGCTATTTGACCTTGTCCCCAGAGCAGGATGTGGCCATTGTGATCAATTATTGGGATGCGATTATAGATGTGGTTGATGTTGATAAGGAGGGGCGTCTAGGGAAAGTCCGTCAGAGTTTCAAGCAGTATTATCGAGCTGAAGATCAGTGGCGACAGGTTGAGAATCGAGAAGATCATTGGGGCAACCGTCAGGTTGGCCCCCATGCACATTGTGCACACTTCTGGAAAGACTGGGTGTTTATACCAGATCTGGGTGAAAACGCAGTATTTCAATATTACTGGGATAAAGGTGCCAAACAACTGATCCGTGAAACTTATATTGAGTTTGAAGCTGGTTCTGGTCCTCGCCATATGGTCATGCACCCAGATTTGGATATTTGTTATGTGTCCAATGAATTGTTTAATACTGTCTGTGTGGCACGACTTGATGCGAGTGAATCTGGAGTTGTTAAACCACGACTTGTTCCGTTGCAGTATGAATCCACCTTGGATGACCGGAGCCAAGTGAGTTATGTCTCTGAAATAAAGTTGTCGCCGGATTCAAAATTTCTCTATGTTTCAAATCGCGGCGATAATTCCATCGCAATATTTAAAGTGTTAGCCGATGGCCGTATAGAGCGCCGTGGGCTAGTCTCAACTGGGGGCAAGTTTCCTAGGCATTTTGCTATTACTCCCTGCGGAAATGCCATATTGGTTGTTAATCAGGATTCGGGTCACATTCGGGTATTTGCTCGGGATATTATTACCGGTGACTTAACCCTAACGGATGAGGTAAAAGAAATTCCAGCCCCTAACTATATTCGTTTTATTGGTGCCTGAACCAGTATTAAGAAGGAGTAGATAGATGCCTAAATTTTCTGCCAATCTGGGCTTTCTTTGGACAGAGCTAAGTTTGCCTGATGCAATATATGCTGCCAAAAAGGCGGGATTTGAAGCAGTTGAGTGCCATTTCCCTTATACAGAGCCAGAACATCGTGTGGTGGCTGCTCTAGAGGCGACGGGATTGGAAATGCTGAGTCTCAATACTCGCCTTGGCATCAATGGCGCCGATGACTTTGGTGTGATAGCAATGCCAGGTCGTGAAACAGAAGCTCGTGATTATGTTGACGAAGCAATCTCTTATGCTGCAGCAATAAAGTGCAGAAACATCAATTGCGTACCAGGTAAAACCGGGGGCGTTGCAGAAGCTGAAGATACGTATCGCCAGAATCTTGAGTACGCCTGTAATCAGGCTGCCGCCCATGGTATAGGCATTCTAATCGAGCCTATCAACCAATATGACGCGCCGGGCTATCATTTCAGTTTTATAGAACAAGGTTTGGACACGATACAGGCTGTTGGCGCCAATAACCTTCGGTTAATGTTTGATTGTTATCATACGCAAATTATGCAAGGGGGTTTAAGTAACAGGCTAAGACAGGCCTTGCCTCATATCGGCCACGTGCAATTTGCGGCAGTTCCTGATCGAGGAGAACCGAACTCTGGCGAAGTAAATTACCCTTGGCTGCTAGCTGAATTAGACATCATGGGGTGGCAGGGTTTTGTTGGCGCCGAGTACCGCCCCCGGAGCACTACTGAAGAGGGATTGGGGTGGATGCAGGCCTACCACTAGTGTCCGCAAATTAATTAAACTTGAGAGGCCGATAGTCATGACCACAACCAATACCAACTCTCACATTGCTTTTATTGGCATAGGTTTGATGGGCAGCCGCATGGCTGCACGGTTACTGCAGGCAGGTTATCAGGTAACAGTGCACAATCGCACTCCAGAAAAGAGCATGAGCCTCGTAAAACTCGGTGCTAAGGTCGCTGACTCAGTGGCTGATGCTGTAAGCAGGGCGGATATTGTACTCACTTGTTTGGCTGGTGCGGATGCTATTGAGGCCGTTTACTTTGGTGAGCATGGGATAGTACCGGCGGCACCTAAAAGTTGTCTTGTTATTGATTTGAGCTCCGTTGCGCCAGATATTGCTCGGACTAATCATAGGCGTCTTAGAGAAGCTGGATATGCTCACCTTGATTGCCCTGTAACTGGGGGAGTTTCTGGTGCACAGGAGGGAAGCTTATCGATATTGGTGGGCGGTTCGGAACATAACTTGCAAAGAGCGCGAGCAGTGTTGGAGACTATGGGCAATCCATTTCATCTTGGTGAAGAGGGAGCTGGGCAAGTTTGCAAACTGGTTAATCAAACTATTGTTCACATTTTTATTGGCGGTGTGGCTGAAGGTATGATGCTAGCGGCTGCGGCTGGAGTGGATGCTACTAAAGTGCGGGAAGCACTGATGGGGGGGTATTGTGAAAGCAAAATTCTTAACATTCATGGTGCTAAAATGGCCAGCCGCAATTTTGTTGCGGGTGGCCCACTGGAATTTTCGGTTAAGGATTTGGAAGAGTCCCTGAAAATGGCTTCTGCAAATGCTTTGGACCTGCCCTTGGTTGTGTCAGTTTTGCAAAACTATCTTGGTATGGTCAATAAGGGTCAAGGGAGACTCGATCACAGTGCCTTATTGCTGGCCTATGAGAGTGCCAATAAGCCGATTCGGGTATCTCCTGATATAGAGGATAAGTTTCCTGAACGCTAATGATGGTGATTATGATAATTAGCGGTTCAGGTTGTCTCGGCTTTGATCAGTTGGATATCAACAGTATTGATTCGTTTTGGGTGTTTGTCGTTAAGTCGGTCAACAATGATGCCAGCACTAAGCCTACCTATCTCAAAGCGATTAATTTTAACCGTAGTTAGTGGTACTGGCATTAGCTGTCCAATTTCTAACCCACTGAACCCTCCAATGGCCAATTGAGTCGGTACATCTATATTGGCACCCAAACAATGAAAATAGCCCCCAATAGCCGCAATGTCGTTGGGAAAATAGACTGCATCAAGCTGTGGATGGTCTGACAGCAAACGCATCAGACCTTTCTTGCCACGCTGCACGCCAACCGGCTCGTCAAATTCTACAATACCCTCTACATCCATGTTGTTTTCTACCAGTACTTGGCGAAAGCCCTGAAAACGTTTGGCAGCTGTCAAATCTCTATTGCTGCATCCTATATAACCAATGCGTCTGTAGCCCCGTTGTAGAAAGTGCTGGGCCATCAGTGCGCCCGCTTTGACATGGTCCACACCGACACAGGAATCAACGGCATCTTGTTCTATCTCCATGATT
>Ga0187827_10002232_pt1 | contig 26765 bp, 25 predicted proteins | sample ETNtaG_39_FD_167969 | JGI IMG/M metagenome (GOLD analysis project Ga0187827, IMG submission 167969) | Marine microbial and viral communities from oxygen minimum zone, Eastern Pacific Ocean - ETNP2014_SV_150_PacBio MetaG (Illumina Assembly) | ecosystem: Environmental > Aquatic > Marine > Hypoxic... | reverse complement strand
ACCTGCCACTACGCTCTGGGCGGTACTGACGGCATCCCGGTGCGCGCCAGTGGCCGGTAGTTCAACTGGCAGAACGCCTGACTTTGGATCAGGAGGTTGCAGGTTCGAGACCTGCCCGGCCAGCCAGATAGCGCAAGTCAGACGGTGTTTCTGAGAAGCACCTCTGACCTGCGGTGGCGTTAGGGGCCTGAGTGGGGGCCTGAAAGATTCGGCCAGACGGCCTTTCCAAGGCCCCATCTGACCCCCCCCATCGTTAACTCGACCCTGTCTGAGCAAGAGGGGGTAGGCGACATTCGTCAGTCGCCACTGGCCCGGCAGATAGCTCCAGCCATTCGGGCCGTTCTGGCTTGTACCAATCCGTGCGTACAGGCAATGCCTCACGCGGACCACCCCTAGGAAGGTTAAGTGGTGCCCGGTAGAAGGAGTATGATTTGAGTATGATGAGATAAATTGCTTGACGAGTCCGATGACTCGCATTAGACATCTGGAATCAGCTCCATACCAACCAGAAGGACAACACCAATGACACGACGACTTTCGATCACCGTCCCAGACGAACTCTGGGACCCACTGATCAATCTCGAGGGGTCACCATCAGCCCTCGTACAACGTGCGTTGCGGTGTCTGCAGGAGAAGGTCGATTCTCCCGCCCCGCTAACCACATTCGAGACCATCACCGCCGGGGTGCCGAAGTACCAGGATGTTTTCGACAAGTTGACCGGGGAAGCGGCTGAACTACGCGCCGAGGGCTACGAGTCCGTCGTTCAGGCCGTTCACGCTGGGGCCGTTGGCCTCAGTTGGCTTGAAGTGATCGCTCATGGCTACCTCCCCACCAAGCTCCCCCGGCGACTGAGCCAAGCAGCTGACTGGTTCCTATCGGCAAGGTCACTTGACCACCCAGACGGGACCGGCGAGTGGCTTGAAAGGCCGCTACAGGCGAAGGACCTCGAAGGTAGCGAAGGTCTTATCGCCTGTGCCGACCTCCCGGCCGACTGGTCGGTCCGCGATAACAAGCTTTTCGAAGGGACGTCTCGGCTAATTGTCGCCCAAGCCGATGGCCCACTGTTCGACCATGCCAACGGACGAGAAAATCTGCCGTCTCCCTCGGAGAACATTCCGATGAGTTTCTGGGAGGGCATGGCGGCCGCTATCTATGACACCGTCGCCTCTGTCCGGCGCAGAGTCCTTGCCGAGAACCCCCTGGCGGCTCACGACTCATGAAGACCTGGAAGTGAGGAACGAGATGGCTAGTGCTACCTGTCCGACGACCAACAAGAAGGTCATGGAGCGCTGCGAAGCGATGAGGGCAGCTACTTGGTGGCGCCGCAACCGACACGCACGAATGGGCCATTACAGATGCCGTTCGTGCGACGGGTGGCACATAGGCAACAACCACCGCAAGCCTGGGAGAAGACGTTGATGAAAGGAGACCCGAGAGTCGAGTTCGCACTCGGCGCCATAGGCGAGTACTACCCGGAGCTCATCGACCTACTCAAGGAAGCCATCACCTCAGGCCGAGCCGTCAGCGCCACCGCCCTCGCAGTCGATCCCGCTCGCATCTACAGCGAGCAGGAGTTGGCCGGAGAACGGCGTTGTGTCGACGCTCTGATCAGGAAGCACTGGGACCGGTGCGTTGCCGACGGTCTCTTCTCCGGCACCTGCGAGATTGCCTTCCACCCCGACACCGGGGTGCCTCAGATCTACACCTCCCAGTCGACTCCCGAGGACAACTACACGGCCGCTGAACAGGCGCTCGAACTCCTCGGAGCACTGATAACCGACCACTGGTGTGCCGGTGAGACCCCGTTGACCATGGAAACGTGGATGACGCTGCTGGCTGGCGACGAGGCAATCGACACCTTTGACCCGAGACTCTTCAAACGGTCGACGATCGTGAGCACTGGACTTCTGGAACAGGGCCACTACCTGGTCCTGTGTCTGGCACTACTCACTGGAGTGTCACCCGAGGAACTACTCAGGCGTTTCGCCCTCATGGACCGCGGTCCGCTCGAGGACCTGCTCGGACCGTGTCCCGACGACTCGGCAGTAGCGGCTGCTCGCTTCCGCGTTGCGGCGACATTCACCTTAAATGAGGTCCAGCACTGGAATGAGACCACCGCTCCTGAGCACAGTGTCACAGAGTGCGAATACGGTGGTAGCGAACCGATCGATCAGGCAAGGATCCGAACCCTGAATAGCGAACAGCTCCGGCCACCGAGCGGACAGCACAACAACGCTGATCTGATTGTCTGGGCACTGCACCTTTGTGGAGGCGCCGAGCGGTGGGTCGACGTAGAGGAGCTGTGTCTCAAGGCATTCGAACTCGCGCCCGCCCGCCTCTCCTGGCGAACCCGGGACGACCTCCCCGATTACAAGAAGTGCGCCAAGGCCCTCCATGAAGTCGAGGACACGAAGAGCGCGAAGCACCTGCCCGTCTTCATGAAGCAGGGCGCCTACGAACGGCGCCTCACGGTGAAAGGCCTCGCCTGGTGCGAAGCACACGCTGAGTACCTGACAGTCCTCTACTCCTCGACCAGAATCGTGCCAAGCGCCTCCTCCCAGGACGATGCGCGACGTCTCAAGGCTCTCACCGATTCTGCCGCCTACCGGACCTGGCAAGCGTCAGGAGCGGTCTCGACTACGCGATGGGAACTCGCTGAGGCCTTTCGCTGTAGGGCGAACAGCCCCGACGCGACCTGGCAGGCCCGTCTCGATGAGCACGCCTCCTCAGCACGTAGGAACGGGCTCAATGAGGTCGAGCGTTTCATCGAGTTGGTTCGCATCTATCTGAACGACGAAGGCACTCAACCATGACGGCGCGTGAAGGCAAGGTCGAGTACACCGGCCGAGCATTCGAGCAGGATGCCACCCAAGCAATGGGCGGCGACATCGTCCGCGCCCTCGTAGAGCTCATCACCAACGCCGACGACGCCTATGGGCCGAACGAGGGCGAGATCCGAGTCGAGGTCATCCGCGACGAGGGTGAACCCATCCGTGTCCTGGTCCGGGATCGTGCCAAGGGGCTCGACCCCGACCGTCTTCAGGCATGTTTCGGCGTTCTCGGTGCGGCCACCAGTGGATTCGAGGATGGAGAATAGGCCCGCTGCAATAACTACCAGACGAGGGGTTCTGGAGAGAAGACAGGTCCCTGGCCCTCGGCGAGAAAGATCACGAGGGCTGCTATCTCGTCAGTCGTGAGAACCCGGCCTGCTCCCTCGGATGCCGCGAAACGGCGCATGCTTCTCTCAGGATCATCTTCGTTCCTGAACATCGCTCTGTATAGGCGTGTATCGACAGCGGGAGGATTCAAGGAGTAGACCCGAATGCCGTCCGAGGCGTGGTCAACGGCGAGGGCTCGTGAAAGCGCAACCACTCCCCCTTTCGTGGCTGCGTAGGCGGGGCTACCTGGAAGCCCGCGGAGGCCGGCGACCGATCCGATGTTGATGATCACACCGCCGTCGGCGTCGATCATGTGTCTTATAGTTGCCCGGCAGGTCCAGTAGACCGATGAGAGGTTTACTGCTAACAGGCGGTCCCATGTATCTTCTGGCAGGTCATAGATTTGTCCTCGAGCAGTGACTGCTGCAGCGTTGACGAGTGTGTGGAGCGCCCCGTGCTCCGACACAACGCGATGCACCATGTCACCTGCGGCATTAGCATCCGACAGGTCAACTTGCAGTACTTCGACGTGTCCTCCACTTTCGCGCAGGATTGTCGCGAACTCCTGGGCCCGGACCTCATCGACATCAGCAAGGATCACCGTTGCGCCCTCTTCGGCGAGTGCAGAACCGATCGCATGGCCAATATCACCGGCCCCGCCCGTGACCACGGCGATGCTGCCATCGATTCGCGAAGGATTAGTCAAGACAGGCTCTTCAGGAGCCGCTCACCGTTGCGCCATAGGAGGTGCTCATGGGCGGATTCGCTCAAGGGCAAGGCATGGAAGTGTGCTACGGCGTTCTTCAGGCTGTTGCTCGGGTAGCACGACGAGTACAGCATTCGATGCTTCAGATATCCGTTAGCAGCGTCTACATAGTCTCCGCTGCCGGGCATGTGGGGGAGGTACATGTAGAACTCCGGCATCAAGTAAACGTTTGTGCACCGCATCGCCATTGAGCAGGTGGCTGCAGTCCACGGCCATCCGGCGTGTCCAACGATGATGGTCAACTCGGGGTACGCGAGCGCGACTCGCTGCAGATGTACCGGATGTGCGTGAAGCATGTCGGGGCCGATGAAGTGCGAGCTTGTAACCGTCACAGGAATGCCCCGCCCGGCACACCACTCATATAGGGGCATGAGGAGAGGGTCGTCGTCGACTACCGGTGGATTTCCCCACCCTGGGACCAGGGCGATGCCGGCTAAGCCGAGATCCTCGGTTGCTCGCCGGACTTCGCCGACAACGTCGAGAGCGTTGGGATCGATGCCACCGAACCCGGTGAAGCGACCCGGGTAGTCAGCAATCAGTTGGGAGATGTCGTCGTTTGAGGCGTTGCCCCATTTGTCGGCGCAACGTTGTCCCACAATGACTGCATGATCGATGCCGGCATCGTCCATTTCCGCAATGAATAGCTCAATCGATGCCTCCGTAAACGAAGGTGGTGTTTCGCGGCCCACCACAAAGGGATTGCCGTGCACGGGATCCTCCTTGTCGGGCCGTGGTCTGAAGAAGTGGAGGTCCATCAAAGACCGATAGGGCGGTTGGACGCGGAAGTCGATCAGCACGATCTGACAGAGGCTACGGCGTTGCCGTCATGAGATCAGCACCACCACCCACGTAGATGTGCTGTCCTGTGATGAAGTCGGCATCCTCGTCTGCGAAGAAGAGAACGGCGTACGCCATGTCTTCCACGGTTCCGAGCCGCGGTATTGGCTGTGCCCGAGTTCTCTTCATGACGTTATCTCGGTCGGCTTTTGGTGTCGACTCAAAGAGGGGAGTGACCACCAAGGTGGGCGACACACAATTGGCAGTAATGCCGTGTTCGCCGAGTTCTATCGCAAGGCTTCTCGTGAAGCTGATTACCGCACCTTTCGAAGCTGAGTAATGCACACGGCCGGCTACTCCGAGCCAGCTACGCGAAGCGATGTTGATGATGCGGCCGAAACCAGCTCTCTTCATGTGGGGAGTGACCGCCCTGGAGGTGAGGAATTGGGACTTGATGTTGGTATCCACCACCCAGTCCCAGTCGCGCTCCGGTAGGTCTTCAACGTTAGTTGGCCCTGTTATCACCCCGGCATTGTTGACGAGGATGTCAATCGATCCGAGTGAACCGACGACTGCAGTGACTGCCTCATCAACTGCTGTTGGGACGGTCAGGTCGAGTGCATAATTGGATGCTGACCCGGTCCCGTACATTTCATTCATTGCTGCGGCAGCCACCGCACCGGCCTCGGCGTCGATATCGAAGATGGCTACGTTAGCTCCGGCCTCGGCGAGACTATTGGCGACGCCACACCCAATACCGCTCCCCGCACCTGTGACGATGGCAACTCGGCCAGCGACTCCCATGCTCGTTCTCCGACTAGTTGATTACAGGACGCCTATCTTTCCACCGAACCCTCCAGGTTTGATAGCCCGCGCAATAATCATGTCGAGGACGGTGCCGGCCTTCGGAGCTGTTAGCTCCTCGATGATGCTCCCGTCATAGTCGAGGACTCGAGAGAAGACATCACCTTCATTGATCCATTGACCGATGCTCACCGCAGGCTCGTATAGCCCGCCCTTTGTTGTCTTCATGAGGATGCCGTGGTCAAGTTTGACGGGCTTGCCATCCCACCAGATGGGATCGCCGTCGAGTATGCCCATATGCCGAAGCGCGTTCTGCAGTGCGTACTTATGCGCATCGATGAATCGGCGTTCACGCAGTCCCGTCCCGCCAGCTTCAAGCGTGAGTGCTGGCCTTCCACCCTTGACGGCTTCGCCAGATCCGGTCCCGGTGCCGAGCACGGGCCCATTGGCGTCGGTGACTTCGACGTAGGTGAAACCAAGCGCCATCGACAGAGCGAGTGTCCTCTCGTCGAGATCCTGATCGCCCGTGCTATGGGTGATGATGAAGCAATCGATGTCTTCGTCCCATTCCCCACCGTGGACGTCAATTACCGCATCGCAATGTTCGACAACTTCTGTGGTAATGCGGTGGGCGATCCTTTCGGTCAGGGTGCCTTCAGCGTCGCCTGGCCAGACGCGATTGAGGTTCTTACCGTCTATCGGGTTGACATACGCACTGTGGCCCTCAAGCGCCGTCGTATCGGCACAAAGGACAACCCGTACCGATCCCTTGAGAACAGCAGGATCGAGTTCGTCCCAGAATTCGACGGTGGCGTCGTGTGCCGCGTACTCGGATCCATGAACGCCACCGATGACCGCGAGGCCGGGCCCGTCCTCATCTCCCTGAGCAACTCCTACCGGTATCTGCGCGGTACAGTCGTGGGCCGGATCGGTGACCTCGTAAGTGATGATCTCTTTACTGGCCATGGCGGGAGCCTTCCTCGGTTCGTATTGAATGGGTGTGGCCCGCGGTAACCTATACCATCACGAGAGGGGCTCCTGATCTTGCCTTCTGGACCAGACGGCAATGCGATCCGGTTCATCCCACCGCTGGATGTCGTGATTGGCGATCTAGTTTTTGATTTTGAGACGCTGGGGCACGTTCTCGAGGCGTTCAAAGCCAGGGCATGACCGAGCGGGCGTGACAGTCGTTGCTCTTCTGGCTGGCGCCAGTCGGTTTGGTCGACTCAGAGTGAGGTGAGTTCGCTAGTGAGCCCCTGGTATTCCATAATCCGGCTGTCACCGGTCTTACGAACTCGATAGAAGCTGACCGGAGCATCTAGGCGTTCACCGGTAGGGTCGAATTGCACAGTGCCGGTAATGCCCTCGTAATGCTCTTGGGAAAGGAACGCGGCGAGTACCGCCTCACGTGAGGTGTTGCCCGCTCGGCGAATGGCATCAGCAACCATCATTGCCGAGTCGTACGCCTCGGGGCTGTATGTGCTGTCCGGAGGGAACCGAGAAACGTACTCATTTCGAAAAGCCGCAGCGGTGGGCATTCTGGAGAAATCGCAGCCAGAGTGTGTGTGATATGCCTCTGAATCCGGATCGCCACCGCCGAGGAAGAATGAAGTTTTCAGACCGTCGGTTCCGAGGAACGGAATGGCCATTCCGCGGTCCCGGATGGTCTGGGACACCGCCCCGCCTTCGTGGGCATGAACTGCAAAGAAGACGACATCGGCGCTTGAAGCAGCGACCACATCTGCAATCGATCCATAATCATCCCCGCCCTGCACAAAGCTCTCTCGAGCAACGATCTCTCCACCGAGTAAGGCGTATCCGGACTCGAAATTGTCGGCAACACTTGTACCAAAGGCATCGGCATCGTGCACCACTGCTGCTTGTTGGGCGTTGAGGTGATGGTGTGCGATGCGAGCCAATTCGGTGCCTTGCACCTGTTCGTTGGGTACGAGGCGAAAGAATGTCTTGTAGCCGCGTCGGCACAGATCCGGGTGAGACCCACAGGGGCTCACCTGGAGTAGGCCGGCTTCGTTGAACACCGGGGCATTGGCGAACGCTTCGGTGCTCCCCATTGGTCCGACTATTCCCACATAACTCGGATCAGCTGCAACGGTCTCTGCGAGGGAGCGTGACTGCTCCGGATTGCCGTTATCATCGAGCATTGTCCACTTGATCGCGACCGGCAAGTCTGCTGCATTGGCGATGTTCTCCATCGCGAGCAGGAAACCTCGGTACGTGGGTAGCGTGTCAGCCGGAGCGTTGATTCTCGAGGAGATCGAGAGTCCGATCCGAACGGTGTCAGGCATTGTGGTCTCCGTTCATTTGTCGCGCAAGATTGGCGCCGGATCCCCAACCCCATTCGGAAGGTAAGCGGCTCAGGAACCCAAGGCTCGCGCGCAGACTATGAGGATCAGTAGGATGTGTCCAATGCCGCATAGAGATGCGCACAGCGGACTTCTTGAGGTCAGCGGGATTGACGAGAACATCGGCATTGTGCCTTCACCTCTCTTCTAGGGCGTCAGTCGGGGAGTTCAAGATCGTGCATAATGGGTGTGGTTTCGCGTCGAGCCCGCTCCAGTGCCATCAGGGCTTGATCGCGCCTACGAACATGGCTTTCCCACAGTTCTGGAGGTAGTTCAGTGTGGATGTCCGCAGCCACCCGCGATACAAGTGATTCGGTCCACGGATCGTCCTGCCCGCGTTCGGCTCCCATTCTTGCGTAGGCAGGGCCCAACCGTTGTGCGTGGGTCGAAATACCGCCTCGAGTATTCAGTTCAGTGGTGGCAAATGGTCCGATCACCGACCACCGACGTCCCAGTCCCGCTGTGACCACTTTGTCCAGATCGCGAGGTGTGATGATTTGATCGCGCACTAGGCAATAGGCCTCTCGCAGCAGTGCACCCTGAAGACGATTGAACACGAAGCCCTCGATCTCGGAGTGGACTCGCACTGGAGACATCCTGGCACTTTTCATTAGAGACTCAACACGATCTATCGTCACGTCGGATGTAAACGGGGCGGGGACCAGCTCAACGATGGGGAGAAGGTAGGGGGGGTTCCCCGGATGGGCGACCATGCATCGGTCTTTCCCCGCTAGATCGTTCGCAATAGCGGAACAGGGGATGGTGGAAGACGAACTCGCTACTGTTGTCCCTGGGAGAGCAAGGGCATCAAGCTCGGCAAAGATGGATCTCTTCAGTTCGAGGTTTTCCGGGGCGCACTCTTGCACATGCACTGCGCCGAGTAGAGCAAGTTCGGTACGATCCGATAGGGCGACTCTTCCGGCGATCGCGTCGACAGATTCCTCGATAAGCCCGGTGGCAGAAAGACAATCGAGTCTGTCGCGAATCTCAGGCATGCAGGCCCTTTGCCGCTCTTCATCTGGTTCCAACAGCTGGACCGACCTGCCGGAACGAGCGAACACGATGGCCCATGCGACGCCAATGGAGCCACCACCGACGACGGCGATCGCCCCTGAGCCCGGGGTTGAGGCCTTTGCAGCCATGGTGCTCAGGCCTCTTCCAAGTGGTTCATGAGAACATCGAGCTCGCGCATGAAAACTTCGATGCGATCAACCCGGTCTCTTCCCTTTGCTCCGAGGTCGGCAAACGTTGTGAGCGGCGGCCGCACATCACCTACCGGGTGTCCAGCCACCGCGGCCAAAGCCTTTGAATAGCACTGGTGGCCATAGGTCGGGTGGCCCTCGGAGATGATGTGGTCGATAGCGTCGATTAGTCGCTGCACCTTGAGGGCATCGTCGATACGGCCTTCTTCGAGTATGTCAAAGATCCGAGCAGAGGCACGCGGAATGTAGTTTCCGTATGGGTTCACGTAACCAACGGCGCCGAGAAGATAGGAATCCACCACTCTTTCACCGGCGTAGACGTTCATGACGCCATCGCTGGCTTCTATGATGTCGCGCACACGACCGAGATCTTGGCTGGACTCCTTGATGTATCGAACGTTCTCGAATGCTTGACACATCCTGGCTACCAGCTCGGCTGACATGTCGACGTTGGATGTCACCGGATTGTTGTAGAGCATGATCGGAATCGAGACTGCCTGGCTGATAGCCGCGAAATAGTTGAAGATTTCATCGTCAGTCGGCGTGTAGTAGTACGGAGGCAGGACCATGAGGCCGTCTGCGCCCAACTCTTGGGCTTCACGGCTGTAGCGGACTGCAGTCGGTGTGTGAGCATTCATGGTCCCGACGATTACGGGGATCCGACCAGCGATATGGCTCACGTAGGTGTTGACGATCAAACGCCGCTCATCATCGTTGATGGTGATGAACTCGCCGGTCGTGCCGAGCGCAATGATTCCGGGAACCCCGACATCTAGTTGCCAATCGAGAAAGGCTATTAGCGCGTCAATGTCGACCTCTTGATGCTCTTCAGTAAACGGAGTGACGGCGACGGTATAACTGCCATGGAATTTGACTGACATAATCGTCCTTTTCTCGCGTTGCAGGGCAATCTGGCGTTTGCAATGAACCCGAGCTGGCTCATCGGCGGTTTCACGCCGACCGTACTATCAGGATCGGGAACAGTGACGTTCGTTAGGGGGCTGTGGGGTGGCGATAGTTGAGATCTCCGTAGGTTTTACCAGTGGCTGGGGCGCAAAACCGGAAAACTCGTTGATCGGAAGGCCCGATTGAGTGGCGGCAAGGCTAGCCATAATGGGACTGCAGTATCTTCCTTGACATTTTCCCATGCCAGCCCGGGTTACGCGTTTCAATGCTCCAGCCGTATGAAGCTCCGAATCAATGCCGATTTCGAGATCCCGGAGGGTCACGGTCTCGCATCGGCACACAAGCGTGTCCTGCAAAGCGAGTTGGAGGGTGAGCACGGGTGCTTCGTACATGCTCCAGAGATATTTCTGGAATCGTGCATGGCGCCGCAAAGCGCTGGTGGCTCGTGAGCATTCGGCGGTTACGGCGTCGGTCAATATCCTCCCGGTCGTCTCGATAACGTCGGCAGCCGCCAGTACTCCTGCGGCCATAGCAAGTTGGGCGCCTCCGACACCGGCCGAATCACCGACCGCCCAAACGCCCTCGACCGTCGTTCGACCACTGATCGTCAGGTCTGCCACGAGGTATCCACGCGTTGCGTCATATTGATGGGAGCATCCGAGCGAACGTGCGATTTCGTTTGACGGCATGAATCCGAAGCCGACGCAGAGGACATCCACGTCGAATGTGCGCTCGGTTCCCGCGATTACTTTGCCTTTGTTGTCCAGTCGAGCAACGATTGCGCGCTCTGCGTGGCCTCGTCCCTCAACGGCGATCACGCTCGTGCGTGACATCATGGGCACGTGTGCCCTGGCGAGCGCCATGCGATACCAGAGACCGCGTAGGGCCAATGAGGGAACCGTGACCAACAGCGATGCCCCGATTCTGAGTCTGGACCACCATTGGATGTCTGCGACTTCGGCGAGGCCCACAACCTTCACGCCTGACTTCACCATCTCGGCTGCCACCTGCAGATTTAATGGTCCATTGCCGGACACCAGTACCCGCGAGCCCGGTGAGACCTGATTGGCCCGGAGAAGTGTTTGAGCAGCACCCGTCGTCATCACTCCAGGAAGCGTCCAGCCCGGCAGGGGCACGCCACGCTCGTAGGCCCCAGACGCCAGCACGAGGGACCTAGGGCGGATCGTATACCTCGCGTGTGGCCCTGCTGCCATGATATGCGTTGGGGAGAACGCACCCCACACTCTGACACCGAGGAGTACCTCGACTCCTGCGGCAACGACATCATGAATCAGATGGCGTCCCTTCGTGTATTGGGCATCGAGGCACTCTTCGTCGATTTGACCTGATTCTGGGGGTTGCTTGAAGTACTGGCCACCGAGTCTTACACGTTCGTCAACCAGCACGACCTCGAGACCGGCACGGGCTGCCGTGAGTGCAGTAGTGAGGCCAGCGGGGCCACCACCAATTACGAGAACATCGGGTGCGAGGTTGAGTTCTGTTGCTGCTTCAACAAGTGCCTGGGACATTGGTGGAATCTGGGGATGGGATTCAATCACCATTCCAGGCTCCACCGGTGTCATGCATGCCAGCAGACCGGGGGATCCGTCGATCACCACAGAACATTCACTGCAAACGCCCATACCGCAGAAGACCCCGCGCATGTCGTCGGTGTTGGCCTTTCGAAAACCGCGGATCCCGGCGGCTATCAGTGCTGACGCCACCGAGTCACCCGAATCGGCGACTATCTCTCTGCCATCGAACGTGAACCGCACAGGCTGCCCGCTCGGTTCGATTCCTTCGACAGAGACGCGCATCAGTCGACTCGCAGTGGGGAAGTGTGTACCGTCACGCCTTCTGCTTGCGTTGATACGCACGCCAAGTTGTGGCCCAGCGGTCGGGATCGTCTAAGTAGTTGTCATTGATCTGGTGTATCGCCTGATTGTGTGGCGCCGTCTTTACCAGTTCTGGCTGCTCTCGCGCCTCGCTACAAACGTGAGCCAGCACGTCGATCCAGTAGTCGATGTCCTCCAAGGACCACATTTCCCCTGCCTCGGGGGTGAATGGCTCGGGAACGATCCAGGGCTCGTGACTCAACCAGAATGCGTCAACGCCGAAGTCCACCATACGGTTTTGGACGTCGACTGCAGTGACGCCGGTTTCGTTAGTTAGTTCGACAAGGCTGTATCTCGTCATTTCCATTCGATGGGCCATGAGATGTGGGAGAGACTTTGTGATTCCCGGAATCTCAAGAAGCTTTTTCTCCATGTAGTTATTGGCGAGCATCGACAAGTCCGCCGCCTCGCGAATGCCGGCGGCTCCCATCGCTCGCGACCAGGAGTACGACTTCACGATCAGTGGCACGTTGCCCCAGAACTCGCGTACCCGGCCACCGCTGTCCGGTCCTCCCTCGTCAAGGCGAAAGGTATCCCCGTCTGGGACCACGAGGGGACCTGGTAGGAAGCGTTCCAACTCGGCGATGCAGCCATACGCTCCGACCGCAGGGCCTCCACCGGCTTTCGGTCCTCCGAACGTCTTGTGGAGCATGAACATACAAGCATCGAAACCGAGTTCGGCTGCCCGGATGCGACTCATCACACCGTTGAAGTTCGCATGGTCGTAGAAGCACAGTCCACCCGCTTCATGGATGACATCGACCCATTCCTTGATATGGGGGTTATAGATTCCCATATCATCAGGGTTGTTCACCATCAGCGATGCTGTTCGATCGGACACCGTAGCGCGCAGCGCGTCTGTCGAGGGGTAGCCATCTTCCTCAAGTGGCAGCGTGATAACTGAAAATCCGGCCGCCGCCGCAGTAGCAGAATTGCATGGATGCGCTTGTGCTGTCGTTATCACCTCCGTGCGCTGGTCGAGTTCTCCGCGTGATTCGAAATATGCACGTGTGACCACCGCGTGCAAGTACGAGGCATCCGCGCCACCACCTGCTTGGAAGACGAAACGATCCATCCCAGATAGCTCCCGGAGAACAAGGTCGAGTCGGTGGATCACCTCGAGGACTCCCTGAAGAGTAGCGGTGTTCTGATGCGGATGTATCTCACTGATGTGGGGGAGAGTTGTCATAACCTCGTTGATGCGTGGGTTGTACTTCATTGTGCACGTTCCGAAGAGGCTGATACCCATCATCCCGAGGGTCTGCTGAGACAGGTGGAGATAGTGGCGTAAGACCTCTGGCTCCGACATTTCTGGCAACCCGATGGGACTTTGCCGTCGTATTTCTTCGGCCAGAAGATCCTGAGCCTCACCCACTGTGTCTGAGATCCGTTCTTCTGTGTCCGGGAACAAGATTCCGCGTCGACCGGGAGCACCTAGTTCCATGACCACCGGTTCGTCCCAGACTGCAGAGTGATAGTTCTTGAGGGGTTGACTCATCTACCCGTCACCTCTTTGAGCGTGTCGACGAGATGATCGATGTCATCGGCGGAATGAATCTCTGTTACGCAGAACAGGGCGCTCTGGCCCAACTCGACGTGGCTTTCGCTGAGGTCCTTGCCTCCGAATATGCGCCGCTGACGCAGTGCCTCGTTGATCTCGTTCACGGTCTTGTCGGTGCCGTCGAAGTTGACGACGAACTCCTTGAAGAACCCAGAGTCCCAGTCGACTCGAACACCCGATAGCTCGGCAATCTTGGTGGCGGCATAGTGGCTTAGGCGCAAGATCGTTGATCCGACATCGAAGAATCCCGCTGGCCCCATGAGTGACATGTAGGCGGCGTTGGCAATCGCCCAGAGATAGACAGAGTTACCGGTCCAGTCGTTGCCGAACTCTCGCGATCCGTACGAACTCTGGGCGAAGAGAGTTAGTCCGAATCCTCGTTCGCCGGGTACCACGGTGTCGCAGATGCTCACCTGGAGAGTTGGATACTGTTTCGCGTACTTCTCTTCGTCACGCGTTGCTATGAATCCTCCAACTCCGCCGCCGCAGTTCATGTGTACTCCCAGGGGCTGAGTGGTGCCGACAGCGATGTCTGTCCCATAGTCACCGGGCGCAGCAAGTACTCCAAGCGAAATCGGGTCGACGCCCACGATGGTTTCAGCGCCGTGGGCACGCGCCAAACTTGCTATTTCGGCAGCGTTGGTCTCGACGATCCCCAAATAGCTCGGTGTCTCCAGGTAGACCGCCGCAGTCTCATCAGTTAACTTTGATCGAAGATCTCCCATGTCGTACCGCCCGGTGGCTGGGTCGTGGTTTACGCCAACGAGTTCGATATGACCCTTGAGTTCCGGCGATCCGCAATAGGTGCGAATGACAGCAAGCCGCTCTGGATCCATTGCCCGCGGAGCCAGCACGCGATTTCGGCCGGTCAGTCGAGCAGCCATACGGAAGGCATGACCAGCCGCGGCACCCCAGCTGTACACGGGAAGCCCGACGAAGTCCATTCTTAGCAGTTCGCCCAACTGGCTGGCGAACTCGAACCACGCCTGGTTGCGACCAAGGTCCGACGAAGGCGTACCCCATACCGATGTCAGAAATTCGCTCCGTGCCCAGACCTCATCGCAGATCGCAGGCACGTGGTGCTGCCAGCATCCAGCACCGAGAAAGCTGAGGTTCTCTTCACACGTGTCGTTCTGTCCGAGGAGCGTCATGAGGTGCCGTCGTAGTGCGATTTCTGAGCGTAGGGCAGGCTCGAGTTGGATCTCCTCCGACGAGAGATGGTCTGACGGAATCTGCTCGAACAACTCGGTGACATCGCTTATTCCGATAACGTCAAGCATGCGCCGCCGCGCAACGTCAGTCGAATTTGCCATGTACGGATGGACGCGCGTCTCTTGTTCCAACACGGCCTGCTGCCTTCCTTCGGTTAGCTCTTTTCGTTGGCACGCAGACGCTAGCCGACGATCTTGAGCACTAGCCGACGATCTTGAGCACTGTTGTAGTTCTGGGACCTGTCCGGACTCTTCGGTATCCCGTCAGGGTTGTCGCGCCGGGTTCACCGCCGAGGTCGACACGAAGGACCGGCGGATCCAGGCAAATGAGTTTCTCCTGACTGGCGATGATGACGATCTCATCGTCCTCGATGAAGTCCAGTACCTGTTGACTTATCTGCTGATTTCCCCTGCCAAGAAGAAAGCCCTGGCCGCCGATGACACCCAGAATGATCGACGTCGGTGTCCCATCTGACAGGAGGGCGAGGAGCGATTGTTCTGAAGCATCCGAAGCCACTAGTGATCGATCTCGGACGACATCTACGCCCGTCAGTGTTCCCGTAATGCCGAGAGCCGTGAGGATCTTCGCCGTAGTTGTTCCCGGTCCGATGATGTAATAACGATTGGGGAGCATCTCCTCGGCCAACTCTTGACAAACCGCTTCGAGCGCACCGTCGTTAGCTACGACGGGGCTTGCCTTTGTGCGCTGAATCTTGTCCGGCGCATAGGGGACCCGCGCAGTCGAGAAGAATTGGGTGTTGAGTCGATCCTGAGGTTGGCTTTCTTCCCTGACATCAAGGACTTCAACATCGAGGAATGTGGTGCTCTCTGGGCTAATGAAAAACCGAGATGCGATATCGCCTGCCGCTTCGGGGGTGGTGGCGAACACACCCGAGTGCATTTTCACTCCCGCAGGAATCCCCAAGACCGGGAGTTCAGTCCCGGTCTCGTTGACTATGTCACGGGCCGTGCCGTCCCCTCCAGCGAACATCAGGAGTGTCACTCCTGAAGCCATCATTGCGCGAGCAGCTGCGTGTGTGTCTTCGGCCGTTGTGACATCGCCGACTCGAATCTCTACTACGTCTGTTGAAAGAGAGCGGGCGCGCGCGTGGTTCTCACCCATCACGCCCGGAGCGGCGAGCACCTTGACATCCGGCACGGCGTGGGCCAGCCGAGCCAAAGCGCGATCGGTTCGAATATCGGCCACAGGTGTAGCACCGAGCTCGACTGCAAGTTGTCGGGTCGAGCCGTCGGTTCCATGGAGAGCCACGGAGCCGCCCATCCCCGCGATTGGATTGACGATTAGCCCGAGGACTCTTGACATACTGTGGCGAGTCCGGGGTCGCTCACGATCTGGTAACTCCTGGTTCATCTCGTTGATGCGTTTTTCCGTGGAGTCGGCATCTGTGGCACCGAACGGCGTACACCACTAATCGTCAATTTCGGATGATTACGCTAGTCGCTCTAGGCAACACAAGGGGGAAGTCATGAGCGCTGCTATCCAACCAGCTTTGTTGGACACTCGCCCACCTCAGAGAGCCCGCTCATGAGCGATCTGACTGACCGAACCATCTTGATCACCGGGGCATCACGTGGCATCGGTTACGAGACGGCGCGCGTCCTTGGGGAGGCTGGGAGCAACGTCATCGCTCACTACGGTGGACATCGCGAGGGCGCGATGGATGCCACGGCCGGCATTCCCGAGGAGAGGAAAATGATCATTCAGGCTGACTTGGCTACGCCTGATGCCGCTGCAGCGCTATGGAACGAAGCAGTGGCCTGGCGGGGCCGGGTCGACGTCGTGGTCAACAACGCCGCGATCATGCCCGAGGTCGGAATCGAAGACGCCGAGGCAGATTGGGAGGACGCACTCGCTGCTGCGTTTGCTATTAATGTGATGGCACCTGCGGTACTGATCCGACTGGCCGCCCAGCACTTCATCGCAAACGGGGGTGGGGTTCTGATCACGATGTCGAGTTGGGCAGCACATCGCGGCTCAGGCAATCCCAAGCTTGCGGCTTACGCCGCATCGAAAGCCGCTCTAGCGGCTGTCACGAAAACGATGGCTCGAGCCCACGCACGAGATGGAGTGCTCGGTTACTGTATAGCGCCGGGAACGGTCCGTACTGACATGTCGGTGCGCTCTGCCTGCAACCAAGGGGGCGAAGACGCCGTGACCGCTTCGCTGACAATGGGGGAGTGGGTGCCACCCCGGGAGGTGGCGGACCTTGTGGCGTTTCTCGCTTCAGGCACTCGTCGTCACCTCAGCGGCGCAACCCTCGACATCAACGGCGCTAGTTACATTCGATGAGCAACTCCCTCAGCCTCTTCTCACCTCTCACACTACGCGACGTCACATTTCGTAATCGGTGCTTTGTCTCGCCGATGTGTCAGTATTCCGCTGAAGCCGATGGCGTCCCCCGCGATTGGCACTTGGTGCACCTGGGCAAGTTCGCTGTTGGCGGTGCAGGCCTCGTGATGACTGAGGCGACGGCTGTCACACCAGAGGGCCGGCTCAGTCCCGGGGACACCGGCCTATGGCACGACGATCAGGCCTTGGCTTGGAAGAGAATTACCCGATTCATTCGAGAACAGGGTGCCTTGAGTGGAGTTCAACTGGTTCATGCCGGCCGGAAGGGATCAACAACACCGCCGTGGGAGGGTGAGACCCACATACCGGTTGAGATCGGAGGCTGGGAAACCGTCGGACCATCCGAGATCGCCTTTGGGCGCCTCCCGGCCCCGCGAGCGCTAGACGAGAACGGAATACGAAGCGTCGTCGCTGACTTTCGTGACGCAGCCCGCAGGGCGTTAGAAGCCGATTTCGATGTCATCGAAATGCACGCAGCCCACGGGTATCTAGTTCACCAGTTTCTTTCTCCGATATCTAATGCGCGAGAAGATAGTTATGGAGGGGCTTTCGAAGGACGGGTCAACTTCTTGGTGGAGGTTGTGGATGCCATACGCGAGGTGTGGCCAGACAATCGACCGCTCTTTGTGAGGGTCTCAGCTACCGACTGGGCCGATGGCGGATGGAATCTTGACGACAGCGTGGCAGCGAGCATCCTTCTCCGCGAGCACGGCGTCGACCTGGTCGACTGCTCGAGCGGGGGAACCGTTGACAACGCGCTGATACCGAAAGGTCCTGGATACCAGGTCCCTTTCGCAAGTGCAATAAAGCAACGGAGCGGGATCGCGACGGGTGCGGTGGGACTCATTACCGAACCGAGACAGGCCAACGAGATCATCGTCGAGGAGTGGGCTGACGCGGTGTTTCTTGGTCGGGAATTGCTGCGACAACCCCACTGGCCTTTGTTGGCTGCTGTTGAGTTGAGTGAGCCGGTCGAATGGCCATTGCAATACGTGACTAGCCAACCTCGGAGATCGTCGGAGGTTGGCTAGAGGGAAGGAAGTCCATTGGGTTGGATGTCGTCCTGACCGAACGGGGCTGAGATCCTATGGCTTCCGATCACCACACTTACGGAGATCGCGATTAGAGCGGCTCCGAAGAGCTGGACTCCGAGGATGGTCTCATCGAGAAATAAGTAGGTGCTGATTGTCGCAACGACTGGGACCATGAAGGCTGCCAGGCTCGAGAAGAGCGGCGAACTTAGCCGAACCGTTCGAAACTGAAGAAGTGAAGCAATACCCTTGGCAAACACGCCGGAGTAGCCGGCGGCAAGGAGAAACGCCCACGTCCACTCGATCTTGAGACCTTCGATGATGAATGCCAGGGTGAATAGAACTGGAAGGGCGGCAGCCATCTGCCAGATGACGAACCTTCCCCTTCCGACCACCCCACGAAGTCTGCGCGTAAGGATCAGGCCTGTCGCCCAAGTAAACGACGCACCGATCAGAACGATCACGCCAATGATCTCTGATGTCCCCTTGCCACCCAGTGGTGCCACCACGAAGGCAACACCACCGATACCGATCGCCACAGCGATCAAGTTTCGAATGTCTACACGGGTTCTATAAACGAACCGCTCCAATATTAGTGTGGCGATTGGGGTCGTGGCCGCCAACATCGCAGCGACGGCGGGATTGACGCGCTCGACGCCGTAAGCCATGAGAATCGGTGACGCGACGCTCAACGCCATGGAGACGCCAACGATCGCCCAAAGCGTCTCCCGTCGCATTGAAAGGGCCGGGAGATCTTCTCTCCACGTAACGGCCCATACCGAGAAGAATGCAAACGTCACTGCGATCGCTTGAAGTGTGATCGGGCCGGAGTGACGCAGCCCAACGTTGAGGGCGATGAAGTTGTTGCCGAAGAGGAAGGACATCAAGAGGACCACGCCTGTGAGGCGAACATGTTGGTGTTTTCCACCTGCCGAGTTTGCGATGCTCATGGTGAGGCCTCAAGGGGATCGTCGAGGTTCCCGTCTATTAGATGGGTCTTTGTCACCACGGAGCTGCTCTCTGAGCTCAACGGCACCAACCGCGCCGCCTGGGATGGTGGGAAGCGACTTATCGAGCACTTCCAGATCCTCGGGCGTCAGTAACACATCTACCGCCTTAGTGTTGTCCCGAACCTGCTCCGGTGTCGAGGCACCCGCTATTACGGTGGCCACCTGTGGTCTGGTCAACAGCCACGCGGCGGCGATCTGAGCAGGGGTACACGCCTTCTCCTCGGCGAGGCTGACTACCGCCTCGACTGCCACCCAGTTCTCAGCGGTCTCCCTCTTGCGGCGAACTGTCTCCTGGAGGGCCAGCCGTGTGCCCTGCGGAGGTACGCCTCCACGGGTGTACTTGCCGGTAAGGAAACCCTGGGCGAGTGGGCGGTAGGGAATGAGCCCAACCTGCCATCGGTCGCAAGCACTTAGCAGTTCGGTCTCAGCATCACGGGTCAACATTGAGTACTCGGTTTGGATGCTTACGAACGGTGGCAGGCCGACGTGAAGTGCTGACATGATCCACTCGACGAGTTCCCATCCCATGAAGTTCGAGCACCCGATGTGACGGACCAGACCTGCGTCGACGAGTTGGCCGAGAACTCCAAGGACATCGTCGACCGAAACGCGCGAGTCGAGAAGGTGCAGTTGTAGAAGGTCGATGTGATCTGTGTTGAGCCGGTGCAGGCTCTCGCGAACGCATCTTCCGATATAGGCGGGATCAAGTCCGCCCCGGCGCGATCCATCTTCCCACGGCATCCCAACTTTGGTCGCGATAATGAAGTCGTCTCTGCGGCCTGTGAGGAGTTGACCGAGGAACTTTTCTGAAAGTCCGTCGGCATATACGTCTGCAGTGTCGAGAAAGTTAATGCCCTGCGTCTGGCACTCGTTGATGACTGCTGCGGCAGCGTTGATATCGAGTCGAGTTCCGAAATTGTTGGTACCGAGCCCGAGAACGGAAACTTCGAGGTCTGATCGTCCCAGTCCCCGGGTCTTCACGATGGTGGTCTCGTCGTTGAGGTATTTTCAGCGTCAGACCTATCTGCCTGTACTCCGTATGCAACTTCCGGGAAGTGGCACGCTGCGTGGTGACCTGGCTCGGTAGTGGCAGCCTGTTCCAATACGGGTTCTATTTCGCGGCAGATGTCCTTTGCCTTCCAACACCTGGGGTTGAACCTGCAGGCGGGCGGAGGATTTCTGGGTGATGGTGGATCACCGGCGAGCAGGATCCGAGTGCGTATCTTCTCCTTGGCCGGGTCGGGTATCGGCACGGCCGACAACAAGCCCTGTGTGTACGGGTGCACAGGGCACTCATAGAGAGCCTGTCGTTCCGTTATCTCAACGATCTTGCCGAGGTACATGACGGCTACCCGGTTGGCGGCGTGTCGCACGACGGCGAGGTCGTGAGCGATGAGCAGATAGGTGAGGTTGAACGTGTTCTGGAGGTGCTCCAGAAGATTCAGGATCTGTGCCTGGATGGAAACGTCGAGAGCAGACACCGGTTCGTCGAGAATCACCAGCGAGGGGTTGAGTGCGAGGGCTCTGGCGATGCCGATTCGTTGTCGTTGTCCTCCTGAAAACTCGTGTGGATAGCGCTTCAGATGCCGCGATGACATCCCGACGGCGTCGAGCAGATCAATTATTTGGCCCCGAGTCTTTTTCCCCTCGTGCAAACCATGGATGTGAAACGGCTCGGCCAGGATGTCCTCGACCCGCATCCTTGGGCTAAGCGAAGCAAAGGGATCTTGGAATACGATCTGGATCTGACGACGAAGTTGGCGGAGGTCTTTGCGACTGAGTTCTTTGGTGTCGGCGCCTTCGAAGAGGATGGATCCTGATGTGGGCTCCAGCAGCCGCATGATCATTCTGCCGGTGGTCGACTTGCCACATCCCGACTCACCGACGAGGCCCAGCGTTTCTCCGCGATTGATCTGGAAACTCACACCATCGACCGCTTGGACGTGCGCGACCGGGCGGCTATACACAGTCCCTCCGATTACGGGAAAGTGTTTCGTGAGGTTGCGGACCTCAAGTATTGGGTCCAATAACTTCGTCGTGTGAGCAGGAGTGCTTATGCTATTGCTCACGGGCACCGCTCTCGTGCGCTATGTCGAGGACCCGGTTCGCAGACCACTGGGGTTCGGCGGCGAAGTGACAAAGAACATCGTGGTCGTCAGCGGTGGATACCCGCATTGGTGCGTCGATCCCACACACATCGCGGGAGTGCGTACACCGAGGATGAAAGTGACATCCGGGCGGTCTGTCAATCAGCGACGGTGGCCGTCCTGGGATGTGGTCAAGGGCTTTACCGAGGTCGCTGTCGAGCCTGGGAACTGAAGAGAGCAATCCCCACGTGTACGGTCCGTGCGGATCGTTAAAGACCTGGTCGGCGGATCCGGATTCGTGGACCTGACCGCCGTACATCACCATCATCTGATCACTGATGCTTGCCACAACCCCCAGATCGTGGGAGATGAAAAGCACGCTCGTACCTTGCTCTTCTGCGATCTCGAGGATTAATTCAAGTATCTGAGCCTGGATGGTGACGTCGAGAGCTGTGGTTGGTTCATCGGCTATGAGAAGTTTCGGCTCGGTGATCATCGCCATAGCGATCATGGCCCGCTGACGCATCCCACCGGAGAACTCATGCGGGTGCTCCCGGATGCGCTTTTCGGCGTCTGGAATCCCTACCTTTCTCAGCGCTTCGACCGCAGCGTCTGATGATTCCTTGCGGTTGTAGCCACTATGCCTCCTCAGTGGTTCGCCGACCTGATCTCCGATCGAATACACTGGATTCAGTGCCGTCATGGCATCCTGAAAGATCATCGAGATCTCAGAGCCGCGGATTGCCCGGAGGTCTCGCTCACTGAGAGATCTGAGATCCTGACCGTCGAAGTGGACGGCTCCCGAGATGATCTTTCCCGGTGGTGCGATGAGACCCATGATTGACATCGCTGTGACTGTCTTTCCGGACCCCGACTCGCCGACGATGGAGAAGATCTCACCACGTTGTACCTCGAAGGAGACATCGTCGACCGCCAGCAAGGTGCCTTCGCTCATGTCGAATTCGGTCCGGAGACTCTTCACTGATAGCAGTGGTTCGCATCCTTCATCACGCGTCGACAGAGGTGTACCGGCGATGTCTATGTCCGAGGGCGTCATGCTCCTGTTAGCCAGCCGCCATCGACAGGAATGAACGTGCCTGTGACGTGCCGAGCTGCGTCAGAGAGGAGGAAACAGACCACCTCGGCGATATCGCTTGGGTCTGCAACCTTCTTCATTGGAATTCTCTCCATTGCCCACCTCATCTTCTCTTCGTCTGCAAGCATGCCTGCCGACATTGGAGTTCTTGTGAGTCCAGGCCCGACGACGTTGACTCGGATTTCGTGTTGGGCCAGTTCAACTGCCAGAACCTTGCCCAACATGAGTACTGCACCCTTCGAAGTGGCATATGCGACCTGCCCTGAAAGGGCGTGAACTGAATTGATGGACCCGATGAGCACTATCGAGCCTCCGGTATTACGTTCGATCATCCCTCGGGCCGCCGACCTCGCCACGAGAAAACTGCCCGTTACGTTGACGGTCATCACTCGTTCGAATGTGGCGACATCCATGTTGGTCGGAGTTCCTTTGGCGTTGGCACCGGCACAGGTGACCACAGCGTCGATGACACCGAGATCTCGCACCGTCTGTGCCACGAGATCATCGATCATCTCTTCGTTCGCGACGTCTAGCAACGCGCTTCTGGCACCCTTCAACTCGCTCGCCGTGGCTCGCGCTCCTTCCTCGTCAAGGTCTGCACACACCACTTGAGCACCCCTGTTTGTCAGCACTTGGGCAACAGCCCGACCTATTCCTGAGCCGGCGCCGGTGACGAGAGCAATCGTCATAAGTTCTTGCCTTTCTGGTGAATCATTGGGCCATACAGTGGGATCGTCCTCATCGCGGCGAGTCGTCCCACAAGATGTTGACGCTTCTGACGGAAAAGCATACTCTCGGTACGGTATCTGGCGAGTTGTGCGGTATCTGGTGGATCGGGTTTGCCCTGAACCGACCAACGGGTCAGCCTCTGATCCAAAATGCGAAGATCAGCGTCATGTACTGCTCAAGGAGGGCAAATGCCGAACGTCTCAGACTGGGCAGAAGCGGTCCCGATGTCTGGAGTTCGCGAGATCTTCCACATGATTGCGGGACGGGACGACATCTTGCACCTTGAGATCGGACAACCCGACTTTCCGACCCCTTCCCACATTGTGGAGGCGGCTGTGGAGTCCGCACGCGTCGGTTCGGGATATACCGCCAGCGCTGGTATGCCATCCCTGCGGGAGGCCATCCAGGACAAGTTGGCGAGCGTCAACGGCGTTGAGGTGTCAACAGATCAGATCATCATTACGCAGGGTGGTGTTCAAGGCTGTGCGGCCCTCTTGTCGACGGTGGTCAAGCCGGGCGGCGAGGTCCTGATTCCCGACCCGACGTGGCCGAACTTTGAGATGCTCGTGCGGCTCCATGGAGCCACACCCGTTCACTATCCGCTCGATCCGAGTGCCAGCTGGCTACCGAATGTCAGGCAGGTCGAGTCGTTGATCACCGATCGAACCGAGTTGATCATTTTGAACACGCCAGCGAACCCGACCGGATCACTGTTTCCCGATGCAATGATCGATGAGTTCATTGCCATGGCGAAGCTTCACGATGTGCCGATCCTTTCGGACGAGGTGTATGACGAGCTCATCTTCGACGGCTTGAAGCCGGCCAACGCGTTCGCTCGTGACGACGAGCATGTCGTCGCTCTCTACAGCTTCTCTAAGACGTACTCGATGACCGGTTGGCGGGTGGGATACGTAGTCGCACCGGAGTGGCTGGCACCAACTCTGAGTCGAATCCAAGAACCTTTGGTGTCGTGCATCTCTACGGTTACCCAGGCGGCGGCAGAGGCGGCGATCCGAGGTCCTCAGGAAGTGGTGGGAATGATGCGTGATACCTATCAGAAGCGCCGAGATGTGGCGATCGATATTCTCGCGTCGGGAGGATTCCAGGTCGATCCACCTGCAGGTGGGTTCTACCTGATGGTTCCACTCGAGGAGGGTGCCGACTCCAAGCAAGCCGCGTTCAACCTGATTGACCACGGGGTAGCTCTCTCGCCAGGTACTGCCTACAGCAAGGCGGCTACCAACTATTTGCGGATCTCGCTTGCAAGCAGTGACTACGACCTCACCCATGGTATGGAGAGGGTGGTTGAGTGGCTCAAGGCGAGTAACGGAGGTCTCGAAATGGTCTCTGCGGGCTCCCTGACGACCTAGGTTGGCCTTGTGCCCGGAGCATTTGTAACTGGCGCAGGATCTGGAATAGGAGCAGCGTGCGCTGTGAAGCTTGCCAGCCTCGGTTATGGCGTCGTCTGTGCTGATAGTGACGGCCCCGCCGCTCGCACTACCGCTAGCTCTCTTCCACTGGCGACGTACGCCGAGATAGATGTCACTTCGGAAGCCGACACCGAGCGAGCGGTGTTGCGAGCCCATTCGGAGTTCGGCAGTCTTCGCGTTGCAGTGGCTTGTGCTGGCATTCACCGTCAGGGAACCGTCACCGAAATGTCGCGCCAGCTATTCGATCGAGTGATGGCGGTGAACGCAACGGGCAGCTTCGTGACAGCGCGTGTCGCAGCCCGTGCAATGATCGAGACCGGTGGGGGAGGTTCGATTTCGCTGATCGGTTCTATGAACTCGGTAGCGGTCTCAATGGCCGGACAGGCGGCGTATGCGGCCAGCAAGGGCGCGGTGCTAATGCTTGGAAAGACACTTGCGGTGGATTGGGCCTCCCTTGGCATCCGCGTGAATGTAGTCTTGCCGGGGGTAACCGATACGCCTCTTAGCCGACCGTCGTTAACGGATCCGTCGAGTCGTTCGAGTGTCCTCTCCAAAGTACCGCTGGGGTGTCCGGCGCGCCCTGAAGATATAGCGGACGTGATCGGATTTCTTGCGTCTCCCGCCGCGGCGTATTTGACGGGCGCTGCGATACCAGTAGATGGTGGGCAGTTGGCATTGACCTCAAGCTACCCGTGGGTGCACTGATCAACTCCGTGCTGGTCAGAATCGGTCTGGTGAGAACGGGCTGAGGTCGCGATCGGAACGTCGGCCCAACACCAGGTCTGAAAGAGTCTTTCCGAGCAATGGTCCGGCGGTAAAGCCCATGTGAGGGAATAGACCGACGACAACTTGACCGCGATCGCTCACCTTGCCAATGACCGGCATAAGGTCGGGAGTCCTGCGAGCAATCCCTGTCCATGCCCTTATCACACGCACCCTGCCAATCGATGGGACCACCGTTTGTGCAACCTTGAGATTCTCTCGAAGAGACCGCACGTCGACCCGTACCGGTCCTTCAGGCTCAGGTTGATACGCAGGCCAGCCGCCACCAATCAGTAGCGTTCCTGTCTTTGACTGCTTGAAGGTGAGTGCATCTCCGGCGAAATAGACGAGGTGTTGAACGAACCGTTCTATCGGTTCGGTAACGCTGAGCTGGATCGCCTCATCTTGAACAGGCAGGTTCTTCCCAAGAATGGATCCGAGGCGCGAAGTCTCACTACCAGCGGCTATGACGAGATCCCGACACCTCATTGATCCCTTTGTTGTAATAATGTGATATCCGGCTGGTTCGCTGTCGATACTCAAGACCTTGGTGTGGATGTGGATCGCGGCTCCATGATGGGTTGCCGCCTTGGCGAGAGCAGGGGTGGCCAGGAGTGGATTGGCGGTTCCTTCGGATGGAGAAAATTCGCCTCCCACCATTGAGTCGGAGATGTACGGGGCGAGACGCTCTAGGTCATCGCGTCCGATGAGCTCTGAGGAATATCCAGCGGCTCGTTCCAAAGCAACCTTGCGCTCGATGTCGCGCATCTGGTCGGTGGTCTCTGCGACGAGGATGCCCCCATTGGTTGTAACTTCGAGGTCTGTTTCGAGTTCCGCCTCAAGCTCTCTCCAAAGCGCAACGGAATCAACAAGAAACGACAGAGTTGGCAGAAATGCTCGCGCCCACTCTTCACCCCGCTCGACAAAGGGATGATGCTGAATTTGACCGTGCAAACTTCCGGCGTTGCGTCCTGAGGCTTGCGTGTTGAGGTCAAACTCCTCTATGAGGGCGACTTCGCGGCCGCTCTTGGCTAGATAGTACGCCGCAGCACAGCCGGTGATTCCGCCACCGATGACGATGGTGGCATAGTCGGCATTAACGTCTTTGAGATCCTTGATTTTGATCGCTGTTTGAATGGTGTCGTCCATTGCCGAAGACTGTAGGAGAGCCGGCACCCTGATTGACAGGAAAGCGATCCTTAGTTTAGCGTTCCCTCAATTCTGGTCTCAGGCTGGGGACGACCTTGGTAGGAGTCTGTGATATTTGCTGGAATTGAAAGCTCAATTGCTCAAACTAGAGGGAGAGGGAAACGTGAAAAGACTAGGACGAGGAGTAGGCCGAGCAGGTGTCTTGCTAGTGGCATTAGCTTTCATTGCGACTGCCTGTGGCGACGATGATGCATCGACCACGAGTGCCCCGGCGGTTACGGCTGCCCCGGTTACGGCTGCTCCGGTTACGGCTGCTCCGGCTACGGCTGCTCCGGCTACGGCTGCCCCGGCTGCCCCGGCTGCCCCGGCTGCCCCGGCTGGCCAGGACCTGGTCGTTGCCATCGCCCAGGATCTGCCCGTTCTTGATGGTCGGCTCCCGGGGGGTTCGGCTGCGAG
>Ga0187827_10002231_pt1 | contig 26789 bp, 19 predicted proteins | sample ETNtaG_39_FD_167969 | JGI IMG/M metagenome (GOLD analysis project Ga0187827, IMG submission 167969) | Marine microbial and viral communities from oxygen minimum zone, Eastern Pacific Ocean - ETNP2014_SV_150_PacBio MetaG (Illumina Assembly) | ecosystem: Environmental > Aquatic > Marine > Hypoxic... | reverse complement strand
CCAACACCAAGTCAGCAGCGTTTACGCCCTGGACTACCGGGGTATCTAATCCCGTTTGCGCCCCAGGGTTTCGTCCCTCACCGTCAGAGCCGTTTTGATCAGATGCCTTCGCCATTGGTGGTCCCTGCGGGATTACAACATTTCACCGCTCCCCCGCAAGTACCTCTGATCTCCCCCGGTCTCAAGCCTGGCAGTGTCCCCGGAATCCGCACCGTTGAGCGGTACGATTTACCCAGGAATTAACCAAGCCGGCTACGAACGCTTTAGGCCCAATAATAGTGGCTACCACTTGAGGTGCCGGTGTTACCGCGGCGGCTGGCACCGGTCTTTCCCACCCCTTACTCTATCAGCTTTTTAGGCTGGCAAACAGTCCATGCAATGCATGGACACTTGGAGTTCCCTCGTCACAGTTTCCTGCATTGCGAAGTTTTCGCGCCTGCTGCGCCCCGTAGGGCCTGGACTCGTGTCTCAGAGTCCATCTCCGGGCGACCTCTCTCAAGGCCCGTACCCGTCGCTGGCTAGTCAGGTCGTAACCCTGACTACTACCTGATAGGCCGCAGACTCATCCTCGGGCGCCGGAGCTTTGGGCACAGATGCATTCCAGCCTCCTGTGCCTATGAGGTATTAGCCCCACTTTCGCGGGTTTATTCCCCACCCGAGGGCAGATTGTCCACGTGTTACTGAGCATTCCGCCGGTGACCGAAGTCCCCTTGACTCGCATGGCTTAATCGAACTCCAATAGCAGTAGCCTTCGGCAGGATCAACCGAAGTTATACACACTTTTTTAGAAATTTTTGGGTTTACTGCACTGGTTTCACCATATCTTCGAATGTCAGACGACAGCTCCCGTGGGAGTTATTGCCATCTCCATAGATTTACGCAGCAGCGGAAGACATCCATCATTGGAGAATCAGGATTCAGCCGAAACTGCTGCCACCGCAAAAAGCGGCTGCCCGGTAACGGCAGGGCCGGTCGGGCTCGCGTCCACCCAAGATGGTGTATTTAAGCCGACTGGCTCATTCGTCGAGTTGTAATCTGGTCGCGCAACCGGTGCAATTAACTATCAATGGACGCTGAGAACTGGTCACTTTCAGCATAGTACTGCACTTGGGGCACTGCAGAGTTACGGCCGCCATGGCTGCGGCGGGACTGGCTACTGGCGGAGGGATAACATCCTGCGAGCGCTGGTAAACAAACCAGGTTACACCGAGTCCGCTGAACAGTACCAGCCCCGCCAGCGCCAGTATCAGCAGGGGGCTGCCCGCATCGCTGCTGCCCGGGGCAACCGCGGCGCTGCTGGCTGCAACGTCAAAGCGCAGGCTGCCGCCGTTGTCGAGCAGCGCGGCCGGGCCGCCTGCCTCCGCAGGCTGGATGTTGGCCAGCTGCACCTCGATAGTCACGTCGCCCGACATACTTCCCGGCACGTTCCACACCAGTTCAGGATACGCCTCACCGTTGGCCACGATATCGAATGTTCCGATGATATCAGAGTGGCCACCATAGACCACACGCACCTGCCCAGTGGCATCGGTACCGCCGTCATTGTAGATTGCCATCGAGATTGTGGCAACTTCGCCCGCCGTTGGCTTGGCAGGAGATATTGTGAGGCTGCTCTCATCAAGCAGCAATTCAGGTGGCTCAGCCACCGTCACGGTCGTGGATTCGTCGATGAATTCCAGCGCTTCAGGGTCCCATAGCCCTTGGTCTTCCTCGTTTACGGAATTGATGTTGAAGACGCGCGCCTGCAGGGTCCAGTCGCCGTAGAGCAGCTGCCCCATTCCTCCTTGCGATTCTGTGAAACGGACCTGGAATTCGAACAGCCGCTGGCCGTTTCCGAGGAATTCCTGGCCAGCCCAGTATGTCGGGTCGGCGGTGATGACCCGGGTGCCCTTGACCAGTTTGACTTCGACGCTCGTCAGGACATCGAACGAACCGACATTCTGTAGAGTCATGCTGAAATCAACCAGCGAACCGTCCGAAATCTGGTCCGGAGTCCAGCTCACCTCGAGCATGGCGAAGCGTGCCAGTATCTGCACGTCAAGGTCCAGAAAACGCTCGTCGAGCGTCTCGCCAGTTTCGTTGTCGAGCAGCAGCAGATATAGCCTGTCAATTTCTTTCACAACCCAGTCAGCACTCCACTTTTTGGGAGTATCTACATCAATCTCGAAGCCCAGGTGTTGCATAATGAGCGGGCCATTGGAATCTGACTCGCGCACCCACAGGTCTACCAGTCCGCTCCGCTCGCCGCGATTGTCTATTTCGACCGAAACCACATTCGAAATCAGTTCAATAGGCGTAGTCACAAGATAGAAACCATCATTGACAATGTAGATGTCGGGATTGGTTGCCGGGATGTCGACATTCACCTCACGATACCAGACACTGGCGCTGGCGGTCGAATCACCGGGGAAGGTTTCGATGACCTGCACTATGATGGTGTGCTGTCCCTTCGGGATATCGTACCAGGTTGCCTTAGCTGTCCAGTCATCTCCGTCGGCGTAGACGTTGGTCGAGAAGTTGGCGATGCGATGCTCGAGGTCCTTGACGTCGTACCAGAACGCGACTTGTACGCGGGCGTTCGCGGCGCCGGTATTGCGCAATTTTGCTGTGATTTCGAGGTCTTCGCCCTGGCGCGGATTGGAGGGTACCAAATGCAGGCTGCGCAGTTCGACATCGCACTCCTCTGTCTCGATGGCGAGGTTATTCACCAACACGCGTCCCTGCGTCTGCGAACTGACGTAGAGCGTCGCGATTGCCACCTCATCTCCCCGGTTCTGCGCGTTGGTAACGCGTTTGTTGAGCTGTTCGATCAGGTTTTGATTCGTGATGGTGAGCGTGACCTCATATTCCACTTCCATGTTTGAAAGCCAGATAACACCCTTACTGTCACTGCTCACGGTAATTGGTATCCGGGCCATCTCAACTCCGTATTCATCAACAAACGTGTCCGCATTGGCTAAAGCATCAACAAGGGATGCACGGAATGATTTTCCAGCAGCCCCAGGAGATGAGTCGGAATCCCATCGGACGGGTGAATTATTATTGTTAAATTCACCTGCCCACTGCCATTCGTACTGCCCACTGGAGCCTATATCGATTTTGGGGTTAAGAGGATAGTCACTGCCTTTGGTAGTTCTGACGAAAATATCGCTGTCATCCTTACCTGCACCATCAATATCTCCATTATCGCGGAAGGCAAGGTACGTTCGTTCACCTATTGCCAGTGCTGGAGCCTCGTTACCGAATGTGAGTTCGCCCTCTTCATTATCCGAGACGTGCACGAAATCTGACCAGTTCTGCCCTTGATCCATCGAAAATCGCATGTACATATCGAATGTAGTGGCTATGTATCCGCCAAATAGAACCATCTTTTCGGCTGTGACGTCATATGCCATGTCATGATAGTAACGGGCAATAGGAGTGGTATTAGTCTCAAGAAGAGCCCAAGAACCAGTTGTTCCATCAAGCACCCAAGTATCATCAGAATAGTATGGGGCACTAAGTTTGTATCCTCCAAAAACAACAATCAAATCATTTTCACGATCATGTTTCATTGCGTGGTATCGCAGGGATTCTGGATGAGTAGTAGATTCCACCAGGGTCCAGTTGCCCTCCCGGTACCGCCAAGTGCTTTCATCGTAACCAACTACGTCGATATATCCACCAAACATCATAATATTACCACTGTGATCACCAGCCATTTTGTGATAAGTTCGCTTGCCTGGATTTATTGTAGTGTTAATTTCGTTCCATTTCTGAGTTTGAATGTTGAAGGCCCAAGTATCATTGAAACGCTGATAATAGCCTGTTTCGTTCATGCCGTAGCCACCATACAGTATGACATCACCCGTAATATTGTCAAAAGCCATGGCGTGCTGGTAACGAGGTGCAGGGCCTCCCGCATCTGGAATCTCTAACCAGAGGTCCCTATCAGCATAGTAAATCCAGGTGTCATTGCGATAAGCGTAAAATCCTGTGTCATTAAGGCCGTACCCACCAAACATTACAATCTGATCGCTATTCCAGTCGTTGGCCATTGCATGGAAATAACGTGCACTGGGGGTATCCTCACTAAAACTTTCCATCCAATTATTGTTGTTGTAGTAGTAAATCCAGGTCTTGTTGGTATAACCTGTGTTAGTTGACCCCCCAAACATCACTGAACTGGTAAAACCAGAAAGTGACACGCCAGTGGCCATTGTGTGATAATAAGTTGGTTCGGGATGGTTGCTTGGTGTGCGCTCAGTCCAGTTTTGTTCATCAAAATCAAAACCCCACGTATCATCGATACGTCCTGATGCCGGTCTTTCCATCCAGAGCGCATAGAGCAATCCGTTTCCAGCCTTGAGACTGGCATAGGTCTGGGCGTTAGACATGTATGGGTCATCATCATCACTTATAACTACGGTAGATTCCCAGGTCGTACCATGGTCCAGAGAGGCAATCATTACCAGGTCGTAGTCAGCAGTGCCGTCCTTGTCAAAATCACCATAATCTCGCCATGCTACAAAGACACCGGAAGCATCGGCAGCAAGACAAGGATACATGGAGGATTCTGCAGTTGAATTGGTGATTCTGATGGGCTCGTCCCAATCGTTACCTTGGTTACTGGAACGTGTATAGTGGATTTCATAATCAAAACGTTCCCCATCATTATAATATGATTCCCAGGCAATATGAACTTTACCTCCACCTATATCGATTGATGGGCGATAATTACTATCACCATCAGTTATCCTTTCACCGTAGCCCCAATTTACCCCATAATCGCGTGAAGTACGGACCATTATGTCTGCACCCTCCCGGTATGCAACGTGAACTCGTGCTCCTTCAGCAGCGATTACCGGATCATAAGAAAAAGTGTCCTCGCGAGTTACTGCTATGGGCTCGCTCCAGGATCCTCCCTGGTCGCTGGAATGTGCGAAAGCGATGTACCAACCGCCGCCCGTGTCAATCGTACTTGGCACGCTCGCAATCCATATTACATACAGGTGATTACCGGTAGCGACCATTCTTGGCTGATACTGAAAATTGCCGTGAGGGTTATAGATTATCTGGTCTCCTTCTTCTGAAATAACACTCGGGTCGCTCCAGGAAGCACCGTTATCATCCGAACGGCGATAAAATATATCTCCATCGTCATTGTGAGCATTGTTGCCGTTATCACCTATTTCTCCACCATCCCAATAGATAAGATGCAGATAGTTTTCTGTAGCAGCCAGAGCAGGCATGCTTGATTCAATTGATTCATAGTATTGTTCTGAAAGATAGACTGGTTGCGACCAACTTTGTCCCCTATCGCTGCTCTGCGATACAGAAATATCCATATCTCCACCGGTTCCAGAGGCCGGTTCCCGGTCCCCCCAGGCCATTACCACATCATCACCATCAATGTCTATGCTGGGCCAGTCCCTAGCGACAGAAGCTGCACCAGAGTTTGCCTCAACAGGCTCCCCAAAAGAACCTCCACTATTTGTTGATCTTACAATCATAATTCCTGGATCGCCGTCATTCTGTGTCCTTGCCCAGACGAGAATCACCTCACCCTCCGAATCTGCTCTAATCTCGAGTGGATTGTAAGGAAAGGCGTAGAATCCATCATCATTTTCATCCGAAATCAGGTTTATTGCTCCAAAAGTAAGGCCCCCATTGGATGAACTGCGCATCTGGACTTCATAAGTTCCCCTATTATTAGTGAAATATTCGTACCATCCTACATGAACATAATTACTGGCACCCACAGTTGCAACGGCAACCATAGGTCGATAGCCACTATTCTCAGTCCCTGCTTCGTGCATCTGGTAAGGAATGGACCATAATTGGCCATTGTTAGTAGAACGGCTGTAGGATGTAATGTAACGAGCCAAACCGTCGCTTGTGAAATTATATTCAGTCCATACTGCATGAAGGTTTTCTCCATTTGCTGCGAAACGGCATTGGTATGATGTACTGGAACTCGAGGGGGAATTGACTTGCACTGGGTCACTCCAGCTGACACCGCCATCACTGGTGTATCGGTGATAAATATCATAGTCAAAACCCGAACCAGACATATTGCCACTATCACTCCACAATAGGTGTAGATTATCACCTTCTTTTACAAGATCATAATCGTATATGTAATTTCCTCCATTGGCACGAATAGACTTGAAACTGGACCATGTTTCCCCAGCATTTACTGAGGTGATCCAGGTCAACTTGTTGGGATATGCGTTGTCTATCCAGCTGAGGTAGAGCGTACCATCGTCCTCGAATATCCAGGGCATCAGATAGGCTGTTGTAGTACGGCTGAGAAGCTTTGCATCATTCCAGGCTCCATCGGTGTAACTCCTAAAGATAATGCTGTCATACGTTGTGCTTCGGGTTTCAAGGTCTCCATCATCAAGCCATGCAACAAATATGTCACCGTCTGAATTCCGGGCTACAGCCGGTGTCTGCGATATGGAGCCGCCATTAGTTTCTGTAGAGGCGAGTTTGTAAGGGTTGAGCTCCCCGGTGCCGTAAGCGTAACCTGTAATGTTCAGGGTGGCTTCGCGTATAGTTGCGTTGGCAGGAATTAGTATCCCGGCATTGACCTCGTCAGCACTATGGAACACCGTCGCCTTGCCGGGGCCGCCACTGTCAAAGGTCTGCTGCATCCCGAGCGCGCCGTATCCCTGCCCGGAATAGCGCCACCTCTCATTACGGACCTGCACCTCGATGTCGGAGGGATACGCTCCGTCGAGCGCTTCACCGGTCACTTGCAGCGAGGCTGAGGTGACGGTCGAGGCGGGGAACTCCAGCGTCACCGAGCCGTTGCGGTCCGCCTCGCTGAAGTCATAAATGACGGTCTCCAGCTTCTGGTCATACTGGGTGAATTCGCTGGTGGTTTCGGCTCCGACTAATAGTGCCAAGTCGGCTCCCAGCAGGCAGAGTACTACGAAGACAGGCAATAGGCGCATCGACTGCCGAAAGTAGGCTGCTATAAATGTGTGCGGATTATGATTCCAGCTTCAGGTGGGTCTGGCAGCCCGGACACGCCACGGTCAGCGGCCGACGCGTGTCTGCAATTTTCAGCTGCGTCTGGCAGCCGGGGCACTGGATGGTTACTGCGGCGGCCGCGGCTGGCGCTACCGGGGCGGCTTGAGGCGCAGGTTGGGGAGCCGCCGGTGCGGCCGGAGGTGGTGGGGGCGCGGAGGCGACGGGCGGCGCTGCCGGAGCGGGCCCGCCGAGCGCATCTTCCTCGTCAGCAGGCTGGTCGCCCTTCGTGCGCTGGAAGTAGAAGAAAATTCCGCCCAGCCCAACCAGTAGCACGGCGAAAACCAGCAGGAAAGTCGTCAGATTACCGAGGCCACCCTCGCCTTCACTGCCACCACCGGGCTGGGTCACTTTGCCCTTGATGTTGAGCGTGGTGGAAGCGCTGTTATCCTCGGTGCTGGCGCCCTCCATTTCAGCCGGTGTGATTGATACAAGTTCGGCCTCGAACGGTATTTCGCCGTCGATATTCGGGCCGACAATCCATTCAATCGTAACATCAGTATCGGCAAAGTCGCCCGCAACGCTGAACGGAACGGACTCGATGACGGTGCCGGAGCGAACGAGGCGCACGACGCCGCTTGCGGGCGAATCTCCGCTATTGAGCACCGTGATGGTGAAGGTGACGGTATCGCCAAAGCTGGGTGTGGAAGGCGAAGCGGTGAATGAGTTAATCGAGAGGTCAGGCGGCTCCGCGACGGTCAGCGTGTAGCTGGTGTCGATGAAGTGCATTTCTTCCGGGTCCCAGAGGCCGTCGTCAGTGCTATGCTCGGGGCGAACTTCCTTAACGTTCACCTCCAGCGTCCACTGGCCGGTAAAACCAGAATATTTCGAGGCGTCAAACTCGAAGAGCGGCAGGTTGCCATCCTGCATCAGGAGCTGGCTCTGCCCGGCTAGGAAGAGCACGTTGGGGTAGTAATTGGGCGCGACATCCTCCAGCCTGTTGTTGCTGCGCGTCAGCGAAATCTCGATGTCGGCCCTGGCATCAAAAGAGCCGCTGTTCTGGATCATAATCTGCGCATATGCCTCCACACCGTCGGTAAATATGGTGATCTGGTTCTTGTCGGCGTCCTGCCACTCCACAGAGATGACGCTGAAGTCTACCAGTGTCTGCACTGAGGGAATCATAAACTCCCGCACATACACAGTACCATCGTCGTGGTCAACAACCAGCAACAGTAACTCCTCAACATCTTTGTCAGCGACCCAGGCCGCACTGCGCTGCTTGGTCTCGTCCTCATTAATCTGCACGCCCAGCTCGGAAAGAACGGCAAAGCCGTCCTCATCATCCTCGTATACGTAGATGTCGACTGTCCCGTACCGGTCGCCGCTATTGTAGAGCTCGACAAGCAGTTCGGTCTCCTCGCCATCAATGGCAGTATCATCAAGCCGGAACGTTTCGACATCGAACGCCGGAGAAGTTGCCTGGAATTCGTAGTACTGCCGCCAGGTGTTGTCGGCCGTGTCGCTGTCGTCTGGCACCGAGTCGACGATGCTGACAATCAGCTCGTGGCTGCCGGCGGGCGGGTCCTGCCAGATGGCTGAGACCTGAATATTGCCGCCGGACGGCACGGTTACCGACTCGTTTCCGAGCTGATTAGACAGAGAAACCTCATCATACCAGAAAGCGATCTGGGCTGATACATCTCCGTCCCCATCATTCGAAATAGTCGCGGTAATCGTCAAATCATGGCCTTGGCGCGGAGGGTCGTCACTAAGTTGGACCGAATCGATTTCAAGTTCAGCATTGGTCGTTCGGAGATTGAGCTCCTTCAGGACTACGCGCCCCTTCATACCAGCTGTGACTGAAATCGAGGTTTCAACAGTTTCTTCATCCTCATCGGCATTGTTGACTAGTGAATTGAGCCTGCTGAGCAAAGTGTCGCTGTTGAACACAAAGTCGATATCGTATTCCACGGAAAGGGAGCTGAGTCGTACTGCTCCTTCGCCATCACTGTGCAACTGCAGCTCAAGTCGTGCCATTTCAACTCCGTACTGGTCCACTTCCGTCTCAGCTTCTGCCAGAGCGTCGTTAAGTGCGTCCACGAGCGATTTCTGGGCGCCAGGTGAACCACTGTCGCTCCATGTCACCGGCGAATTGTCATCATTTAGCTCACCACCCCATTGCCAGTCATTACTTCCGTCGCCATCCATATCGATTGAGGGGTTGTCGGGATACTCCTCACCCAGGGTTGTGCGCAGGAAAATATCCGAATCATCGGCACCGGCGCTCGCAATATTTCTTCCATCAGCCCACGCGAAATAGGCACGATTGCCTATCGCTGTGGCAGGCGCCATGTAGTTGTAGCTGGACTGGCTGCCGCCATTGTATTTTGAAATGGTGACTATATCTGACCAGCTCTCTCCATCATCCTCTGTAAAACGGAAAAAGTGTTCCCACTCACTGGTACTACCATCAGCTAGGTCTTGCCACGCGACATAAGTGATTCCGTTGCCTGTGACAAGGGCGGGAAAGGTGTAGTAGAAATAGGCGGTGGAATCATCACTGACAACAAATGCTTTGTCCCAGGTTACGCCACCATCCTTGGAATGCTTGACAATCACGTCGTAATCAAGTATGGCATCACCATCGTAGTCACCATACTCGCGCCAAGCCACGAACAGACTGTCATCCTGGCCGCTAATAGAAGGTGAAAGTGATGTGGTGGACGACTCCTCTGTGTCGATTGTCTGGGGCTCGCTCCAGGTCGCACCATTATCGTCACTGTTACTGTAAAGAATTGTGTACTGGTTAGTGTTAGTCCAAACCAGCTGGATTTTTCCTCCAGCAAGCGCCATCCAAGGCTGGTCATCCCAGTCCCCATTATCTGCAGGAACGACTATGTCATCCCAGTTTTGGCCATAATCGGCAGAATGCCGGAAGGCGATATCATAATCGTTCCCACTGCTGTCAACATTCCCATCTTCAACCCAAGCTATGTAGACGTGCGCGCCCTCCGAAAGAACAAACGGAGCAAACGACCAGTCGTCAGAGCCATGATCGGATATGATGAATGGCGTACCCCAGTTTGATCCCCTGTCACTGGATACGGACATCAGGATGTCATAGTCAAGGAGGCTATCCTCGTCGTATAATCCATAATCTACCCAAGCGACATAGACATAGTCCCCACTAGCGGATATCGAAGGGCGATAATCTGTCTGCTCGACACTGTTACCGTTAGTATCTCCGTCTTCGTCAAAGTTTGAGATGACGACGGGATCGCTCCAGCTTTCACCGTCATCACCAGAGTGGCGGAAGAAGATATCACCATCGTCGCCGTGCGCGTCGTTGCCGTTGCTATCGGATTGCTGATTAAGGTCACCTCCATCCCAGTATGCGAGGTACAACGAATCTCCTGAAGTAGCGAGCGCGGGCATCCATGAATCCGCTTCATAGTAATGTTCGGAAATCTGATTTGCGGCTGACCATGAACTGCCTCCATCGCCAGAAGTGGCATAGAGGATGTCCTGCTCACTCGAGGCTCCACCGCTGCTGTCGCGGTCCGACCAGACCACAGCAATGTCAGAGCCCTCGGCAGTGACCCAAGGTGAGGCGCGGAAGTCGACCTCTACATCGTTATCAATTGTCTCGGGGTTGCTCCAGGTCGTGCCGCCATTGGAGGAGTCGCTGATAACAATCCGGTAGGGCTGGTCAGCATCCACCGTTGTACGGCGCCATGTGCTGTAGAACCCCCCGTCACCATCAGCCGCGACGGAGACGAACGCAACATTGTTGTCATCGGAGGTTGAGAGGGTATTCTCAGTGCCGAAACTGGTTCCCCCGTTCGAGGAAGCTCTTGCCTTGACGGAAGGCTGGGCGCCAGTCTCGGCGTTGGAATCTATCCATATCACGACCACGCGATTTCCGTCATCGACATCGATGTTGCAATCATTGACGGTACGGTCGACCGAACTCAGCTGCTGTTGCGTGCCGAAGCTAGTACCGCGGTTACTGGATTGACGGTACTCGACTGTGTAGTATGCATTGTCACTGTCATATTCCATCCACGCCACGTGAACATTACTGCCACTTACAGCCACTGTAGGGTAGAGGCTGCTCTGGTCGCTCGTCGAAGATACAAGGGTCGGTGTACTCCAGCTATCGCCACCATCATCGGAGGAAACGACATAGATGTCGGGGTCTGTGCCCTGATTACTCATATTATTGTCATCGGCATAAACCACGTAGACATACCCGTCGGTAGCAGCCATGGCAAGACCATAGGTTAGGTTACTCTCATCAAGATCAACCTTCTTGGTCTCGGACCAGCTGCTGCCGCTATTGGTAGATACACGCAAATGAATCTCATCGCCTTTCACGTTCAATAAGCCATATGATTCCCAAGCCGCGTAGAGGGTTGAGCCATCGCGTGCCAGAGTCTGGTAGTCCAGTATGGGTGAGCTACTGGTGCCGCTACTGGCGAGTACGACAGCATCATTCCAATTACTGCTGGTGTAGCTACGGAAGAGGAGGTTCTCGTAGTTCACATCGCTCAGGTTCCCAGAATCATGCCAGATTACGAATAGGTCATCGCCATTATTGACAACTTCCGGGGCATAACTGATAGAACCACCATTAGTATCGATTGAGGATAATCTGAAATCATCTAACTCACCCGAACCATAGGGCAATCCGCTAATGTCAACCGTGGCGTCCGTCACGGTTGCATTGGCCGGAATAAGCATCTCAATCATATCATCACCGGCGGAGGGGAAGCTGGCGCTGGCACTGTTGCCGCCGCTGACGAAGAGCTGCTGCCGTCCCAGTTCGCCATAGCCCTTGCCGCTGTACCTCCAGGTGCTGCTGCTCAGCGCGACTTCGATGTCGCTGGCGTAATCGCCGTCGTCATCGGCGCCGCCGCTGATGGTGATCCCTGCCTCGAGCACCTCCGCCCGCGGGAAGAGCAGGCTGGTCAGCGCATCCTCCTCACCGCTGGTGAGGTCGAGGCTGACGCTGTCGGTGTACGCGTCGTCGCGGTAATACTGTGTGACGGTCTCGCCCATGGCCGGGATGTTCAGCACCAGCAGTGCGGCGAGCAGGAGTGAAAGCAGGCGTTGAGAGTACATGCGTGGCCTCGACCCCTCTGCTCCAACGCCATTTTAAACTTCACGCGCTGGCGCGACTGTGACTGAGCAACTGCACATGGCCTCCTTCGAGGGCACCTACACGCGCCAGTTCTTGGCAATGGTCGAGGCAGTCCACCCGGGAATCGTCGAGCTGGACCGCACGGCGTTCTACCCGTTCGGCGGCGGGCAGCCGGCCGATCAGGGCAAGCTGCAATGGGAGGGCGGCACAGCCAGGGTCGAGGACGTGCGCAAGCGCAACCGCCTGCGGCACATGGTCGCGGGCGACCTGCCCGAGGTCGGCGCGACGGTCGAAGGCAGCATTGACTGGGACCGGCGCTACGCGCACATGAAGATGCATACCTCGCAGCACCTCGTCTCGGCGGTCGTCGACCAGCTCCACGGCGCGCGAACGGTCGGCAACCAGCTCTACGCCGACAAGGCACGCATCGATTTCCAGCCACTGCGGCTCTCCCCCGCGCAGCTCTCCGAGGTCGAGGCCGAAGCCAACCGCCACCTGGCGAAGGACCTGCCAATCACCATCACTGAGGCGGACCGTAGCGAGCTGGAGCAGGACCCGCTGGTGCGATCGAACCTCTCGCTGCTCCCGCCCTCCATCCGGCAGCTGCGCGTCATCTCCATCGGAAATCTCGATATCTGCCCCTGCGCCGGCACGCACGTTCGCTCCCTCGGGGAAATCGGTGAAATCGAGTTCACCAAGCGCGACAACAAAGGGAGCGGTAAGCAGCGGCTGACGTATGCGTTGCGCGACCCCACTCCTTAAAACCGGCTCGAGGTCGCGCCCCCCTCATGGTCCTTGACAGCCTCAGCTCCGCCCTCCGTGCGACCATGCGCAAGATAGCGGGAGCGAGCCACATCTCGCCCGAGCTGGTGAAAGAGCTGGTCCGCGACATCCAGCGGGCACTGCTGCAGGCGGACGTCAACGTCAAGCTGGCGCTGGATCTGAGCAAGCGCATCGAGAGCCGCGCACTCGAGGAGAAGGCACCGGCAGGGATGACCGCGCGCGAGCACGTTGTGCGCATTGTCCACAGCGAGATGGTCGGCGCGTTGGGGGTGCCACGCGAGCTGAAGCCGGGAGCGCAGAAAATCATGCTCGTGGGACTTTACGGGCAGGGCAAGACTACTACCGCCGGAAAGCTGGCGAAATGGTTCCAGAGCAAGGGGCTCTCCGTCGGGCTGACCGGGGCGGACGTCCACCGGCCGGCGGCGTTCGAGCAGCTTTCGCAGCTGGCGGCGCAGCTGAACGTCCCGGTGGCTGGTGGTGGCAGTGACGCGGTCGCTGCCGCCAAGGCCGGCCTTACGGAGCTGGGCGAGCTGGAAGTGCAGATTTTCGATACCGCCGGGCGGCACGCGCTCGACACCGACCTGATTGACGAAATGAAAGCGGTCGCCAAGGTCATCCAGCCGGACGAAATCCTGCTCGTTCTCGACGCGACCGTCGGCCAGCAGGCAGGGCCGCAGGCGGCGGCGTTCCACGAAGCGGTCGGCGTGACGGGGGTTGTCCTGACCAAGCTGGACGGCTCTGCGAAGGGCGGCGGCGCGCTCTCGGCGGTGGCTGAGACGCAAGCGCCGGTGATGTTCGTCGGGACCGGCGAGATGCTCGATGCGCTCGAGCGGCTCGAGCCGGACCGCTTCATCTCGCGGCTGCTCGGGATGGGCGACCTGCAGTCGCTGCTCGAGCGTGCCGAGGAAGTCATGGACGCCGACAAGGCCGAAGAAACGGCGAAGCGGCTGCTCTCGGGCAAGTTCAGTCTGGTCGAGATGCGCGAGCAGATGGAGGCGCTGGCGCAGATGGGGCCGCTCGGCAAGGTGATGGAGATGATTCCTGGCATGGCGTCAATGATGAAAGGCAACCAGGCCGAGGCGACGCAGGAAAAACTAGAGCGATTCAAGGTACTGATGAACTCGATGACCCAACAGGAAATGGAGAACCCAAAGCTCATCAAACGCTCCCGGCTCCAGCGCATCGCCGCCGGCGCGGGCGCCGACGTGCAGGAAGTGCGCGAGCTGCTGGCGTATTACAACAAGAGCCGCAAGATGATGTCGTCGCTCGGCGGCAACCGTCGCATGCAGAAGCAGCTGATGCGGCAAATGGAGCGCGGCGAGCTGAACCTTTGAAGGCAAACAGCCTTTTATCGCGGCGAGCGTCGCCCTCCAATGGTCCTTGGATTGCAGCACCTAGGTGAGCTGACCGAGCTGCTCGATAGCATGAACGAGACGTTGCGCTCGCTCGATGGACGACTCGAATCGTTTGACGCGACCGCAGGCAGCCTCGACGAGCATCTCGTCGGGCTTTCGGCCTCGATGGAATCCATAGTCGGCTCGTTCGAGTCGGTGGCGCGCTCGCTCGAGAAGCTGGCGGCAACGCTCAGTTACCTCGACACCCCGCTGAAGCTGGCGACTACTCCGCTGCGACCGGTGCAGTCAGTGCTGGATGTCGTCGTCAACGAGGTCACCTCCGTCCGCGACCTCTACCGGCAGGTTGTCGAAGAGGCGCGCAAGACGCTGGCAGAGGATTAAAGCACAAATACCCCCTCCCGGTCGCGGGAAGATGCGTAGGTACGAGGTGAAACGTGGGCACGGCAAGACGCTCGAAAAAGGTGGCCTGCGGAAGAGGCTGGCCAAGAATTTTGACGGTGTCAGCGACAAAGGTGACTGGCATGTCGCCTCATACGGCGCGCTGCAGCAGGTGACGGTGAGGATGGTGAGCAAGTCCGAGATTGAGCTCGATTCACAGCTCGACACCACCGCCTCGCTCGAAGTGGCGACCGACACCCACAAGCGCTTCAACAAGTTCCTCGAGACCGTGACCGGTTTCAGCGCCAAACAGCGCAAGGACCGCGCCAAGGCCAAGGCGAAAGCCGAGGCGAAGGCGGCCGCCGCGCAGGAAAGCGGCGATTGAGCCCGCTGGCTCTTACGGGAACCCCGGGAACCGGTAAGACCACGCTGGCGCGGCTGCTCGACCACCCGCGGCTGGAGCTCTCCGACTACTACGAAACGTCCAGCGACGGCCGCGACGACGGTGGTGAATGGCTGGTTGACCTTGAGCAACTGGCGGCCGCGGCCGCGCGCGACACCAGCCCGGAGGCGGTTATCGAGGGGCACCTGTCGCACCGGCTGGGGCTGTGCGAGACCGTTGTCGTCCTGCGCTGCCACCCCGACGAGTTGCGCGAGCGGCTCGACGCTCGCGGTTACGTGGAGGCGAAGCTGCGCGAGAATCTCGAGGCGGAGGCGCTGGGTATTATCACTGCCGAGGCGCTCGAGACTGGAATAAAAGTCCATGAACTGGACACCACCGGGCAGTTACCGGCCACAAGCGCGACGGCGCTGACGGCCATCATGGCGGGCGCGAAAGATTATCAGCCGGGGCGGATTGACTTCAGCGAAGCCATACTGGGATGGTATTGATGGTCGCCGACAACTTCCGCGAAATTGGCACGCGCCTGCTGACGCCACTGGCGCGCAGCTTCCCGCTAGATCCGATGGGGATCAGCCTGCTCTCGCTCGCGACCGCCGTCGGGGCCGGCTACTCCTTCTCACAGGCGGAGGCCGGTTCGGTCTGGCTGCTGTTCGCAGCGGGACTGGTGTTCCTCACCGCCCTTCTTGACGCGCTTGACGGCATCGTCGCCCGCATCCGCGACCTCACCTCAAAGCGGGGCGACCTCGTCGACCACACGCTCGACCGTGTCGCTGACGTCATTATCCTCGGCGGCATCGCGCTGGGGCCGCTGGTCAATGAACGCGCCGGATTTGCAGCCCTTCTCGGCGTGCTGCTGCTCTCCTACATGGGGACACAGGCGCAGGCCGTGGGAGCCGGCCGCGTCTACAGCGGGCTGCTGGGGCGCGCCGACCGGCTGGTGCTGCTGATGGCGGTGCCAGTCATCCAGTTCTTTTTTGTCGCGCCGATTGAGGGTGAATACCTCATCACCTGGATGGCTTACACATTCGCTATCGTCTGCTCTGGGTCGGCGCTGCTACGCTTCTGGCTGGTCTGGAAATTCCTGGAAAAATAGGGAACTACACCCAGACATCGTTTGAAGCAGTGAATTCACTCTCTGCGTCACCCGTGTTTGTGACTCCCCGGGGCTCAACAAGCATAATTTTGCATTCATTTTCTGCATAAGGCTTGTGTTCAACGCCCTTGGGAACCACACACAATTCCCCTTCACCCAAGTCTACTATCCCATCCCGGAACTCAATACTCATCGTGCCTTCAATTACGATAAAAACTTCGTCTGTATCTTTGTGGTCGTGCCAGACAAACTCGCCCTTAATTTTTGCAAGCTTGAACTGGTAGTCATTCATTTCCGCGATTATTCGCGGAGACCAATGTTCGGAGAATTTTGATAATTTATCTTTTAAATTAATTTTATTTAATGACATTTCAGGCATCCGTTGCCATCTGGCACGTGGAGTCAGTAGAAGGCCGATTTAAACCCAACAACATATGGGAAACAATTAAGTATAGTACTTCAAGTCGCGAATATGTTCGATGGCATAAAGAGTATGCCGGCCAAGGTCTGCCTTGGTCTTTCGGCATTGATAATGTTCCTGTATGCACTGAATTTCATATTCTTTGCAGACTGTTATACCACAAATGGGGCCGGAGCAAGTGTTGACATGGAGAGTGGTGTATGGACGGCAAGCGGAGCTTGTTTTGCACTCTTTCCCAATAATGCTGAACCAAATCTCGATGAGAGTTTTGGAAGAGGAACTGAAATTCTTCAGCTGGCCGGGACGCTGATGTTGGGTCTTGGCTTGGGCAATATGCTGATATTAAACGAAGGGGCCAAAGGGAAATGGAGTCTGATGATACCCGGTCTTATCAGCTTTGGAGTTATGTTGATAATTATGGTAATGGGTATGGATGAATTACCTAGTAAAATGCCAATATATGCAACTGCCGCAGGGACCCTGCTATACGGCGGAGCTTATTTCTTCTTGAAGGAAGAAGGAGTTGACGAAGGCTTGAATTTTAAATTTAATGGCCTTCAAGTCAAGGACAAAGTAACTGCAGGAATGTTGGGTATTCCTGTGCTTATAGGTATTATATTCATAATTAACAACATTCTCTTTGCAGATGGTTATGTCGGTAAAAGTGATTCTACTTTCTTGCCAGCAATTAGAGATTATTATGACACGGAGCCATATAGTGCCACCCCGATTCAAGTTCAGATACTAGGGGCGCTTTTCATACCATATACTCTTTTTGCCGTCAATATTCTAAGAACTGGAGCTAAGGGCAAATGGCCAATATTGCACGTCAGTATGTTTGGTCTAGGTTTCTTTGCATTGGCTGGAATTATGTTTGTTATTAGTCCAGATGATGCTAGATGGAACAATGTTGAGGACACAAATGCCCAATTCTTACAGAATATGATAATCTCCATGGTAGTTTGGATCCTGGTTGTAGTTGCATATGTCAGGCTCAGAGAAGAAGGGGCTGAGGATGGAATGACAATCATGGGTAAAGAACCAGAGGCAGATCTCTTCCTGATGAAAATGTTCCCTGCAGTTATGGTCGTAATGGCGCTAATTCTGGCTGCAGCAAGGATGATGGGATAAAAACGAAGAGTAATAATGGATTGTCATGGCCAGACGCAAGAAGAAGAATTTTTGTATTAATTGCGATACGGGCGATCAGGGAGAAATAGGAAAAGGCAAAAGATGTAAAATATGTGATAGCCAATTAGTTGTAAATCCTTATTTTGGAAACTGGAAACCTTACACTAAATTACGCCCATTTGGCCAGATAAGATTAGCAATTCCTATATTTTTACTAATATGTTCTTGGGCTCCTTTTTTATAATTCAGAACGATTCATATCTTACAGGAGAACCGTGTGATACACAGCTTGAAGGTAGTGCCTGTGGAACTTTATTTAGCCTGATTTTTGTTCTTGCTGTTTGGACTTTTATCACTCCTAGCGGAACTCGCTCATCCCGTACCCTCCACGTCAGCCTGCGGCTCCAGCTCGAGCGGCTCTAGCCGGTAAGCGCTGAAGACGTGGATGTCAGGATTTTCGAGCAGCCGTTCGAGGCAGCCCCCACACATTGGCTGCAGCAACCCGTCGTCCTCGGAATGCTTGTGCTTGAGGTCGCCCTCGTAACAGTGCGAGACGAGGTACTCGGCTGTCTCCGGTTCGTTGAGCTTGGTCGGCGTCAGCCCGTGGACGTCAATGCACATGCGGCAATACATCGCGCGGCGACCGATGTCCCGATTAAAAGGTTCTCAATCCTTAAATAAACGGGGCAGGTCGCGCGCATATGGCGAAGGAGAAGAAGACGCAGGGCTTCCAGTCGGCCGCGGGCCTCATCCGCTATTTTGACGCCGAGGACAGCAATGCGCTGCAGATATCCCGCTGGGGAGTCCTGCTGGGAGGTATTCTCGCTATCGCCGTGGTCGAGGTTTCGACGGCGGTCGGGCTCCAGACCGGAGCCTATGTTCTGGCTGTCGGCCTCTCCGCCATCGTCTTCAACGAGTTCCTGATTTCGCGCTCGCGCACCCTCTAATAGCTGCGGCAGATTCGTCCACAATGGAGCAGTGCAGCTACTGCGGCTTCGTGCTGGAAGCGCTCGGTTCGAACTGTCCCAACTGTGGCGTCGCGGTACCGGGCCGCACGCCGGCTGCGGTCGCGGCACCTGAGCCGGGGCAGCCCCGCCAGGCCACGCCAAACCGCCGGCGGCGCGGCTGGCTGAAGCCGTTACTGGCGCTGCTGCTGGTGGCGGGACTGCTGACACTACCGCAGGCGCAGCCCTTCCTGCGCGGGCTTGACGACCTGTGGGGGGAACTGAACAGTAGCTACTATGAAGTGCCCGAAACCGTCAGTATGACGCTGATGCGAAATTTTACGATATTCCTGACGTCGGGCCCGTCGGCTGACTGGCGGCTGGCGCTGAGTGAACCGGGTCATCGCCCCAGCGGTCCGCAAGGCGCCGGCAATAGCTGGCAGGAAATACACACGCTCGACGCGACACCAGCATGGGACGACACGCACGCCGGCAAGATGCTCTGGGAAGGGCATATCGAGGGCGATGAGCGAGCCGAAATTTCGGTCAGCTACAACGTCACCGTCTCGACCATCATCTCGGACCTGAAGGCGGAGGGTGCCGGGACTATCGACCAGTATCCTGCCGCGTATGACGATTTCCTGCAGGATGAGTGGAAGGTCGAGCCTTCCAACACGCAGGTGCAGGAACTGGCGACGCAGTTCGCCAACGGCACCGGCGGCAACGTGCTACGTATCCTGCGCAATATTTTCGACTACGTCATGGGCAACTTTACCTACGTCCTCGGGACGACGCCCAAGAGCTGCGACCAGACGCTCAGCTACGGCTACGGCGACTGCGACGACCTCGGACTGCTCTACGTCTCAATCGCGCGCGCGGCCGGAATCCCGGCCTGGATGGAGCTGGGGATGATTCCGCGCTCTTCCGACGGGCTGCAGGACTGGGGTGGCCACGCCTGGGTCAACGCACTGGTGCCGCTCGGCGAGGGAAACTACACTGTTGTGACGGTCGACCTCGCCAACGGCTACTACCTCTGGATGCCACCCTACCGCCTCTCGGAGTATGTCGACAACGGGGGCCCCGATGACCTGAAGGCATTCTACTTCCTCTTCTCGAGCCAGGGCAGCGGTCGCGCCAGCTTCACGCAGGACATCTCCGTCGCGAGCTACAGCGAGCAGGGCAAGCTGCGCATCGAGGCATGAAATACCTCCTGTTCCAGCCGGAGGAGCTCGAGGAGCTGATGCAGTTCCTTGAAGCCAACCTGGACGAAAACTACAACCCGCAGGTGTTCCTGAAAATCCAGTCGCAATGGCCGGACGGCTTCGCCATCGCGTGGCGCGGCGGGAAGATGGTCGGCGTCGGGTGCGGGGCGCTGCTGCCAGGCGACAAACTGCGCGTGCTGGTGCTGGTGCTGGCACCGGGAGTGCAGGGGCACGGGCATGGACGCAAACTGCTCGAGATGCTGGTGGCAGCCGGGCACAAGCGCGGCTGCCGCCGCGTCACGCTAGAAGCACGGGTCGATTCCGAAGCAGTCGATTTCTACCGCCATCTCGGCTTCAGCAGCGTCGACCTGCTGCCCTGCTATTACCAAGACGGCGGCGACGCCGTCGTGATGGAACGGCCTATCTGAAACGCCGGCGTGCAGCGAGAGCGAGCGGCAGGGCCGCTAACACGCCCACACCGGGGAGCGGAGATCCAGGCTCGTCGACCACTTCGGGAGCGGGGCCGTTACGCTGCGGGTTGCTTGGATCCGCTTTCTGGTCAATAGCGGTATCTGCTTCCGCAAAGGTTACCTCTTCAGCCTCAAGGGATATCGTCCGTTCTCCTGACTCATCGCCTGGAACGGGCATGTCCATGTGCATGTATGCGATACGTCCCGTGTCAGATGCAATATATGAATGAGCCTCGACGGAAAGTCCCCTATCCATTTCGTCTTCCCCTTCCCCCTCATTCTCTTCGTTCTCTTCATCCTCATCACCTTCACCGCGGCCAGGATCGGAGTCCATAGGGTCCTCGTTGCCGGAATCATCGTCACGTTCCTCCTCGCTCTCGTATGGCAGTACCTCGAACGCCTCAACGGTTGAGCCATCAGCAAGAGGCACATTCAGCCGCCCGCCAGTGGTGAAATTGTAGTGGATGGGTTCTGGAATCTCGACCGGGCCAAAATGGAACCGGTTGCCCTCGATGCGCAGATTCGCTCCAGAATCGTCGTAGGCATCACGTTCCTCTTCTTCCATTTGATCAAGGGCGGCATCCAGTAGCTCCTGCATCCAGTTGGAAGGTATGTGTAACGGGAACAGGTCTCCCCAGCTCTGGAAACTGCGGTCAACATCCATTTCTGCAAAATTCTCTGTCAGGTTTCTGTATAATTCCTGCAGTTCTGGTAGCTGGTCACAATCCTCCGCAGGACAGGCGGAGGAAACAGGCTTGTCCAGGTCAATCGCCCCACCGAGGTCACCACTGATGGTGATAAGTGTGGAACCGCCCCAGATTTCGCCCTCCTCAATAGGCAGGTCCAGCACGTTCATTGGCTCGTCAAACTCCAGCAGGAGGTGGAAACTGACCTCGGTACTGCCACCCCAAGAAACGGAGTCGTAGCGAACTTCCTTCCAATCATAGTATTCAGTATCGCTCTCCCCGTCGTATCCACTCCATTCATCGGTAAAGTTGGGTGCGTTCAGAACAGAAAAATCAAACTCTGTTCCCTGACTGAGAGTAATGTCAATCTTGGTAAGGTCAATTTCATCCTGCGTCCACCAGCTCTCTACGGCAACACGTTCGACTTGGTCGAACCCGGCAGTGAAAGCGACCTGCTGTACAGAAACTGGCATCTCAGTCCCATCTGCCAAGAAAGTTTTGCAACCCTCATCGTCACAGCGTTCTTCAACATCTTCATAGTAACCAGCAACAGGGAGCTCAACCGTCGCCTGCCAGTCAGTCGCTATGTGCGTGTAGAAGCCAGTCTCGGACTTAATGTGGTACATGAAGTCAAGGTCATCAACTACCTCACCCTTGTGGTAGAGCCCAAGACTCCCCTCATTGTTGATGTCGTAACTCTTCACTGGAAAATTACTATCACCCACACTGTCATCGAGCGGAGTTCGCAACTCTGAGGTCAACTCGTCAAAAATCCAGCTGAAATCAATTTCGTTGCCCACTGCCCAGCTGTCGCCCACTTGCCAGGCGGTAGGTGCCATGGCAGGTGCAGCAACGAACTGCGCAGCTACCAGCAATGCCAATAGTGTTCGGCGCATGACGGCCGACTCCAGAGGCTACTATATACAATTAACTCTGTAAATGGAACAATCTCTTCATAAACTACGCTTATTGCCGAATTCTATTTTGCCCAAAGGCTTTTATACTCATCCATGTCCGCCCGGCTCCGAATATGGGTTCTGGAGGTGACTGAATGGCGACAAAATCAAAAAAGAAAGGCGAGAAAGTAGACGAAATTCTGACCTGCCCGGAGTGCAGCAGCTCCCACCTGAAACGCGATTATGACCACGCCGAAGTGGTCTGCGCCGATTGCGGTCTGGTGCTTGAGGAAAACATCGTTGACCCCGGCCCGGAATGGCGCGCATTCGATATGCAGCAGGAGAACGCCCTTGCGAGGGCCGGTCCACCGATGTCGACAACGCTGCCCGACAAGGGACTCTCGACCGAGATTTCGCCCACCAACCGCGACTATTACGGTCGCTCGATTTCCAACCGCAACCAGTCAATGCTCTTCCGCATGCGCAAGTGGCAGCGGCGCGCCCGCGCCTCCAAGTCTGCGGAGCGCAACATGGCGGTCGCAATGCGCGAGATGCAGGCGGTCGCTACGAACCTGAAGCTCCCGCGCCGTATCCAGGAAACGGCGGCGTTCATCTATCGCCGCGCCATCCAGGAGCAGTCGCTCTCGGGCCGGGCAATCGAGATGGTCGCCTGCGCCGCACTTTACGCCGCCTGCCGGCAGGAGGGGGTGCCGCGCACTCTGACCGAAATCAGCCGGCACAGCCGCTACTCGCGCAAGGAAATTTCGCGCACCTATCAGGTGATGGTTAAGGCACTGAAGATGCACTCGATGCCTCCATTGCCGGAGGACTACCTGCCGCGCATCTGTTCCAAGCTGGACCTGACGCCGAAAGTCGAGGGGACTGCCCGTGATCTGCTACGCGCCGCACAGGACGTGCCGCTCACCAATTCGGTGCCGATTTCGCTCGCAGCAGCGTCGGTCTATATCGCCTCGATTATCAACAACGAGCGCCGTAAGCAAAAGGACGTCGCGCGCGCCGCGGATCTGACGGAAGTCACGATTCGCAGCCGTTACAAGGAAATGGCACAGTTCCTGAGTATCGACATCCACATCTGACGCTTTTAACCGCGTCCCGCCTCGGCGGCCGATGATTATCCGCTGGCACGGCCACGCCTGCTTCGAGCTGCAATCCGGCTTCACACTGGTAGTCGACCCGCACGACGGCCGCTCCCTCGGGCTTTCGCCCCCCTCTGCCAGCGCCGACCTCGTGCTGGTGAGCCACGACCATTTCGACCACAACCAGTCGCGGAACGTGCGTGGGCTGCGGACGCGGGTTATCGACACCGCCGGGCGGCACCAGTTCCAGGGGTGCGAGATCCAGGGCATCCCGGCGTTCCACGACGAGGAGCAGGGCGCAAAGCGTGGCGAGGTGGTGCTATTCCGCTTCGCGATGGGAGGTATCGATTTCCTGCACGGTGCTGATTTGGGGCATTATCCCGAAGAGCAACTGGACGCCATGCGGGGCTGCGACCTGCTCTTCCTACCGGTGGGCGGGGTTTTCACCATCGATGCCGAGATGGCGTGGCGCGTCGCGCAAGCGGTCGCGCCACGCGTGGTAGTGCCAATGCACTACCGCTACGGCAGCCTGACGCTCGCCATCGACGAGGTGCAGCCATTCCTCGACGCCAGCCCGTGGCCGGTCGTCGACCTCGGCAGCGAGATGGAGCTAGAACAGGAAGACCTGCCGACGCAGCCTGAAGTGTGGAGGTTCCTCAGCTGATGGACCCGCATCTTTTCCGCCGCTTCAACCACACCGTCGTCGCCTGTTATGTGGTCTATTTCCTGCTGCCCCCAACTCTCTGGGGCGTGCCGCGCTTCGCCTTTGCAGCCAGCTTCTGGCTCGCAACGGTCACGGTCGAAGCTGTGCGGCTGCGCTCTACACGCGAGATGCCCGGCATGCGTGACTACGAACAGCGCCGCATCGCCGGCTTCCTCTGGTTCACCACCGGCACGACCGCGCTGCTGGCGGCGCACGAATACCTCGGAGTGGGGCAGGCGGTGGTGATGGCGACCATCATCGCCGCCGCCTACACCGACCCGCTGCTGGGCGAACTGAAGCCGCGGCTACCGCGCCAGCAGGCGCTCGGCGGAGGTGTCGTGGTGGCGTTCCTGATTTATATAGCTATCTTCGGGATGGTGGACGCGCTTTCCAGCGCTGCGCTGGGCTACGCGCTGGTCGCTGCTGTGGTGATGGTCGCGGCCGAGCTGCCATCGGTGAAATGGCTTGATGACGACCTACTGATGCAACTGGTGCCGGTGGCGGTGCTGCTACTGCTGGCGGCGCTGCCGGGCGCTCCGCAGCTGCCGGGCGACGTGATTGCGGAGGTGCTGCATTGCTGCTGAAACTCTACCTCGTGCTGATTTACTCCGCGCTCGGCGCGGTGGGTCTGCTCTTCCTGCAAACAGGCCACTGGCCGGTCACGTTGTTGCTCTGGGGCGGCAACGCGCTGCCCGCAGTGTTGCTGGCACGGTCGCTTGGGGATAGTAATGCAGATTGATTATCGCCGCCGCTGGGCTGGCGTGCGGCGTGCGCTGCGCGACGCGGACGCCGATGCATTCGTCGCTGTCGGCGCGGGGAACACGCGCTGGCTTGCATCAGCCGAATCGCCGCCCGGGTCGCCCCCGAGTTCAACGCTGAACTACGTTTTCGTCCCGCAGCGCGGTGCGCCGATTGGGATTACTTCATCACTCGAAGGGCACCGCTGCCGCAAGGAAACCGGCGTGCGCGACCTGCGGCTCTGGTCAGGCTACCCTGATGTTGGCGCCGAATTCGCGTCGGCCAAGGCGGCGCTGAAAGCGCTGCTCGAAGAGCGCGAAGTGGGCAGCGTGCTGAGCGACGCCGCGCTGCGATTGCAGCGCGGCGTCGCGGTCGAGCGCTCGACAGCCGTGCGCGACCTGCGCGCCCGCAAGGCGCCCGACGAGCAGGAGCGCATCCGCGTTGCCGTGCGCCACGCCGACGCGGGGCAGCGCTTCGCGCGCGAACTGTGCGAAGCCGGCGCGGGGTTGACGGAGTTCGAAGTCGCGGCTGAAATCGACTACTTCCTGCGCCGGCGCGGAGTACAGGAGACTTCGTTCACGACTATTGTCGCCTCCGGGCCGAACGCGGCGTTCTCGCACCACTCACCCGGACGCCGGCGGCTGCGCGACGGCGATTCGGTCATCTGCGATTTTGGCGCTTTCTGGAAGGGCTACTGCTCTGACATCACGCGCACGTATTTCGTCGGTGGCAGCCCCGCCCCGAAGTGGCGCAAGCGCTACGCGCTGGTGCTCGAAGCCAACGAGCGTTCGCGGGCCGCGCTGCGGCACGGTGCCGTCGCGCAGGATGTCGACGGCGCGGGACGCAATTTCCTCGGTCGCAGCGGCGTCGGTAACCGCTTCGTCCACGGCACCGGGCACGGCTTCGGGCTGGAAGTGCATGAATGGCCGTCGCTGACATATGGGCAGAAGACGGTGCTGGAGAAGGGAATGTGCGTGACGGTCGAGCCGGGTCTCTACTTCCCGCGGCAGGGTGGCATCCGCATCGAAGACGACGTGCTCGTGACGCGCGCGGGCTGCGAGACGCTGACGCACGCCGCGAAGGCGTTATACTGACGCCGCGCTGCGCGAGCGTGAGTGTCGCCGCCCGCGTAGTGGAACGGCTGCTGGAAGAGCGACCGCAGTCGCGCGACGCCGTCGAGCGCATCAAACTGGACGTCGCGCGCTCCTGCACCACGGCAGGACTGCCGAAGAACAACGAGCTGCTGGCACAGCTCGATGCGGCGGCGGAACCTGAGCTGGCACGGCTGCTGCGTGTCAAGCCGATGCGCACTTCCGCCGGCGTCGCGCCGGTCGCCATCATGACCTCGCCGGCCCCCTGCCCGCATGGCACCTGCACCTACTGCCCCGGAGGGCCGACCAACGACGCACCGCAATCCTACACCGGCCACGAGCCTGCGGCGCGGCGCGGGGCGCGGCACGGCTACGACCCGCAGACGCAAGTGGCGGGGCGGCTCGAGCAGTATGCGCGCAACGGCCATCCAACCGACAAGGTCGAGCTGATTATCATGGGCGGCACCTTCACCGCGCGCGAGCCGGAATACCAGGACGAGTTCCTGCGTGGCGCGTTCCGGACGCTGAACGGTACGGCGAGCGATTCGCTCGATGCGGCGCTGGCGGCCAACGCCACAGCCCCGCACCGCTGCGTGGCGCTGACGATGGAGACGCGTCCCACCGAGTGCAGCGACTGGGCGGTGCACCAGATGCGGCGGCAGGGAGCGACACGGGTCGAAATCGGGGTGCAATGCCTTGACGACGCGGTGCTCGACAAGCTCAACCGGCAGCAGTCGGTCGCTGACGTGATCGTGGCGACGCGGCGACTGAAGCGTGCCGGCCTGAAGGTGGTCTACCACCTGATGCCGGGCCTGCCGGGAATGTCGCCCGAGAAGGACCGGCGCGACTTCGCACGGCTCTTCGCCGAGCCGGAGTTCCAGCCCGACATGCTGAAACTTTACCCAACACTGCTGGTCCGCGGCGCGCCGCTCGCCGCCAACCCGGGTGACTGGGTACCATACGATACCGAGATTGCGGCCAACGTGGTCGCTGACCTGAAGGAGATGGTGCCACCGTGGGTCCGCATCCAGCGCATCCAGCGCGACATTCCGAAGCACCAGATTATCGCCGGCGTGATGAACTCTAACCTGCGGCAATACGCGCGGCGCGAACTCAAGCAGCGCGGCAAGCGCTGCGCCTGCATCAACTGCCGCGAAGTGTGGCGCGCGCGTATCGACCCGGCCGACGCGGAGCTGCGTACGCGCAGCTACGAAGCGAGTGGAGGCACAGAACATTTCGTCTCATTCGAAGCAGGGCGCAAGCTGCTCGCCTACCTGCGGCTGCGCCACGATGAG
>Ga0187827_10002227_pt1 | contig 26852 bp, 18 predicted proteins | sample ETNtaG_39_FD_167969 | JGI IMG/M metagenome (GOLD analysis project Ga0187827, IMG submission 167969) | Marine microbial and viral communities from oxygen minimum zone, Eastern Pacific Ocean - ETNP2014_SV_150_PacBio MetaG (Illumina Assembly) | ecosystem: Environmental > Aquatic > Marine > Hypoxic... | reverse complement strand
GGTGATTGTATTTCCAAACTTATTCACACATTCTGATAGGGTGCTGGGCTTGCCTGAATACACCCAACAAGCGATTGTGATGGAAGAAGGCGGGTTGATTGGATTCGCTGCCATTGAACTGTTTTCATTCATACCGATTGAAGAGATTCGAATGCCATTGGTGACTTCGATACTATTGTTCCTGTTGCTCAATATCGCACTGATTGGCGTCGCATTCGTCTATGATGTCGCCCGCATCCTCTTCCTCGGTATCTCTGATGTTGGCGGCAAGGGTGGCATCAGAGTAGCAGAAAGCAGATTACTACGCTCTGAGAAACGACAGCAAGCACGTGTGCTGAATTTCTGTTTCTCCGCATTCGCTGGACAATCAATCTTCCTGTTGTTCCTAGCGATGATCACATTCTGGGATTCATCCTTCCTCCCACAAGGCGCAGGTTGTGGACCTTGGGAAGGAAACCTTTGCACCATCCTCGAAAAAGATGCGATGGAGCAATTGACATGGATGCTGGCGGCGGGAGGGCAGTTGGCATTTCTGGTCGTCTGGTTGATGAGCCGTAGCATGAGGGAGAATTTCAACAAGACACATTTCGATGCAAACGTCGATTCAGAAAGAACCGAGATGTCAGTCTGGGAAGATGTCATATTCCTTCAGCAGACACCTTTGACGACATTGTTGGCGAATGATGATTGGGATTCAATCATCAAGCGATGGGAAGCACATACCAGTGGACCCGGAGGGTTGACCACCGTCAGAAGAGCGCAGGATGAGATGATGCTGAATGCGGCAATTGGCAACTGGGATGAAGCCGAGCAGTTGGCATTGTCTGTTCTGGCTCTCAAAGGAGGAGTCGCCAAGGAAGCAAGAATCATACTGGCTGCAGCATCGATTGCTCAACGAGATTTCCAAGAAGCGAAACCACGACTGAATATGCTGCGCGGTAAATCTCAACAGGGGATGCATCTGGAATGGATTGGCGAAATCATCGATCCAGAAACCGTAGAATTTGAAGAAGCGATGCTACCAATGCTGGCCCTCGACCCCTTGGCTCGATTGAACAAGGACCTGCTACAGAGGTGGTCACAATGGGAGCCATGGTCAGAACTTGAGCATCGAAATGATGGCGTAGGCCGAAAATTCCTGCTCGGTGATGTCGCTCGTATGCGAGTTGCTGGGCGTTCACAAGAGGCTCTCGATAAATTTGAGTTCTGGATTCACAAGAATCAGGTTGTAGATTGGGTAATGGGAGATGTTACTAGAGCTTTGTTGATGATGGACGTTGGAATGCCATTATCGGCTCGCAACATCCGGCGAGAATTGACCGAGAAACATGCACGCCATCCTGGAGTAAGAGCCCTACAGGCCCATCTACTGAAACATGGGATTGATGACCAACCTTTGGAACAATCAGATGGCTCAATCTTTGATTGGCCAGTGAATGATGGCACGCACAAGCCAATTGAACTACAGATGGAATGGCTGACTAGATACAACCTGATTCCATTCGAAGGAGAATATGACGATACCTGCGGAACCCACATGATGGAAGGAAATTCATGGCTGATGTATAATGCATCGAAGAAGGTGGGAATACATCCAAGCGCAGTGAAACCGAAGATATGGTCCAAGGCTGCTGGTTGGCCAACTATCTTGGACAACCCAGTCGGGAACCACATGCTGCTGTCGGGACTGATAGCGAACGTCAACGGGATGCCTGTCGATATGGGCTTGCCAGCAAGCATCAATCTTGAAGATCCAAGAGTACGCTTGGTGCTTGAACTGGACTGAACGAGGAAGTATCATGTCGCAAGCATCATCCCTGCTCGGCTCTCCGATGTCCATCATGATGACTGATCCAGTCTCATTTGAAGAACGCCTGAGTGCAATCATCACCGAACGCCGAGCACGTCTGGAGAAACTGGTCACTGCTTGTGTCGGACTGTTGATGTTAGCAATGATCTGGATGATGATTCCTGATCTAGAAGCATCGATGGTGGGCAGCGACCCTCTACTTCCAGAACTGGGACCTGCGCTACTGATGCTGGCATGGGTCTTTTTCTTGCAGGACCTGATTGACGACGGTCCCGTTGCTAATTCCCGAATCGGGGCTGCAGCCTCAGTCATGTGGCTACCCTTGATGGTCATCGGTTGTTGGACACTCAATGATTCCCTCGGACCATTGATTGGGGGGTTGGGATTGATGGCGGTTGGCGCCATCCTCTACAGAGAATCCAGGATTCGATTGACCGGAGGTTGGGAAGCAACTCGATATCGCGCCGTGATGGGGGGGATTGGTCTAGTGATGGCACTATCCTTCTTTGTGGTCGATGTACCACAGGGCTCAGTATTGCTGGTCAATTCCACCCTTCTGCTCGCCGCTGTTGGCTTCATAATTCAGGATAGTATTGGTGGCGATGAGGACCGCGACCTGCGCAAAGAATTCCGCAAGAAACTTGACAGCACTGAAAATCGCTTACTCGAATTGAAGGCTGAAGGCGTAGCAGTCGATCAAGCCTCCTCCTTGATCACAACGGCTTCTGAAGAAGGACATCTCGACCCCAAAACAGGAATGAGACTGCTGCATGAGGCCTTGGATGACATCGAGAGGACTATTGCCTTTGCAGATGATGTTGAAGCTATCAAAGCGGATGCTGAAAGTGCAGTTGACGAAGCCGAAAATATTGCCCCTCAAGCCAGAAGACCACGTTCTGCTTTTGTTCAAGGAGACCGCGAAGTCGAACTAGGTAGCCTTAGAGAAGGTGAGATGCTCTATCGTCAAGCCAAGAAGAGAGCAGCAGATATCATTGAATGGTGGCGCAAAGCTGAGGTTGTCATCGGTGAAGCAAAGAGATTGATCGATGACCTAGAAGGAGAGCAAGGGAGACACTTGAGAGAGATTCTCACTGAAGCCAAAGAGTGTCTTGAAGCCGAGGATGCCAAGAAAGCATGGGAATTGGCAAGCGTCATTCCACAACAAGCAGAAGCAGTAGGAGAAGCAGTGGAAAATGCTGATGCCGCTGTGGAAGAGGCACAACGAGTTCTCGAAGGCGTTGGTGGATTAGACACAACACCATGGGTCGAACGGATGGAAAGCGCAAAGGTAGCGCTGTCAAAGGGAAACCATGCGCTTGCTCGAGGATTGTCTGATGGTGTGGTCCGTGAGATTGGGCAGGAGCGTGAAGCGATGGAAGATGTTCGTCGTGCCATGAGGCAGCGAAACAAATTGAAGAAGCGCTGGGAGGACCGACCAGATTCAAAGGATTGGCAAATCAGGTACGACGAACTTGAGAAGGCTGCTGATGAACTACAATGGAGCCATGCGGCAACTCTTCTTGAGAGACTTACCAAAGACCTTGACAAAGAAGCTGACTCCGCCGGAGAAGCGGCTGAACTGCTACAATTCGTGCAAACGGAATGGAGTACCTTGCGAAATCAACTGGAAGCCTCGATGATAAAGGTCGAAGATGACGAACGTCGTCGTTGTGAAGTAGCGGTTGGAGAAGCGACCGAGGCTCATTCCAAGAGCCAATGGAAGGACTGCCTAACCGCACTTAGCAAGGCTGACGACTTGATGGAAAGACTGCGTAGAAGAGTCTGAATCACTTTTTGGGTGCCTTTTCTTCACCATCTGATGATTTCCTCAACATGACTATCACCACTCCCACCATGACAATGGCCAGTATCCAGAATGACATTGTCTCAACCATAGTCCAAGGTTCATCAGCCATCACTCCCGTCTTGATGACATAGGATTCCCATTCTCCATCTGTGCCTTCCCATTCCACCAATAGATTGAGCACTTCATCATCTTGAGCATGCCAGATCAATGTGACCTCATCCTCGCCCGGGCCATATGGAGTTGCAGTGGGCATCGCTCTATCGATACAATCACCACCGATACAGAGTCGCATCCATCCACCCATCGCTCCTTCATTGATCACTATGACCTTGACCTCGTGGTCACCAGGCCTGACTCCATCCTCTGGTACGCTAACCTCACAACAGATGATATCGACTACATTCAACGGATGTATCTGTATCTCGAGGTCATATTGTACAGTGTTCCCCGCTTCATCTGTGGCGCTTATCGACATCCGATGGATTCCAAGAGATAATTCCGGAAGAGAGGTGTTGATTGCAGTTTGCCATGATGCCGCACTCCTTTCAGGGAGAATCTCATCATCCAGTTCAATAGTGAAAACCAATTCCTCGACTGCTGAGATATCATCGAATGAACCCGAGATATCAAGGAATAGTGAATCCCCTACCCTAGGTTGGGTCAATCCTGACATCATTCCAATACCATCTATCCATATTGTGGGTTTGATGCTCGGGCCTGTTCCATCAAGCACCTCAACATCCCATTCTCTGGTCACCTCGTGACCCGCCTGATCAGAAACAACAACCTGCAAGAAATTGTGCGTTGTTTCCCTAGCGACTTGCCTGTCATCAACATCCATACCTGCTTGATTAACACCAATACCCTGATGGAAAACTATGGAGGTCACCACTCCATGATCGTTCCAGTCCTCCGACTTGTTACTGTACCATGAGACCTCAACATTGGTACTGATCTCATCGCTGACATTACTGCTCAACCATATCCTCTGTCCAGCCATCGACCCTATCGAATCACAGGTGAGAAGGTCGACCTCTGCAGTTTCCGCTCCATCACAACTTACGTTGGCATATATTGAATGGATGACTGGGTCCTCACCATCGAAGATTAGCGAACCATTCCAAACCCCTTCGACTCCATGATGATCTACACAAGTCATACTCATGTTGATGCTGTCACCAGAATTCCAACCATCCATCTCAGAAGCATTCAATTCAACCTCTGTAGTGTTGAATGAATGGACCACTGCATCCTCTCCAACCAGTATCCAGAAACAGTCAATTGTACCGATTCCATGATCGAAACTTGCGCTTGCATCGATATTGAATGCAGAATCATAGGGCTGGATACCTCCACTATCTGACAATACACTCGGAGCGGTATTCTCTCCTATCGAGACCGCCAGACTTCCAGAGACTCCAGTCATATTCCTTTGAACGATAAATGAAGTTGGAGTTCCTTCAATCCAATCACTCTGTGAAGAAGAACGGTATTCCCAAGGCGATGGAACATCGATGCGAAGGGGAGTCGACTGTCGGGGGTCATCATCAAAAAACAATGAAACCAAAGCATGTGGATTGTGATTGCGTTGAACACTGAATACTCCATCCTCATTCCAACCCCAGGTACCATTCGCAGAAATGTATCCTGTGATGCTTATACCAGCAATGGAATATACTTCGACATTGTCAATGGCACAACACAATCCTTCAACTCCAGAATACCAAGTACTGCGATTCAAGAGTTCTAGAAAGGCCCCTTGGTCTCCATCAAGATGAATGTCGATCTGCATATCCAGCGGCAAACCCCAATCTCCCAGTAGAGTACTGCCCATGCCACTGTCGAATCTGTATAGGGCGCTCCAGTTCAATTCCAACTCTGAACCTGGAACAGGAACACTACCGAACTCGAGCACTGCCAATCCTGAATCAAAGGCTTCTGGTTCACTCTCATTCAACCATGTCATCAGGTCATCCTCATCAACGTAGATATGCCGCTGTGCAGCGACTACAACTGTCCATTCCTCTTCGATATCGAGATTCGGCAAAGAGGCATTGAAGTACCCATCAACTCGGTCGATGTTTACCTGATAGCCACTTGCTGGATGGATGAAGCGAAGCATATCAGTCGTATTGCTGATGATTGAAATCTCGTTGGTTGACAAGTTCTCGGCTGAGACATCATTCTGTGCAGTAAGTGTTGAGCCATTTTCAGTATTGAGCAACAGCCAGCCACTCTGATTCAGCAAGGTGGGGATACTATCACCTTCCACACTGATGGAACCATTCGCATTCCACCAACGCATGGAAGAGGCGCCGGTGACATTGATTGCGGTGCCATTCCATGACTGTTCGAGCAATACCTCCAATGTGCCTCCTAACTGAGGATTGACCGCCCATGTTTCGTTGAATGTCCCATCGTCACACTGCGCGCGAAGGTGTATGCTACCACCTGTCAACCCTCCAAACACATAGGTGTCTCCAATTTTCGTAGCCGTTGTAGCATCATCCCAGTCCTGTAACGGTCTCCATGCAGATTGAAACATAACCTGACAAGTAGCGTTGGTTGGAGATAATTCAATCTGCCAATCTTCAATTGGATTTTCTGAAAAAGCAATTGGAACTTCTTCATCAAGAATCATCGGACTGAACGAAACAGCCAGCATTGATGCCACCAAGATAAGTACACATCTGCCGCGCATTCACATCACTCCAGGTCACTGGAATCAAAAATGACCCTGCTAGGCTGAGCCTCCACCACCACAGGTAGAAGTTTATTGTCAGGTAAAGCTTGAGCAATCCTCTCCCTGACTCCCTCTTCTCCGTGAAAGAGGATGAAACCTCCACCACCGGCGCCGAGTAACTTACCACCTGTCGCTCCATGTTCACGAATCGTCTGATAGAGTGAATCTATCTCAGGAACAGAGATTCCTGATGCCAACTCTTTCTTCAACATCCAACCCTCATGCAACAATTCACCCAATTTATTGAGGTCTCCAGAGAGCAGCAGACCTCGAGCCTGCCTTGCTTGTTCACACATCTCGTCCAATTGAGCCATGTTTTCAGGACTGTTGACACTCTGCTCTTCCAACATCATTGATGCTGATCTGGTCATTCCAGTGTAAAGAAGAGTGAATTCATTCTCGATACGCTGCAACAACTCTTGAGACAAGTCCAGTGGCTCAACGACGACGCCATCATCAGGTAGGAAACGGATGTGATTGACTCCCCCAAGTGCTGATGCATATTGGTCCTGTCTTCCAATCGGCTGCCCAAGGATATCTATCTCAATCTGACAGGCTTGAGCAGCCAGTACTTCTGGCGAGACCTCGTTGCCATTGAAACGATGCAATGCATTGAGCAAACCCACAGTCACAGCGCTGGAAGAACCCAAACCAGTGCCTCTGGAAGGAATATCAGCAATGGTGGTGATCTCAACTCCCTTGGTGACTCCAGTCATCCGCATGGCTTCACGCACCAATTCATGTTGCAAATCCTCAAAATCATCAACAATCTCAGTTTGTGAATACGAAAGACGAATATCGTCACCAAAACGCCTGTTCACTGTCACATGGATGTATGCAGCCATAGAAAGTGAGGTGACGCAACCTCCATCAGCAGTATTCCGATAATAAGCCGGCAAGTCGCTACCGCCGCCACAAAATGAAACACGCAGAGGTGTACGCGAAATCATCATCGAAGCCGGCGAGCCATACACCATTCATCAAGTAAGTGGCCACAAGACTGTACCCTCCTGTTAGATGGCGCATCAAAGGAATGCTCATAGGAGTGCTTCTCTGAAGCGCGCTTGGAGGGAGACGATGTCGAGTCTTATCACCATGGATGACCTGAGCGATGAGGACATACAAGAAGTCCTCAATGCTGCTGAAAGACTGCTGCCAGTAGCCAAGGGTGATATCCACTTACCCCTCCTTCAAGGAAGGATTCTGGGCAATTTGTTCTTTGAGCCAAGCACGCGTACCAGAATGTCCTTTGAAACAGCAATGAAGCGCCTCGGTGGCGAAGTGGTCAATCTAGGTGCAGTAGCATCTTCATCGGTGGTGAAAGGCGAGACTCTGTACGATACCATTCGAATGGTCGACGGGTATGCCGATGTCATCGCTTTACGCCATCCAAGACAAGGTGCTGCCCAATATGCGGCTGATGCTGCTGAAGTCCCTATCGCAAATGGTGGCGATGGGGCCGGACACCATCCAACCCAGACCATGCTTGACCTCTTCACGATCAGACAAGCGCACGGAAGACTCAATGGACTCAGAGTGATATTGGCTGGAGACCTTCGATATGGCAGGACCGTGCACAGTCTTGCACATGCATTGGTACGTTTCAACTGTGAATTGGTTTTCGCCAGCCCTAAGGGATTGAAGATGCCTGAAGAGATCATCGAGGACCTGGAGGGACACGGCGCAACCATCCTTGAGAGTGAAGATTTACTGAATCACATCGATGATGCAGATGTAATCTACATGACTCGTATTCAGAAGGAAAGGTTCCCAGATGAAGATGAATACAGGAAGGTCGCAGGTTCATTCTCACTTTCTGCGGATAATCTGAACAATGCCAAAGAAGAAATGATTGTGATGCACCCCTTGCCTCGAGTGGACGAGATATCCCCAGACGTGGACAAGACTCGTCATGCACGTTATTTCGAACAGGCTTTCAACGGTGTTGTCACAAGGATGGCATTACTTTGTAGAATGCTGGGTGTGGAAGTCCCGGCCAAAATAGGAGGTGAGGCGTGATGTCTGCTCCTGAGACTTCAATGCGAAGGGTGACTGCCATCAACAATGGGACGGTCATCGACCATGTCCCAGCAGGCAAGGCTCTACTCGTACTCAAGATGTTGGGACTTGATGGTAAGATGGCCACTCCAGTCTCCATGGTGATGAATGTTCCCAGTAAGAAGATGGGCGGCAAGGACATCATCAAGGTCGAAGACAGGGAATTGACTCAACATGAACTCGATAGATTGGCCTTGATTGCACCAAATGCAAGTGTTGCTATCATCCGTGCTTATACAGTTGCGGAAAAGAGAGTGATCAATCTTGGAGATGAAGTGATCAACGTGGTCTATTGCACCTTTGCAAACTGCGCATCTCTGGGAGACAGAGAACCACTACCTCATCGGATGAAGGTAGTCTCGGTAGAACCTCTGAATCTTCGATGTCACTACTGTGGCAGACCCCAGGACATCTCGGAATTGGTTGAGAACCTGCTCTGATTCAACAGATTGCTCATTGAGCTGCATCATTTACCATAGCGGTGAACTCACAGGCCTTACAGATATCTCCACTGGTTGGTGAACCACAGATTGGACATGGTGTGGGCAACGTGGGCCTGATGTCATCAACTCCTGCCATCTTGGCTTTCTTCTCCAATTCCTTGACCGCATCCACCATATGCACAAGACCATGCCTTGAACCGGGTACATCCTCTTCCAGTCGCGATACCAATTCTCTATTGCGTTGCCTAAGTGCTCCTGGTGCATGAGGACATTCATCGTGAAAGAATGAGAGCCCAAGTGCCATTGCACTCGCGTGAACCTCTTGCTCTGGAATCCAACGCATTGGAACTATTCTTGGTGCGAGACCCTCGAGTGGGGCATCTGTATGCGGAGCCAATCTCAACGTTCGTTCCAAGTCCCCTTTCTGCATATTCATCAATACCGTCTGCGCCATATCGTCAAGATTGTGCCCTAATGCCATGACATCTGCTCCAACCCTCTCGGCCAGACGATTGAGCCCTTGACGTCTGAACACCCCGCAGAATGAACATGGCGCCATCCCTCTAGTCTCAGAATGATTTTGCCGAATTACTGGCAAGCGATCAACCACGGTATCCATCCTCTCAAAACCAAGTTCGGGATAAGAAACGGTTTCGAAAGGTATCTCTAGATTCTCAGCCAACTGTCGAGCACAATCCATCGAAGGAGAACGATAACCATCTATCCCCTCATCAACACAACCAGCAACCAGTTTGACATCCTTTCTCGGTCCAAGGATACGAACCAGTCGGTCAAGGAGAAGAGCGGAGTCTTTTCCACCACTGATAGCCACCAGTATCGTGGTTTCACCCCCACTTTTGGGTAACTCCAACTGCTTTCGCAATTCCTTGGCGAAACGCTTGTGAACACTATCGATGAGGTGCTTATTGCACAAAGAGCGACCTGAATATCGCTGGAATAGAACCGAGGGTTTGTCACAACGGTCACAGTTCGGTACCTGTATTCCATCGGCCATGCCACCTCATCCTGCTGTCACGCTTGAGGATGGCGCAAGCGCATCTAGGCATCCATCACAAAATTTCCTAATTGAATTTTCTTTTTATCAATTGAATTCTTCAGAATGACTTCAGTCGCGGTTTTCATCAAAACTCAGTCTCACCGCGCATGGGTGAAAATTGACAACATCTGCATTCTCCAATTGGATGCGCGTTTTAGCGAATCCGGGACTTGCAGTTGGAGATTCAAATAGGGTCTCTAAATCGTCCTTTCAGGACGGCAAATGCAATAACCTCAAGAAGCCCGTTGGAACTCCCAAGCCCCAAGGGTGGACATGCTACGCAGATTACTCGCCTCGCTGAGCCGGATTCCAGGAGTCCGAGAAGCCACAATCGTTGATGAACATGGTAGGCTCCGAGCCAGCTTGGTTGCTGATCAAGATTCGGTGGTCTTCGCAGAAGAAGTTCCAATGGCTCTAAGAGAATCTGATGCTCTTAGCGAGGAGGCTGGAATGGGCAAAGTCGATCAAATATGGGTCACCGGGGACAGTGGCCGTTATGGAATCTCTTCGATGGCTGCAGGTTCTGCATTGATCATGGTCTGCGACAGAGCAAGTGCCATAGGCAGAATGCGCCATGAAGTCAAACGACTCCGCCCATCCATGAGCGAACTCATCTGAGGTGAATGAATGTACGATCTCCCAAGCGGCAAAACTCCAAAGGAATTTGAAATGGCACTTGATATGGCCGAATTGCCATTTGAATATGGTGCCATAACATGGCGTGCAGCCAGATCGAAGAAAGCCATCGGCCATCAACTGATCAGTGGTAACAGAGTGGTCGGATGGTTGTGTTCATCCGATTCAAAGGATGAGGTGGTTGCCGGCCCCTCTGCTGCTGCGATGTTACGAAGAATATCTCATGAGCGCCGCCTCAGGTCCTCCGCAACAGAATGGACACGCAATCAATTTGCAGCCGTGGCTCGCAGGCTTCCTCAATCCATCGTTGACCAAAGAGAATTTGCAGCCTTCGGCATCACTGGCCGTGAAAGTTCAGAATTGAGTGCCAGAGACCTAACGATGATCGTCACAGAATTGGCTCTTCGCCCTACCGTGATGGGGTCGTTTGCATTTGAGGATGGTTTGCTCATCGCTGAAGCCGGAAGTCTCCCTGCAGAAGCCGAAGAAATGGCGAGGGAGTTATCCAAGAGTCTGATGAACATCGATGAATTGCGCGTTTCACTCGAACTGTCCAGTATGATTCAGACGGTCTTGTGGTTGGAAGATGGCGTATTACTGCTGGCAGATGCTGGGCGTGGCATCCTCGGGATGTGGACTTCTTTCGCTGCTGATCATCAGGCTCTTATCGCCAATGCTGCAGCCATTGTCGATCTGATTGGAGAAGCTCAAGTGGCACCAGAGGTTCTTCCAAAGGGATTCCTTCTCCGCACAGGGAAGAGTGGTGTTGATCAAGTCATCACAATGCTACGCAGTGCACTCAATGAAGAGGTCGATGGATTTCTAAGAACCAGTGGACCAGGTGAAACACATGAGCTCATCCTCAATTCTGGTGTCCCAGTGGCGCTCCGTTCTCGTAATTCTGACATCGCTTCAGCGTTCCATGCGATGACTACCCCCGGATTCGAATCAACACTCAACAGAATCGAAAGACATGAACTCCCTGGAGCAACTGCTGGCGGTCTTCAGGACTTCACCCTGACAGGAGCGATGGAAGCCTTGGCTTCTTGTCGTACCAAGAGCGAAACTAGACTCAGCACCCTGCGTGGAAGATTGGAGAGGATGTGGGGATTCGAGTCTGGACTTGAGCGATTGGATTACACACGGGCGCAGGTCAAGTTGATCGAACACAAGGTCGCTGGCGAGGCTAGTCTGAAACCAGTGGACAGCGAAAGTACGGTTCTGATTCCAGTTTCTCGACATGACAAAGAAAGAGCAGTGGCCTTGGAGAAAGATCTCGATGAAAGTCAGCGCAGCGTCTCACGTCTGACTGAACGCCTCAAACAGAGTTCTATGAGAGAGGAGAAGTTGACGGATGAATTGTCGCTGGCCAATGACCGTTGTGACGAGTTGCACGAGCGTATCGAGACCCTCAACCTGAATCTGGATGAAACCATGTCTGCTAAGAGAGATGCAGAAGAGACTTCAGAAACCGTCAATGAAAGAGCTGCAAGGCTCTCCAAACGTGTCGCTGCTCTAGAACATCAACTGAGTGACAGAGCAGCAGAATTGGCTGGTGCATTAGGAGACTCCAGTACTAGAGGGGAATTACTACGTGAAGTCGAGGAACTGAGCAAGAATGAAGCCAGACTATCTGCTGAAGTAGAATCACACGAGGAACAACTTACCACTCTACGCAATGATATCGAAGACAATGAACGCAGGTCTAGAATGTTGAGCGATCAAGTCAGTGGCCTCAGCGATAGACATCGTGTCGCTGCAACAGATACGGATGACATGGAACGTCGTCTCAACAGGGCGCGAGATGAATTGGTCGATATCGAGGCTGAAGCGCATGAAGTTCGCAAGATGCTACAGGATTCACTAAGTGAAAGAGAAGAGGTTCGAACCCGTACTGACCATCTGAGGGCAGAGTTACGAGACCTGATGGGTGAACGACAGACCCTACTACGAGAATTAGGAGACCTTGCAGCCAGACGCGGCCAAACCGAGGGTGAATTAGCACACCTGATCAAGAGGGCTTCTGAACTATCCAATGCGCATGAAGATGCTGTTGCTGATATCGCTGAAGCCGAGAAGATTCGCGAGCGATTATCCGAGGAACCCTTGGCCAGAGCCCTGATGGGTGAAGAGATGGGGATTGAGGCGTTAGGGCCTGTACTTGAGCGGCTTGAACATGCTCGAACCATGGGCTACAGTGTGACTCTCTTGGATAGAGCCGTGGAAAGAGGGCTGCAACTGATTCAATACACCGTCGAGGAGGTCTCACGCACTCCCAGATATCTCCTCTCCAACGAAGTCATGGATATTCTAGAGAGACAATCTCCTCATACGGCTGGAACCGTCAGAGGATTGACCAACTGGTCAGTCAAACAACGCCTGGAGAATCGACTCGCAGAAACCGTCACTCAGGTTGTACTTGACCTAGAGAGGATGTTGGAGGATTACGAACAATCGGTGACCATGCTCCGCCGTCTACGTCAGGTACTCGACCAATTGAGTGGACTTGGAGCACCAAGCGAGCAAGTCGATGAGTTACTGCTATCATGCAACCGCCCTGAAGCATTACCACACATCGCTCGTCAAGCACGTGGTCTGATTCAGATGGCGCTGGATGAAATCTATCTAGAATCTGACCAACGCGATGCGGGAGCCGCAGTTCGCCTAGAACAAACCGTACTTGTACTGGAAGAACTGATCTCACAGATTGAAGCGACTGGCTTGACCGGTGAAGACCCACAAGGTCCACTATGGGATTTCCAGAAAAGTGGAAAACTTCCGTGGGAAGTTCCAGGAGGCGCCCCTGCTGTGGAGGTCGCCGAAGATGCGTTACAGGAACTCGCCTCTTCTCAAATGGGACAAGCCCCTGCTGACCGACCCGAAACGGAAGTCGTGGTTTCAGTCAGTGGAGATGGTGACAGCGTTGAGGAATTATGGGAAAACATGCCACCACCTGAAGATGACCCACAACCAGAGACGGAATTGATTGCCAAGAATATGGTTGCTCCAAGCGAAGCGGTGGAATCAACGGGTGAAGCCGACCAACGTGCTTGGGTCGAAGAGGAATTAGCACGTATTGATGCTCAATGGGAACACCGTGGAAGAGAAGAGTTAGACCCCAGTAACAATCCATTGGTGGATGAACATGACCTCTCTGAACTTGAAGACGACCTGTCTGACCTCGAGATATGAGGTGATCATCTGTCGAACGATACACCTGCTGACCATGGACGTCTCCATCCGATGTGGCTGGAAAGACTTGGAGTGCTGGCTCTGATCGCTGCTGCCATCTATGCATGTAGGTGGATGTGGCTGAACGAACCACTGCCCGATGCTGTCATGTGGATATTCAGCATCTGCATACTACCACTTGCAGTATTGATGCTAGGCGAGAAATGGGGCCGTTTTATCCAGAAACAATGATCACGAACGTTGTCTGCTGGTGATATGCTCGATGAATCCCGAAATGCGTTGCCATGGAACAACGAATCTCATCGCCGCCACGACCAACAGGAACAACAAGGCTGAGATGACCAATCCATAGGTCAATTGCAACTCAATCGATTCGGAGACCTGATGGGCCCATTGACTACCTGTCATTCCAGCCACTACTTTGAGAAGAATGGTGTGGAAACCAAGAGCGACCATCGTCGATACTCCAGTGATTCCGAGGAAAAACACTGTGTGGTAGAGATGATGGTTCAGGATATTCTCCATCTGACGCACATATTCTGGGTCCTTCTTGCAGGACTCAGGTAGCCTGAATGCATATTCCATGTATCTAATGACACCAAATGCGCTCTCCATGAAAATCAACATCAAGATGGCAATGAGAATCAGGCTTCCCTGTTGAGGAGTGATGAGCCCCCATACAGTGGCCTCACCTACCTGTGCATCGAATTGTGGAATATATGCACCCGCACTACCGAGTACGCTGTAGATGATTGGGAAAGTCAGAATCGCATGAATGGCGAGGAAGAATAAGGTGAAACCGATTGCCCAAGCAACTCCACGACGAGACAATCCCCAGATTCCCTTAGAGCCCATGATGATAGGTAGCAGATAGAATCCCATCACCATCAATGTCGCCAGCATCGAAATCGGCCATATCAGATAATTGAATTCGTCTTGGTCTGGTATCCTCCATTCCCAACTGAACAACATTCCGAACAACCACGAAGACAACAACCTACCCACCAACAATCCGATCATTACGATAATGAGCCAGAACTTGATTCGCTGCTGTCGTTGTGGAGGTTGGAAGGATAACAGAGCCATCCCCCCACCAAGCAATACTCCCAATGTTATCGGCATATAGACACGGGCCATTCCATCAGAACCCAGTCCAGTCAACCAATCGGCCATTGGAATAGCATACTCACCACTTGTCTCACCAACCAGATATTTGTCAAGTTGATCAAGTACTAGAGTATGATCAAGATAACCGATGACATAGGTTGAGATGACCTCCATGTACATCCAAACTAGAGCGGTGGTTGCGATCACTTGTAGAGCAATTATCTGCCAGCGTTTGCGCAATTGCCTGAGATGAAGTGTCTGGACACTGACCTGTTGCCTCGAAACATCATCAGCCATTATTGCACCTCCTCAAAATCCTCTTGCCTGTAACAAGGCTTGCGATAATTCCGTATCTGGCATCCAATCGATGACAGTTGCTCCAAAACCAGCCAATGCGGTCATCCGGTTCTGCCTCTCAATCTTCAGAACCTCGTAACTCATTCGCGGAATTCGACTTACCAGACGCTCGAAATCAACACTTGATGGAGACAGTAGAACAACTTCGTGTCCCCGACCGACCAAGTCTCGTATGGCATGAGGAGCAGTTCCATCACCCTCTGCACTAGAAAGTATGAACACTGGTGAGCCACGACTGAATCGAGGTGCCAGCGAATTGGTGACCGCCTGCAACGGCATATTGCCCTTCGGAGCCACTCCAGCAAGACTGCTTAGAATCTTGAAGTACTGCTTGTCTCCAGTATCTGGTTGCAGATAGGACAGTTTCTCATCATAAATCGCCATGGCCACCGAATCACGACGTTTGAGGAAGAAACTGGCCAATGAAGCAGCAGCTATGGTATTGTTTTCCAATGGATTCTTGAGAACTGTTCCAATACGACTTACATCTCGACTGTCCAACAGGATGTAAACATCTGTCACTGCATCCCTACAGGTATCATTGACGATGAGTGTTCCATCTCCAGTCTTGGCTGATGCTTTCCAGTTAATCATCTTGAATGGGTCCCCAGGAACATATTCGCGCAATGCGTAGAATTCCGTTCCAGGTCCAGAGTTCTTCAGAGTGGTCGCTCCAGTGTACATCTTGGGCGTTTTGCTCTTGATGTAGGCTTCTTCAATATCAGCGACCTGTGGGAAAATGATCATGTCTGAATGGTGAGGAATATACATCTCTTCCATGAACAGGTTGAATGTGTTGCGGAAACGCAGACTGACTGGACCGAGTGAGAAATGTCCACGCAGTGGACAACGAATCGAATAGCGGATTCGAGCGGTCTCACCTGGCCCAAGGTTGAGTCGCATCGAATTGAGGCCTGAACGAAGCTTCATCTCATGAGGGATGTTATCGTAGACCTCCAACATCTGAGTCCTGCGCAATGAACGATTAGTGACCACCAATTCAACATAGAGGTCATCTCCTTTGTACAGATTATCTGCAGAAAGAGTTCGGGAGACCTCGACATCTCCATGCCCAGCAAGCCAAGAATTTACAGTAATGAATGCGATGAGTGCCAGACCGAAAATCATCAATTGATGATTCGATATCATCATTCCCACAAGCAATAGAGCGATACCACCAACGAAGGTGAAAGATGCCTTACGGGTCCACATTCAGGTCTTCCCCCATACTTTGATTCGTTTGACGATGGTGACCATCTGTTCAAGAGAATAATCGCGATTCTCAAACACGAACTTCACAAGAACGGGGTCGTTAATCATCTGTTGCAGGTCTGATGCCGGCATCGCATCGAATTCTTCTCTAGTCAAACCATTGTTGTTACGTACCCTTGACAGGAATACCTGTTTGATCTTATTTGATTTTGCATAATATCCGTATCGTCTAGCATCACCAAATCCATAGTAGATGATGCTGAAGACGTGCCGCCAAGGCTCTGGATCCTTCTTCTTGATGACCACCGCTTCAAAAGCGATGAAAAGCCCGACGAACAATACCAGCATGGCCATTGATTCACTGGTGAAATAGACGAGAATCCAATAGATCATGTTGTAAGACTCACCAAGGAATGCATTCTGTGAATGTCGACTCTCATCAAAAATGACCAGAGCGTTCTCACTCGGTTCCAACGAACCATTGGTATCGGTCAACAAAGCCAAAGCAATGACATCTAGAGCCCATTTGCGATTATCATTGGCAGGCATCTCAACAGCAGGAGTGCTTCCACCAGTGTAGTCACCTTTGTTGTAGCCCTCGTAGTCATACATTGCATTTGAGAGAATTGAACCATCTGCTACGAAGATGACTCTCCCCTCAATACCCTCTCCAGCAGATTCACAGCGGCTTTCACATATTTCCACTGCGACCACGAAGTTGCCTTCAATACTGGCAGCACGGTCAGGCGTCTCCTCGTTTTGTTCTTGGCCGACCATTACCTCACCATCTCCATTGACGTCTATGGAAGCATCTTTGGAAGTAGAAGCAATCGCCTGGGAAACACCCAATTTGGAGCTCTTGGTAGCATTCTCAAGGATGGTAGGGCCATTCATCAGAATCTGATAAGTAGAGTTGTAGGAAATCATTCCAGCCTCAAGATGGTGGGCACAAAGGCCGGCGCCTTCCTCAGAAACTATCGCTTCACCGGCAGCCATAGCACATGGATGGGACCCATCCCACAATGGATGTGATTTGTGTGAAGCAATATCTACAGTCAGGTTGCTCATGCCGCAAGGCTCTATCTGCAGACAGGTCCATACAAATGACCTGTTGAGAGTTGGAGCATAGAGTGAGTCATACAACTGATTACCATTGAACTCCCATCCAAAAGCCGCTGCAAGGCCGCTTGAAAAACCAAAATCATCCATCACAATGACTGTTCCATTAGCCTTGTAGAAATCCACAATTGCCTCAATCTCCGCAGTGCTGTAACCATCCGGTTCATCGAATTCTATGAAACCTGACTCACCGAAATGGGGCATGGTGAAAGCATCCTTCTCAACCCCACTGATGACAAAGGTGGCATTTCCAGGATCATCTATCTCCTTCAGAAGCAATGGACTACTTACAACCGATCTGGTCTCAATACCCATGTCGTTGACATCGTGTCGAAACGCCGAAATATCGTTCCAATCATCATCATAAGCAGATAACTGAGAGTCACCGGACTGAACATATGAAGAGAGAACAACACCGACAAGTAGTATCAGAGTGCCGAAAAAGCCCACTAACAAGGCCCCACGGCGGATTCTACGGTTTCTTGCTGACATCTTCACACACCCACCATACGCTTGGACTGAAATTGTGACGGACTTTGTTCCGTTTAGAAGGTTCCCGCCCTAAGGGCGGGAGAATATCATCCCTCTCAACGCTTCAAATGGATGCTCGTGGCAATCCTGTCAACTTCCTCCACTGGTACTTGCATATACTCATCATCCAACTCCCACGGAAGACGTGTAGGGTCGAGGTTATCCTCGAGCCTGACCAACATGGCGAGAACATTGCCAGTCGAGCCATCAATCTTCAGATCAATCAGAGTACCCAAACGATCACCTGCTGAATCAACCACTTGACGACCTAATAGTTCATGACCGAAACTGGATACCATGACCGCCCCCCTACGGGGGGTGGTCAATCCTCAAGACCATGAAGCCTTTGTTGGATGAATATCGGTGAAAACGGCTCACATAGTTTCCATTCCGTGGCTGGTATCGCGATTTCTCTTGATGTTGGAGAGTCCACTTACCAACTTGGTTTCCATCTTGGTGTAGTACTCCATCATATCAGGAGTGACCGTCGGTCTGACTCTAGAAACGGCTTCTTCGAAATGTGCCTTGGTGACCGATTTTCGGCCTGCTCGCATAGCGATTAACCCAGCCTCACGGCAGACTGCCTCAATATCTGCCCCAGTGAATCCATCAAGTCCCTTGAAGACATTCTTCAGATTCACCGTCTTTGCAACCGGCATGTTCTCAGTATGGATCTCAGCGATGATTTGCCTTGCTTTTTCATCAGGTGGTGGAACATGCAGAACCCTCTCGAAACGGCCACTGCGTAATAGAGCGGGGTCGATCATCTCAGGCCGATTCGTAGCCGCTACAACAATGACTCCTTCCAGCGATTCAACGCCATCCATACTGGCTAGTAATTGATTGACCACACGGTTCGATACATCGCTCCCTTCGCTGGTAGAACCTCCCGAACGCATGTGTGCAATGCTCTCGAATTCATCGAGGAATATCACGGAAGGCGCAGCCTGCTTGGCCTTCTTGAAAATCTCACGGATAGCTCGCTCAGATTCTCCAACCCACTTGGAAATCAGTTCAGGGCCCTTGATAGATATGAAATTGGCCTTGGCCTCATTGGCTATCGCCTTGGCCAACAATGTCTTCCCAGTTCCAGGAGCACCGAATAGAACGATTCCTCGCGGTGGTTTGATGCCGAAGTGCTTGAATTCGTCCGAACGTGTTAGAGGCCATTCCACGCTTTCCTTGAGTCTCTCTTTAATCTCCACAAGTCCACCGACTTCATCCCACTGTATCTCTGGAATCTCGACATATATCTCCCTCAATGCTGAAGGCTCGATTTCTCTGATAGCCAGTTTGAAATCCTCCATCTTGACTTCCATCTTCTCCAAGACCTCAGGAGGGATGGTATCCTTGTCGAGATCTATCTCAGGAAGATAACGGCGTAATGCCTTCATCGCAGATTCCCTTACAAGTGCAGCAATATCTGCACCAACGAATCCGTATGAATTCTCCAATACCCATTCGACATCGAAATCATCGCTTATCGGCATCCCTCTAGTATGAACATCGATAATCTCCTTGCGCCCAAAACGGTCTGGCACACCTATCTCGATTTCACGGTCGAATCTACCAGGTCTTCGCAATGCTGGGTCTATGGCGTCGCGACGGTTCGTGGCAGCAATGACTATCACATTGTCTCGGCCCTTCATTCCATCCATCAAGGTCAACATCTGGGCAACGACTCTACGCTCAACCTCACCTGAGACATCTTCCCGCTTGGGACAAATGGAATCGATTTCATCGAGGAACACTATTGCCGGTGCGTTGTTGGCTGCCTCATCGAATATCTCACGCAATTGTTTCTCTGACTCTCCGTAGTACTTGCTGATGACCTCAGGGCCATTGATTGCAGTGAAGTGGGCATTTGTCTCAGTGGCTACCGCCTTTGCAATCATCGTCTTTCCAGTGCCTGGTGGCCCATGCAGCAGAACACCCTTTGGGGGATCTATTCCTAGTCTACGAAACAATTCTGGATGCTTGAGGGGTAATTCAATCATCTCACGAACCTTTAGCAGCTGAATACCAATACCGCCAATATCTTCGTAGGTGATTCCAGATGATGCCCCCATATCCTCTTCATCTATCGATTCATCCTTGATGATGATATCCGTCTCGGTGTGCACCTGAACGATTCCCTTCGGAGTCGTCTGTAAGATTGCGAAAGGCAATGCTTCAGCGAACAAGGTCATTCCTGGAATAAAGATACGATCTCCCGCTACGACTGGTCGCTTATTCAATCCTCTACGCGCAAAACCCTCGATACCTGAGCCAAACTTCACCTTCTGTTTGTTAGCCATGACCGGAGACAAGACAAGTTTGGAACATGCCTTGGCTTTCACCTTCTTAACCGACACTCGGTCGCCAAGACTGACGCCAGCGTTCTTGCGAATAATTCCGTCAACTCTGACGATATCCATTCCTGAATCTTCTTGCCTTGCTCGCCAATACATGGCTGCAGTGCTGCGCTTCTCACCCTTAATCTCAACGATATCACCGGGTTTCAAACCAAGAGAATTGTCACCTGAAATTCGGGCCCGTCCGTGACCAACATCGCTAGGAATGGCTTTTGCCACCCTAAGATTGAGTGATTCATCTTTACTAGCCATTACAACCCTCTGCCAGACCTACGAGAACAGCGAGGCTCAAAAACCCCTTCAATAATCAGTATCCATTATCAAGGATAGGTGACCACCATTTTGGTTGACTCGATTAGCAACGTTTTGAGAAGTAATTGAATAGACAATCAGTTCGGGTCAATCCCTAAATGATTAGTTATCACCGCCAAGACATGGACACCCTGAAGCACCTTGAGGAACACCATCGGGATTTCCAGATGTTCCATGATGTAATGGTCGAAACTCAAATCAACAGATTCTCAGAAGAATACTGGAATTTCTTCACCACCTGGATTGCTCCAGCAATGGTACATGATGCCAGAGTCATCGACCTTGGCACTGGCCCTGGCGGTTGGCTGCCCATGATTAAAGCGAAGTATCCAGATGTTGAGATGGATCTTCACGCAGTAGAATTGGTTCCAGTCATGCTTGAAACCGCACGTTCCACCGGCGAAGATATTGGAGCCACTGTTCATGACCTCGACCTCTCGAGTCCCGAGTGGTCAGATTCCATTGAAGGCACCTTTGAAATCGGCCATTCCAGCATGGTACTTCACGAATTGCCAAATCCATTTTACCTATTGGAAAATGCTGCACGTCTAATCCGCCCTGGAGGACGACTTTTCATCTATGATTGGTGCCGACATCCATTATCAGAATATCTTGCTCGAAAAGAAGAGGAAACTCCCTTGGATGAAGACATGTTCCAACACTTCTCTGAGCATGCTAGATTCAGCCCCGATGACGTCACTCTTCTGGCTGAAAGAGCGGGTTTCCGTGAATTGGCACGTCATCAGCCGGATGTTGCACATGTGATGCTCGCCTACCAAAGAAAGGGTGGCTGAAAGCGCAGGTTTCACAGCCTCGATTCCTGAAACCGTAAAGGGAGGATTGATGATGTGGATTCCTCTCGTGAATTCATGGTGCACGTTCTTGAAACCGGACTTGAAATCCTGAATAACGATAATCCCGAAAGACTTCCATGCATACGTGGCTGGAACATCATCAGCGGACAACTGACTCAGGCCAGCGATGGCTCGACCTTTAGCTCATCAAATCCAGCCAACCTTTCCGATACTCTTGGAGAGTTCCCCCTCTCTACTCGAGAAGACGTCGCTACTGCTCTGGATGCTGCACATTCTGCATTTCCTGCCTGGGCAGCAACTCCTGCACCAACAAGAGGGCAGATCATCGGCAATATGGGCCGTTTACTGATGGAGCACAAGGATGAGATTGTGCGCTTGGAAACTCGTGAGATTGGCAAGACCTTGAAAGAATCAGCAGGTTCGGTTCAAGAAGCGATAGACACCTGCCTATTCTTCCAATCCGAAGGACGGCGGTTGTATGGACAGACAGTCAATTCCGAACTTCCAGATAAGGAACTCTTCACCTACCGCAGACCTCTAGGTGTGTGTGGAATAATCAATGCCTGCAACTTCCCAGCAGCAGTCCCGTTCTGGAAGATGATCCCTGCAATCATGTGTGGAAACACCTGCGTCTGGAAATCTCCTCAGGATGCACCGCTGTTGTCATTCGCTCTAGCCCGCATCATGCATCAAGCAGGTCTTCCCGACGGTGTCATCAATCTTGTCCATGGCAAGGGCAGCAGTACAGGTCAATATCTCGTGGATGCAGTTGATGAAGGCAAGGTGAACAAGATTTCATTCACTGGCAGTACCGCTGTCGGCAAGTCGATAGGCGAAGTGTGTGGACGGAATCTGGTATCATGCAGTCTTGAGTTAGGAGGAAAGAATCCCCTCGTCGTCATGCCAAGCGCCAATCTTGAGAATGCTATCGAAGGAGCCTATTGGGCAGCCTTTGGAACTGCTGGACAACGATGTACCAGCCTTGGAAACCTGATTCTCCATCAGGACATCCACGACGAATTCATGGCTGGGTTCATGGCCAAGGTCGAGGCGACGGTCATTGGAGACTCACTGCATGATGGAGAGGTACTCTACGGGCCGATGCTATCTGAGAAATATGCAACTGACTTCCTCAAGGATCTTGAGATGTGCGAAGCAGATGGGGCAACGAAATTGTTTGGAAAGGGAAGAATAAGCGTAGATAATCATCCTCCCGGTTTTGTTGGAAACGCAGGAGAGGGAGTCTACATGTGGCCCCACGTTTACAGTGATGTGACCGAGGATATGGATTGTTTCCAGAATGAGATTTTCGGACCTGTTGTCACCATCGTCAAGGCAAATGATTTCGAACATGCCCTACATCTGGCAAATGCATCTCCATATGGCCTATCTAGTGCAATTTACACCAATGACAGATTGGAAGCATACCGATACAAATCAGGTATCAAGGCTGGAATGACCGGAATCAACAACTCAACCACTGGTGCAGAGGCACACCTGCCCTTCGGCGGTGTCAAAGGCAGTGGAAACGGAACTCGTGAATCTGGAATATGGGTCATTGAAGCATACTCATACTGGCACGCTGTGAACGATGAACTGTCCGGTAAACTACAATTAGCGCAGATGGATGTCGACGAAGTTGAACTCGTCGAAGCTGAAGTTGATTGGTCAAGTCTAGCCTGAACCATGAGCAGAACGATGGCATAATATGAAATGCTGGAGGCGATGCAACGACCCCATAGGGGTCGAACAGTATCGAAGCGAAACGACTACCCATGACACGTGGGCTTGGTAAGACTGAGAGAATCGATGCTTGGTGGAAATCTCCCCTTGCAATGGCGACCTATCTTGGAGTCATGATCATCTATGCATCTTGGCGAGGTTTCATGGAAGCTGATTTCTGGTTCTTCTCAGAATTTGGACTCTCGGGGAGTGGCCAGACCATGGCGATTGAAGACAAGAATAGCCACGTTCTCTCACCACTGTTCAGTCCATTGATAATTCCGGGTGAAGATGGATTGGGTTCTCTGGTCCCTAAGGCATTCTATTGGATGAGTCCAGCGATGTTCATCCTCATCATTCCTGCAGGGTTCCGCGGCACCTGCTACTACTATCGCAAGGCATACTACCGCTCTTTCTTGGCCAATCCTGCTGCATGTGTTGTGAGTACACCTTTCGGTGACTACAATGGTGAAAGGAGATTGTTCCTGTTCCAAAATCTCCATCGATACTTCATGTATCTAGCCGTGGCATATCTGTTCGTTCTATCCTACGATGTCTGGATGGCCACTCAATTCCATAAAGGAAGCGAACACAGTTTCGGAGTCAGCGTCGGAACACTTGTCCTCGCTCTCAATGTTTTCCTGCTATCAGGATACACCCTTGGTTGCCATTCATTCAGACACTTGGTCGGCGGTATCAGAAACAAATTCGCAGGCACTGGTGGCAAGGCTGCTGAAACCTGTTGGAAAGCCTGTACCGGCTTGAATAGGCACCACAATAAATGGGCAATATACTCATTATTCTGGGTCATGTTCGCTGATTTTTACATCTACATGTGCACCACCGGTGTATGGAATGATGTCGTACTTCTAGGAGGTCTATGAGATGGTGAAATATGACTCCCATGAATATGATGTCATCGTCATCGGCGCTGGTGGTGCCGGACTGCGAGCGGCTATTGAAGCCGCAAGACAGGGGGCGAACACAGCCATCATCTGTAAGTCACTGCTTGGAAAAGCGCATACTGTGATGGCAGAAGGTGGAGCAGCAGCAGCATTGGGAAATGCCGATGATAGAGATGGATGGAAGGTTCACTTCAAAGATACCATGAAGGGTGGAAAATATCTCAACAATTGGCGCATGGCACAAATTCACGCTCAGGAAGCACCTGACCGAATCAGAGAACTCGAACAATGGGGAGCAGTCTTTGACAGAACACCGGAGGGCCTGACTAATCAACGCAACTTTGGAGGCCACACCTACCCTCGACTGGCCCACGTGGGAGACTCAACAGGTCTGGAGATCATCCGCACCTTGCAAGAGAAAGGAATTCACTCGGGTGTTGATGTATTCATGGAATACACAGTCAGGGAACTGCTCAAGGATGACGACGGAAACTGTACTGGATGCGTGGCATACAACAGGGTCGATGGAGCATTGCATGCTTTCTCCTCAAAGACAACGATTCTCGCTACCGGTGGCATCACTCGTTGCTGGGCAGTATGTTCAGGTTCTTGGGAATACACTGGTGATGGACACGCGCTGGCCCTTTGGGCAGGCGCTGAACTCATCGACATGGAATTTGTCCAGTTCCATCCGACAGGAATGGTCTGGCCCCCCAGTGTTCGCGGCATCCTAGTCACTGAAGGGGTGCGCGGTGAAGGAGGAGTGCTCAAGAATTCTGAAGGTAAGCGCTTCATGTTCGACAATGTCCCTGATATGTTCAAGGGAGACCATGCTGAAACCGAGGAAGAGTCCACCGAATGGGTTCGCCAAGTCGTCGCTGGTGAAATCGCCTCAGTTCGTCGGCCGCCAGAACTACTGACTAGAGATGTAGTTGCCAAAGCGATCAACAAAGAAGTTGCTGAAGGCAGAGGTTCCACCCATGGTGGGGCATACCTCGATATCGCTTCACAACGCTCACCTGAAGAAATCAAGGCTAAACTCCCATCAATGCATCATCAGTTCAAGGAATTGGCTGGAGTTGATATCACCAAGGAACCCATGGAGGTTGGACCCACTGCGCACTACGTGATGGGTGGCATCAGAGTCGATGCAGAGACGCAAGAAACCACCATTTCACGACTCTATGCTGCCGGTGAAGTCGCTTCAGGACTACATGGAGCAAACCGGCTGGGCGGAAACTCGCTATCCGACCTCATAGTCTTCGGCAAGAGAGCGGGCGAGCATGCTGCCAAAGCAGCAGCATCCATGGAACAGCCTCCTCTTGATTCAGCATCGGTTGAAAGCGCATGCAAGGCAATAATGGAACCGCTCTCCAGAGAGGGAGGGGAGAACCCCGGCATTGTCTACGAATCATTACGAGAAATGATGCAGGAAAAGGTCGGAATCATCCGCAATGGCCCAATTCTTGAAGAAGCGCTCAGCGACCTTGATGATTTCACAGAACGCTCAGTCGCTGCCAGCCCTGGGGCTGCTACATTGTACAATAGTGGCTGGCATCAGGCCCTTGACCTCAAGAATATGATCGATATTTCAAGAGCCTGTACCATTGCAGCATTGGAGCGTACAGAAAGCAGAGGTGGCCACACCAGAGAAGACCATCCTGTCCCTGACAAAGGAAAATGGAGCCATACCACAAATGTCATTTGGATGGAGAATGGTGAAGTAAAACTTCGCCAAGAAGAACTGCCACAACCACCTGCTGAACTGGAGAGGTTATTGGACCGCTCCAAAAAATCAAAGCCTGAGGAGGAGGAATGAAATGGGCAAGAAGATCACTATCGAAATCTTCCGAGGAGAGGAAGGGGAAGGTGAACTCATTTCCTATGACCTCGAACTGGATGAAGGAATGGTCCTGCTGGACTGTGTCCACAGTGTCCAATACAAACAAGAAGCCGACCTCTCTAATCGTTGGAACTGCAAGGCAGGAAAATGTGGTTCATGCAGTGCCGAAATCAATGGCAAACCACGTTTGATGTGCATGACAAGGATGAGCGACCTGCTTGAAGAAACCCCTGAAGGCACCAATATCTCTGTAAGGCCGATGAGGACTTTCCCTCACATCAAAGACTTGGTCACCGATGTCTCCTGGAATTATGAGATGGCAGAAAAAGTGGCTCCTATCAAAGGCCCAGAAGAAGCAGATTGGAAGTTCAGTCAGTTCGAGGCGAAGAGGGCTCAGGAGTTCCGTATGTGCATTGAATGCTTCATCTGCCAAGATACCTGCCACGTACTCAGGGAATACGAGAAGTTCGATGAATTCGGAGGCCCGAGAACATTGGTCAGACTGGCTAATTTCGAAATGCATCCTATGGACCAAGAAGACCGAATACCTGAGGTGAAGAATGACTTCGGGATTGGCTACTGCAACATAACAAAATGTTGCACGGATGTCTGCCCGGCTGGCATCAACATTACTGATAATGCAATCATTCCACTCAAAGAAAGAGTGGTCGATAGATACTACGACCCTGTCAAGATGATCTGGCGTAAACTAACTGGAAAGAAACTGCGCAGCTGAACTGTCAGTACCCATTGCTCAAGCCTCAGAATTTCAGTTTGACATCTTATCTGAATACAGTTGATTAATCAGCCAATTTTGTGATTCCACACG
>Ga0187827_10002225_pt1 | contig 26857 bp, 26 predicted proteins | sample ETNtaG_39_FD_167969 | JGI IMG/M metagenome (GOLD analysis project Ga0187827, IMG submission 167969) | Marine microbial and viral communities from oxygen minimum zone, Eastern Pacific Ocean - ETNP2014_SV_150_PacBio MetaG (Illumina Assembly) | ecosystem: Environmental > Aquatic > Marine > Hypoxic... | reverse complement strand
TTCTACCCCTTATGTTTGTCGTAAATAATCATTTTGCTGAACCCACTAACTCCTATGCAAATGATTATATTCTCTTCCAATTTATTTGTTATTTATCCGATATTTAATATTTATAGACAAAAAGATGTGATAATAAAATTTTCCTATTATCAGGTACGATGCCTCTTTTTGTATAGTTAAAAAATGTTATAAGTCAGGAGAATAATTAAGGAGTTCTACCAGTTTCAACTCTTACCTCAGGAGAAATAGGTCCAAAGGAAAATCCCTTAACTAAAGCAACAAAACCTTTAATATATCTTCTAATATCTTCAAAACTTCTAATTTTTAAAATAGTTCTCAATATATAATTTGGTCTCATATAGAATGTTTTATAAGCTTTTTGACTCATTTTCAAAACTTCTTCTTTATTTTTGTATCCATCTGGTAAAAAAACTACATCCCATGTGTGAAATTCTGAAAAATTATCTGTGGTTAAATAACCCCATTTCCCATCTTTAATCTCATCGTACAATTCGGTTCCTGGAAAAGGTGTACAAATACTAAATTGAGCATATGCTGGATCTAAATCTAATGCATTTTGAATTGTTTGCTCGGCTAATTCGGGGGTTTCACCCGGTAGAGAAATCATAAATGATCCTCGTATCTCAATCCCAACATCTTTTGTCCATTTTGTTACTTCCATCATTTTTTCCATGGAGTTATTTTTCCTATCTGTTTTAATGTTTTTCGCTAACTCCGGTACTGCAGTTTCATATCCATAAAAAATGTTCCAACAACCAGCCATTTTCATCAAATTTAACATTTCTTGATTAACGGTATTGATTGCCGCATAACAAGACCAAATAATATCCAGTTTTGCCTTAATAAGAAGTTCACAAAATTCTCTCATCCATACTTTGTGATAACTCATTGTATCATCCCAAAATGAAATCTCTTTTATTCCATAATTTTATTTGAAATAGTGGAATCTGCATTTACCAACATCCGTGCCTTGCTAATATGGACGGTCCAGAATTATTTTATTTTCCAAAAGAAAATCTTTTATAGTTGGGTCACAAAGAGATACCAACTCTATCTCTCGGGAGTCCAACATGCTATCTTCTCTTTTTAGGTCATAGTCTGTCCATGCAGGGTGAACCATTAATTCAGTCAAACCTAAGGGAATTCTCTCAATTATTTTTTTAAGCGAATAACTGTAATCATCTGATTCTTGCAGTGATAGCCCGAAAAAAGTATCACTGCTAGGTTGAGGCCAAGTACGCATACATAAAACAAAAAAAATGATTCGTTTAATCAAAGATGGTTCTCTTAGGCTGAGCTTCTCGGAAGGTTTCCGAAGATAAGGGATTTGATAAAATTTGGATAACTCCTTAACTACTTGAAAACAGCTAGGAAGGAGATGTAGATGATGATGGCTATCTAGGTGAGTTAATAACAGTCCGGTATTCAAAATCTTCTCAATTTGAGCTTTCCATTCTGTAAAAAGCTGCTTATGATCAATGCGTCTTAATAAAGAACGTAATGTAACCTGACCAAAAGTGAAAAATTTTCCTTCCTCACTGACTAAAGTTGATATTTCATCGACGGGCAGTAAAGGTTTACCCCATGAAACATTCAAATGACAACCTATACCTAAAGTTGGGGTATCTTTTGCAATTTTTACTGCGCGTTGAAAATCAAGTCCTTGTGCCATAATTGAAGTATGAGTCACAATACCATTAAGGTGTGCATACAAAATCCCATCTGTAACACCTTTTGATAAGCCAAAGTCATCTGCATTAATACGCAGTTTTTTTTTTGACTTCTTTGTAGTCATTGCTGACAAGGTCAGTAAAAGATAGATTTGTTTACCAACAAATCTATAAATCTCAGAGAATTGAAGCTGTTCAGTTCTTGGACCTCGGTTTCTTCCCGGCAAGGAATCAATTGTCCTTTAATTTCAGCCACATCTTGTTCAAGAGCACCGATGGCAAGGAACTGAACGTCATTATTCTGACATAACTGGTTCAAAGCTTGTGCAGCCACATTTATGTGCCAAGATGTTGAGGGCGATCCGATCCAGCCAATCAGTACTCTGATCTGCGGAATTTCTCCAGAAGTCGGCAATACCACACATTACGCTTCAGCTGCTTCCTTCAGAATTGAAATCAGCTTGGGTGCAACCATCTCTAAAGAATATTTTTCTTCAACTATTCCCCGACCGGCTACACCCATTGTGCGACGTAGTTCCGGGTCACCCTTCAAAATTCCTAAATATTTAACCCACTCTTTCGTACTACTAGCTAGAAAACCGCTGATACCGTGATCCACAATCTCACTGTTAACCCCAACAGGAGATGCAATAATGGGGAGACCCGTGGCCATATACTGAATAAGTTTGAAACCGCATTTGCCTCTTTCCCATGGTGTATCAGGCAAAGGCATGATACCAACATCAAAACGGTTTAACTCTTGAACCTCAGTTTTCTCCTTCCAGGGAATCAACTGGCCTGGTATTTCAGCCACATCCTTTTCAAGAGCACCTATTGCTGAAAACTGAACATCACTATTCTGACATAACTGGTTCAAGGCTGGTGCAGCTACATTGACGTGGCGAGAAGTAGTGGGTGAACCAATCCAGCCTATAGTAAAGTTTTCACTTCTATTATAATTCTTTTGCGTATAAACATCTGTATCAACGACTGTAGGTATTATTTCAATTTGTTCGGCTCCAGCTTCCTTTGCATACGCAGCGATATATTGGTTGCCGGCAATAACTGTCGTAGATCGAGACATGATTTGGCTGATTTTATTCGAAAAAACAGCTTTAATTAGAGAATTACGGTGCTGATCGTAGCGGTGAAAAATCGCATCATCATAATCAATAACATAAGGAACAGATGTTTTGCATAGCAACTTCTCTACTGATGCTGGAATCCATGGAAGAGCTTCTTTTTCCATCCATACCAGATCAAAATCACGATCGAATGAAATTTTGGATGTTCTTCTGAGAAATGCACTTAAAGGGTTGAGAAAAGATATTTTTCGGTCACCTGAATACAAATTTCTAACGTATTTCCTATTGAAAAGTGGAGAGATTGATATATCAAAACTCTCTTTTTTGAGATAAGGCAGGAATTGATAAAAGCGATAACGACTGCTAGGACCAGCTCGGTCGTATCTGGATAATAGTAGAATTCTAATCAAATAATCTTAGTACAACGATAACCCAATCGGGCTTCCATATTCCTAAATGATTTCATTTGTTCTATATATAATAATCTGACGAATTATCTAGATTTTTTATAGTGCATCTAAGTTTGTTTAACATAGTTATTCAACCAGAACATCCATGTCTCTAAACTTTAACTTTTGATATTAGTCTGAATCTATGATTTATTACTTGACAGCTTCGACATAGATGATTCAACAGTCCGCCAATCTGAATCGATTAGCAATCTTTAATCTCTCTCGACTCTGAAGAATTGTTCTCTTATTGCCATAAAACCAGCTTTTTTTAGTAAAAAATGAATGGTTTCATAATCATATAGAAATAAATGGCCATGTCCTCTGAAAATCAAATTAATCTTATGCATTGGAGTGGTATAACCTTCCTCATCAGGTAAAGAAACATTTTGACCCTTTTTTCTTCTAATGTACAAATCCATGTACATTTCACCATCAGGAAGAACTATCCTAAGAGTTCTTATAAATTATTAATCACGATAAAATTCTTTAAGTGCTTCTTGACATGCTTCAAAATTAATTTGATCTAAACAACAGTCACTATAAACCCATCCAGTGAATAATCATCAAAAGGGTCCGTTTTCGTGTTAAATCCCAACAAATATCAATTTGAGAATGTCAGTGTTAATTAAGATAAATAAAATTTTTATGTGTATGATTACCGCAACCTACATTAAGAATGTTTAAGCCCATGAATTCTTTTCTTATTAATAAATATTACCTTATTCCTGATAAAAAGGTGAAATAAATTGTAGAAATATAATCTTACAAAGGTAAATGAAATGTTTCACAATGAGATTTTACATTATAAAATAAATTTAGAAAAAATGTCAGTAAGTATTTTGTCCACATTCGATTTGGATCTATAAGATATTCCTACTTCTCTGCATTTTTGTCTTAAAAACATTCTATCATTTTGAATTATATCATTTATGTTATCTATTGAGGCAACTATATCCTTCCTAGTAAAACTATTCACTACTACACCTACATTATTTTTTTTTGCATAAATATCATCTTCAGATATTCCTTTGCAAGTAATATAAGGAAGTCCGCACATCAAGTATTCAGCTACTTTGACTGGAGAACGATATTTTTGTGATGGACTAGGAGGAATAGCACTCAGCCCAATATCTGAAGCTGAAATATACTCAATCACTTCAGCCTCAGAAAAAGCTTCAGTAACAGTAAATTCAGTTTTCTTAAGCCCAGCTGTAAAAAACATTTTATTAATTTTCAAATGATCGTTAGGAGTAACAATTAGAAAAAAATATCTACTATCATGTTCCAATAAGATGCGGCAAAACTTAGCAATCTCAGATTCATAGTATAATCCACCAAATTTTCCTAGGTACAACAATATTTTATTCTTTTCAACACCTAATCTCATACGCACTCTGATCCTCGCTTTTGGATCAAATTTATAGATATTTTCATCTATACTGGAGGGTGCTCTGAAAATCGTTCCTTTAGCACCTTTAGAATGAAGATATTTTACCATACTTTTTGTACCCGTAAGTACATAATTGGCTTGCAAACCAGCATAAGTTTCAATTCTATTTAGCAACTTATATTTAAGACTTCCATTAGACCAAACTCCTAATTCAGCCTGAAAAAGACTATGAGGTTCATAATTAAAAATCAAAATTTTCATCTTGAGTAATTTAGCAAAAATGATGGCAAATGATGCAGACACATTAGATAAAGAAATAATCATCTTTGCATTATAAATGAACCTAATTTTTGAAACAAGAATACTAAGATTAACAAAATCATAGATTTTCTTTAGTAGAAGAAAACTTCCCGTATGAAATTTTAGTGGAAACCAGTAAATGCCTTGAGCATTTAAACTTAAATTTATTTCGCTTTTCTCTTTTTCACTTAAAGCATATTTTTTCTGTTCAAATGTAATTAGATGGAAGGTATATTTTTTGGTCTCAGCTAATGTTTTAACATAACTCATTACCAAGTTCTGCGACAAAGGATCATTAAAACTATTATATAAAAGAACTACAATATTGTTATTCACTAGATATATGATACTTTAATGAAAAAAATTAAATGTTTCTAATAAAGCTGTTGATAACTAAATAATAACATGGAAAATATTATTTCTTTTATGTGGTATATCCTTGTTTAAATCCGTGTATAAACACTAACTACCTTATATAATTTTTCCATTTAGATAAAATGAACATTAGCAGGATCCTTCAATAATATATCCAGATTACTTATGAACAATGCAATATAAATGTTTGTGCCAATAAATCTTTTCCTGCCAATGAGCCTAATCATAGCTCTTCCAACTCTTTTCTGTTGATTGCGGTAGTCCCCATATGTCCAACAACTAAACCTGCCGCCGCATTTGCAAAGTCGACGGCTTCTCGCAAATCAACGCCAGCAGCAACAGCCGCACTGAGACATGAGATTACCGTGTCTCCAGCCCCACTGACATCATACACTTCCTTGGTCTGGGCTGGAATGTGCGAGGATTCGTTTTCACTTATCAGTGTCATACCTTCTTTACCTCGGGTGATGAGACAGTGATTAATACAGAAATCTTTTAGGATATCTTTTCCAGCTTTGACAAAATCATCATCAGTTTTCAACGTATATTCTACAATAGTGGATATTTCTTTGGTGTTGGGTTTAATAGCAGTTGCACCTTTGTATTTTTCCCAATTTGAACCCTTTGGATCTACAAATACTGGGATTCCAATTTCTATTGCTTTTGATATCGCAAATTGTACAACGTCTTTTCTACATAGGGTTTTACCATAATCACTAATTATCAAAGCATCCATTCTTGAAATATCTTTCTTCAAGTATCGGTTTATGACTTGATAGTCTGACTCCTCCAATTGATCTCCATCCCAATCTACCCTTACTACGTGCTGTCCTTGTGCAATAATTCGCATCTTGTGAGTAGTACGTAATTTATCCTTTTGCACTATGCGGTTTGTATCAATATTTAAGTTCTCCAGTTTTCCTTCAACTAATTTTCCGTAATTGTCCGCACCAACAGCACCGATAACCACTACTCCTACGTCAAGATTACTGAGGTTGCGAACTACATTTCCGCAACCACCTAAAGTATTGTATTCCTTTATAAAATTAACAACAGGTACTGGCGCCTCCGGAGAAATACGATTAACAGTTCCATAAATGAAACGGTCAAGCATGATATCACCTAGCACCATAATTTTTGGGTTTTTTCTATCGATTTTCTCTAATACCGATAACATTTTTTTCAAGCGTACAAAAATAAAAAAACAAGAAAAACTTGTGATAAAGGATTCAAGCTGACCAGCAATTAAAACACATAGATAAACTCACATAGTTAAATATTGGTAGCTAGACTTAATAGCGCACCTTGGATTCCGCCCATCCATTAAGTAAGTTAGAAACATGATTCGCATTATCTTCATTTTTAGTAATAATTCTTTAGGAATACTTAAATTGTAATTATTATGTATATACTGATATAATCTATAATATCCTTCTTCAAGTCCTGAATAATCAGTCATCACTGAATCAAACCTTTTTCTATAAGTAAGTATTCTATCTGTTGTGTGGTCATAAATTTTATCCTTTGCAATAGAAATATAAAAGCATATATCTTCACAATGTTTCATATCTTCATTAAAATTATACGTCGAATAAGGTTCCCGTCTTATCATCCAGGTATTACCAACAAAACATTTTTCACTGAGCTTTAGGAGTTCATTAAGTGGATTTCCTCTATAAATAGGAGCAACCTCTTTTATTGTTTCATTCGTCTCCATTTGCTTGATAAGTACCACTCCATCAACAAAACTTACATTTCTTTTTTCATGGAAAACCCTTAATCGGCTTGAAAGACTATTAAAAGGAAGAATATCATCAGCGTCCAGAAAACAGAAGTAATCTCCTCGTATTTTATTCAATGCTACATTGCGTGATTTACTCACACCGCTATGCTGATGTGTTATTATATTTATGCGATTGTCGGAGAATCTATTGACTACATCTTCCGTCCCATCAGTGCTACCATCATTAACTATTATTAATTCCCAATTCTGGTGAGACTGTTGTAAAACTGATTTGATAGCATCAGCAATGTAATGCACAGCATTATATGCGGGCATTATTATAGAAACTAGTGGAGCAAAAGTCATTCGTTAAAATTACGAGGTATTAGAATACCTTTAGATGTGAATTACGTTTAGTCAAACGTTTTACGAAAGAGTGAAACCCGTTAATTCTAAAATAAAGTTCATAGGGTGATCTATCTGTAACGTTAATCCTAGACAAAACTAATCTCCCCAAATTATCATTATCCAATTGCCGTAGATCAAGTAGTTCATTATCAGTAATAAACCCATATTTATAATGTTTACCAGCGATTCTGACAACATCTTCGTTGTAGCCTCCATATGGATATGATATCGCAATAGGTGAACTTCCGAAAATTTCTTTTAATTTTATCTTAGACTGAAAAATTTCATCCTCCATTGATTTTTTGTTCAAGATAGGAAGATATTCATGTGATTTCGTATGAGACTGAATGTCCAACCCTTTATTTGAAAGGATATTCAAATCATCTAAACTCATCATTTGAAAATAAGAATTTGATGATCTAACATTCAATTTGATTTTAATTTTTTCAAGAAGAATATCCCTTTTGGCAGTCTTGGATCTCAACAAAAGATCATGAATCTCTTGAACAGCTTTTATTTTTTTTCTGCCTTTAAGGTTGAAAAACCTATCTTTACCTTCAATTGATAATTTGATAAAATCTTTGTCAGAGAAAATGAAAAAAGAGAGTAACTCAAGACTCCAATAAATTTTTTGGGAATGAACAGCATCAGTCGGAACAAATAGAGTAACTGGGATTCGTTCCATTTCCAATATAGGCCATGCATTCATAATAAAATCTTTTAACGCATCATCAAATACTATAAAGCAGGATTTGTTTACAGATACCTTATCATAATCACTTAAATACTTAAAAGATTTTAATTGATATCTTTTATTGAAAAATTTAATTATATAATGGAATTGTTTTAAAGAAAGAGGTTGAGTATATGGGTCATATAAATCTGTTACTCTGTGAAATAGTAAGACAGGAATTCTACGCCTTTGCATGTTCCATTGTTGTAAAATATAGCCAAGACCAATTATATATAAACAGAAAAATAGTATTGAACGAATCGACAGTTTCATTGTTAATAGTATAGTCGAATTAACTAAAAGTTAAAGGTGAGTTTGCTAATAAATGAATCAATTTTATCTAGTTGATTAGCATATAAATGTTTTGCGGCATATCTTTTACGTATTTTAATTTTTTGTTCACTATTATAATACGATATTCTATCAACTACTTCAGAAAATAATTGAGGAAGATCATCATTACTTAACGACATTATTACGAGTTCAGGACAATTTCTATACTCATCAATATAATGCGAAACGATTGTCTTTCCCGTACTCATAAATTCCATAATTTTATGAGGATTAGCAAGCTCAGACATGTATTTATCTGAATCATAGCACAACAAAAACAAATCAAATTGGTGAATATAATCAGGTAAAAGAGTGGATGGTTTGGGACCAATAAAGAAAAAATTACTCATAGGAAATAAAGATTTATGGAGTCTTTTCCTTAAACGGCCTTTATATAAATTGCTTTTTTCACGTGGCCCAATAAAATAAAAATCAATATTCGGATTATTCCTTATAATGAAAATTAATGTGTCATCGTCAAAATAAGGATAGTTTAGATTACCAACTAATCCAACATTTATTCTTTTTGAATTAACAATAAAATGAACCTTAATATCAAAACTTTTTTTAAGGAAATGGTCAGCAAGTCCATGATTTATTTTTAGATGTTTTTTAGTATATGTGTTGAATCTATTGAGGATTTGTGAAGAAGGTGCAAAAATGAAATCGGTCGTTCTTAATAAATTGCATTCTAATTTTGTATAATGAATATCGGTAGGATGGTAAATAGTTAGTTTTGGTTTAAAAACCTTAGGATCTGGAAAACGATATGGATCAAAGGTCCAAAGTATATCAATAGATGTTTTTGCTAATTGTAGAATTTTCTGAGCTAATCGTTTATAAAGCAAATCCCTGATAGCTATTGGAAATCGGTTTATTCCTTTCAACTGATTATAATGAATTACACAAAGATTCTTCATTACATTCTCGATATATAAATTTTTATTGATCGAAAACGTAGGTGGGTTAAGGAAATATACATTATTATCTCTCTTTGATAATTCAATTGAATAGTGATGTTTTGATAAACGGATATTTCCCCATGATTCTGGTGAAATAATCAAAATCCTTTTTCCACTCAGCATAAAAATTTCATTAAATTTAAAAAACCAATTAGGTTATAACATTTATATAGAAAAACAATAACTTGAATATTAATTCTTATAACGAGTAATATTAAGCTTTTCAAAAATATTTTCTAATCTACTAATATTAACGAATATATCATGTTCTTTATAATGAGAGTGTAAGTTATCATAAATGTAATTATCATATGAATAATCAGATAGAATAAAGCAATATCTTAAATTTAAACTCTCGGCGATTCGATAATATTCAGTATAGTTATGGCCAGGGTCACCGATGATTTCAATTATATTAGCATTGTTTGAAAAAATTATATTAGAAAGTCCAGCGCCATGAACACCTATAATGTTTTTAGCATGAAAGAACAAATTTAATTGATCTTTAAATGTCATGTTTTCCAATGAATACATGTGGAAATCATACTTTTTCAAAAAAGTTTCAACTTCCTCATTGTTGATAATCCGTCTACCATTAGAATGTTGTCTAGAAATAAAAACATTTTGACTGAATTTACTTATTAATTGCTTTGAATAATTGAAAAGGGAAAATTTTAACCATTTCATAGCTGAAGGATAGATTATATTGACCCAATCAATTTTGTGCCGTCTGATTGCTGGAACAATTAATTTTTTTATTGAAGCCCTACTACAATTCCATTTCACATAATCTTTTGATGTGATCCCCATCATTTTCAATGAATCCAACTGATATGTAGTTGGATTATCATTAATTATTATCGTAGGTTTTTCCTTAGTAATCTTATAATAATGATCAACAGCTTCTAACAAAAACAAACATTCTGATATCCAATGCCAATAATTCTTTTGATCTATATTAATATAAGGAGTAACAAACTTTACAGCAAATTCGTAATCTCTTTCGACTTCCAACTTATGATGGTTCATAAAAAGTTTCGGACTACATTTGTCAAGAATATTAAGATTACCACAGCAAGTCTCAACTAAAATCTCACCGTTTCCAGTAACTCCTATTGCTTCAGGTCCAATAAGATTAACATTATTGTGAATATTATAAAATGATGGAGGTAGAATAAAATCTTTATCCAAAAAATATTTTAGTTTATTTGGTATGTAATTATCAATACCAATTGGTTCTTTATAATTGATATTTTCACCTTTTGAATATTCTGTATAGTTATAATAATTTTTGTTGTTTAACAGTGTAGATCTATCAATAATTTTGTATTTAAAATATTTCCGAATTACCCAATCAATGTGATAAATTGATGATAAATATTTATATAATAATCTATTATTTCTTAATTTTTCTTTTATTTTAAAAATAATTAAATGAGCCATAATTACGAATTATCTGATAATACATTCAAGTAATCACACCACGATATAGAATAACTAAAATGAACATACTAAAGTATAATATATTTTATTTTTTAACTTCCACATAAATACTTTCTAATTTTCTTTCTTCTATATCCGGTTCAATTTCCATAATATTTGGAATCTGACTTTCATGAAAAGCCATCCTTTTTATGTCCTTAAACCCTGATCTTTGAAGAATATCTTTAATTGAGTCGTAATCATAACCCCAATTATGTCCCCAGTTATAAATTTGGGACATAAATATTTCACCATTTGTTTTTAATTCTGGCAATTCATTAATGGACATAGTATGATTATAATATTGAATAAAAAATTCATTATTTGATTCATAGTAATTTTTTACCCACAACTGTAGGTCCGGAAAAACCAATCGAATTATCCCATCCTTTTTTAATATTTTATAACATTTTTCAAGAAACTTTATTCCGTCGTTAAAATTGAGGTGCTCTATCATATGCGATGAGTAAATATATTTTATACTATTTGTTTTTATTGGTATATCGTAATTAATATTATAATTCATAATCAAAGCTCCATTTTTTTCTTTCACTGTACCCCATCTTATATCATCTTCTGAATAAATTCCTATATTGAGCCATCCAGTTATTATGTAATCTCCAGCGCCCATATTTAATTTGTCAACTTTATTTAATTTGCTTTCTAAATTCTTTTTATAAAACAAATTATATTTAACTTTTCTTGATTTTGATTGTAAACTCATTAATATTCCTGTTATTATTTTCTTAAAAAATCTACTTATGAAAGAAATTAAACTTTTACATTACTAATATCATGTATAGTTTATTACATATAATATATAATTTAACTATTAATTGAATATTAAATCATAATGATCTTACAACTTCATTATACCAAATTACTATTGAAATTTTATACGTCATTATTAATGTTACAAATTCTTATTAATACTTAGCCTCACCTTAAGCAATATTGTATATTATTGCTAAGAAATTATTAAATCCTTAAGAAAATTAATATATTATCTCAAATATTTATGATTTAAGATATCTATTTAATCTTGTCCTCAATTTCAGAAAATTCTTTAATCTCAATGGTGGTTCAATTAATGAGTATAATAATAATCGATTATAATTAATTGCTGACTCCAAAGGTTCCTTGCAATAATCATAAAAAATTTGTTTTAGTTCAATCGCACGGTGATGATAAGTATGATTATTATGAGCCGCTCTATATCCGTTTGATGAAATTTCCTTTCTTTCCTTAGAGGATTTTAAATACTTTCCGATTTTATTTATCATGTCCTCTGTGCTATAAGACTGCACTAATTCATTATCAGTAAACGGATTCTCATCGCCAAGTTTTTCTGTGATTAAAAAACCTCCTGATCCAAGAACTTCATATACTCTAATTTCAGTGTCAATAAACTCTTCAGCATGAATATTTACAATGATCCTTGCTCTATTGTAATATCTACAGGCCTCATGACCAAAAACCGTAACGACTTTAACTTTGAAGTGGTCGTGAATTTCTGATAATATTTTACGTCTACGGTCTGTTAACGTCCCAACAAAAAGCACGTCAATTTCTTTTTTATAGTTCAGATTTCTGTAAACTTGAGGCTCAAATCCACTAAGATGAATTTTAACATTCTGTTTTTCAGTCCAACCACGTTTAATTATAATTTTTCTGCATGATTCCCCTCTTACCAAGTATAGATCAAATAATTTTGACTTAAATAAATGATCTGAGCTACTAAATCTTTGTACTAAATCAGTATAATATAGTATTTTTGGTCTTTGTATAGACTTAACAATTTCTAGAGGAAAATAATCTCCCTTCTGAAGAAAAAATAAATCAAAGTCTCTGTTTTCAATAATCTTCTTACTTAAATTGTATCGATTTTTCCTATAGTCAATATTGAAGGTTTCGACATCTAGTAAATTTAGAGCTGGTGCCCTAAAAAATTCTTCACCCCAACCGGTATTTGATTCAATACTATTACAATAAAGTATTTTCAATTATTTGTAGTAAAATAAACGGAAACGAATTACCTATACATCAAAACGTTTTACCTCATATAAAATTTCTTTGACATTGATATCATAAAGACATTTAATTTGATAAGGACAATTAATAAATGTTTTTGCCATATATAGTAAAGGTCCTCCTTTACTATAAAAACAAGGCTGACAATCAAAGGACCTTGAAATAGTCTTAATTTTCTTATTTAAATAAGAACTTTTCTCAACGCTTGACGGGCCAAATATAACAAGACCTTTAGCTCCTAAAGCTGAACCAAAATGAGAAAGGCCACCATCGTTACCAATGAATCCCTTACAATTAGAAAAAATGAAAGCTAATTCAGTCCAGGAAAACTCATTAAAATACGAATTGCCCATGCTAACTAAATTATTAATATGAGAATGTTTTTTTAAAAGTCCCATTGCTTTACATATACTCCAAATTAACTTTCTGTTTAGAATTCTTTGGGGCATTATTTCCGAAAATATTTTGAGATAGTAATAAGAAGCCTCAAAATTCAAATCATCTAGGCCCCCAATTATCAGGCAATTATCCATCCTCAATTTGTACAATAAAGATTCATTATAAGGCCATCTTTGTACAGGAGAATCAGCTGAGCAGCCTGGATAGAGAACTATCTTCGCTTCTACTCCAAGTTTTGAGACTCTCTCTGTCTCTTTGAGAATAAGTCTCTTTAGTGTTTTGGAGGTCGATCCTGAAGGATAAAGTGCTTTTGCTATGGATAAATATGATTCAGTTTCAGACTGGTACTGTGTGCTAATCTTATCAGGATTTACGTAATAATAATTTTCATATTCTATTTCTTTTTTTGTTTTAATTAACCAGCAATGAATTAAATTCGTGGTATTGAGGTACTCAATTTCTTCAAGAATAATCTTTCCGTAACACACCTTAAGATACTCGATGAATGAGCTCGGTAAATTCTCAAGGTAGACACCAATCCGAAGTCCAAGTCTAAGACAATACTCAACCGAGTATAGAGCCTGAATTACATTCCCTATCCCGTCACCTAAAATCCAAATAACATCGTACCTCTTTTTGTGAATGGTCATCTTTGGTCAGGCGGCATACTTAATCCTTAGCATTTTGGGATAATTGAAACAGTTTCAATATCTCCTGCTCGTAGTTCGTTCTTTTCGATCCGCCATCAAGATATATTCTCAAACAAAGAAATGATGATTTCTGAAAATATTGTTAACTTATAAATAGAATATTCACTTGTTGTTTTGAACTTCTAGAATGCTTTCTCGTATAATCTCTACTATTTTATCTATTTCTTTTTTGGTCACAATAAAAGGTGGGCCAATCAAAATTGCGTCTCCTTGGCCATTTTTTAGATAACCATTGCCAAATAAAATATTCAATCTCCTTCTAAAAGCAGCTTGAACAACTTTAACAGCTATTCTCTTTTCCTTGGGAAAGGGCATTCTTTTTTTCTTGTCCTCAACTAATTCCAAACCCACCATTAAGCCTAATCCCCTTACTTCGCCAACCATATCAAGATTTTGTAAAGTACTAAGTTTTGAAAGAAGATATTTACCCTTAACAGCTGAATTTTTTACTAAATCATGTTTTTTGACGTATTTTAAGACTTCCATACCCATTCCTGTAGTAAAAGGATTGTTTTGGAAAGTGAAACCGTGATTAAAGTTTCCACTGCCCTTTTGGATTGTCTTAACTATTTTGTTTTTGCAGAATACGGCTGCCAAAGGAACAAGGCCGCCGCCAATGCCTTTTCCAACCACAGCAATGTCTGGAGTTACTTTCCAATGTTGGCAAGCGAGCCATCTACCCGTTCTGCCAAAACCAGTCATTACTTCATCAAAAATTAAAAGCACGTTATATTTATCACAAATCTCTCTAATAACAGACAAATAACCATGGGGGGGCACAACAGCTGGAGCTGTGCTGCCAATAATTGTTTCAGTTATAAAAGCTGCCACTTTATTAGGATCAGCTTTTTGTATAGCTTTCTCTAAAGCCCAGGCACACTCAAGTTTACATTTAGGATAAGTTTTTTTATATGGGCAGTGATAACAAAAAGGTGCTGGAATTGATGGAAAATTATTCAGCCAAGGAATAAAAGGTTTTTTCGAATCAATTTTGGTTGAAAAATTAAGGATAAAAGTCGTTCCACCGTGATAGGCAGGACGTCGAGAAATCACTATATTTTTCTCTTTATCACCTGAATCGTAGAGATATTGCTTCGCTAATTTAATGGCAGACTCATTGCCTTCAGAACCACCTGAAATAAAGAAAACCATATTTAAGTCTTTAGGCATAACCGAACACAATTCATTAGCGTAATCTTCCATACCTTTAGTACTGAATTGAGAACCGTGAAGGTAGCCATGCTTTAGGGCCAGTTCTTTAGCACGTTCAGCCATCTCCCTGACTCCGTGGCCAATATTTACCGCTAAAACTCCTCCTGTTCCGTCAATATATTTTTTGCCATTCTCATCGTAAAGATATATTCCCTTACCGTGTGTAATTAAAGGATAATTATAGCCCAGTCTGCGATGAAAAATACTATTCTCCAGAAATTTATTCATAAACCAATAATTGAATATTAATACAAAAAGTTCTCATAATTAAAATCCATTTTGTTTCCACGGCAGTTATTACCTAGTATCAATCTGATGTTGAGAAAGTGGCGAATAATTTACGGGTTATCATATGATAATTAAATAAAATTGATGGACACAAAACATGTGCAATAGCTTGAACTAGTATTCATTTTTTGTTTTAATCAAGTCATCTATTAAAATTCATATCCAAAAAGTTCAATATCTTTTTCATATACATTTCGTATGATCTCTTTGGTCTCGCTATCATAATAATCATGATAATCATTACTTGTTTTAATACTTTTGTTAAGGTGCGCCAATTCACCACCCATATTTAATTTGTGACGTACATAATCGTAGTCCTCATAAAGATTTTCAAAATAACCAATAAAATCCACATTTGGTTTCAAATTCCTTCCACAGATAAAATGATATTGTGGCCAAAAATGATGGTTTAAAAATATATTATCCTCATTAATCCAGGATTTTACGAAAATATTGAAATCACTGTAATTTCTCACAATCTTACACGCAGGAAATTTATCTACTGGCATTGACTTTAAAAATATATAAGAAGATAATATTTTATCCCAGGGATTACGCACAAAAGTGAATTTGAAAAAGTTTTTTATCTTAACTCCTCCAAATAATATTTTATAATCGTGAATCGTAAGATGAGAAGGAACGTCAATACCTAACAAGGCCATTGAAATTGAGGTTCCTGCCGTTTTAGGTATATGAACAAAAATAGATGAAACCTTATCATAATTTTCATATGTCGGAGTCTTAATCCATCCCAACACCTCATTCCTATTCAATCGCAAGTGAATTCTATGGCGTTGTTCAGGATTAATAATACGACGATAAATATTTTTTAACATCATTTCCGATATTGCCTAAGGAAAACTACTGTCGTGTTTTTTTCGTGTATAGCGTTCATCCTTTGCTGCAAAGATAATATCACCGTCTTCTATAAGACAGACAGCACTATCGTTGTAAAAAGCTGAAATACTTAAAATATTCATTTATTGAGTTATTCCGAAAATAATTTTGGTTATCTTCTGTCTAAATATTTTTTATAGTAAACTGGAGAAAGAATCATTAACATATATTTTGTGACAGGTATTCGAAAGTAATATTTAAGAATAAGCAGACGAATTTTTGATAAGCGATTATAACTGTTTCCATTTGCCAAGTTTTGATTATATTTTGTAATACAAATCTTATAATTATACCATCTTTGTATTTTAAGTTTATAAAGATAATCCGATAATTTTTTCTTATGCATCAGTAAAGTGAAAATACTAGATTTATTAAAAGATTCTAGGGTATCTGGTATAACAGTTGCATGAGGTCTACCGATTGCATAATCTTTTGAAAACCATTTATTGCTATTAGGCCGATAAGCACTTTGGTGAAGATGATATGCCCTAATAGAAATTGAAGGATTAAATAGGTTATAGCCTGCCTTTTTTATTTCATGAGCCAATCTATTATCACACCCAGGAATACCTAAATGAAAATTACCATCAACATTATTTATTTTTCCTTTAAAAATCCAACAATCTTGACTACCGGATATTTCAGTCAATCTCGCTCTGCCATTTTTCCAAACATCCCAACGGGTTAAAGCAAAACAAGAATTACTTAAGTTAACTTTGGTTAAACAATTTAATGATTTATCAAAGTATATGTCAGCATTTGCTATGATATTGATATCATTAGTACTAGTAAACGCATTCGTAGCACGAAAGAAATCATTGAATGTTGGTCTTTCAAATATTCTAATTACATTAATATTATTCTCTAGTAAAAATTCATCTTCTCCAATTTCAGATAGTGTATAAATATTGTTTAATGATTTAAGTTTAGAATTGTTAATTAAACATGTCCTCAATTCTTCAGCTCTTTCCGGATTCTTTTCATTATAATAGGTAGTAAAAAGGTTTATCAATGATTCAGAGAATTGTAAATATAAATAATGTATGGCCTCAACGCAATAATACTATGCATTACAATCTTTCTATGATAAATCTATTTAAAGAGCTTACAGTTTTTTTCTTGGAATTCTTTATTGGTGTCAGATGAATCTTTCCATATCTTAAAAACAAAACATCCAACCAAATATACTTTTGCAGCTGAATTTGAAGCAATTTATTAATTGCTTTAATCAACCTAGCCTTTGAAATATTTCTTTTCCTATACTGATCCAATACCATATGAGCTGTCTGAACATGATAAATTTTTTCTATATTCAACCAAGCTTTTTTTCCAGCTTCCTTTATAACAATATTTCTCCACTTTTGAAAAAAATACTGTATCCCTTTCAATCTTTCATCTATATCATCCATCATTCTTTGGTGATTGTGTTTTACGCTGTAAACTAATCCTTTAGGTACAAAATCCATGCGGAAACCAGATAAGGAGAGCTTTAACCAAAAATCATGATCAATACAACTAATTAAATTTTCAGATTGACCACCAATTGATAAAAAATTTTCTCTTGGAATCATCATACATGACGATCCTATACAATATCCATAGAAAAAATATTTTGACATCCTTCCTTTAGCTTTGGGTATAGACTCATTTAATGATCCATTTTCATTTAAAATAAAGTTTCCACAATAAATCATTATTTTTTCATTATCACAACCCTTAAACATTTTATATTGAAGATAAGTTTTTTCTTCACACCATCTTTCATCGTCATCCATAAAGGAAAGATATTTACCATTGGCAATTTTTGCACCGCTATTCCGAGCTGCAGCGAGACCTCTTCTCTTATGGTGTGAAAGATAGTGAATCCGAGTATCATTTAATTTATTAAGATAATTATCAATACCAGATTTAGAACCATCTTCAACCACAATGATTTCGATATCAGTATAGGTCTGTTTAAGGACATTTTGAACAGCACCTTTGGCAAGATCACTTCTATTTCGGGTAGGGATTATTATTGATACAAGGGACAAGGGATTAATCGATTATCTTTTTTTTTAATTAATTAGAAATATCGATTTTAGTTTTTCAGGTACTCTTCGTACATAATAATTAAATTGATTCTTAAACATTAATAGCGGCATTATAAATTCATTTTTTGATTTGAAGGATTGTACCTTTTCTTGAAAATTATTGTTCTCACAAAAAACTGAATCTTTAAAGTATTGTAAAGCATAATTATATAAAGCATAATCATCTTTGTTATAGGATAAAATAATATCTCTAATTTCATTATTCCTATTTTGTTTTTTTCTAGAAACATTAATCTTGTAGTAATAAAGATTTTTCTTCCAGCCCAAACGATCTCGAAAAAGTATGATTGATTCATCAAATCTTTCTACAAGTCCCACCAAACAAAATTCCTCTATAAAGAATTTTATTTTATCAAAATTATCAATATCATTTTCAATCGAATCTACAGTGATTTTATTAATAGAACTGATCAATGAAGAGCTTTGACCGTTAGTTAGTTCTGTCCATTCATGATGAATATTATTATCATAACATTCAGATAATGAGTATTGATTTGTAATTTTATGAAATTCATGCCATGAGTTTCTTCTAACATACGAATATAGGGAAATCACTCTTTCCACTGGATGTCTAAACATAATCAACACAACAGGAGATTTTATATAATTAAAAAGCTCTAAAGCGGAATGTCCCGTTATCGAACTAAATTTATTTCTCTCAAATTCAGAGAGATTCTTAAAATATCCGATTGCCTCTTTTCTCCCTCCTTTCCAGCCTAGTGTCGAAAATATTGTGTCCTTAGAATATTGTTTTTCTAACATCGCACTTAAGGTTAATCCAGCAGTTTTTGGTATATGATTAAAAATGACTGTTTTATTGCTCATTTTTTATTAGATAAACAGTTATTATAATAACTAGTGGACGATTATCATTATCTGTAACCTATCAAACAACACTTTTAAACTTATTCTTGAAAGACTTAAATAATTTAAATTTTATAACTGAAATTACTCCCGAACGAATGTAGTATTGAAGTGCCAAACCTTTTTTTCCAATTTGATAATAACTTTCGCCGATATTATTTAGGATCAGGTTCCGCTGTAAAGGCAAAACCTCAAGTTCTTTTCTAAAAATTCTAAGTTTATGCTGCTGACTATAAATATGATTGATTAATCCGACTTTATCATTTTGTGAAATCCTCTTCTTTCCATGATTAGTATGTACCTTTACTAAAACTTCAGGAACGAAGTCAACTTCATATCTTCTGCAGACTCGTCGAATGAAATCACCATCATTACCACGTAGCAGAGATTCATCGAAAAAACCAACTTTTTCGAAGACTTCCTTTCTCACTAGAAGCGTTGGACACCCACCAAGTCGCTGAGCATCTAGTACCTGGAGAAAAACAGACCCTTTTAGAGTTGGATGATGTTCATGTATAAGATTTCCTTCCTTTCCATAATAATCCATCCAACAATAAACCATCCCATAACTTGAAGGTAGATTTTTAAGGAGTGAAATCTGTTTTTCTAACTTAGTTGGTAACCACTCGTCATCATCATCCAAAAATGCAATCAATTCACCCTTTGCATGTTTTATTCCTGAATTCCGGGCTGCTGAGGTTCCTCGAGTTTTATTGTGTTTATAATATTTCAAACGTTCATCATCAAATACATTCATTATATTATCTGTCCCATCATTTGATGCATCATTAATAATAATACATTCCAGATTAGTATAAGATTGATCAAGAACACTTTTTACAGCACGTTTCAGTAATGATGAACGATCACGTGTTGGAATTATAACAGAAACACCGACTTTATTTTGAAGGTCTATAGGTACGTCTCCAGTAATAATTCATATAATTGAAAAAATTATTGATAAGAATCAAAAATATTTTTCCCAATCGATTAATCTTTGAATTAGATGAAATTTTTCCTGTGGGAATAAGTTGTCTCCAACCTAATTCGCCATGAGCAAGTAATCCCATTTCTGATAAATGTTTTTGACCTCTTGCAATCCTCTTGGATTTATTATGCTTCTCTCTAAATGTTGACCTTGCGGGATGCCTTACAAGTGCCTCTTGGCTGTAAAATAATTTTTCGCCTGCTTCCGTCAACCTCCGACCAAATTCATAGTCACCACCAGATTCCAACTCAGAAAGAAACAAGCCGTAATTATTAAACATATCTTTTCGGACAAACAAATTTGCCGTTGCACCAAATCCTGCATTTTCAACATAGGATTTTTGGTTCAATTTTCCGGCTGAATCAAAATATTCCCAAATGTTAGGCTCTGAATCTTTGAAAGTAAACTCTATATTCCCCGCTACCATTGACGCATTATTATGTTTCAATGATTTGCATCCTTCCGTCAACCAATATTCGACTGGATCACAATCGGAATCTGTAAAGGCTAATACATTACCTTTAGCTATTTGGATTCCCTTGTTTCTCGCCGCATAAGAGCTTTGAATTTTATCTTCTATCACGTATTTGACTAAGTACGGATAATTTTTTGTATATTCTTGAGCAACATCTAATGACTTATCTGTTGAACGGTTATCAGCTACGATAATCTCATATTGTTCTTTAGGAAAATCTTGTTCAACCAATGAAGCCAGTACTTTATTCAATCCATCTGGATTGTTATAAACTGGAATAACAACCGAAACTTTAATTAATTTGAGCGAAATCCTCTATAGATTGTGTATTTACTTCTATTCTTTCTAGAATCGAAATGGGAAGTCTAATTATCTCGTAAATTCTAGCGGTGTGAGTCAGAGGATCATTAGTGTTCCTGTCCATCATTCTCGTTTCGGGATTATAACACCTATTGAACTGTTCATTAATCCACCAGGTTGATATGTCAACAAGTTCATCTGCGCCCAAATTGGCAAACACACTTAATACATAGGGCACTTCAAATCCGGGGGAGTTGTAAGGAAATCCATATATATTCTCAGATACTCCATTTTTGAATTCGTCCGAAATTAAATAATTGATTGATTTTTGGAATTCAAATGATTGCCAAAAGGGATGATCTGGAACTGATTCTTTCAGCAGTGCGAATGCGTACATATTGAATTGATGATAACCAACTGATTTGTTGATCATTTTCTCTCTGTACATTTGGTTGGAATCGTTCGTGGTTCCGTCTATTGCTCTTAGAAATGATAAGGATGTTTTCACAAACTTTATTAATCTGGATTTTGTGGACTCATCCGAACCAGTTTGATTTAACTGCCTCTCAATAGGATGGTAAATCAAACCATTCTCCAGGACAGATAAGTTTTGAGGCAAACAATCCATAAATCTAAATACTCTCTCACGTACTTCTTCTTGCCTCTGCATCTTCAGTAATGATGCACAAGCGGCAAACCACAATTGATGATTGAATGTATCATCAACAGATAAAATATCTCCTTCTATCTCCAATCGATTCCAAAGTCCATATTCTTCGTTAAATTTGTGTTGGGAAAAAACCTCCTCAGCCACTTCAGCATATTGTGTATCATCCAAAATTGAAGAAGCGCAGGACAATGCTTCGAACGTCCATGCCTGACCAATTAATCCGTTACATTTGTCTTTACCACCCGTTAGCCTGTGATGAAAAGAAAAACCAAAGGGATGCGATTCTTTTGAAATTAAGTATTCAGCGAACTCCCTCACTTTCTCTAAATAAATCTGTTTCCCAGTTAACTCAAAGCATTTGGAAAAGGTTATGAGCCAATGACCGTAGTTTCTGACTAATGTTTCAGGATCATTGTAAGGACCATTGTGACCAGGAATTAAATATTTTACGGGCTTTCTAATGACATTTTCTATAAGAGTTACAAGAAAATCGATGATCGTCATCTCATTTGAATCCTGCCAAAAAATATACTATTCATAATAAAACTGTGGATAGAATTATACACTTCTAAATGGTTTTAGTTCTTTTTGGCCTGATGCTGTGATAAGCCCCACGAATAAGGAGAAAACATGTAATGGTACAATGTGCAATACCATCCTATCAACCGAGATATCCTCCTTTGCATAACCAGAGAATGCTACCAAAAAAAACAACATAAAAAGATATAAGACTGCAGGAGTATATAGGATATAATAATTCTTATCACGACCTATTAGATATGAAAATGAAATACTTGAAATTATTAACGAAACAACCAATAAAAGCCATGTGCTATGCCCTAAAAGGACAAACTTCACAAATAGATTCCAAGCTAGATTGATTTTATCAGGATAGGACAAAAAGAGAACTATCATTGCTAAAGGAATACCCCCGATTGGGAGCTTACTGAAAAAGTTTAATAATTTTTTTTCCTCATTTATAATAATGAAAATAATACAACATATGATATTTGCACCTAACAATGTAATAATCGGCAGAAAAGATACATACCAGACGTCCCAAGGTGTGTGGTATAGTGTGAAAATTCTCCATGGTAAACAGACAATAAAAAATATACTATAACACCTCACTAATATCTTAGAATTAATCTTATTATTAACAGAAAGAAGGAAAATGTAGATCAATGAACCCATTAACATATCAATTCTAGTTAAACAAGCAAATCCCATAGTCAATGATCCAATGTAAACCCATACTCTATCATTCAATGCTGAGAATAAATATAGACTCACAATGGAAAGAGTAAAGTATACCATTGCTAATTGGTTACTATGTATGTCAAACATTCCATTAAAATAATGTTTATAAAGACCAAGCGATATCAGAAAAAGAAATATTGAAAACCTATTTAGTTTATTTATAGGACTATATACTTTAAGAATTGTATATGAGAGAAAAATAAGTAACCAAACACATATAGTGGGATTAAGCGCATAGAGGTGATAGTCATGAAACATTCTGTTAATTACATGCATTGATCCGACAATTAATAGTCTTCCGTTGAGAATAAATGGAAGTTCCAGAACATTTGATTTAAGAATACCTCCTTGTTCAAGATATCGCCCGATACCCTCGAATGTTGTGGAGTCAGGTGATGCATTACCGTAACCTATCTTGACAAATAAGATGGAAATAATCACATAAACAATGAGTGGTATTGAAATAGTATCAAATACAAACTCTTTAATTGAAAATTTTGAAGGAACATATTGAGGAAGTATCTTGTTAAGTATTTGCTTTATTGTGAAAAAAATCAATAATAGACTAATAAAGAAAGAAATCAATGTCAAAGATAATTGAAGAATCAATAAAGCACCCACTGCTATGGCGCTGAATCCTATTCCAATAAATGGGCTAAGCAACTGTTTGTCTATAGATTTGAGTTGAGGGAGAATCAACCATATAAACAAAGAGCCAGCAAGGTATACAAAAATCAATAAAATCAATTGATATTCAACCATTCTTCAGGTAATACACTTTTAGGAAAAATAAACAATTCATTCTCCCAGCCGAACAAATAATAATTTTCCTTATGATCATTACTACCAAGAGCATAAATATTAATTAAATTTTCTCTGCTTCCTTCAATTGTAACAACACTACCTCCAATAGATTCATACTGAACTCTGTCTAATTCAAATTTATAATTGGGATTAGCATTGAGTATTACCGGATAAATGAACCAAAACAGTCTGGTTGTTGCCCTCTCAATAGGAACATTAAGTGTGTCTATTCTATCATTCAGATATTCATAAATTAAATCACCAAGAATTGCTTCGTTGGCAAATCTGCTTGAATTTCTATACGTGTCATGATATCTTTTCATTTTCTTGAGCCTATTTTGACCAATTATTTTCTCAAGACCATCATAATAAGTACTTTTTATCTCGTAACCTACATCAGTTCTTTTCTTTTCGGAATTAAGATTATTTTCCCATTCCTTCTTAGAAGATTCATGATATTCAGTGAATTTATATTTTAATCCGATATGAGACTTTATGGAACGAACGGTGGTTCTTAATTTGAAATAAGGTTGTGATTGAATCATCTCTTCATATATGAAGTGATTATCCAAAATAATGAAAGATATAGCTACCACTAATGGTGCTATTACAATGAATCTCATTTTATTATTACCCAAACCATTTCACTTTGATTAAAGCCCATAAGGCATTAATCATATGATATGGTTTAATCTTTTTCTCTCTAGGATTTTTTCTCGGAGTATAACCAACTTGAATCTCTTTGATCTTAAACTTTCTCTTACACATTATGCTCACCAATTCAAAATCAAAACCTTGACCATTAGTTTGCGGTATTACTGTTTTCAAACTACTTGTTCGATAAAATTTTGAGCCTATAATATCTGTAAACTGATAATTATACCACTTGTTAATTAGAAAAGTTGTTATAAATGTTGCAAGGAATGCAGGCTTTTTATTAATTATTGAAAAAAATGATTCATTCATGATTCTTGAACTTAGTCTCGACCCAAAAACAGCATCAAGATTTTCTCTTATGGCAATAATTAACATTTCATGACATTTTTTAAGTTCATACTCTAGATCAGCAAACTGAATATATATGAAATCACCGGTCACAAGACTGGAGGCCACCTGTATTGATTTGCCAAAACCATAGTTCTTCTCCTGATAGACTATTTGCAGGTCGCTGGTTTCCATATCCTTTAGTACTTCTTGAGTTCCATCAGTAGAACAATTATCTACTACTATTATTTCCTTTTTAACATCAAGATTTTTTACTTCTTCGATTGCTTCTCGAATAGTTTTGACTTCATTGAAACACGGTATAATGAAAGATACTTTCATGATTCTATCATATCTTATTCTTACGGAGGTAATGAGGAAATTTTGATTACTTGAAAGCCTCTAGGACCGCGGCACGAATAGATAGAGCGTCCAAGCCCATAACTCCCCTAAACCAATCCTGACTACCAATTTCTTTCGTAAGATTTGATCCCGCACTTAACGTTATCATGGGCGTTCTTATGAGTCCTGTCTTTGCTACTATTTCACTTACTGCACTGCCTAAACCCCCGATACTTGAATGTTCCTCAATTGTTACAATCAGTTTGTAGTTCATCATTTCTTGAATAATAGTATCATCTATGGGTTTTACCGTGTGCATACTGACGACGCAGCTACCTACTCCATCTTTTTTAAGGAGACTGGAAGCTTTTACAACTTCAGCAAGAATACCGCCGGTAGAGATTAGGCTCACGTCAGAACCTTTCCTCAGAAGAATTGCCTTCCCAATTGTAAAATCAGGGTCTTCTTCGTGAACAACCATTTCGCCTGCTTTTCCCAATCTAAGATAGCACGGTCCAGATGCTTCTACAATTGATCTTGTAGCTAACTTCGTCTCTGTGGGATCACCCGGTGCGATTACTTTCATGCCGGGTATTGCTCGCATTACTGCAATATCCTCTAACCCATGGTGAGTGTATCCCAGCGTCCCATAAGAGTATCCTCCCCCCACACTTACAATTTTTACGTTCAAATTATGGTAACAAACATCATTCCTTATCTGTTCAAGACATCGCATAATTGGAAAGTTTGCTATAGAATAGACAAATGGTATTTTTCCCTCTTTAGCCAGTCCTGAGGCGACTCCTATCATATTCTGTTCTGCAACACCCACGTTGATAAACTGATCAGGGCAAGATTTCATAAAATTCTCCAATACCGAAAAACCGAGATCGCCAGTTATGAGATAGATGTCCTTATTCTCTCGGATCAATTCAGATAATGTTTTAATAAAATAATTTCTCATTCCGAATTAGTTAGTTCATCTAAAGCGATTTTTAGTTGATTAGAGTTTGGCGATTTATAGTGCCATTCCAGCCTACCTTCCATAAAACTTACACCCTTGCCTTTTGTGGTATGTGCTAAGATCACATTGGGTTTATCCTTTTCAAATGGAATACTATTGAAAGCATCGAGTAATTGACGATGGTCGTGCCCATCCACTTCACGAACCGCCCAGCCAAAAGATTCCCACTTGTCAGATAGAGGCTCCAGATTGATTACTTCAGATATAATTCCGAGGCCCTGCAGTTTGTTATAGTCTACGACGGCAATCAGATTGTCTAGTTTGTGCTGTGCAGCAAATAAAATTGCCTCCCAATTGGATCCTTCATCTCACCATCACTTAGCAAGACATAGGTTTTGAATGACTTTTTGTCTCTTTTCCCTACTAGAGCAACACCACACCCAACTGACAACCCATGACCTAAGGAACCTGTTGAAAACTCTATTCCATTTACGTAATGATTCACATGACCAGCAAGCAATGATCCATCTTCACAATAAGTGCTTAATTCTTCTGTTGTGAGAAATCCAACTTCTGAAAGTACCGCATAGAGTATGCTTGCAGCATGACCTTTGCTCATAATAAATCTGTCTCGTTTAGTCC
>Ga0187827_10002219_pt1 | contig 26889 bp, 27 predicted proteins | sample ETNtaG_39_FD_167969 | JGI IMG/M metagenome (GOLD analysis project Ga0187827, IMG submission 167969) | Marine microbial and viral communities from oxygen minimum zone, Eastern Pacific Ocean - ETNP2014_SV_150_PacBio MetaG (Illumina Assembly) | ecosystem: Environmental > Aquatic > Marine > Hypoxic... | reverse complement strand
CCTTTCTTTCTCATCATCGTTTCCTCTGGGGATTAACGATGAGCCAAAAGTGTCTCTTATGCAATCAGGTGATTATGTCCAACTGGGGCTGACGGGGTACATGCCGCCGCAGAAGGATTTTCTACATGTTGTTGTTCACCAGTTGTGATTTGACATTTGAAATTGCTGTGCCGACACCCTTTGTCTTAATGTTGCGGCCTCGCAGTGGCTCACAGCAATGGATAACTCGCGAAGAATATAATCTCACCCCAAGCGTGCCTGTTGTTGAATTCACAGATAGTTATGGCAATCTATGTCAGCGACTAATTGCACAGCCTGGACCATTCTCAGTACACACGGCTGCCGAAGTAATGGTTACGGAGCTGGTAGACCAGTCACCCGGTGCTCCTTTTGTAGAGGTCCAGAATCTACCCGACAATGTGCTCAACTACCTCTTACCCAGTCGATTCTGTGAATCAGATCGCTTCGGCAAGATGGCGACCGAGATTACGGCAGGCCAGCTACTGGGTTACGATCAGGTAGCTGCCATAGAGGACTGGTTGCGCAAGACGGTCCGTTACGAGCCCGGTAGCAGCAATATTCCGATTTCGGCAGTAGAAGTTAATCTCAAGCAGGCTGGTGTCTGCCGGGATCTTTCACACCTCGGAATTGCCTTATGTCGCAGCCTCGCTATTCCGGCTCGAATGGTAGTTGGCTATCGATACGGCCTGGTTCCCATGGATATGCACGCCTGGTTTGAAGCCTTTGTGGACGGACGCTGGTATACATTCGATGCAACACCGACCAAGCTCAGAGGAGGTTACGTTGCCATTGGCATCGGGCGTGATGCCGCTGATGTCGCCGTCTATAATCAATTTGGGCCAGCAGTGTATCCACTTGAGCAAAGAGTTAGCGTAGAGCGTATTGAGGAAGATACCTAGTAGGCGGTGTGTCCTTTTCATCCGGGATAAATTCAATCTGGTGCAGGTGGGGGAGGCAGTCCGGGACGGGGTCCAAAATTACGATTTCTACCCCAGCGCATACGTCTCTCCAAACCCTCACCAGGGGGTCCGAAGCCGCCCCTGATTCTGTCGCGGGAACCACGACGGTCAAGAAACTGCATGGCTTGTTCTCTCTCGCTGGCAGAAAGCTCTGCCAGTATTTCAACAGATTGCTGGTGGGATAGCTCCTGATAGTTAATGTTAGCAGTGCGCAAATCTGCAAAAGCCTGGTTAATGGCCGTAACGTCCAGTGGCTGCTCGGTCATCAACTGATTGACCCGGCGCTGGGTTTCGAACATGGCAGCTCGTAGCGGTCGGATCGCCTGAGAGCTGCTTTCAACGATTGGTGCCAGTTCTGCACGGCGCGCCTCACCGAGATCACGTACAACCCAGGCCATGTTGGGTGGAAAGGGGCGAAATCCGGGATCTGGTCGAGTCAACATTCTTGCTCCGATCCCGCCCACAAAGAAAAGGTTAACCCCAACAGAAAGCAACAGGCCAATGATCAAAATTTTAGTCTTGTCCATAGCTAGGGAGCCTCTGAGTAATCATTGAGGGACAACATATAAAGCTCATCTTCCCAGTATTCCGCTGTTTCTATCGCCTCTACATCTACCCCAAAGCTGAAAAAATTGCCAACCACGATACCGAAAAAAAGAGGCAGGCTGGCTGCTAGGACAGGTCGCCACAACAGCCTGACCGATGTTGCCGGTAGCAGCCAATTTATTAGGCGATCTATGAGAGCGTGGTTGCGAGCCGGTAGTGTCTGACTGAGAATGCGGGATTCAAGATTGGGGAAATCTGGCACCTGCTGTTGGTCCAGCAGTGCTTCCAATTGCACATATTCGGCCAGTAAATTTTGTGCCTCGGTGCTGGTGGCGGTTAAATCTATCGCGGCGTCTCTGACGGCTGCTGGCCAGCGGTCAGATTGTGCACCGTAACATACAATAATTTTCGTAAATTCTTCTAATGTCATAGTTCGGCCCTGGTTTTTGGATTTTTATTATTGTCCGTTATCGAGGAGGCTAATTGTTTGCGTAATGACCTTTTCGCCCTCGCAATGGATGATTCAACTGCCTTAACCGAGACGCCCATTATTGCTGCGGCCTCTTTATTGGAAAAACCCTGATAGTGGCAGAGAACCAGCGCATTCTTCTGATTGTCTGGTAAGCCTCCCAGCGCTTTATTAAGTCTTTCCAGTTCGCTGGACTGCTCCAGCTTTGTATTATTCTCTGCGCCTGCTACGGCGTGGTCATCCAACTCCTCAGTCTCGGCGTTGTCCTTCTTTCTTAAATAATCGATACACAGATTATGCGCAATCCGGTGGAGCCAGGTCGACAACTTCGATTTGCCTGGCTGCCATTTATCAGCATTTATCCATAATCTTAAGAACGTTTCCTGCGTGATATCCTCCGTATCTTTTTTACTACCCAGTATTCTAAATGCGTAATGACTGAGCGGTTTATGATGAGTTCGTACAATAGTATGAAAGGCAGATTCGTCACCATTACATATTGCTAACATCAACTCTTCATCGGTCATTACGCTCTGGTGAGCCTCTGGGCTGCTGCTTTGCCTGATTACTGTTGGCTATTTCGGTCACCTCTGCGGTCGCTTTGACCACCCCTGGGACCACGCCGACCGCCCGATCTGCCGGCACGCGCCCGGCCACGTTGCGGCCTGAGTTCCCTGGCATTTAATACACCATCTTGATCGCGGTCAAGATTTAAGAATGTCTGCTCTTTGAATTCCTCGCTGGTGACCAGTCCATCGCCATCCGCATCCATTCGTTGAAACTGCTCGTTTGCCCGCTGAGCCATCCGCTCGCGCATTGCCTGCAATCTGGCCAGCTGCTCGTCGCTGAGGTCCTGTTGATCCAGATTGCCGCCGCGATTGCCAAAACCACCACGAGGTCTGCCGTTGAGAAACTCATCAGGGGTCAGTATGCCATTTTGGTCTTCATCCAGGCGCGTAATCTCACCTAGCCGGCTTTCCTGGAATTCCTCGAAACTGATAACACCATCGCCATCGGCATCGAGATTCTCAATTAGTCGGCTGCCCGGTGTCTGATCGTCCTGTGCCAGCAATCCGGTGGAGCAGCTGATAAGGCCTATTCCCAGTACCATGTGTAACTTTTGCATTGGTTTTCTCCTGCATTATTTGCTGTTCAAGGATTTATACGGTCGGTTTGCAGTTACCCGTCGGTGGGTTTGAATTTGGTTCCAGGCCCATGTCGTTATAGTATGGGGTAGCTGTCGCTGGCCACATACTGCAGCGACCGATACCCTATGGGGATATAAAGATTCAGGTGACACTATGTTAAAACGAATAATTACGGCACAGCGAGTTAGTCTCCAGCCGGCGGCTGCTCTTCTAATTGCCTGCTGTTTTTCGGCAACAATAGCCAATGCACAGGACTATGTGCTGGATGAGAACTGGCCATTGCCCCTACCCGAGGGGATTGAGTGGGGCCAGACTCCCAATGTGACCATCGACAAAGATGGCAATCTCTATGCATTTCATCGGGCCGAACCGCCGATATTGAAATTCGATCCGGCCGGCAACGTCATCAAGACCTGGGGGTCTGAGTGGTTGGCCTTGCCCCACGGATTCCGGGCCGCACCGGATGGCTCATTGTGGGCGACTGACTATCACCGTCAGAATGGTCATGTCGTGGTGAAGTTTAATACCGAAGGGCGCCTGCTATTGACCCTTGGCACAAGGGGATTCAGCGGCACCTTGCCCAATACCTTCAACGGACCTGCCGATGTGGCGGTTGCCCAGAACGGCGATGTATTCGTGGCCGATGGGCACTATAACAACCGCATAGTGAAATTTAATTCCCAGGGGCGCTATTTGATGGAGTGGGGCCATAAAGGAACCGGCCCCGGCGAATTTGATTTACCCCATACCATTGTTATCGACCAGAGAGGTCGGGTATTGGTGGGTGACCGGTCCAATCACCGGATTCAGATATTCGATCAAGAAGGTACTTATATTACCGAGTGGGACCAGTTCGGCTGGCCCAGTGGTATGTTTATCGATGAGAACGATGTCCTCTATGTCGCCGACTACCAGGACAAGCGTGGCGTAACCTATGGCAGTGCAGAAGATGGCACCGTGATGGGATTCATCAGCGGCAGTGAACCCGAAGGAGTTACCGTGGACGCCCAGGGCAATGTGTATACGGGTGAGGTGACCGGCGGCGAAGGTGGCGACGGCAGCATCATGAGAAAATTTATCAAGCAATAAGCCCTGCCTATGCGGGTCTTGGTCGCTGCCGGCGATAAAGACCCGCTTCTGTTTATCTGCTAGAATCCCGCCTCCTTTTGCAGGCATTTAATCAGGTTCTGTGTGGATTACCGATTTCGAGTCATTAGATCGGGAATTGGCGCCACCCGGGAAGGACCCTGATTTCCTTGTTCTGGTATTTTTGATTGCCAGTGTAGATAGAGTCAAAGTATGGAGCTAGTCGAAGAAAAACTGGGTGAACACCATCTGGATGAAAAGCATGTAGTGGATGTTGTGGTCCGTTTCGCCGGCGATTCGGGTGATGGAATGCAGCTTACGGGTAGCGCTTTTACCCAGGTCACAGCCCTTTATGGCAACGACCTCTCTACTTTTCCTGACTTTCCCGCCGAAATTCGCGCACCAGTGGGAGCCACCTTCGGTGTATCTGCCTTCCAGATTTATTTTGGTGCCGAGGATGTTACAACCCCCGGTGATGAGGTGGATGTACTGGTGGCCATGAATCCGGCAGCGCTGGTAACCAATATCACGAGCCTGGTAGATGGTGGTCTGGTTATTGTCGACAGCGGCGCCTTTACTGCGAAAAACCTGCACAAAGCAAAGTACGAGTCCAATCCTCTCGAAGATGGCTCGCTGGACCCATTCAGAGTACTGGATATCGATATTTCCAAACAGGTGCTGGCGGCAGTGGAACCCTTTGGTCTTGGTCACAAGGATGGCCTGCGCTGCAAAAATATGTGGACCCTTGGTTTGGTGATCTGGCTATTCGACCGTGATCGGAAACCCACCATCGAAAGTCTGGAGCAAAAATTTGCCAGCAAACCAGAAATTGCCAAGGCCAATGTTGCAGCATTAAACGCGGGTCACGCTTATGGTGAGACCGCTGAGCTGCCGGTGGGTATTCATCTGTATAAAATTCCAAAAGCCCATGTGCCCGCTGGCACTTACCGCAACATGACTGGTGCCACGGCGTTGGCCTGGGGACTTATTGCCGGTGGTGAACTGGCCGATATTGACCTGTTGTTTGCTTCTTATCCGATTACGCCCGCTTCGAATTTATTACATGAACTGGCCAATCGAAAAGAATTCAGAATCAATACGTTTCAGGCCGAAGATGAAATTGCCGCTGTGTGTGCCGCGGTCGGGGCATCGTTTGCCGGCACCCTGGGCGTTACCTCCAGTGCCGGCCCGGGCATTGCATTAAAGTCAGAAGGGATAGCCCTGGCTGCAGCAACAGAGTTACCACTGGTGATAGTCAATACCCAACGGGGTGGTCCCTCGACAGGCTTGCCCACCAAGACCGAGCAATCAGATTTTAATATCGCCTTGTATGGCCGCCACGGCGATGCACCCATGCCGGTGCTAGCAGCGGCAACTCCCTGCGATTGCTTCGAGGTAGCAATCGAAGCGGTACGCCTGGCAACTAAATATATGACGCCGGTGATGTTGTTATCGGATGGCTATCTGGCTAATGCTTCCGAGCCCTGGAAGATCCCGGATGTATCCACGTTGCAGGATTTTCCGGTAAATTTTCATGACGAGGCTGAAGGATTCAAACCTTCGCTGAGAAATGACGAAACCCTGGCTCGAGTCTGGGCCAAACCAGGAACGCCGGGTCTCGAGCATCGCCTTGGTGGAATTGAAAGAAGTTATGATTCGGGTGATATTTCTTATGATCCCGAGAACCATCAAAGGATGACCGATCTACGCCAGGCCAAAATTGCGGGAATATCCAGTGATATCCCCTTGCAGGAAGTTGTCCTTGGGGAAACAACGGGAAAACTGGCCGTAGTGGGGTGGGGCTCAACCTTTGGCGCAATTCATCAGGCGGTAAAGCGTGCTCGGTTGGAAGGCCTCGAAGTATCCCATATTCAGGTCAGATATCTTTCGCCATTACCGCCCAACCTTGGCAATTTACTGGCTGGCTTCGACACCGTATTAGTACCTGAAATGAATACCGGACAATTCATTAATCTGCTGCGTGCGGAATACCTTATAGAGGCCGAAGGTCTGAGCAAGGTTTCCGGACAGCCCTTCAAGATAGGCGAAATACTGGCGGCGATTCATAAAGAATATGAATTAATGGGGGAGAATCCATGAGCGAAATGATCCCCACATTGACACTGAAAGATTTTGCCACCGATCAGGAAATTCGCTGGTGCCCAGGCTGTGGTGACTACGCCATTCTGAAGACGATGCAGAAACTGATGCCGGGCTTGGAGCAGACCAAAGAGAATCAGGTTTTCGTTTCCGGGATCGGTTGTTCATCCCGCTTTCCCTATTACATGAACACCTATGGTTTTCACACGATTCACGGTCGGGCTCCGGCGCTTGCTACTGGGATAAAGTTAGCTAATCCTGAGCTCAACGTATGGGTGATTACCGGTGACGGTGATGGTTTCAGTATTGGCGGGAACCATATGATGCATGTGCTGCGCCGAAACGTGGATGTGCAGTTATTACTTTTTAACAATGAGATTTACGGACTGACCAAAGGTCAGTACTCACCCACTTCCGCAGTTGGCACAAGATCTCCTTCATCACCCCAGGGATCGGTTGACTTGCCATTGGCACCTTGCGAACTGGCTTTAGGTGCAGGTGCAACATTTGTAGCGAGGTCCATCGATACTGAGGCCAAACATTTATCTGGGGTAGTGAAACTGGCTGATGAACATAGGGGGGCTTCTTTTGTCGAGATATTACAGAATTGCCCAATCTACAGTGATGGCATTTTTGAGAATGTGAAGAACAAGAAGCTCGCCGCTGATTTCAAAGTTGAAGTCGAACACGGTAAGCCGCTTGTTTTTGGCAAGGAGCGCAACAAGGGAATTCAGCTCGACTCACAGGCACTCAAATTGAAAGTTGTTGAACTGAGTGAGACCGTCTCGGAGGCCAAGCTGCTGGTTCACGATGAGAATAATAAGGTACTGGCGCAAATGTTAAGCACGATGTCCGGTCCTGATTTTCCCGTCGCGGTTGGTTTAATTTATCGCCAGGACAAGGCTTCCTATGTGGATGATTCCCAGAAGCAAGCAGCCGAGGTAAGAAAAAACGGCATTTCATTGCAGGAATTACTTAATAGTGGATATACCTGGATCGTCGAGTAAAGGCACCTCTGATTAATTGCATACGGCCTCTGGCCTACAGGCTGTTTCGCAATCAAGGCGCCATTTTGAAGGCATGCGTCCGCCTGTCGAAAACTGGCAACGCGGAGTGCGGAACAGCCTGTAGGCCCCGAAGGGCGTGCCCTGAAGCGCACAGTTGCGGCGTTGCACTTCTTGCCAAGGGCTACGGCCATTACCGGCGAAGCGCGTCTTGCACCTGTACGCTTCAGATCACGCAGAGGCCATATGCAATTAATCAGAGGTGCCTAAATTTGAGGAATAGTTTGTTCGTACAGGATAAACTGCTGATAGAAATATAGAGAAGGCACAGCAAAGAGGCTGGCACCATGGATGCACAAGCACTGCAACGACGAAAGTTCCTCAGTATGGGTGTTTCAGGTGTGGCCGCATTTGCCATAGGCGGACTCTTGAAGTATCAGCAAGCACTGGCGGCGGTACCAGCAGGCGCGCCATTTTTCAGCCTCAACAACATCGGCGATTTACTGCCACCAGATGAGAATGGGATCATGCTCCCTCCAGGCTTTCGTTCTAGAGTAGTGGCGCGTTCTGGTGAGCCGCCTATCGGCAGTCCTGGTTACACCTGGCACTCTGCGCCCGACGGCGGGGCCTGTTTTGCCACTGATGATGGTGGCTGGATTTATGTATCCAACAGTGAAATACGCAGCAATGGAGGTGGGGTAGGTGCTTTACGCTTCGCTGCGAATGGAGATCTTGTTGATGCCTATTCCATATTAAAAAATACCAGTATCAATTGTGCCGGGGGTGCCACGCCCTGGCAAACCTGGCTATCCTGTGAGGAGTTTACTGTCGGTCAGGTCTACGAGTGTGATCCCTTCGGTGTTAAACCGGCGATCGTGCGACCGGCGCTGGGCTCGTTTCGACATGAAGCGGTTGCGGTGGATACCCTGAATGATTGTCTGTATCTGACCGAGGATGCACCAGACGGTGGCCTGTATCGGTTCCGACCGCAAAACACCTTACCCGATCTTACTGCCGGTGTGCTTGAAATAGCCTCGGTAACCGAGACCAATGGTAGCTCCTATGTAGGCTGGCACGTGGTCCCGGACCCGCTTGCCAGGACCACTTTCACCCGGCGACAGGTTGCGGAAAGCTACCCGTTCCGGGGTGCAGAGGGTATCGTCATGCACGATAACAAGGCCTATTTTTCCACCAAACGTGATAATCGGGTCTGGTGTTACGATACGGCAAGCAACCAGATCGAAGTCATCTATGATGTAGAAACCAGTTCCAACCCCATACTCAGCGGCGTGGATAATGTCACCATTACACCCGCTGGCGATGTGCTGGTGGCCGAAGACCGGGGCAATATGCAGCTTATAGTGCTAACACCCGATGATCAGGTGATTCCGCTATTGCAAATCGTCGGTCATGAGCAATCTGAAATCTGTGGCCCTGCTTTCGACCCATCCCACCAGCGACTTTATCTCAGCTCCCAGCGCGGTAGCTTGGGTGTAAGCGCAGGAGGCATGACCTTCGAAATCACATCAGTCTGATAGGACTCACAGCCAGAGATATCCCATATACAGAAAAACCGTTATTTGCTAGGCTCTCGGACAAGAGAAATGCTTGTCAAAGGAGCAATCATGGCTAAAGACTACAAAGACGACGCGCCTGTCAATCCTTCACGCAGAGACTTGCTAAAGAGCGCCGGTCTGGTGGGAGCAGCCGTAGTGGGTACTGGCACTGCCAGTAATGCAATCGCTGCCGATTCGTCCGCGGCTGATCACAGTAATTTTATTGTAGCCCGGGAGGCTTTGGAAGTTCTCACCGCCGAAGAGGCAGATACACTGGAGGCGGTTTGTGACTGCCTCATCCCTTCAGACGCCAATGGCCCGGGTGCCAAGGAAGCCAGGGCGGTCCACTACATTGACCGATCGCTTGCCAGTCACAACGCCAGTTCACGATACAACTTCACTATCGGGGTCAGCGCACTCAATGATTATTGCCGTTCGACCAAAAGCAAACCGTTTTATGAACTGATAAATGATCAGCAGAACTCGGTGTTACTCGCGCTGCAATCCAACAAGATACCGGGATTTTCCCCCAGTGGTAGTGGCTTCTTTGACATGGTGCGCCGCCATACGATCGATGGCACTTTCTCTGATCCCTATTATGGCGGCAATCAGAATTTCGTTGGCTGGGACATGCTCAAATATCCTGGAGTAAGATTGGGGGCGTCGGAAAGTGATGTTGCCAAAGGTGCCGAGCTCGAACCCAATCATCAATCGGTGTATGAGATCGATAGCTACACTAAAACCGGTGCCAGCAATGCCAGCGGAGGTGACCATGCCTAAGCAACTCCCCAAGACAGATGTGGTGATTATTGGCCTGGGTGCCGCCGGTGGTGTTGCCACGTTGCCGCTAACCAATGCTGGACTGAAAGTGATTGGGCTGGAAGCAGGAGGCTGGTTGAGTCCCCGTGATTTTGCCCCCGATGAGGTAAGAAACGGATCGCGCAACTGGCCCCAGTCAGTGCAAAAAGCAGCCAACGAAGCACCCACAGTACGGGCAACTGGAATTTCAATGGCGCAGCAGGGCGGACACCCCATGATGAATGCAGTGGGTGGCACGACCATGCACTACTGGGCGCAGAGCTGGCGTCTTAATCCCTGGGATTTTAACGTAGTTAGTGAAACCAGACGGCGTTACGGCGCGGACCGAATTCCCGCCGGTTCAACGGTTGAAGACTGGCCGTTTGCTTACGAGGAGCTGGAGCCTTTCTACGACAAGGTAGAGTACGCGCTTGGGATATCGGGGCAGGCCGGTAATGTGCAGGGTAAGATCAACAAAGCCGGCAACATTTTTGAGGGCGCGCGGCAAAGAGAATATCCCATGCAGCCGCTGCGCAGTTCGCCCTTTACTGACTTGATGGGTGGTGCGGCCCGCAGTCTGGGCTGGAATCCCTTCCAGGGCCCTGCGGCGATTGCCAGTGAACTGTATGATGGACGTCCGCCGTGTCAGTATCATGGATTTTGCGGTAAGGGTGGTTGCCATGTGCAGGCCAAAAGCTCCACTGCTGTCACGACGATTCCCAAAGCGGTGGACACGGGAAATCTTGACGTCGTGACCTTCGCACGTGTGACCAACATCGTCACTGACAACGATGGCAAGGTAACCGGTGTGGACTATGTGAAGGGCAGCGAAACCTTTTTCCAGCCGGCCGATGTGGTGCTGTTATCCAGCTATGCCTACGAAAATGTGCGACTGTTATTACTCTCAAAATCAAGAGCCTTTCCCAATGGTCTGTCCAACAATGCCGGGCAGGTGGGGCGGCATTATTTGAGTCACCATCAGGGCGCTCCGGTGACTGCTCTGTTCCCCAGGGATTTGCATAACTGGTATGGTCTACCCGCACAGGGAGTTGCCATCGATGAATGGGCTGATGATAATTTTGATCATTCGGACCTGGATTTTATTGGTGGAGCTAACCTGTGGGTGCACACCGATAGAAAACCCATGAGTGCCGCCAGGATGAGTACTTTTGGTGAGGTGAGAAACTGGGGTTCCGAGTGGAAGGCGTTCATTATGAAAAACGCCGATCGCACCAACTCCTCTTATATTCAAAAGACTACATTGCCCTATGAAAATAATTATCTGGATCTGGATCCGGTTGTTAAGGATGCTTATGGATTACCCGTGACAAGAATTACCGCTCGCTATGGAGACAACGAGAAACGGATTGCCGCATTTGCCCAGGACAAGATGGAGCAATGGTATCTGGAGGCGGGTGCAATCAAGGTGGTCAAATCGGGTCTCGGCAATGCCATGGGTGCCTCCACCCATGCCTATGGTGGGACCCGCATGGGGCTCAATAGTCGGACTAATGTGGTCGATAGCTGGGGCTTCTCCCATGAGGCACCAAATCTGGGAGTTCTGGGTGCTTCGGTGATGGGTACCAGCGGGGCACACAATCCAACGTTGACTGTGCAGGCCCTGTCCTGGCGCACAGCAGAGCATCTGGCCAATAATTGGCGCGCTATCGTTGGTTGATTTTCCCTTCGATGAGCAGGGGAAGCGGAGATGTCGGGAATTGTCCGTGGTCCTGTGGCGCGGGATTATTGATATCGGTCAAATAACCAGTGGCTGTGGGGTGCAGCCCTGCTGCTTTGCTGTTTTTGGCTTGACACAAAATGACCGAGATGGTTATATCGTCCCTCCTTTGGGGGAGTAATTTTAATAATGCAGATAGGTAAAAATATGAAAATTCAATGGCTGTTCCTGGCAATTGCCGTGTTATTCGTCAGTTGCTCGCCGACGGAAACAGAAACACAACAACCAGCTCAAGTCGCAGAGGCGGCGGAAGCCGGTGGCAGCGATATACCACGCGGCCCTAATGGCAAACCCGATTTTAATGGAATCTGGCAAGTACTATCGACGGCCAATGACAATCTGGAGGCCCATGCGCCCAAGGCTGCATACCAGTTAGTACCGGGGGACTTCGTACCAGTTCCGGCTCCGGAAGTGGTTGCACTAGGTGCTGCTGGCGCCGTACCTGCGGGCTTTGGTGTGGTTGAGGGCGGCACTATCCCCTATAGGCCAGAAGCCCTGGCACGAAGGGAAGAGAATCGGTCAGACTGGATGAACAACGACCCGGAAGTCAAATGCTACATGCCGGGCGTTCCAAGAGCGACTTACTTGCCCCATCCATTCCAAATATTTCAAAGTGAGAGTGCGTTTTTTATTGCCTACTCCTTCGCTGGCGCGGTCAGGAATGTATTCCTGGAAGATCCGGGTCCGGCTCCGCTGGATTCCTGGATGGGACAGTCCTGGGGCCGATGGGATGGTGATACCTGGGTAGTAGAAGCGTCGGGAATGGATGATCGTACCTGGTTTGACCGGGCTGGCAACTATCACACGTACCAGCTAAAAGTCACCGAGCGTTATACCATGGTTAGCGAGAATGTCATCGATTACAGTGCAACCATGGAAGATCCGGAACTATTCGAGCGCCCGTGGACGATTAGAATGCCGTTGTACCGACGTCTTGAAGCGGGCTTCGAACTGCCGCAATTCAAGTGTGTGGAATTTGTTGAAGAACTGATGTATGGGAAATATCGCAAGGGCCGAGAGGCAGAATTGGGTTTTTAATCCGATTTGGATAAAAAAGGGCTCGTTTTAACGTATTCTGCTTGGAATTAGTACGAGCCCTTGTATACAATGAGGTTTGCTGACCGATTAATCGAGGTTTTTAATTTTGAGTGCAGTGGGGAGTTTAGTCCCGGTGCCTGAAGTGATACGCAAGACTACTGATGGGGTGAATATATGAAGATTAAATTACTGGCTTTAGCAGCTGTAACTGCTGTTGGTTTGGTTGCAATCAAACAACCGGCAGTAGCGCACCATGCGTTTTCTGCTGAATTTGATGCAAACCTGCCGGTTCGCTTGGGTGGTCCTATCACACGAGTTGAGTGGATCAACCCGCACACCTGGATCCATCTGAACAATAATGATCCGGAATCAACCAGAGACCCAGGGCCCTGGATGGTTGAAGGCGGGACACCGAACACATTGCTGCGTCGCGGTATCAATCGTAACTCGCTTACTATTGGCGAAGGTATTATCGTGACAGGCTACCAGAGCAAAGACCGCTTATGTGAGCCAACTTGTCGTGCCAATGGCCGTGATATTACCTTCCCGGATGGACGCAAGTTGTTCATGGGTTCTTCAGGCACGGGTGCTCCACGCGATGGCGCTGACGCCGCCGATCCACAATAGGCAAGTCGATAAAGCAGTATCGATGAAGAAAGATCGAAAAAGCCCGCGATAGCGGGCTTTTTTTTGTACCACTAAATCAGGAGGTTGCCAGTTCATTAACAAACCAGTCAGCGCACAGCTGTTGCGATGGGCTCCAGGTTTCTCTCATAGGTTCCACCGTCGCGGAACACGGTGGAATTTATATAGAAGCCTGAGGTGTAGAGGTTGACTGCAATGGTGTTGAGGGTTCTGTTCTCCCAGAACCAGCCATGGATGCCCGTAAATGGTGCGTGAAAGGATCCCATCCGGCGATCGGCGTCACCCTGTTCGAAACTCTCCGCAAATTCTTCCCCCAGGCCGGCCGGTTCGGCATGCATGTCATAATATAATTCACCGTCAGCTACCCAACTGAAAACCATCGATGCATCGAGATCCATCAGGTATTTGTACTCCACCGATTGAAATGGCTCTAACACGAATTGTACGGAATCCGTGCGGTGCACTTCCAATTGCTCCTCGAAGGGATTCGCACCGCGGGAGAGGACAGTCAGGCCAAGCAGGTCTCCGGTGCCCAGGGGATCGGCGCCGAATTCAGCCGGTAAAATGGCGGCAAACAAAACGGCCATCGCCACGACAAAAGCGATGCCGGAAGCAATAAGAATATTCCTGGCCGCGGGTGCTTGTGGGGATTCGTCGTTACGCAATACCTGACTCCGGACTTTCTTAATAGGGGGGTTGTAAAAGATAAGAGCTGAGTTGGAAGCCAGCCAGCAGGAAACCCCCAGCCATCAGTGCGGTATTGGTAACAAAGGCATGCCGTAGATAACTGCCACTGGTGCGCCAGACACTCAGAGCAATAAATACCGCCGACAAGGCCAGGATCTGACCGATCTCCACACCGACGTTGAAACTGATGATATTAGCCACCAGACCATTGGCGGACAGCTCAAATTCCTGCAGTTTTGTGGCCAGACCCAGACCGTGAAACAGTCCGAAGACGAAGACGGCAATCTTGGTATTCGGATCAATACCCATTATCCGGTTAAACCCGTCCATGTTTTCGAATGCCTTGTAGACAATGGAAAAACCGATAATCGCATCAATGAGAAAGGCGTTTACCTGCAGATCTGCCAATACGCCAATCAGCAGAGTTATGCTGTGGCCGATGGCGAATAGCGTGACATACTGGATAACGTGCCTTGGCCGGTACAGGAAGAAGATCACGCCCACCAGGAATAGCAGGTGATCATAACCGGTGACCATGTGCTTGGCACCCAGATACATGAAGGGCAATACGGCCGGGCCGTCGATAGACTCAACGAAGCTGGCATCTTTGCCTGCTATGGTGTGAGCGGAAACATCAACTGAAATTACTATGCAGGCGATGGCAAAAAGAATAAGGCCCAGTTTTGTCAGTTGTGGATTAACAGATTTCATAGCACTCTAATTTACGTCGAAGGCATTCAGAATGTCTGGATTGTAAGCCTGGTGGCAAGCGGTACAGACACTATAGATTTGGGCCCCGGCCTGAAAAAACTCTTCCTTGTTTTGCGTAGCAGCAGAATCCATTGCTAATATGCCAGCGGCACTCAGCCCCTCTGAGTAAATCTGCCATGCATCCTGATCGACAGCCCGCCCGGGCATGGCCAATAGATTGCCCGATTCAACCACAACAGCGGCCTGAGCGCGTACGAAGGCCCAGCCATCATCCGTTGTCGGATACAGTTCTTCGGTGCCGGCAGTGGTCGTGACCCAGCCTGCCGATTCCCAGAGAATATCCGAAGCGGGCTCAAGCACCAGCGTCATAAGCTCCACCATATCCAGCGCAGTATTGTAGCCGCTGTTGGCGTCTACTATTTGCGTGTCCTCTTCGGGTGATGAGCACGCTGCCAGGACCAGCATGATCAGAGCGAGAATCCCTGCTCGTGGGCCTGTTACTGTATTTTTACGCATTGAATATTCCTTAAGGCTTGGTAATTAGTGAGTGAAATCGAAAAATCAAGCCGCGGCATGATCACACCCGTGAAATCTGCTAGTATCACTCCCGACAGCATAGCTAAATCAAAACAGTGTCAAAGTCTGCCCTATATTGAGGGCTTATTCTACCCTTTGGCGTTTCTTAATAGTCGGGGAGCCCATAAGTAGGAGAAATCGAGATGCATAATATGACGCAATCCAGTCTTCGTTCTCTGGTAATTATGCTATTGAGCCTGTTCTGTCTCGTTGTTCAGGCTGAATCTTACAACCTGATACAGGCAACACCTGATGACGGACTGCAACCGAGAATTGTTGTCGATGAAAGTGGCAATATCCATCTGCTGTATTTTAAGCAGCGACTGCAGAGACGAGGGGCGCTTGAGGGCAGTCTCTACTACCGACAATTTATACCAACAGGCAACACCTGGACCACACCGGTAAAGGTCTCAAGTCAGTCGTTTAACCTGCAAACTTTCTCTATCTCCCGGGCAGCACTCGCTATCGATGGTGAGGGCAGGGCACACGCTGTCTGGTATCTGGGGCGGGAAGCCGAGTATTTCTATAGTCGGTCTAACCCAGAGCGAAGCGAATTCGAAGAACAGCGATCGATGGTGTCAGATTTCGCCGAAGGCATTGATGCCGGGGCCGATGTTGCAGCATTCGGCAACCAGGTAGCGATTGTGTGGGGCGCCGGGGATTTGACTCGGGAGCCCGAGCGCACGGTGTTTGCCAGACTATCAAATGATAACGGTGCCAGCTTTGGCAAGGAATGGATGATTGGTGATCCTTTTCTCGGGGCATGTGCCTGTTGTTCGCCGGCCAGCGACATTAACTCTGATCATCAATTGACCGTAGCCTATCGTTCAGCAATCGATGGTGTCGGTCGACACATGCAGTTGCTTACCGTGACACCCGAAGGCACTGGTGTCAGCTCAACCAGTTATGGTGACGTTCATGCATTACAGGAATGGGAGCTATCGGCCTGCCCACTGAGCACCAATGATTTCGCAGTGAGTCCCGCACAGGAGAGTTGGCTGGTTTTCGAAACCGAGTATCGAATCGTACAGATGAATGCAACGGCAAAAACAGCGCCCAGCCGTATAGCTGAGCCTTTTACCCAGACCAGACAGAAAAATCCGGCTGTTGCTTTTAATCCCGCTGGCGATCGATTAGTCGTGTGGGGTGAAGCGATCGGCCATAGCAAAGGTGGTCGTCTTAATCTGCGTGTGTTCGATACTGAGGGAAAGCTGACAGATATAAGAGTCGATGAGGAAATTACCATTCCCAACTTCAGTTTTCCGGCGGCAGCCGGTCTGCCCGATGGTGGGTTTCTGATACTCTACTAGCCCTAGTTATTAATTTGCTGACGAATTAACTCTGTCTCCAGTTTATCGAACTGGTTTTGAGTTTCTTGCAGGCGTCGACTTTGTTGCAGCTGCAATGATTGCAGTAGTAGTCGTCGTTCGTTATCGGCAGTGGCATTGAATTCGAACTCGGCGATTCTTCTAAGTGCATTGTTGTTGCCAGGCTGATTAGTCCTGTTGCTATTCGCCACCAGAGCAAAAACTTCGGCTACAAACACTGTGCGTTTTTGCAATGCATTTTCCCTGCAGGCATATTCAATCCCGACCAGTGTTTGTAACACAGTGGGATCTTGCTCACTGGCAGTCCCGGTGCCGTGGGTTTGCGTTACGTAGTCATCACGCCATGCCCTGAGTTTTTGGCAGTGATCCAGGTAACCGGCTAATAATTGGCCGTCGATAGCGGCAAGAAAACTAACACAGCTACTGCTGGTTTCTGTGTCTGCGCCGGTATCCATTTCCGTACTTTCTAAACAGGACTGTGCAAGTGCATCCAAGTCGACAAGGGCCTGGGTTGCTGAATCGATTCGGCTTTGCAAGGTAATATTTTGCGCTTGCGCCTGCACGGCAGTGCTGGACAACAGGAGAGCTATGCAAAACTGGAAATTTCGCGACATGGATAAACTATGCTCTCGATTCACTCAAATAGCTAGCCCAATTAGCTAGTTCAAATAGCTATTTAAAGCGCTTATCCCATTTCTTGAAGCGCTTGCGACAATACTTTTCCAGTTGCTTGTAAGTTGTAAAGAAGAATTCACTGGCTTCTTCTATGGATTCATCTCGTTCGCAAAAGTCGTTATCGTATTCTCTGCAGACCAGGGGCCTGGTGTCATAAATGTTGCAGACTCCGCCCTCAAGCAGATGATCGCATCGGGTATAAACGTGCAGAAACCAGCCATCGGCATCTTTGAAAACATTTACATTTTCGTGGGACACTTGCCACAGTAGATGATCGAAATCTAATTTGGTTTTTGGTGTTTCTACTTTCTGATTAATCGAATTACAGCAAATAGATTTTTTACATTTCGAACATTTTTTATTAATTTTTATTTTTTTGTTTTTTTCCACATCACGCAACTTGGTCTTATTTCTTGCATTCATTTGCTAACCCACGCCCACAACTCAGGGCGCATTCTATCATCAGTTGATACAACTCTCCGTACAAATTAGCCAGGTTTGTTTCGTGTTTGTTTACGCTTTATAGTTTCGGCAGCATTGCTGACTTGTCCAGTCGATTAACCCCGTCAATGATTTTTGCATACGCTCTGCCGATTTGTTCCAGCCCAACCGCCGGTACCCACTCGGCAGTGTCCTGCTCGGTATGTTTGATTTCCGGTGAGGTGATAACCTGCATTGAGGGGACATCCCGCGCTACTGAGCCCATTTCACCCGAAGCTCGGTTCTCCATGTCGCCGGTAGTAGCCACGTTAAAACTTTGGAACGCATCCAGTACCACATCAAGCATATCCTGACTTCCCCACACCCACCAACGCATGGGTGATACCGCATTCATCATACGCAACTCGGGTCCCCAGTATTTTGTGCGCACCAGGGCGACGTGCTCAAGATTGATCAGCATGGTTGTGTCTGCCATGGCTGACTCTTTTTCGTCATGCAGCCAGCGTGCTCCAGGCCCGCTGTGGTGGCCCAGGGAGGACATGAAGATTAGATTACGGCGGCGCTGTGCCTGCGGGATGGCAGCAAAGTGTTTGATCAGGCCCATCATCACAGCCACTCCGGAGGCATTATCAGAGGCCGAGTCAAAGTAGCCATCGATGTGGGCCAGAATAATTATGTTCTCATCAGTAGAGCCCGGCAGCACGCCAAGCACACTGTCTCCACTGCGACCGGGTACGGTCTCGCTCTGATAATTTAATGTTACGGTGACTTTTTCACCGCTGCCGAGCAGGTCGCGGAGTTTTACCCCATCAGCAAAACCCAGGTTAAAACCCGGCTGACTTCCTGTACGCTGCCAGACGGCGAAATTATCAGAAATCCCATACACGATTCCCACCGCTGCCGCACCGTGAGCATAGGCTCGTTCGACGGCGTCTTCAGTACGGATTGAATGGCGCAGGGTACCTGGTCTTGGAATGTCCTGTATCAGCACAGCCTTGCCGGTAACATCGCGCCCGAGATAGTCCGCCTCGGTGCCGGTTCCCAGCCATATCAACTCATACTCGAGGCCTTGCGCGGGAGTCGAGGCAGCTTTTTCCGGTGGTCGGGCCGACTCGAGAGAAAATTCGCCAGAGCCACTCATAAAACTGATTTCCCAGTGATTCATTTCCCACACCGGTTCCAGGTCAAAGCTGCGCCGATAAATTCCTTCAAGTCCGAGCTGAGCAAAATAGGATTCTGCCCAGTCCTGGCTCCTTTGATGCGCATCAGTCCCCAGATTCCGACCCCAGAATAGCTGCCCGGAATCTTTATCATCCTGGGAAAACTGAATGAGCTCGTTGACTATATTTTTCATCCAAAGCCCGTCGATATCCGCGTAAATCGCATCTTTGCTCTGTAGAGGGATGTGAATAAAAGCATCCTCGCGAATATTGCCATTGGCATCCAGTAGCGGCTGACCAAGGGGGTTATCTTGTGCGAAAGTCGCTGTAATAAGAAAGCAACAGCAGGCGCATAAAACTGAAGTTCCAAGTGATTTTACTGACATAGCTAGCACCGATTTGTGAATGTGATATTGGAAAAGTTTATCCTGTGAAGTTTTACCAGAAAGTAGATTAGAAGAGTAGTACCGCCTTTACATTATCGCTGTTGATCCCCACAATGTGCTGATCATAAGACTCTTTTAATTGGCTTAAGGTTCGATGGACGGTTCAAATGGAGAATACCATGATACTAACGGTTCAAAAATCAACAGTTCAAAAAATTGCGTTATCAGGGCTGGCATTAATGGCCCTGGCTAGTTGCACACCACAGGAACAAGCAGGCGTTATTTCTGTTCCCCCCATGGCTCCACTGGTGATGGAATCCGGCATCAGTATCAGCACCATTTCAACCAAGCCCTGGCTGGTTACCGGTGGTGATGTGCTGGTTGAGGTTGAGTTGGCGGACCAGCCCATAGGCTCCCAGTTGCGGATCAGTCTTAACGAAATAGATATCACCGGCCAATTCAAATCGGTTGCAGAGCGACGCGCGCAAGCCCTGTTGGTGGGACTGGATGAAGGGGATAGCACAATTACTGCACAATTAGGTGGTGGCGATCAGTCGGAGACGCTGGATATTACCAACTACCCGATTACCGGCCCGATAATTTCCGGGCCGCAGGAAAATCCGTTTTATTGTCAATCCAGTGAATTTCAGCTTGCCGATGGAGCATTCCTCGATGGCCCACGAGATGCCAATTGCTCCGTTGAAACCCGGATCAGTTATGTGTACTGGTCAACCGAGGCTGAAGAGTTTAAACCCTATAGCCCGGTTTTAGGGGCAGCACCAGCCGATGTTGGACTAATAAGCAATGCCGGTGCTGAAGTGCCGTTTATTGTCAGAGTAGAAACCGGCACGGTGAACCGTGCTATTTATGAAATAGCCATGTTGCACGATCCGGCTGAAGGTGAGATTGACCCCTGGACCCGTAGTCAGGGTTGGAATGGCAAGCTGGTCTATACCCATGGTGGGGGTTGTCGCACCGGGTGGTACCAGCAAGGCAATCGCACCGGCGGTGTGCTGCGCAAAGGCTTGTTGGAGAAAGGGTATGCATTAACCTCCTCGACCCTGAATGTATTCGGGCAAAACTGCAATGACCTGTTGGCTTCCGAAACCCACATCATGGTGAAGGAACGATTTATTGAGCACTACGGCGATCCGGTTTATACGATTGCAACCGGCTCGTCGGGCGGGTCCTATCAGAGCCACCAGACGGCAGACAATTATCCGGGTGTCTTCGACGGAATTATCGTCGCTTCCAGTTTTCCCGATGTGACATCAGCCACTATTTTTACTCTGGCTGACTCACGTTTACTGAACAATTATTTTACCGCAACAAACGTGGAAAGTTTTACTCTGGAACAGCAGCGGGCGGTGGCCGGATATGGCTCCTGGGGTTCCATTCCCAATTTGAGCCGCGGTGCGGCCAGGCTGGACCCGTTGTATGGATTTGACACGCCGGCTGAAGAACAGGGCGGTGAAGTAAGTATTCCAGCGCTGGAAGTACTGCGCTATGACGCGGCAACGCCCGAGGGTGTCAGAACCACGGTCTACGATCATACGGTGAATGTGTATGATTATGTCGAAGGCTCCTATACTGCGCAGCGGCCGCTGGATAATGTGGGTATCCAGTACGGCCTGGCTGCTCTAAACGAGGGCGCCATCACGACACAGCAATTCATCCAGTTGAATCGCGACATTGGTGGTTTCGATCGCGATATGAATCACGTTGCAGATCGTCACCAGGCCGATGTCCAGGCCAGCAAGCGCGCCATCGAATCAGGACGCATCCTGTATGGCGGTGCAGGGTTAGCCAGCACACCAATTATCGACTATCGCAGCTACACCGATCATCGGGAAAACGGCGATATTCATATGATTGTGCATCAATTTTCCACCCGCCAACGATTGGTCAATGCCAACGGACACGCTGACAACCATGTCATGAATGTGGGTGGTCTGTGGGGTTATACCGAAGACAGTCCCGATCTGGGTGATCTGTTCGATGGCATGGATGATTGGCTGATGGCTATAGGGACGGATACATTGACGACTGATCCCGTCAGCAAAGTAGTCAACGCAAAACCGCGCTACCTGAATGATAACTGCTGGGACAATACGGGCGAGACCCGCCAGAAAATCGTCGAGGAGCAGACATTTGCCGGCAACAGTCCCTGTAATCAGCTCTATCCTGCCTATCCCACTGCGCGGCATGTGGCGGGTACACCACTGGCTAACGATATTGTCAGTTGCCAGTTGAAGGACATCAACCCAGCGGACTACTCAGTCAGTTTTAGCAACGAGCAATACGCTCAGCTAAGTGAGGCATTTCCAACCGGAGTTTGCGATTGGTCCAAAGGCGATGCCAGTGGGGCCAGTCACCAGGGCACCTGGATCTCATTTGGTCCATCGCCAGTCAACCAGATTCAGTGACACAATCCAGGGACCAGGTGGAGAGAGATATCATGGGAATCACAAGAAACAGATCTGTACTAGCCGGTTTAGCTACGGCGCTGGCATTATTGCCGGGTTCTTTACTGGCACAGCAGGCGGATACCGCGCAACTGGAAACAACAGTTGATGACGGATTCACTATCGCTGTAGTTGGCGACATCATTATTTCCTATCCGCTGGATCATATGCTGGCCGATCCGGGCTTTCGTGCCGTGGTTGAGTTAACCCAGGGTGCCGATGCCACCACCGGCAATCTCGAAGGCAATATTATCGATGGACGCACGTTTAAAGGCTCGGCCGGCGGTGGGTTTGGAGCTGAACCAGAGGCCGCCGAGTGGGTCAAGGAGATGGGTTTCGACATCGTTTCCAGACCTAACAACCACGCCGATGATTTCGGCCGGGAAGGCCTGGTAGAAACCAGCAGGCACCTCAACCGGGTCGGGCTGCAGTTTGCCGGCTATGGCGATAGCTATTGGGCCGCACGCGCGGCACGCTTCTATAGCAGTCCAGGTGGCCGCGTGGGCATGGTGGCTGTGTCCGATCATGACCCGAGAGCACAACCGGCGCGTGGAGAATGGCCGGGAATAGGTGGTCTGGCCTCGCTGCGCGTTAACCGGTTCTTCATGGTGCCGGAAGATGACTGGGATGCCCTGCAAACACTGCGTGATAATTTTCCCAATGGTACCGGATTCTATGCGCGAGGAGCTAATACCAACAACCAGATTGCCTTTCTGGGGCAGCAATTTCGCAAGGCACCGCGGGGCATAGTAGAGCCTTACTATCACTTTGAGATGAACCAGCAGGATTTGACCGATACCCTGGATTCGATAAGAGCGGGCAAGATCAGATCTGATTTCATCACGGTGGCCATTCATGCCCATCATTTCAACGATGCGAAAGGCGGCTATCGGGGCGAAGGAATTCCGGAAGGCGAGCATCTGGATACGAACCCGAGCATTGCCGATTACCTGCCCGAATTCGCCAGGGCAGCCATCGATAATGGAGCAGACATGTTCCAGGGTACTGGCGTTCACGCACTACGCGGAATTGAAATCTATAAAAACCGGCCGATTTTTTACGGTTTGGGTGAGTTTATTCGACAGATGGATGTAATCGGTCTCGCCGGCCGCGGTGATCCGCAACGCAGTATAGGGCCACCGAATGCCGAATTTCCGGTAAAATTTCAAAGCATTTTAGCGATCAGCGAATACCAGAACAGGGATCTGAAAGAAGTGCGGATTCATCCCATCGAAGCACGTTACGATGAGGAGAAATTAGCGCTGAGGGGAATACCCCGTATCGCGCCGCCGGAAATTGCCCAGCAAATATTAAAGCGCTTGCAGGATTTGTCGGCGCCATTGGGAACCGAGATTCGAATCGAGGGGAATATAGGTATCATCAGCCCGTAACTGTGTGACGATTTAGTAGCGAAGCGGCTATCAATGCCCAATTGCGAACTCCGGCAGTTGCCACCTTGGTCAGTGCCGGTCATGCATCGAATGCATTGCCGCAGACTGCCGAAGCCACAGTCAATGTGCGTATGCTGCCCGGGTCCGATCCACAGGAGATTTTGCAGACACTGATTCGCGTAGTGGATAATCCTGCCCTGGAAGTCATTTATCGTGGTGGTGGCACTCCCAGTGAGGCTTCACCGTTGACAGAAGAATTTATGAGTTCGGTTGAGTCGGTTACCGAGTCAATGTGGTCAAGTGTCACAGTATTCCCGACAATGTCAACCGGCGCCACTGACGGGGCTAAAATGTGTGTAGTGGGTATTCCCACATACGGTGTGTCAGGGCTGTTTGTGGATCGCAATGATATGCGCATTCATGGGCAGGATGAGCGCTTGCTGAAGAGGTCCCTTTATGAGGGCTATGAGTTTCTCTACCAACTGGCCAGAGAGCTCAGTCAATAGGCCTAGTGAGTAAGTGAGTAGATCAGGTAGTTGATGCCCAGTTGATAGGCCGAATTGGCATATTCTGTGGGATACCATCGGTCGTAAGTATGTTCCCAGCCATCACCCATGTCCGAGTTCCAGTTTATCAAAACCATGATGCGGCCATCGTCATCGAGCACGGCATGATTACTGGCGACGTCTATGCCACGCTGCCCGTAACCCTGGCGTCCACCACGCCCGGGAATCATTTGTGCGCCGTCAATGTCATAAAACATATGATAAATCTCATGGTTGGGCTGTAGTTCGATTAGTTCACGATCAGGAAAGATCAACGAAAAGTCTCGATAGAATGCATCCCATTGCTGCACACCCCAGAAATCATCGATCAACAGAAAACCGCCACGCAGCAGGTATTCCCGTAGATTTTCGATTTCCCTTGGAGACATGGAAAGACCGCCGTTGCGGCCCATTTCCAGAGCGTAGAGAAATGGGTAGTCAAATAATTCCTCATCGTCGAATCGAAGGGTTATTGGCTTGCTCATCACTCTGACATTGGTCAGACGGGCTACACCGCGTAAGAAATTCTCATCGGCTGCCGGGAAATCTGTTAGCCAGGGACCACCTCTCCAGCCGCCATTGAAGTAGCTAGTGTACTGCATACGGACAAAAGCAAATTCCCCGGCAATATCGTACAGGTCTTCAAGGTCTACTTGTGCGGAGGAAATTGAGCTGTTAAACAGCAAAATCAAGCCACAAAAAAAGCTGAATCCTGATTTCATCACTTAATTCTCCTACCCCCGCTTGTACAATTAACGGCCCAACGATCGACCATATGGTGGTGTTGCTTAATCGATCTCGTTGACGATCTCGCCTAATTTATCCATCACCGACGGATCGAATTTACCACTTCTTACATATTTGCCGATTTCATTGTAGGCAGCGCGACCTTCCCAGGGATCTCGGTACGGGCGTTTCGAGGTCAGGCTGATATAGGCCTCTGCCACGTAGCGCCTCTGTCATCTTGTCCTGCAATTCCCAATGGGTAAATTCGGCAATGACAGCGGTTAGTAGCAAAAAGCTTGCCCAGGTGAGGATGGATGCCCACAGGCTGAAAACATCGATAGGTCCGATGAAAATTTCAGGGTAAAGACTGGCGAAGAGCACAATTATTAAAAAGGTAAAAAATGCCCCAAGCACCCCTGAGCGTATGCCCAGATAATAAGAGCTTAAAAGTACAGGCAGATAGAAGAAATTCAAAAATGAAAGCTTGGATTCAACTTGCCACACGATGGCGCTTACGCTCAACAGAATAACGAGGATAAACACGCCTTCAAAGTTGTCGATCAGGGATCGCTTTAGTGCTTCCATAATTATTCTTGATTTGATCCTGGTTCGACGTGATCAGCCATTCTGCAGGATAAGTCTGCTCAACAGCGGATATCCAGGCGTTTTTGGAGCCTCACTACATTCGGGTAAGGTAAGTTCTGTAATGTCGAAAACAGGATAGGATTTAAGCAGATTTAGCGCGTACTAACAACCGAACCATAACAACTTTTTCCAACTTGGTGGTGCCAGGGGGAAATATTGTTTGCTTAGCGCTGAAATCAGCCGCCAATTTGGTCTGTTGTGCAGGAAGCGTGCTTTCCCAGAACAGAGCGTCCCCCTGGCCAATTGGAGTTTTCCCACAGTTGACCTTAGAATTCGCCCATGATCAAAAAGTTATCGCGAACACTCTGGCTGACGTTGTGTACAAGTCTCCTGTCTTGCATAACTGGCTTTGATTTATCGAATTGGCCCGATCAGATTCCATCACCTGAGTACTTCTTCGCCGCCTATGAGGCCGATCAGGAAAATGCTGCGCGCCAGACCAGGAATGAATACATGAGCTGGGTGGTCAATTTTTACCAGGGATCGTTGCTTTATCCAACCGGTTGGCTGGAGATCGAAGAACGCGTGGTCGTCGGTTTTGCTGATGAGGACAAAAATGCAGCAAGGGTGAAGATTCAGCAGTTGGGGGCTCTCATTGCTGCAGAGTGGGCAAAACACAACGATATTCGATTAATTGATACCCGCATACTGGCGCTGTGGGGCTCGGTACTGCAACTGGCCACGGATTCGACCCAGCGTAGTGCGGGTATTGAGCTAATCGGCCTGGATGCAAATGGGTTACTCTCTCGCAGCCTGGCCAAATCAGCTGTTACCGAAGCGCGGTATGCGAGTCTGTTGGGTATTGACCTTTTTGATGGGTTTTAGCGGCGTGCGTAATCAGTGAATGTATCTGTATCCCAAAGAGACTCGGAGTAAGAGCATACAAACCCCGACTGGATCAAAGTTAGCCCCATTTCATCGGTCTAAGTCACAATTTTAACGATTCCTGCTTGATTTTTTCCAATTTGACACTATATTTGGTCAGGCCAATTTGGTCAGACCAATTTGCTCTGGTCAAAACGCACTATATGAGTTCCAAAATGTCGACGACAAGCACGCTAAGCCACGAAATTGCTGATGTTCTGCGCAATGACATATTGCAGGAGCGTTATCGTTCGGGGGAGAGAATGCCGTCGGAGAGAGACCTGGCTAACCGATTTGATGCCAACCGGGGGGCAGTCAGGGAGGCGCTGTCCCAGCTGGAGCAGTTGGGCATTATTCGCATCCAGCCCGGCGGAGCTCGTGTGCAATCAATTAATTCCGCTGGCCTGGCGATTCTGGGGCCATTGATGGCATTAAATGAAATCCCTGATCCGGCATTGGTGGATCAGTCCCTGCAGATATTTGGCGCGATGTCTTCACTCTCGGCAAGTAATGCCGTAGTCAAGGCCAGCCCGGTGCAATTGCAGCAGTTACAGGATCTGGTCGCGGTTATAGCAGAGCATACCCACGATTTCAGGGTAATGGAGCCTTACTGGCGAGAGCTGTTACAGCTCGTGGCAGATATTGATGACAATCTGGTGGTGCGCTTGATAGGCAATGACCTCAAGGCACAGATCGTCGGACAAATGATGGAAATGGGCATTAATCCTGATTTGAAGCACGCCGCAGGAACCGATCTGGTGGAAAATTTGAATATTGCGCTAGCCAAAAAGGATGGCGAGCTGGCGGCGAAAGCGATCAGCAGACATTTCGATCAGTTAAGAGAGGCGGTCTTCGAGGCAATTAATATCAAACGAGCCGGTCTGCATAGAGAAGCAGTTTAGTGGGTATATGAATGTAGCTGGCTTATGAATGCAGCGAGCTAATGAGCAAATTCTGATCCAGACTTTGTCTGGTAGCAATTGAAGTAACAGGAGTAAATGCATGAAGCGTATTTTTTTGCCGATTCTGATTTTAGGCAGCAGCATAGTATTGGCAGGTATTTTGATTAATGCCCCAACCCAGGTGGAAGAATCCACCCCTGTAGTGCAATCAGTTACTGTGCGGGTTGCCGAGGTAGGGCTGGAATCTGTGCAGCTCACCGTGGAATCTCAGGGTAAGGT
>Ga0187827_10002216_pt1 | contig 26899 bp, 28 predicted proteins | sample ETNtaG_39_FD_167969 | JGI IMG/M metagenome (GOLD analysis project Ga0187827, IMG submission 167969) | Marine microbial and viral communities from oxygen minimum zone, Eastern Pacific Ocean - ETNP2014_SV_150_PacBio MetaG (Illumina Assembly) | ecosystem: Environmental > Aquatic > Marine > Hypoxic... | reverse complement strand
AAAGTTAAATATCAAGGTAGGCATATAGTGCGCCTTAACATAGGCCTAGAAGACCCAGATGACCTTATTAAAGATCTAGAGTGTGGTTTTAATTATTTGAATGACTAGCTTTTTATTTTAAATATCTCTACTGGTTGATGGACGCTTTGAGCGCGGCACTTTGCTTATTTTCTGTTTATCTTTTTGATCTTTACTGATAATTTTGCTAACAGAAATTAGATTATTTACACTTGTTTCTACCTCCTTGTAAGTCTTAGGAGCCTGAATCTCAATCATTTGTTGGACTATCCATTTGCTATCAGTATCGGTCATAGATTTTTGGATTTTTTCTGCGAAATATCTATAAAAGCTATAGTCTGGCTCACCATTATTGAACCCATAGTCCGAATAGTCTTTTGAGCGAGAGTTATATATATCAATAAAATCTTTCCAATGGTTTCCCTCACCAATACGGTCAGCTTTATTTTCTTGGTAATAGAATGCTGACTGTTTTGCGATTTTTGTTATAAGTTTTTCTCTTTGTTTAGTTACAAGTTTTTCAGCAACTAAACGATCGATGCACTGGACAATAAAGCATAAATATTCTGATATAACATCAAAAAGTTGTTCCTTTTCAACAATAAAACCCTCGTTAATTAAATCCTCAAGTTGATTTTTTGTTATGCGCCATGAATTAAAAGCCATAGCACTTCCAATATCCTCAATGGTCTTTACAGAAGACTTGTGCCAGCTACTCTTTACTCTCATATATGTAAGTTTACATTACAAACCAAAAAAATGTATTACTGGCAGCAATAGTTTTGAAATGAGCCTAGATCGTAGACCTCCTTAAAGCCTATCTGTTCTAGATAGTTTTTTGCAGTGGCCGATCTTGCTCCAGAAACGCAATACAAGATAACCGGTTTAGAGCGCTCAAGAAAGTTATCTGCAGACATTATAGATTGTAAAGGTAAGTTTATTGCATCAGGTAGAGAGCCCTTTGAAAATTCTAGGCTTGACCTAACATCAACTAGCTGTGCTCCATCAGCCAATAGTTTGCAAGCATCAATGCCTGTAAATGAATCGAACATAGTATAATTTCCCTTATTATTTTTTCGAGTGATTGCGATTATTATTGCAAAGCTAACTATATTAGGAAACAATTATATAGCAATGTTAAGTAAAAAGAAACTAAAAAATGACCTTGAAGGGGTTGTGTTGGCGCTAAAGAAGCGTAATTTTTCCTTTGATACTGTTGAGTTAGAAGAGTTAGAAGGGAAAAGAAAGGTTAACCAAATCGAAACCCAAGATCTGCAAAACTTACGCAATACACAATCTAAATCTATAGGTAAAGCAAAGGCAGCTGGAGAAAATATTGAACCCCTACTAGCAGAGGTTGCTGATTTAGGTGGTAGACTTGATAAAGCAAAGTCTGAACTTCAAGTTATTCAAGATAAAATTAACAATATCGTTATGTCCATACCTAACGTTCCCCATGAGTCTGTCCCAGAGGGCGACACTGAAGATGACAATATTGAGGTTATGAAGTGGGGTGAGCCAATGAAGTTTGATTTTGAAATCAAAGACCATGTAGATTTGGGTGAGAAGCATGGTTTAGATTTTGCGACTGCCGCCAAAATTTCTAGTGCAAGATTCTCTGTTATGACTGGAAAGATGGCTAAGCTACATAGGGCCCTTACACAGTTTATGCTTGATTGGCATATTGAAAATAATGGTTACACAGAGGCCTACGTACCATACATGGTCAACGCTCAATCACTAACTGGGACTGGACAACTGCCTAAGTTTGAGGAAGATTTATTTAAGACACATCTGCATGGCGAAGAGGGTGAAGCTAGGGCGCTTTATCTTATACCTACGGCTGAAGTTCCAGTCACTAATCTTATGAGTGGAAAGATTATCAATGAAAGTGACTTACCCTTAAAGTTTGTTGCTCATACTCCATGTTTTAGGTCTGAGGCAGGGGCATACGGAAAAGACACTAGGGGCCTAATTAGACAACATCAATTTGAAAAGGTTGAGCTTGTACAAATAACTAAGCCAGAGGATTCTTACAAGGTTCTAGAAGAACTAACATCGCATGCTGAAGGTATATTGCAGGCACTAGAGCTGCCATACCGCAAAGTTATATTGTGTGGAGGTGATTTAGGGTTTTCATCTTCAAAAACTTATGATCTAGAGGTCTGGCTACCTGCACAAAATACTTATCGAGAGATATCCTCATGTTCTTGCTTTGAAGATTTTCAAGCTAGACGAATGCAATTAAGGTGGAGAAAGTCACAATCAGATAAACCTGAACTTTTGCACACTCTTAACGGCTCTGGGTTAGCTGTAGGGAGAACTTTGGTGGCAATATTGGAAAATTACCAAAATGCTGACGGTAGTATTAAAATACCATCTGCACTTAAAAACTATATGGGCGATATTGAGCTCATTAATTAACTATATAAGGAGTTACTAAGATGAATTTATTAGATATATTTATTACCCCAGCATTTGCAGCTGAAGGATCTCTAGCAGGTGCCGGCTCTCTAGGTGGAATACCATTTTTACTGGTTATGTTTGTGTTGATGTATTTTTTGCTTATCAGGCCACAACAAAAGAGAGCCAAAGACCACAAATCCCTACTAGCTGAACTAAAGAAGGGTGACGAGATTGTTACAAATGGTGGCGTAGTTGGCAAAATTATTTCGGTCGATGATTCGTTTGCTGATCTAGAAATCTCTAAAGGTGTTATTGTCAAAGTACAAAAGCAAGGTATAAACCAAAAAATGCCAAAGGGCAGTGCTAATTAATTAATTTTGCTCGGAGATTCATAAAAGATGAACCATTATCCTGGATGGAAGAATGCCTTAATCGCTTTTTTTCTCTTAATATCAGCTCTATACGCTTTACCAAATATTTTTGGATCAGACCTTGCTGTACAAGTTTCAAGTGCTGGCGATAATGTAATTAGCCAAACTGACTTAAACAAGATTGAAGGAATACTTAAGAGTCAAGATATTGATTACAAGTCTGCAGGATTATCAAACCGACGTATTTTGGTTCGATTTAATAACAATAGTTCACAGTTATCAGCAAAAGAATCTTTAAAGGATGAGCTTGGACGTAATTACGTTGTAGCACTTAATCTTGCACCTTCTGTACCTATATGGTTGTCAGATTTTGGTGGCAAGGCTATGTCTCTTGGTTTAGACCTAAGGGGTGGTGTTCATTTCCTACTAGAAGTAGATATGCAGGCTGTATTATCAAGATCTATAGATAAGTACCATAATGAGTTGCGTGCATTGTTAAGAGCAGATCGACTATACAAAAGTATAAAGAAAGATAACGAAACAATTGTTGTAAGCTTTAAACATTCTTCACTAAAGGAAAAGGCCCTATCGCTTATTAAATCAGAAGTTGGCGACCTAGTAATAGTTGATATTGATGGTGAGGATGAATTGACATCTACATTTGCAATAAGCGAAAGTGCACAAAGAGAAGTAACTAAGGGCGCCCTAAAACAAAATATAACTACACTAAGAAATAGAGTAAATGAGCTTGGAGTGGCGGAGCCAATTATTCAGCAGCAGGGGTCAAACCGTATAGTTGTTCAATTGCCAGGAGTTCAAGATACAGCTAGAGCTAAAGAAATACTTGGAGCTGTAGCAACACTTGAATTTAGATTGGTTGATGAGAAGAATGACACTCAAACAGCTATACAGTCAGGCAAAACACCAATCGGCTCTAAATTATTTTATTTCAAAGATGGTAGACCGCTGTTACTAAAAACTAGAGTAATTGCAACAGGAGAAAATATTACTGGAGCGGCATCAGGTATTGACCAAGAGAATAATGTTCCTATGGTGAATATAACTCTCGATAGCCCTGGAGGTAGGGCTATGCTTGAAACTACGAAGAAGTATTTGCACCACCGTATGGCTGTAGTATTTATTGAAAATAAAATTGAAACCATCTCTGTAAATGGAAGTACGATTAAAAAGAGAACAACCACAAAAGATATAATAAATGCAGCAACAATACAGGGAACCTTCTCGAATCGTTTTCAAATTACTGGAATTGATAGTAGTCGTGAGGCTCGCAATCTAGCTTTACTATTAAGGGCCGGATCACTGTCAGCTCCGATTGAAATTATTGAAGAGAGAACTATAGGGCCTAGCTTGGGTGCAGACAATATAGAGAAAGGAATACTGTCAGTTATTTCTGGATTCTTGCTAGTATTGATTTTTATGGCTATCCGTTATAGATTATTTGGTTTGGTAGCCAATGTTGCATTGACACTTAATTTAGTTATGATTGTTGCCGTATTATCAATCATCCAAGCAACACTGACACTGCCTGGCATTGCAGGAATAGTTCTTACAGTTGGTATGGCTGTTGATGCTAATGTACTTATCTTTGAAAGGGTTAAGGAAGAGCTAAGAGCAAACACCAACATTCAAAAAGCAATCTCTGCTGGTTACGATAAGGCATTACTTACTATAGCTGATGCAAACATCACAACATTGATTGCGTCATTGGTGCTTTTTAGCTTTGGTACCGGACCTATAAAGGGATTTGCTATAACATTATCTATAGGTATAGTTACTTCTATGTTTACCGCTATTGTTGTATCTAGAGGTATTATTAATATAATATATGGTGAAAGAAAAGTTAAGGAGCTATCAATATGAAGTTGTTAAGTCTTCCAGAAATTAATTTCATTGGTAAGCGTACTTATGCGATTATTTTTTCAGCTATAATTGTCGCGGTCTCGATATTTTCACTTGCCTCCCAGGGTTTAAAGTTTGGTATTGATTTTACTGGCGGTACTCTGATTGAGGTTGGTTATAGTAGCCCTGTTAATTTAGATGATGTCCGTGAAACACTAGCCAAAGAAAAATACAATAGCGCTAACGTTCAATATTTCGGATCTACAAATGAAATTTTAATTCGTCTCGAACCTCAAGGAGCTTCATCGGCAAAGATTAGCAGCAAAATTATCAGATTATTAGGTGATGGAGCAGACATTAGGCGTGTTGAGTTTGTTGGTCCAAAGGTAGGCGAAGAGTTGACCAATGATGGCGGTTTAGCAATGCTATATGCCCTAATAGGGATACTTATTTATGTTGCTTTCAGGTTCGAATATCGTTTCGCCTTGGGTTCTATTTCTGCACTCATCCATGACGTAATTATAACTCTTGGTGTGTTTTCTTTATTTCAAATCGAATTCGATTTGACAGTTCTTGCTGCAATCTTAGCGGTTATTGGTTATTCCTTAAACGATACAATAGTTGTTTTTGACAGGATAAGAGAAAACTTTTTAGCTACAAGGCATAATGACCCAAAGAAAATTGTTAATGGTGCATTAAACCAAACACTTTCAAGAACTATTATGACATCCGTTACAACTTTACTTGTTCTTGTAGCATTGTTTTTGCTTGGAGGTGAAATCATTAATAGTTTTGCCCTTGCATTGCTTATAGGGGTAATCATTGGTACCTACTCTTCTATATATGTTGCTAGCTCAATGATACTTGCTTTAGGCATAACTAAAGAGGACATGCTTCCATCTGAGAAGGAAAAGAAAGAGATCGATTCTCGACCTTAGCTAGCGCACTAATGAGCCTATGTATCTTTTAAGGTAAGGCTTGATTTGTTGTTATTGAATAAATTTCTCAAACACTAGGCATGCATTGGTTCCACCAAAACCAAAGCTATTGGACATTACCCTGTTGAGTGATTGTATGGTAGTTGTTTGTACTATAGGAATGCCTTCAGCCTCTGGGTCAAGATTATCTATATTTACAGATTCAGCTAAAAAGTCGTTTTGGAGCATCAATAAAGAATATATTGATTCGTTAACTCCAGCAGCTCCTAGAGCATGACCAGATAGAGATTTGGTTGACCCTACGTAAGGTATATTGTCACCAAAAACTGACTTGATAGCGGCAAGTTCCTTGACATCTCCAACAGGAGTTGAAGTGCCATGAGCATTAATATAGTCTATAGGGCCATCTACCGTAGATGTTGCTATAAGCATACAGTTTTTTGCACCTTCGCCGCTTGGCGCAACCATATCATAGCCGTCCGATGTTGCACCATACCCAGTTAATTCAGCAATTATGTTTGCACCTCTTGATTGTGCATGTTCGAGTGACTCAAGTACCAGAGCTCCGCCACCTCCAGATATAACAAATCCATCCCTATCAGTATCGAATGCTCTAGAAGCTATTTCAGGCTTATCATTGAACTTTGAAGATAATGCACCCATAGCATCAAAAAGCATAGTCAATGACCAGTCTAACTCCTCTCCACCTCCAGCAAATACAACATCCTGCTTGCCCATTTGAATTTGTTCCATGGCATTACCTATACAGTGCGCACTTGTTGAACATGCAGAGCTGATTGAATAGTTGATTCCTTTAATTTTATATAAAGTAGATAAGCACGCTGAAGTGGTTGAGCCCATAGTGCGAGGTACTCTGTAGGGGCCAACACGTTTTATGCCTTTCTCTCTTAAAATATCGGCAGACTCTACAACATTCTGGTTACTTGCACCTCCAGAGCCCATTATTAGGCCAGTGCGCTGGTTAGATACTTGCTCCTGGGCAAGCCCAGACTGTCTAATGGCTTCGTCAAGCGCTATAGCATTATAGATGGCTGCATCAGCCATAAAGCGCTTCATTTTGCGATCAATAATGTCGCTTGTGTCTAATTCAGAGATAGCTCCAGAAATTTGTGACCTTAGCCCCATGTCGGCATAAGACTGATCGAACTTAATGCCTGATTTTGCAGTTTTTAGAGACTCCAAGACCTCCTCTTTGTTGTTACCCAAGCTACAAACAATTCCCATACCTGTAACAACAACTCTTTTCATTAGAAGCTACTCGTGTCAGTAAACAAGCCAACCTTTAAGTTGGTAGCTTCATATATAACTTTTCCATCTACTTCCATGGTTGCGTCTCCAATACCCATATATAGTTTACGCGCAATAACTCTTGACAAGTTTACCCTATAGGTAATCTTTTTTGCATCTGGAAGTACCTGTCCGGTGAACTTTATGTTGCCCGCACCAAGAGCTCGGCCTCTCCCTGGACCGCCAAGCCATCCCAAATAAAAACCAATTAATTGCCACATCGCGTCCACACCTAAACATCCAGGCATAACAGGGTCATTATTAAAGTGACATCCAAAGAACCATTGCTCTGGCTTAATATCTAGTTCAGCGATAATTTCACCCTTTCCGTATTCACCGCCATCGTTAGATATATGTGTTATGCGGTCAAACATTAGCATAGGGGGCTTAGGAAGTTGTGCATTTCCAGGGCCGAACAGCTCGCCGTCACCACAACTTATAAGTTCTTCATATGAAAAAGAGTTCTGCATTGATTTTGTTCCAGTTATTTGTCAATAAAAAAAATTATACCTAAAGGCCCCTATTTATATCATCTATAACGTCATCTATACATTCCAACCCAACAGAAATCCTAATTAAGTTGTCTTCAATCCCAGAGCGTATTTTTTCATCATCACTTAAACGCCCATGAGTTGTTGATGCTGGATGTGTTATTGTAGATTTTGTGTCGCCCAAATTTGCAGTAATAGAAAGCATTTTTGTTTTATTAATAATATTAAATGCTTCATTCTTGCCACCATTAACTTTGAAAGACACAATAGCGCCAAAACCATACTGCTGTTTTCTAGCAAGTTCATGACTAGGATGCGACTCTAGACCTAAATAATATACCTTTTCAATATTTTTTTGTAGTTCAAGCCAGTTAGCCAGCTTCATAGCATTATCACAGTGCGCTTTCATTCTCAAACTTAAGGTCTCTAGACCTTTATATACTAGCCATGCATTAAATGCACTCAAGCTAGGACCAGTAGCACGTACAAATGTATGAACCTGTTCGATAATGTCTTTACTTCCAACTACCGCTCCAGCTAAACATCTGCCCTGTCCATCAATGTATTTTGTTGCTGAATGTATAACTATATCTGCACCCAAAGATATTGGATTTTGAAGTGCCGGGGTTAGTATTGCATTATCAACCGCAACTAATATATTATTAGGTTTAGCGATATTACATAACAACTCTAAATCAACCACCTCCCCTAATGGGTTAGAAGGGGTCTCCAGTAAAAAAAGTTTAGTGTTGTTTTTTATTGATGATTCCCATTCATCAAGCTTGCCAAGATCTACAAAACTAATTTCTATATTGAATTTTGAAACAATAGTGTTAAGCAGTACAATGGAGGTTCCAAACATATTGCGAGATGCTACTATATGGTCACCTGACTTAAGCAATGACATAATAGTTGCAAAGATTGCCGCCATACCACTGGAAGTAGCAACACATGCATCAGCATTCTCTAGTGAAGCAAGCTTTTTTTCGAATGCTTCGACAGTAGGGTTAGTAAATCTTGTATAAATGTTACCTGGCTCCTCATTAGAGAAACGCCTTTCTGCCTGTTCAGCAGACTCAAATGCAAAGCTTGATGTTAAGAATATAGCTTCCGAGTGTTCTTGCTCTTGGGTGCTCCTATATCCCTCGCGTATCGCTTTAGTATTGAATTTTGTATCCTTCATGTTTGGAATATCACATTAACAATAATAGACGCTATTCTACATCATTACAAATTAATTCAGAGCTTTCGTTGATATTGTTTTTTTCCTTGTTTGAGTCAGACCTTAATGATTCTATTTCTTCAAGATATTGCTTGTCTACGTCGTTGGTAATATATTTGCCGTCAAAACAAGAGCAGTCAAAAGACTTTATATCTGAGTTACCTTGCTGCACTGACCAGATTAAGTCATCTAAATCTTGATAGATAAGCTTATCTGCACCTATTGATTTGCAAATCTGACTAGTAGTTTTGTTATTAGCAATAAACTCTTTTTTGCTGGCCATATCTATACCGTAGACATTTGGAAACCTTACAGGGGGTGCAGCTGATGCGAAAAATACTTTGTTAGCTCCAGCACCCCTAGCCATTTGCACTATCTGTTCACTTGTCGTACCTCGAACAATAGAGTCATCAACTAGCAATACATTTTTGCCTTTAAACTCTAACTCGATAGCGCTAAGCTTTTGTCGTACTGATTTCTTTCTTTGTTTCTGTCCTGGCATTATAAATGTGCGTGCTATATAGCGATTTTTTATAAAACCCTCGCTATATTTAATTTTAAGTTTAGATGCAACCTGAAGAGCGCTAGTTCTTGATGTATCAGGTATAGGGATAACTACATCTATTCTTTCTTTATTTAATATATTTTGGATTTTAAGCGCTAGCTTTTCGCCCATTCTTAATCTAGATTTATATACAGAGATACTGTCAATTATTGAATCTGGCCTAGCAAAATAGACAAACTCAAAGATACATGGAGTGTGTTCTTTGTTGTCAGAGCAATGCCCTGAGTGTAAATTACCCTTTCTATCAATTACAACAGTTTCTCCTGGCCTAACATCCCTAATAACTTGATAGCCAAGAGCTGTGAGAGCCACACTCTCGGATGCAAGCATATATTTAGTTCCATCTTTGGTAGTTCTTTTGCCAAGAATTAGAGGCCTAATTCCGTGCGGATCACGGAAACCGAATATGCCATAACCAGGGATCATGCCGATATTGGCGTATGCTCCGCGAACGCGTTTGTGTACCTTGTTGACAGCACTAAATATATCTTCATGGTCGATCCGCTGTTTTTGTATTTTTGCCAACTCACTTGCAAATACATTTAGCAATATTTCAGAGTCTGAATTGGTGTTTATATGGCGAAGATCTTGTTCAAATAATTCTTTTTCAAGTTGTTTAGTATTTGTTAAGTTGCCATTATGTGCAAAAGCTATACCGTATGGCGAGTTCACATAGAATGGTTGTGCCTCTGCTCCAGAAGAGCTCCCAGCGGTTGGGTAACGGACATGACCTATACCCATATCTCCAATCAGACTAGCCATATGTCTAGTTCTGAATGCGTTTCTTACTAAGCCATTAGATTTACGCATATAGAAACGGCCCTTATGTGAAGTAACAATTCCTGCAGCGTCTTGTCCACGATGCTGAAGTATCGTTAAAGCGTCGTAAATATATACCGCAGTATTCTTATTGGTAGTAGATAATATCCCAACAATTCCACACATAAATTAATTCCTTATTCTATTTCTATAAACAAAAAGTACTGAGACAGTGTTGGCTTAATTGATGTAGCAATATCTTGGAAAAATCTTAAAGCTCCATCAGTCTCAATCCAAAAATATTGCTGAGATACCCAGCTCACGTTTTGCAAAATTAATACCAGAACCAGTACAAATATTGCCCCCTTAATAAGCCCAGTAAGGCTACCCAAGACTTTGTTCTGAATGCTGTTTATATTGCGCGCATTAAGAATATTGTCAGATCCATGTAATAGTCCCAATATTTTTTCGAAAAACGGCGCCAGTAAGCACGGTTTACTGTCATCGACCGATATATTAAAAACTTTTGCGAGCAAGAAAAAGGTACCAGTAATTAAGCTAAAAATAACAACAAATGATAAGTTCATCCTTAACGAATCATTAGGAATGATATATTTTACAGAATCAACCTGGGAGACTACACCTATATATTGCCAACTAAAAAACAAAGCCAACGCAAAGAACATGGCACGGGTAAAGATTATATTTAAAGAGCAAGGGTTGGTAATGGATGTTGATTTTTCAATTATTTTATATATTCCCATTTTTATAATCAATAGACCAATAAATATAGTGCTAAATGAAATTGTTAAGTACGACTTCTGTGAAAGAACTAGCCAAGTTATCAATGTACTATTGGCTAGGCCTTGGTAGAGTAGCCACGAAATAAAGATAGTAGCAATGAAAAAAGCGAAGTTGATTAATTCTCTTGCTAGGCCACGCTTATATCCCAACAACATGAACCCTATAAGTATTGCAATTGTTAGCCAGTCGGACCAGTTTAATATGCCAAATACTCTTCCAATCCCAGCAAAAAAATCACCCATATACGTTTCACATAAATTTAGTAATTAATAGCAATTTTACAAGATTTTATCGATAGTATTGTTCTAGCTGAATGGATGCTCTAATGAATACTGGTGTTCTATATATTAAGAACCTTTGCCGCATCAGTTACAGTATGAAATGATCCAAAAATTACAATTCTCTTATAACTATTTGAGTTAATTGCCTGGTTAATGGCTAATTCCATATTATTAGATACAGTTACATTATCAGATGGACTGAAAGTGTTTTCCAATTCTGTTATAGGTATTGCTCTATCGGTATCAAGAGGTACTAGTATCCATTTACCAATAATCTTGCTAATTTGATTAACCATGGCACTAATATTTTTGTCTTTTAGGGCAGAAAATATTGCAATTGTTGGGGTATTTTCTTTCCTTAGCTCTTCTGCTAGAACAGCTATAGCGGCTTCGTTATGTGCTACATCAAGTATAAGACTCTTATTATTTATCGTTATCTGTTGATATCTCCCATTTAGTGAGGCATTTCTTACCCCTTCAGAAACCTGTATCTTAGTTACTGGTTTGTTATTTTGAAGTTGTTCTATAGCTTTAATTGCTACCGCGGCATTAATTCTTTGGTGTTCTCCAGGCATATTAATTTCTCCTACATAAGGAGAATCTACATAAATAACTTGAGAACCAATGCTTTTTGCGTGTTTTGCTATTGACTCTGGAGGATTACTATCACCGCAGATACAAGTCACGTTTGGCCTCATAATTCCAGCCTTCTCAAACCCTATAAGCTCCCTAGTGTCACCTAGATAGTCAACATGATCTATTGAAATGTTAGTAATCACACTAACATCAGGGTTAACTATATTTACAGAGTCAAGCCTACCACCTAAGCCAACCTCTAATAAAGCTATTTCAACATTATGATTAGTAAAAATAACTAATGCAGCTAGGGTAGAAAACTCAAAGTAGGTTAAAGATATTGAACCTCTATGAGATTCGATATGAGAAAAGGCTTTACATATATCTTGGTCACTGACATTTATTCCATCAATTGCAAAGCGTTCATTGTATTTAGTAATGTGTGGTGAGGTGAATTTTCCTACGACATAATCAGACTGCTGATATATATTATCAATAAAAGCTATAGTTGAGCCTTTGCCATTAGTGCCAGCAACAGTTATAACCTTAAACGGAACACCATCAGGGAACAGCGAACGATAAACATTGTCAACTCGACTAAGTTCAAGATCAATGACTTGTGAATGTAGTGACTCTTGCCAGCTAAGCCAATCAGCAAGAGAGTCGTCATTAAATTTAGCTAATCCTCCCAAAATTCACCTTCAATGGTGTCCTTTTTGGTTTCTTTCTGGTGACTATTTTGCTGTCTATTTCTGTGAATAAAGACGGTATTTTTTTGGGTAAATATTTTTTGTGCATTCTTTGACAAAAATTGGTCAATAAAGTACCCCCTTGACCACGGCATTAGACCCAACAAACCTACAGCATCAGTTATAAAACCTGGAGTCAACAATAACACACCAGAAACTAGTATTACAACACCCTCTAGCATTTCAAATGCCGGTGTTTGATCGTTATCTATAGATTGCTGAGCTTTAGCCATAACAGACCAGCCCTGCTGTTTCAAAAGTGTTGAACCAATTAGCGCTGTCACAACAACCAGTAGGACTGTAGAAAATCCACCTATAGCTTCTCCCACAGTCACTAATACATATATCTCAACCAGAGTCATTACAACAAATAAAGAAAATATCATTTTTTATCCTATTTATTATTAATAAACATTAAATCCCAAACCTTATGCCCAAGATTTTGGCCCCTTCTCTCAAATTTAGTTATTGGACGAATTTCAGGCCTCGGTGAATATATATGGGCTCCATAGAGGTTTTTAAAGTTTTTATGGTTTTCCATTGAATCCATCATTTGTTGAGCATAGTGTTCCCAGTCCGTTGCCATATGGATTGTGCCATTTTTTATTACTTTTTTTGATATTAAATTTAAAAAGTCAGAATCGACAATTCTTCTTTTGTGGTGCTTTTTCTTATGCCATGGGTCAGGGAAAAATAGCTGAAAAGTTTCAAAGCTGTCATCATCTATGTGATTATTTAGCAATTCAACAGCATCAAACTTTACAACTCTAAGGTTGTTAATGCTTAATTTGTGTGCTTCATTAATCAGTCTACCTATGCCAGCCTCGTAAACTTCTACCCCTAAAAAATTTTTATTAGGAGTTTTTATGGCCATAGATAATAGACTGTCGCCATTGCCGAAGCCTATTTCTAGTACTTTGGGGTGATTATTGGAAAATTTTTTATCTAGGTCTATTATAGAATTTTTTGATATATCTATGCCATACTGTGACCATAATTTATCGATTCCGTTTCTTTGCCCTGGTGTCAGCTTACTGGAACGTCGAACAAAGCTTTGGATTGTTTTAATTGGTCTTTTAGGTTCTCTAATCATAGATTGTAGTCAATTATAAGTGGCGAATGGTCAGAAAACCTCTCTTTCTTATAAATTTCGACCCTTATAGGAGAAGATTTTAGGTTTCCGCTCAGTATCTGATAGTCGATTCTCCATCCTGTATTATTTGACCATGCCTGACCCCTATTAGACCACCAAGTGTATTGTTCAGGCTCGGTATTGATTTCTCTGAATGCATCAATAAATCCAACTTTATCAAACAGATTGTCCATCCAATCCCTTTCCTCTGGCAGGCATCCTGAGCGATTTTTATTGCTGTTAAAGTTTTTAATGTCAATCCTCTTATGTACTATATTTATGTCGCCACAGATAATGTATTTTCTACCATCATTTTGAAGTTTTTCTAGGTAAGGCAGAAAGCGTTCATTAATAAACTCCATTTTAAAGTCCTGTCTTTCTTGTTTAGATGAGCCAGAAGGTATATATATAGAAATAACACTTAGGTCACCAAAGTCAGCCTGAATAAAGCGTCCCTCGAAATTAAAATCCTCCCAGGAGCTATGAACGACCCTATCGGGCGAAACTTTGCAATATATTCCAGTGCCGCTATAACCTTTGCGCTGGGCAGGATTGTAATATGTATGCATACCTTGGGGGTAGAACCTTTCGTCTAACTGGTCTTCTTGGGCTTTTATTTCTTGTAAACAAACCACGTCAGCTTTTTGTTGTTGCATCCAATGAAAAAAACCTTTTCTTTCAGCTGCACGTATTCCGTTAACATTAATTGTTATAATTCTCATTGCAATTATTTTAATCGAGACCTGTGCTTTAATTTTCTGATTTAACACAATTAAGCATTGGCCCTAATACAAAGAAATTAATATGGAACAGTACCAAAAGGATTTTGTAAACTTTACTTTAGAAACAGGCGCCCTGAAGTTTGGTGAATTTACATTAAAGTCAGGCCGTGTTAGCCCTTACTTTTTCAATGCAGGTTTATTTAATCAGGGCCAGCATTTGTCCAAGCTTGGGCAATTTTATGCACAAGCAATTGATGCTAGTGGTATAGAGTTTGATGTACTATTTGGACCTGCATATAAAGGCATTCCTTTGGCTGCTGCTACGACGATCGCGCTTAACGATAGGTTCAATAAATCTGTCCCCTATAGCTTCAATAGAAAAGAGGCAAAAGATCATGGCGAGGGCGGCAACATAGTAGGACACCAGCTGGTTGGAGATATTCTAATAATAGATGACGTAATAACGGCCGGTACCGCAATAAGAGAGGCCCAAGACATAATAACCAGTAATGGCGCTAATACCAAGGCAGTTATTGTTGCGCTGGATCGCCAAGAGAAGGGTAATGGCGAACTATCCGCCATCCAGGAGGTGGAGCAAAATTTTGGAATTAAAGTTATAAGCATTATAAGTCTGTCGCATATTGTCGATTATCTAAAATCTAACAACGATAAAAAACTAATAACTAGAATAGAAGATTATCGTTCTAGATACGGAATATCTAGTAATGATTGAAGTACTAGACTCAACAAGTACTAAGGAAGGTCAGGGTGTTACAGTAAACAGACTGTTCCCTGTAAGTAGCAGGAGGATGAATCATGACCCGTTTGTATTGTTTGACCACTTCTCTGTAGAGCAGGGTCAAGGCTTTGATACTCACCCACATAGAGGTTTTGAAGCTATAACGTTTCTTTTTAGTGGTTCTATGAGGCACAAAGATAACCTTGGAAATGATTCAGTTGTGAGCCCTGGTGGGGCACAAATATTTTGCGCAGGAAGAGGCATAAGCCATTCAGAGATGCCTGAGGGGGATGGGCCTAATAATGGTATACAGTTTTGGATAAGTTTAGAAAAAAAACTGAAAACTATTGAACCAACCTACCAACTCGTGGATGCTGTAGAGCTACCAATAATATCTATTGATGGTGTATCAAGGACTATTATTGTGGGCGACAAATCTCCTGTAAAAATGCAAAACAACATTAAATATGAATACATTGCTATTGAAGATCGAAGAACTTATAAAATTCAAGATATTGAAGGAAAGAGTGGTCTAATCTACTTAATAAGTGGGTCTGTTGAAATACAAGGCAATAACTTAACTAAAGCACAATCAGTCCTGTTCGATACTAACAATAAATCCATCACACTAAATGCTCATTCAGAGTGCAGGCTGATGTATGCCTCTGGTAAGCCACACCTTGAGCCTATCATCCAGTACGGACCTTATGTCGACTAGCTAGTTAATAATAATTAACAATTCCTTGTTTTTATGTAATAATCTAGCGCAGAAACTTACTTAATTCATGTGTATTAAAAAAATATAATAAACACAATAATGAAAAACAAATTATTAATTTTGAATGGCCCAGGTTTGGCAGACTTGAGCATTTATGATGAATTCTATGGAGAGATTACTCTTAGCGCAATAAAAGAGAAATGTAAAAATGTTTGTAAAGGCCTAAATATTGAGTTAGATTTTCGTCAAACTGATGATGAGGATGAGCTGCTCGGTTTTTTACTTAAAGACTCCGAAGATTTTAATGCGGTCATTATTAATCCTGTAGGATATTCTCACGCATTAACTGCAGAATTTGCAAAACACTGTCTTGCCATTAAAACATTGACCCTTCAGAAGAAGCCAGTAATAGAGGTGCACATTGCAAATATTTTCAAGCAGGGCGCGGACATAACAAAACCTTTGCAGGTGCCAGAAGGCCAAATGGGCTTTGTGAGTGGTCTTGGTGTTTATAGTTATGTAATTGCTATTAATGCTATTTCAAAAAAACTTAACAAAGTTGCATAATATTATGAAAGTATACGTAATTAATGGTCCAAACATAAATTTACTTGGAACCCGTGAGCCTGAAATTTATGGCTATGAAACGCTCGATGATATTGCAACAAAATGTATTGAAATTGGGAACAAAAAAGGTATCGATGTTAAGTTTATGCAGTCAAACTATGAAGGTGAGCTGGTTGGATGGATTCAGGATGCAATAAAAAATAAAATTGATGCAATCGTCATAAATGCAGCTGCTTATACTCATACATCTATTGCAATCCATGATGCATTAAAGTCTTTCTCTGGGTACAAAATTGAGCTTCATATTTCGAATCCTCATTTAAGGGAGTCTTTTAGGCACAATACATTTGTGGCGCCTGCTGCAGATGCTGTGGTGGCTGGACTTGGCGCAGATGGCTACTCTCATGTTGTTGAAATGTTGCCTTATCTTCCAATCCCAGAAAAATAAATATTTCTGTTAGTTATTTTGTTGGCCAAGGGGTCACGTATTGCATCACCAATTTTAGTTATTAAGTAATCATAACGGTGATTAAGTAGCTTTATTGATTATTATGAGGCAAGCAAATTATTTGTAATAAAATTACTAGATACTTTATAAATCTGCGGCAGTTTCTTTAATCAGCATATCTACCACATCTTTTAGCGCTTCTTCTTTATTTTTACCTGCATTAATGGATAACTTGTATGTATCAAGCTGTCGATGAGCGCTTGTTCCTCGGTTCAATATATTTTTTGCAGCCATAACTTCTTTTTCACATCCAAGTATTTTTGCATCTTCTAGTGAAATTTCTATAAATTCATCTAATAATTCCTCGAATGGAACAATACTACCTTTACCGAAATCAATAAGCCCCTCATCATAACTGTAACGCATTGCACGCCAACGATTCTCCCTAATAAGCATAGAACTATATTCTCTCCAGCGCTGATTTTTCATTCTTAGGCGGTAAAGTGCACGTAACGTAGAAACAACCAAAGCTGTTAATGAAATTGCATCATCTGTTCTTGTACATACATCCATAATGCGTGTCTCAAGAGTAGGGTATTTTGCGCTTGGTCTTATATCCCACCAAATTTTAGTTGAGTCTTCCATGACACCAGCATTAGTTAAGATTTCAATGTGCTCCTCATATTCAGAATAACTATGAAAGTCTGAAGGAATACCTGTTCTTGGAAGGTTATCAAATATAGTTAGGCGGTAACTTTTAAGTCCAGTATCTTCACCATTCCAAAATGGAGATGAGCAAGATAATGAGAGTAAGTGAGGTAAAAAATAGCTAAGTTGACTCATTAAATCAATACGTAGATCATTGTCATCAATGCCGACATGTACATGCATTCCACAGATAAGCATTCTTCTAGCTACTGCCTGCATCTCTCTGGTCAGTAACTCATAACGGTCTTTTGGTGTTTGTTCTTGCTCAGACCAACGACTAAATGGATGAGTTGAACAGGCAATTGGAGCTAGACCATGCCGAGCTGTTACTTCTACAATGTTTTTGCGCAATTTGACAAGATCATCATGAGCCTCTTGTATGTTATGGCATACTTTTGTGCCAACTTCAATTTGTGATAGTAGTAATTCATTGGTAACCTGATTGCCCAGTAATTTCTTACAATCTTTCAATAAAGATTTTGGTGGATTTATAACTAGACTTCGGGTTTCTTTATCAACCAAAAGATATTCTTCTTCGATGCCAAGTGTAAATTGTGGAGTATCAAGCGTCATCTTAAAGATTTATTTGTTTGAATATTGCTTGGTTTAGTAGTTGCTGTTAATGACTTAACTATTTCTTGTAAGATGTTTGATATATGTTCAACGCCTTCATCATGATTGATAATATCTTGTCTAATTTCAAGGCCTACATGGGGCAAGCCGACTGCTTCGGCATGATAATCAATTGTGAAGTCTTCAGGGTGTTTTCCTGAATACGGCTTGTTATCACCAACCAAAAAACCTGCATCTTTAAGGTTTGCTAGAAAAAAATTTGCAGTAATATGGTCTTTATCCCATAGGACACCAATTTCCCATTCTCTTTCATGACCTTCAAGTGTAGGAGTAAAGCTATGAATAGAGATAATTATTGGGCTAATACCTTGATCCTTTAGGCGAGAAATCTGAGTATCTATAGCATCGTGGTATGGCCAATAGATTTCAGATGCTCGAACCTTCTTTGTATTGTTTTTAAGGTTCTGGTTACCAGGTATATCTATTCCATCACTATTTTCAATGAAGGCGGTATTATCTGTTAGTTTACGATTACAATCTACAATTAAGCGCGAATATTGGCACAGGACTGCAGTGGCATTTAGCTTTTTTGCAAGACTCTCAGTAGTATTACCAGCGCCAATATCAATTGCAATATGGCTAATCCTATCTAAGTAATCAAGACCCATTGTGCCAAGTGAGCGTGGAAATCTGTTACCAGCATGATCACAGACAAGTACAACTGGTACATTTGAATTTGGATTAAGCGTTATATATGGCGAAATCTCATCTGGAGATAAAAGAGACTCTATGATTTTAGAATTATTGTTTTTCAATATATATTGGCCTTTATTCCCAATTACTTTCATGATATACCAAATAAATCGTGGGGGCAAAAAAATGCAACTAGCAATAAGGAGCTGTTAAATAAGGTGCCACCAAAAAATATGCAATTATGTGCAATACCAAGAAAAGTAGAATTGTAAATTAGGATGCCTTATTGGCGAGATTTAATGGTGGAGGGATAGGGATTTGAACCCTAGAAGGGTATTAACCCTTGCCGGTTTTCAAGACCGGTGCATTCAGCCGCTCTGCCATCCCTCCAAGGTTGGATATAATACAGTTAGTTGCATCAATAGTAAATACTAAATTTAGTATAAAAAAGCTTAATTATTGAGTATAATTAGCCCCTTTAAGTTTTTTGATAGGTGTCGACATGGCTAAGGTATGTCAAGTAACAGGTAAACGTCCAATTAGTGGCAATAATGTGTCCCATGCACACAATAAAACGCGCCGTCGTTTTTATCCAAATCTACACACTCACCGTTTTTGGGTAGAGAAAGAAAATCGCTTTGTAAAACTAAAGTTATCTGCAAAAGGTCTTCGTGTTATTGATAAAAAAGGTATTGATGTAGTTCTTGAAGAGATACGCTCACGTGGTGAAAAGGTTTAGGAGTAAGTTATGAGAGAAAAGATAAAATTAGTTTCATCAGCCAAGACTGGGCACTACTACACTACAACTAAAAACAAGAGACTACACCCTGAAAAGGTTGAAGTTAAGAAGTTTGACCCGGTTGTCAGAAAACATGTAATGTATAAGGAATCAAAGATTAAATAATCCTTAATTAATTAAAATAAAAAAGCCGCAAATTGCGGCTTTTTTATTGGGTATTTTTTTATTATTAACTAAGAATACTGTCTATAGGTATATTCTTTGTTTCGTTTTTGTATTCTTCCAATTTATCAAAGTTTAGGTACTGGTATATGTCTCCGGACATTGGTTCAATACCCTCCATCTCTTTTTGATATTCATCTACAGTAGGTATATGACCTAGTTTTGCAGCAATGGCAGCAATTTCAGCCGAAGATAGGTATACATCTGAGTTATCTCCTAACCTGTTAGGAAAGTTTCTTGTCGATGTTGAAACCACGGTTGTTTCAGGTTTAACTCTTGCTTGGTTACCCATACATAGAGAGCAACCAGGTAGTTCAGTGTGCTCTGTGATTGCACTAAAAGTGTCATACACGCCTTCCTTTTTTAATTGTGCTTCGTCCATCCTTGTTGGTGGTGCAATCCAAAGCTCTGTAGAGAGTTCTGACTTATCTTTTAGCAATTGTGCAGCTGCTCTGAAGTGTCCAATATTGGTCATGCATGAACCAATAAACACTTCATCTATTGAGGTATTAGCAACTTCTGATAGTAACTTGACATCGTCCGGATCATTAGGGCATGCAAGTATCGGCTCTTTTATTTCATCAAGGTTGATCTCAATAACTTCAGCATATTCACAGTCGCTATCTGCATAGAGAAGCTCAGGAGAATCAAGCCATTTTTGCATACCTTGTATACGTTTTAGTATAGTTTTTTTATCTTCATATCCAGCATTAATCATTGAAGACAACAAAGTAATATTTGACTGTAAATATTCCTCTACTGGCTCTTTATTTAGTTTTATCGTACAACCATTTGCTGACCTTTCAGCCGAAGCATCAGCCAACTCAAAGGCTTGCTCTACTTTAAGATCTCCAAGACCTTCAATTTCTAGAATTTTGCCTGAAAATATATTCTTTTTGCCTGATTTTTCTACAGTCAACAAGCCCCTTTGAATAGCAACATATGGTATGGCATTCACTAGATCTCTAAGGGTTATACCTTTTTGCATTGACCCAGTAAACCTTACCAATACAGACTCAGGCATATCAAGTGGCATTACCCCAATTGAAGCACCAAAGGCTACCAAACCAGAGCCTGCAGGGAAGCTAATCCCTATCGGGAAACGTGTATGCGAGTCGCCACCAGTTCCAACTGTGTCTGGAAGTAGCATGCGGTTTAGCCATGAATGTATAATTCCGTCACCAGGCCTTAACGCTACACCTCCACGAGACTGCATAAAATCTGGAAGTGAGTGTTGAAGTTCTAGGTCGACAGGTTTAGGGTAGGCTGCTGTATGACAGAAACTTTGCATAACCAGATCTGCCGAGAAACCTAAACAAGCAAGCTCCTTTAATTCATCACGAGTCATCGCTCCTGTTGTGTCTTGAGAGCCAACAGTAGTCATCCTCGGTTCACAGTAAGTTCCAGGCCTGATGCCTTCAACTCCACAAGCCTTGCCGACAATTTTTTGTGCCAAAGTGAAGCCGTTATTACTAGCGCTAGCATCTTGAGGTCTAAGAAAAGTGTCAGTTACAGGAAGGTCTAAGTCTTGACGTGTCTTGTCTGTTAATCCTCTACCAATAATTAGTGGTATCCTGCCTCCAGCTCGTACTTCATCAGGCATAGTTGTGGGGGCTAATTCAAAAATAGATATTATTGAACCATTTTGATTTGTTACCTTGCCGTCATAAGGATGAATAGTAATTACATCACCCATCTTCATTTTAGATACGTTACATTCAATTGGTAGCGCTCCAGAGTCTTCAGCTGTATTAAAAAATATAGGCGCAATTTTTCCACCAAGAACGACCCCACCCGAGCGCTTATTAGGGACATAGTCAATATCATTTCCCATATGCCATAGCACCGAATTGATAGCTGATTTTCTTGAAGAACCAGTACCTACAACATCTCCAACAAATGCCAATGGCAGACCATTACCTTTAAGTTTTTCAATAGTTGATATTGGGTTGTCTAACTTTTTAGTTAGCATTGACTTTGCATGTAAAGGGATATCTGGTCGAGACCATGCCTCTGTTGCTGGAGAAAGGTCATCTGTATTAATTTCACCTTCAACTCTAAATACAGTAAGTTGAATTTCTTTTGGCAGTTCATCTTTGGATGTAAACCAGTCAGCATTTGCCCAAGCGTCAACAACCTTTTTTGCAAAAGGATTGCTATTCGATTTATCTAATATTTCTTGGTAAGCTTCATAAACAAGTAATGTGTTTGAAAGAGCATCACATGCAGCCTGTTGGGTTACAGCTATATCCAATAATTCAATCAAAGGTGTAATATTGTATCCACCCATCATAGTTCCTAATAAGAATGTTGCATCCTCTTGACTGATTCCCGCACACTCTTGTTGGCCTTTTGCAACACTTGAAAGGAATCCAGCCTTGACATATGCTGCCTCATCGACACCTGGAGGCACACGGTTTGTTAGTAGGTCTAGGTAGAAATCAGTTTCAACTCCATTAATAAGGTTTTCAACTACCTTTTGTGTTTGCTGAGCATTTAGTGCTAATGGAGGAAGTTCTTCATTTTTTCGTTCTTCGATATGTTTAAGATATGCTGATTTCATTTTGTTTTGATAGAATAAATAAAGCGTATAATTTTATCATTTTATTGATAATTATTTTTTGCTTTACGGGTTAATGTGTCATATAGTGAAAAATAATTAATTTTGGGCAAATACATATACAAAACAATATGAATTTTGACACTTTAAGCGCAATTTCTCCAGTCGATGGTCGTTACTCCAACAAAACAAAACCCTTAAATACAATTTTTAGTGAGTTTGGTCTTATTAAATATCGTGTTTTAGTCGAAGTTGAGTGGTTGAAGGCCCTATCCAATAATGAATCTATAGCTGAAGTTCCATTGTTTAGTGAAAAGGCAATAAAACTATTAGACGGCATTGTTAATAATTTTTCCATAGACGATGCAAACTCAGTGAAAACTATTGAAAGTACTACTAATCACGATGTTAAGGCGGTAGAATACTTTTTAAAAGACAAGATAAAGGGGAGCGAGGAGCTTGAAAGTGTTAGTGAATTTTTTCACTTTGCTTGTACCTCTGAAGACATCAATAACCTTTCTCACGCATTAATGCTGACTAAGGGGAGAGAGGTAGTAGTCGATGAGATGAGTTCAGTTTTATCTTCCATAGCTTCACTAGCAAAGGATAACGCCTCAGTCCCTATGCTATCAAGAACCCATGGGCAAACAGCATCACCAACAACTCTAGGAAAGGAGATGGCAAACTTTGCCTACAGGCTAGATAGGCAAATTAAGCAACTTGAGCAGGTAAAGATTATGGGCAAATTTAATGGAGCAGTGGGCAATTATAATGCCCACCTTTCTGCCTATCCAGAGCTAGACTGGCAAAAGATTTCTAAGGATTTTGTAGAGCATTTAGGAATTAATCAGGCCGCCTACACTACACAGATAGAGCCACACGACTATATTGCAGAGTACTTCCATGCAATGAACCGCTTTAACACCATTTTGATAGATTTTTGTCGTGACATTTGGGGCTATGTTTCATTAGGATATTTCAAACAAAAAACAGTATCTGGAGAGGTCGGATCTTCTACCATGCCACACAAGGTCAACCCTATTGATTTTGAGAATGGCGAGGGCAATTTAGGTATTGCCAATGCACTTAATAGTCATCTTGCTGAGAAACTTTCCATTTCACGTTGGCAGAGAGACCTGTCAGATTCAACAGTATTGAGAAACCTTGGTGTAAGTTGTGCACATTCATTGATTTCTTATGCATCAATTTTAAAGGGTATAGAAAAGTTAGAAACAAACACAGCTAGAATGCAAGAGGACCTTGAAAATTCATGGGAAGTTCTTGCAGAGCCAATACAAACAGTGATGCGTAGATATGGAATTGAAAAGCCTTATGAGAAACTAAAAGAATTGACTCGTGGGCAGGCCATCGACTCAAAAATTATTGCAAAGTTTGTAGATGGTCTAGACATTCCTAAAGAGGCAAAAATGGAACTGTCAAATCTAAACCCAAGTAACTATATTGGCGATGCAGATAAACTAGCACGTGATATTGAAAAGCTGATATAATTCGTCGCCTTTAAAGCAAACAATATAAAAAAGGAGCAAAAAACCGATGGTTAAAGTTAGACTAGCCCGAGGTGGAGCCAAGAAAAAACCTTTTTATTCCATTGTAGCGACAGACTCTAGGAAGCGTAGAGACAGTGGCTATATTGAGCGTATTGGATATTTTAATCCGGTTGCTCGTGGACAAGAAGTTAGGCTCTCACTCGAAGAAGATAGATTGGATTACTGGGTATCACAGGGAGCACAAATCTCAGACCGTGTAAAGCAACTCGTAAAAGAGTACAAGGACCCTTCAATCCGCGATAAACGTATAGCAGCGCAGGAAGCTAAAGCTAAAGCTATTGAAGCAAAGTTAGCAGCAGAGGCTAAAGCTAAAGCTGACGAAGAGGCTAAAGCCGAAGCAGAAGCTAAAGCAGCAGAAGAAGCTAAAGCAGCAGAAGAAGCTAAAGCAGCAGAAGAAGCTAAAGCAGCAGAAGAAGCAGAGGCAAAGCCAGCGGAAGAGCCTGAAGCGGCAGCAGAAGCAGAGGCAAAGCCAGCGGAAGAGCCTGAAGCAGCAGCAGAAGATTCAACCGAGAAAGAATCAACCAAAGAGGAAAAGGCTGCTGAATAAATCAGCCATAAAAAACTCTAAAGAGAGGCTGTTGTTCGGTAAGATCAACGGCCTTTTTGGTGTTAAGGGCTGGGTAAAAATATTTTCACATACAGAACCAAGAAAAAACATCCTTTCTTATCAGCCATGGCACGTGCAAATTGCCGGTAAATGGAAAACTATAGAAATAATTAACGGTAGAGAGCAGGGCAAAACTATCGTTGCTCAGCTCAAGGGTGTTGACAATCCAGAACAGGCCGAGAAAATTATCGGTGTCGATATATACATTGAAAAGTCACAATTGCCCGAACTAAAAGATGGCACTCATTACTGGGAAGATTTAATCGGTCTTGAGGTGATAAACACAGAAGGAGTTTATCTGGGCAGGGTTGACAGTCTTGTTGATACAGGCTCAAACCATGTCATTATAGTAAATGGAAGGGTAGAGCACTGGGTGCCATATATTGAACCTTACCTGGTTTCAGTAGATATAGATAAGCAAAAGATAATAGTGGATTGGGATGAAGACTTTTAACTTAGTAGTATCGTTATTTTTCTGTCATTAATTTACTATGTTTTTCTCAATACCAATGTTTTCTAAGAATTGCCTAACCTTAGCATTGGCACCAATAATTGTAATTTCGGCTGTCTTTTCCTTGCAAATAATACATATCTCTGCAATGCCTCTTGATGTTGTGTAATCGATAACGGGCACATTTGATAAATCAATTATTGCCCTGTCATAGTTAACTTTTGAAGAAAAATCTCTAACTATACCCTTTGCAGAGCCAAAACTTAGTGGTCCATTGAGTTGATAGAATAATGTGTTTCCAGCACGTATAAACTCTTGATGTTCTTCGTCAAGGTGATCAGCATCTTCTATAGTTTGAATACTAACAATGCTAGCTAATTGAATATCTGTCATCCTTTGTAAAAATATTAAGCTAGCCATTATAAGTCCAACAGCTACAGCAGCCATTAAGTTATAGAACACTGTAATTAAAAGCACAGTTAACATAATTAGGACGCCAGCCTTTGGAGCGGACGATAAACTTTTTAAGTAGTTCCAGTCAATAATGTCTGTACCTACTTTAACTAGGATTGCGCCTAAAACTGCTAAAGGTATAGCCTGTGCATACTGTGCACCGCCAAGAACAATAAACAATAATAATACTGCATGTAGAGCTCCAGATATCGGCGTTAGTCCACCAGCTCTGACATTTGTCATAGTTCTCATTGTTGCACCAGCACCAGGTAATCCTCCGAATAAGCCAGAGAATGTGTTACCTATACCTTGCCCAATTAATTCCCTGTCTGACTTATGGTGGGTGCGAGTTATTTCGTCAGAAACCAATGAAGTAAGTAGAGAATCTATTGATCCTAGTACCGCTAACATTAAGCCTGATGCGATCATATCGGCCACCATGCTTACCTCCCAAACTGGAAAATGAAAGCTCGGCAGTCCGGTAGGAATGTCTCCCAATATCATAGCATTTAAGGGCTCAGAATTTGAGGCAAAATATTGAGGGAAGAGTAGCAAAATTATTGTGCCAGCGACAAGAGCAAATAACGGCGAAGGTATAATCTTTCCTATCTTTTTGGGAAGGAGGTAGACAATCACTAGAGTAATAAAAGCGATTGATAATGCACCAGTATTAACAAAATAGCTTTCCATGTTAATTAACTGAGAAAAAATGTCGATTGTGGAGCCTTTAATGTTATAAAAGCCTAGCACTTGAGGTATCTGCAAGATAATAATGATTACTCCAATACCAGTCATAAACCCAGAAGTTACAGGGTGCGGTATCAGGTTAATAAATCTTCCTAGCTTAAGGATACCGAATAAAATCTGAAACAGTCCACCAAGAAAGACAGTTGTAAATGCAAGAGCCAAGCCAGTTTCAGGATACAGCGCAATGTACTTTGTAACAATAATTGCCATGACAACTGTCATTGGGCCTGTTGGTCCAGAGACCTGAGCTCCAGTGCCACCAAATAGTGCAGCAAAAAAACCAGTAATGATTGCTCCATAGAGTCCAGCAATAGCGCCAGCTCCAGAAGCCAAACCCATAGCAATAGCAAAAGGAAGAGCTACAACACCTGCAGTTATTCCTCCAGTTATATCTCCGCGAATATTATTAAAGTGTAAGTTTTCAATTAATTTCATTATTTAGTGTTAATAATTACAAAAAATATTTATGAAAAATTAAGGCTAAGATAGGTAGAAATAACTAATGATACATTATACAAAATCGAACACAAAAAATGTAATTATTATTATATAATATAACTCTTATATTCTTTATTATGCCCCTATGTTGCAATATATATCAGAGGGATAATATTAATTTTATCGAGAAGAGAATTGAATAGATTTGCAAAATTTTTGCCATTTTTGGCATGGATAAATGAACTAAAAAATCCTGAAACTCTTAGAGCCGATTTTATTGCTGGCCTAACTGTTGCTTTGGTTTTAGTTCCCCAATCTATGGCCTATGCACAGTTGGCTGGTTTACCAGCTCAGTATGGCCTGTATGCTTCATTCTTGCCTGTCATGATTGCTGCACTTATGGGTTCTTCAAGACAACTTGGTACTGGCCCGGTTGCAATTGTGTCTCTTCTGACTGCGGCATCAC
>Ga0187827_10002215_pt1 | contig 26905 bp, 25 predicted proteins | sample ETNtaG_39_FD_167969 | JGI IMG/M metagenome (GOLD analysis project Ga0187827, IMG submission 167969) | Marine microbial and viral communities from oxygen minimum zone, Eastern Pacific Ocean - ETNP2014_SV_150_PacBio MetaG (Illumina Assembly) | ecosystem: Environmental > Aquatic > Marine > Hypoxic... | reverse complement strand
GTCGAACTGGACGCACCAATATACCTCACCAGCGCCTGCCGGTCGCCTGTGCACAACGCCAAAGTGGGTGGCCACCTTCGTAGCCTTCACCTAACCGTCAACGGCCACTGGGGCACAGGTGGCTCCTATTGATTAGGCATGGTTTTTATTTTTTCCCAATTTCGAAGCAAAACGTAAACCCCAAATTGGGGTGTAAAGGGGGAGTATTTTCAGAGGTTGCAGCACGCCAGGTTGCAAGTCCAGATGCGGTCTTGTCCGCCTACAGAATCAAGGCAGGCGCTAAAAAAGGACCGACGGTTACAAGCGGCAGAGTTTTACTCCGTCCACAGCTGGCTAAATCCAGCCGCTCCCATGGACTAATTTGTCACCGCCGTTCTCACCATTTCAGCCTGTTGGATGAAAGGGGCTGTCTAACCTGTCACGAACGGAGTTCAAAGGCTGATTATGCCGCTGCGTTCAAGCAAAGGGATCCAGCCAAATTCAACCGCAATTTCAAGCCTTTGCCGCGCGCTGTCTGTGCCGAATGCCATACCGCCGCCAAGGCGGGTGATAACTGTCTGACCTGCCATAACTATCACCTTGGCGTTTTTCAGCCGGTCGTCGCCCATACCAAGGACATGTTCAAGAATGCGGCGAAAAAGTCCCCAAAATAGTCCTCAATAGCCGAGGTCTATCATAGATAGACGACAGATGATCTGACGGCAGACCTCTTCGAGATTGCGCTACCCACGCGCACTCGTTGCAAGCTCTTATACCTCGTAGTCATTGTATCGCGAGGCTAACCGGCGGTACCAGGGGACCGGCAAATTTCAGGGATGGCTCAACACTGCCGCAAATTTTCCTTGTCCGAACCGGCACAGGGTATCCGCGCGCCGACCAATCCGGAAATGTCCTGATCGCCAATCGCCTTCATCATGGCGCGGGCGGCGGCATCGCTCGGTGAATTGATCAAGGCCGCAGCTCCGGGCACACCCTGCAGAGCTGCCTTGGCGTCCGTCACACGTTGCATCTGCGCGGCCTTATACTTCTTGTTCTTGGACTTTCCGGCCATCTCGGCGGCGGAAACCAGCTTAGCTGCCTGGCCGGCGACAAACAGTTTTGCCAGTTGGGCAGGCGAGCGCGGCTTGAGCCAGTGGCGCATCTTGCCCTGGGAAAACATGACGATTTCAAACGATTGGTTGATCGGATGCCCGCCCTTCAGCATCGCGCCAAAGGCCTTGCCACTTATTTCCGAGCGGGCAAGGCCGTGGCACTTCATGCAGTTGGCCGCGATGTCATAAGTCATTCTGGCCCAGATCAGGCCAGCGGCGGTGGAATCGGCGACCCGCTTGATCTTATGGGCCGGCGCCTCATCCTCCCGCTTGACGTTCTTGCCGCCATAGTCAGCGTGTATCGTCTCCCATTCGGACGAGGGGCCATGACAGCTTTCGCAGGATGGGCCGTATTTCACCTTGGATTTGGATTTCGGCTTTTTCTGCTCCTTCGAATAGTGGCAGACATTGCAATTCTTGTTGCGCTTCATACTCTTCTTGCCGCCCACCGCCTTGACGATCTTTTTTGCGTCCTTGGATTTATGCATCGTGCGGTAGGTCTCGTAATGTTTGGTCGTAGCCCAAACCTTGGCCTCTTCCTTATGACACTCCTCGCAGAAGGTAGGGCCCTGCACATAGGGTTCTGCGATTGCCCGGTGCGCTCCCGCGAAGTTCACAAGCATCGTCATCAACGGCAAAATTGTTAGCAAAGCCGCGCGTTTGATAGATGTGAGCACCACTATCTCCCTTGTGCAAGCGTTTGTTATTATTGCCATAACGGCTTATGGACAGTGTACCCAACTGGACGGCAAGACGCAATTAGGCTATACCGTGTTTGTCGGCGATTTCGGCCACACACGGTATCGCCTAATTCTGTCCTAGAAGGCGACGTTTACCTTGGTGCGCAGTCCGAAGGCTTCATCAAGCGACTCCTGTGATACGGCGAAACCGCCGAGCTCGAAAAAGAGATGTTGGCCAAATGCCTGGGAATAGCGCGCCGCCACGCCGAAGCGATCAACCCCGTTCGGCGCGTCCTCGACCTTGCCGCCGATCTCAAAGATCAGGTTGCGCCGCAGCTTCGGTGAGAAAAACATTTGATAACCGATCGCGCCGCCCACAGTGTCGTCGGCCCTGTTGGGAATCCCAGGGCCGGCCAGACCATTAGGCGCAAATAAGAGCCCGGTTATGCCAAGCGGTCCGCCAGCGCTCCGCGCCGCCGGTGCGTAACTATTCGATGCCGCGAAGCCGTTGATGTAGACGATATTGTCGGTCTGCTTCGGTGCGAAGCCAAAGCTGGCGTAAAGCAGGGTGCCGTCGCTAGCCTGGGCCGTGCTGTCTTCCGGCGTGTGCGAATGGGCAAGGCGGATGGTGGCATCAACGGCATGCTCGAGGATAATGAAGGGTCTAATCAGAGAGGCTCCGATATTGAGCTGATCACCGATGGCGCGGGTCGAATCGATATAGGCCAAGTCTAGTTCGAACGTCGAATGATGCGCTTCGACGGCGGTGAAGATGGCATACAATTCGCCTTCGTCATCGTCGATTTGGTTGCTGCGCTGCACGTTGTTCCAGGCGAACAGGCCACCAATGCGGGCGAAGTTGGTGCCTGGCAGCGGCACGGTGCTCCTCGTTAGGGCAACCGAGTCCATAGTGTCGGCGATCAGGATACCGCCCTGACTGACCACGGGTTGGCGGCCAAAGGCTATTTCGTAGTCAAGGGGCAACCGGCCACCCATGTCTATCTTGGGAAACATTTCCGACAATTCGCCTTCGAAAAACGCCGTGGATAGCCGTGCATTGCCCTCGTTTCGCCAGCCTGATGTCGGCTCAAATTGATAGTGCGACGTCGCGCCGTTCTCCTGCCGCAGCGGCGACACGCCCAGCAGAATCCGTTCCGTGCCGCTGAGGGTCAGATTGAGGAATAGGCTTAAGTTCGTGACGATGCGTGCATCGGTATCGTTGACGCCGTCATCGGTAATCTCCAGTCCGGTATTGATATTACCGAACAACACCAGACCGGGTGAGACGACCATACCGGTGGGCAGCTCGAACTCATAGTCGTACTCCCCGCCCTCGACATAGGCCTGCCACAGCTCGAACAGTGGCGTCGGGCGCACAGGCAGGTCCTTAAGTTCCTTTAGGCCAAGCACCTTGTCGGAGTAACGCGCACTGCTTTCGCTGGCATCCGAGTAACCGGGTTTTTTTTTGCCAGCCACAGCGTCACTTGACAAGCCTACCACGGAACCGGTCGTGGCGACGACAGCAATGGCGCCTATGATGAACAGATTTCTAAGCATGTCAGCCACCCTGCCTAGCAATTGTTACGGTTTCCGTGGTTTCCCACAGGGTCATGCTTAGATCGACGATGCGTTTCGCCAGCTCGCGTAAGGAAAAGTTATAGTCGAGCCCTACCCCAGCGTTGACGTGGATAAAGAAAGCCGGCATTGCCTGGGCAATCAACTTCATCTCTACCGTGAAAGTCTCGCCCGGCTTCAACAGGCTGGGATCGACCGAATAATGCGCCCAACGAAACCCGCCCGGCTCGATGCTGTTCTTGAATGAGCGCGAGATTTCCGGCCGCATGTGGATCGCCGTTGGATTAGTGGGCGGCCGGATGAACGGCAATGTCGTGGCTGAAAATGGTATAAACCGGAGCTGCGTGCGCTCACCGCCCCAGAAGGTCCGGGCCATAAAATGGCTCTCCAGATTGAAAACTTGCTTGTCGAATTTCACTTCGCCGCTGCGCACATATCGGGAGTAACGCTCGCGCAGGTCGCCGTTCGGGTCGCGGTCGCCGGATTTGAAGACCGCCTTGCCCTGACTGTCCTTCACCGTAATTTGGAAGAATACCATGCGTTCATGGATGAAGCCGGACGGCGCGTTGTGGCCTAGCACTGCGTTGCGCAGCTTGATTTTGAACTTTAGACCGTCGCTCATATTAGCCGTGTCCATCACCATATCTTCGACCTTGTAACCGGCTTTCATAACGGCATCGCGTTGGCCCTTGGCCCATTTCATCAAGTCGAACTGGGCATCCAGGATTTCGCGCGCTTCGTAACGCATGTCCTGGTCCTGCCAGAATTCTGGGAACTTATAGTCGTCCGCGACATTGTCCTCGAACTTGTCCGTGCCCCAGCCCTTCTTGTGATCGAACTGCTGCCATTGCTGGTAGTTGGCGAGCGCCACCGCATCCGGGTTGTGCGGGAAGATGCCTGGGTGCAGCACCGGAAAATCCGGGCCGGCAAAATAATGGTTCGACAGCCGACGCGGCTTAGTCTCGGTTTTGCCGATCACCGCGGCCGGGGCGAAGTCAAAGCCCTTGTTCTCGCCCGGCACCTTGCCCATGTGACAATCCTGGCAGGTCACGCCGTCGCGTGCCGACGGTGAGGTGCGGTATTCGTCGAAGGTCTCCTCGTTATGAACGCCGGGCGGTAGGCGGGAAGAGTGGCAATTGCCGCAGAATCTAGAGGTTCGGATATAGGGATAGGGCTCCACCACCTTATGGATCGCCCGACCCTTCTTGCCGCGCTCGGTTACTAGGTTCAGGCGGCTGTTCTTTTCCGTTTCGGCCTGGATATCGTTGTTGGTCGGGCCGAAGATCGGCGCAAAGATATCGCCCTTGGTGATCATTGCCCGGGCGCTACGCTTGCCGTAATTCTTGTTGAAGCGATGGCAGACCACGCAGGTGATGCCTTCCACCACCGGGCCCAGAAAGTCCTCGCCCGCGCGGGCGAATTGGGCCCGCTTGATGTTAGAAATACTCATCACGTCCAACACTGCGGCCAGCGGTGCATGACAGCGCGAACAGGTGTCGGCCGAGGTGCCGTTGGTCTTCGCCAGGACTGAATTCTCCACCGAGACGAAGATCGGGCTCAGGTTGCTATACGCGTGGTTCGAGACCGACCATTGCCGGAACTGCACCGGATGGCAGACTTTGCATTCGAAGGCGGAAGGAAATTGTTTGTTGCGGAATAGATCCTCATGGGCAACGGCGCCGCTTTTCCCATCAGACGCTTTTTGTGCCATCGCCGAATCCGGTATCGCCATGGCAAATGTCAGGGACAAGATTAGCGCCAACATGACAGCGAACTGGCTACCCGTCGATCGGGATACAAAACGAATCTGTCGCCGAAAAAACGCAATAGTCAACGTGGTTTGCCAAAACATTGAGAAAATACCTATTCAGGGGAGGGTTTGGTATCAGGTTGGTATCGGGAAGAGAAAAAACGCGCGGATCGCACCGCGCCGCCTAAGGAGGCATTCATCACATCGGATGTGGCTGGCAATGTCAGGGCCATAACACAAATATAGCGAGATTTAAAATCAGACCATTCATCCCATACAAGCATACACGACGCCCTTCTTAGATAAATAATATCTTACTAACCATATCGTTAGCTACATTAGGGTGCCTTGATTTGGATCAATTGCGACGGCGGATCAGGTACGGCGAAGTCGTGTCTTCCAGACAGTGTTCTGATCGCGGGTTTGCTGCCCGGACAATATCAAGGAATGCATGGATTTAGGAAACACGATAACGCGCCCAAGGCCGCTACGTCCATGACGTTGAGGGCAACTATCCGCCAAAGCTGGCCGGCAAACTCGACGCCGCCAACGCCCTTTGGGCTTTGGCACAGCGCCGTTCCATCCATGCATTGTTGCCGGCGACATGCCGCCAGGAATGGCCGGCGCCCGTGGCCATGAAGGGCAACAGAGGGCTTCCTGTTTGTTCGCGCTCGCCGCAAAGGGCGCAGCGATACGGACCTGCAGCAGGCGCGGGATGCGCGTTCAGCTAAAGCATGATGCAGGCATCAAAGGCGCGGCGGTCAGCATGGAGTTCAGCTTCAGCTGCCGCACAAGTACCGCCTATCCTAGATTGTTCACGTCTTTCAGCCCAAAGGTTAAGAGAGACACCATACTGGTCACGAAGAAAAGTTGAATCTTCTAATTGCCCGCGCCTTCCAGTTGTGTCTGGACATCCCCAAATAAACTTTTGACTTCGTCACCCAGGGCAAACACGGCAACGATGATGGCGACGGCGATGCCAGCCGCTATCAGGGCGTATTCCAAGGCGGTGGCGCCAGATTTGTCCTGACAAAATTCTTTCAAGTCGGTGACGTATATGCAAACTTTGGCGATGAGGTTGAACATAACGAAAGCCCCCTATCCTTAACTTTCCAGCGGTGGGTTGAACGTGGCCTCAAAGAGGTATTTTGCGAAGTGCGATTCAGGCTACATCAACTTCATCTGAAGCGGCTTCATCCTCTTCATCTTCACCAGGCGTACCCTCAATCTCGGCAACCATGGCTCCAGTCAGATCCTGAGCATCAAATGACGCAACGCCAGCACCCTGATTAGCGGCCTCATCCAGAGCCGCAGTTAACGAAGCATCCTGGTCGGTGCCTGCTGCAGCCCCTTCCGCGAGATCAATTCCTTCCGCACCAAACGCACCGGCCAAGGCATCCGCACCATCACCAGTCCAATCGGCCATGCCACCCTCACCATCGCCAGCCATGGCGGTTGCGCCTCCCGTACCAGGATGATCGAGAGCCTCTTCTCCACCAATTGCCCCTCCAAGGACGTCAGCGGCCGCATCCTCGAACGCAGGGTCAGTGACTTCCGCGAGATCGCCTTCGGGCTCTGGCTCGGGGTCCGGCATTTGCCCGGCTTCTCCGCTGGCAATTCCAGTCCAGTCGTCAGGACACGCATCGGCAAAGCCATCCACCGCACCGTCAACGGTGTCCACCGCGGCACCTAACGCGTCCTCAACCGAGGCACCGCCATCGATGGTTTCGTTAAATACCGTTTGTGCTGGATCCGCGATGTTGTGAAAGTCCTCGGAACTCACACCACATTCACTCGCCGCCACTTCCCCAGCATCACACGCTGCTTGAAAGGCCTCCTCGGGTGATGCCTCATTGGCCATCGCTTCTTGGAATGCGCCTTCACAGGCATCTTCAACATACCCCACAGGATCAACGGCATCGCCTGCAGCATCGCCGGCTAGGTCAAATGCATCTTGAGCCGATGCACCATCGGTGATCGCTCCGTCAAAAGCTGTCTGTGCTGCATCCATACAACCTTGGAACATTTCTGGAGCAATGCCCATTTCTTGCGCCATCGATTGAGCTGCATCGCAAGCCATTGAAAAGGCATCCGCAGGAGGCACCCCATCAGAATTAGCCTGCTCCCACGCCGCGGAGGCTGCGCCACCGATAGCATCCATTGCACCCATGCCCTCACCTGATTGATCTTCTTGCATGCTCATGTCTGTCTCCTAAGATTTTCTTGTTTAAGATTTTGCTGTTTCACCGATACCGCAATTTTGTACAGAACCTAAATGCCTACACCCCTTTGGAGACTGTCATCAAACGCACTTGGCCGCGTCGCCTTGCCAGTAATAGTCGGCAAAATACTGGAAAGAAATCCAAAAATATTCAAGGCGGTATGACGTCTCCTCAATTAACACACTCAGCCGCCACATCGATGGAACAACATACCTGACTTAGACTATCCTGTGACGTATGGTGGCTCTTCCCTATATATTACTCATAATTTAACATACCTTATATTATATTCTTTGTGGCAATCATGTAATTCGCCAGCGTGGAGGTGGGGTTCGTGCTGAGCGTCTTGGTCTATCGTCAATTCGTCTTTTTGCTGTTTTTCAGCAGCGCAGGTTAATCACAATGGGATGTGCAGAAGTGCTAGATTATCCATTCGCTCAAGAGCCCAGTTCATCCCTCCGATCGTTTAGCATTGGGTTAGACACTAGCATTAGGTACGGTTCATAAAGCAGTGACAGCGGTCACATCGGAAGTAGTTTATTTTTACCTTTATTTGCCATTATTCCGCGGGAATGTCTGACGTCAGCGCCCCCGGGACATATTGGTTGACATAAATCAATTGTATTGCGATGGCGGTCGGCTATGAAGACAAGTAGCTGGAGATACGGAAACCTCTGACGATCAGTGGTTGGAATTGGATCTAAAGCAGCGGCGTTTGGGGATTAAAGTTGGGGATATTACAGGTGGCTGAGCGACTTTCGTTGCGTAGGAGCAGCGTCCGCAAATCAATTCTTGCGTATCCACTTGCTTCCGTCACCGCCATGTTTGTCTGCGGCGTGTTGTTTTGGGGTGGCTTCAACTGGAGTTTGGAGCTCGCCAACACCGAGGAATTCTGCATCTCCTGCCATGTGATGAGGAGCAATGTGTTCGTTGAATACAAGAAAACCATTCACTACAGCAATCGTACCGGGGTACGAGCAACCTGTCCCGACTGCCACGTTCCCAAGGAATGGAGGCACAAAGTAATCCGCAAGATCGGCGCCTCGAACGAACTGCTTCACTGGTTCATCGGCACTATCGACACGCGGGAAAAATTCGAGGCGCGTCGGTTGAAGCTGGCTAACTACGTCTGGTCCGCAATGAAGAAAACCAATTCGCAGGAATGTCGCAATTGCCACGGTGCGGCGTTTATGAACCTCGGCGCTCAGAAGACCCAGGCGGGTATTTTTCATAAACTCGGCGCGAAGTGGGGCGAGACATGCATCGATTGCCATAAGGGTATTGCCCATTCGCTGCCTAACGATTACGACACCGATGCCTTCATTGACACCCTGCACGAACGAGCCGAGAGAGAAAAGGTTGAATGCAAGACGTGCCATAAAGGTATGGCGTCGGCAAAAGACGGCGATAAATGGGATTGAGTTTGATCTTGTAGATTTTCATCGGGCGCATTCGGTCCAGTAGATTAGGAGGGATCTTATGATAGCGAACAAACTAAAGATGCTTAGCATAGTTGCGTTGGCGGGGTTGTTGCTCGGAGGTCCAGCTGAGGCCAAGAAAATCGGCCCGGTCGCAATCAAGAATGGCGAAAAGCAATTCAACGTCAATTGCGTCATGTGCCACCAAGAGGATGCGATTGGTGAGCCGGGTCTGGCGCCGTCCCTGACAAACCCCGAGCTTCTAAGCGTCGCCTCGGACAAGTTCTTCATGGCAACCATCCGCGACGGCCGAGAAGATACCGGCATGCCACCGTTCGCCCATCTGGGGCGCAAGAGCATCCGCGATATCGTTAGCTATCTGCGCTCTCACGCCAAGCGCAAGAACATAGCCAAGCAAGTAAACGCTCAGCCCGACGCCTACGGCGACCCTCGGCTAGGTCAGCTATGGTACGATAATATTTGCTCCACCTGCCATGGCTTGGCGGGCGACGGTTATGAAGCGGGAGGCACCGGTACGGCGATCGGCTTGCCCGGCTTTCTGGACAAAGTCACGGACGGCTTTATCCGCACCACGATAAAAATGGGCCGCTCGAATACCCGTATGCTGCCGTTCCAGGGCGCGGACGGATTAGCGAATCTGTCGGATCGAGAAATCGATGACATTATTGTCTATCTGCGCAGCTTGGCTAAAAAATAGAACTGAGGATCTCGTTATGAAACGCAACAAGAAACATTTCTCCCGCCGCGATTTCGTGAAGACCTCGGCCTTCATAACCGGCGCGGCTGCCTCCACCAAGCTGATGAGCGGGGACAACCCCGAACTTGAATTGATCGGCAGCGCTCAGGCCCAGCAGACCGAGGACGATCGCACCACGGCGATTGCTCAATGCCCTTATTGTGGAGTGGGCTGCGGCACCATCATCCAGGCGGAGAATGGTAAGATCGTCTCTATGCGCCCGGACAAGGACCACCCGACCAACTACGGCCTGCAATGCATCAAGGGGCTGACTGCGGCCGAGCCGATGTATGTCGACCGCATGGAAGGCGACTGTTACGTGCGCAAGGACGTTTGGGCGGAATGGCAAAAGCCGAACCATGGCGACATGGAATACCATTCGAAAACCAAGGGCTCCTTCGACGATGAACATTTTGTGCGCGTGCCCTATCACGATGCTTCCGACATGGTGGCGCGAAAGATCGCCCATCTGGCCAAGACCTACGGCGGTAATTCCATCGGCCTGTACGGCTCCGGCCAGCTGACTATGGAAGGGCAATATCTGGAAAACCTGTTTATGAAGGGGATACTTGGCTCGAACACCATCGAAGCAAATGCCCGCATGTGCATGACCTCCGCGGTGACCGGCTATTTTGCTACCCTGGGTTCGGACACGCCGCCGCTAGCTTATGACGATATCGAAATGTCCGACATGATCATGCATTTTGGTCACAACGCCCGTGAGTCGCATCCGATCATCTACTGGCGTGCCGCCGACTATAAAAAGAAAAAGGACATCCCGACCGTGGTGGTCGATCCACGGCGCACCGGCACGGTGATGGGCTATGAGGATATCAATCCGAAAAACTCGACCCACGTGCCTATCCTGAACGGCGACATCAGCTTTCTGAACGCGATCGCACATGTCCTGCTGAAAGAGCATGATGATGTGATTGATTGGGATTTTCTCAAGATGCATGCCACCGGCTGGAAGGAATATGTCGATGGCGTGCTGGCCGACTACAGCCCAGAACAGGTCCAGGACCGCATGGGCGGGCCGAACCATGATGTATCACCGGCGCTAATTCGTAAAATCGCTGGGCAATTTGCCGAGGCGACACGGAAACGCATGGCCCGTGCCAGAGGCACCCAAAAGGGCGGCTATGGCGGCGTTATCATCATGTGGGGCATCGGTTATAACCAGCACGTACATGGTCAGCACAACGTCATTTCAATCATCAACCTACTGACCCTGACCGGCAATTTGGCAAAGCCCGGCTGCGGCCCATTTTCAATGACGGGGCAGCCGAACGCCATGGGCGAGCGCTTCACCGGTGGCTTGACCGGGCGGCTGCCCTTCAACCAACCGCTAAAGAACGCTGTCCACCGCAGGCATATGGCGAAGCAATGGGGCGTGCCCGAGCAAAATTTAATCAACGCGATGAATTCGAAGAACCCGGGCTATGCCGTGGGTATGATGGAACGGGCCCTAAAGGATGAAGTGAAAGCTTTCTTCTTTGTCTATGCCACGCATATCGATTTGCCTGACCAGTACAATCTGGTACGGCCGGCCATCACCAAGACCTTCAATGTGGTGCAAGAGATTTATCGTCATGCGCCCAACAACCTATACGCCGATGTGATCTTTCCGGCGGCCACTTGGGGCGAGGTGGAAGGTGTCTACATCAGCTCCGAAAGACGCATCAATCTTTGCCAGAAAGCCGCTGAGCCACCAGAGGGTTGCCGCCCGGATATGGATATGGTGATCGACAAGGCGAAAGAGATCGGCGAGCTGCTTGGCCTAGACATGAAGAAGGCCCTACCGTACGAGCGCAAGGAGGATGGATTTTATGATGCAGAAGAGGTGTTTCGCGATGTCGTCAAGGCCTCAGCTGGGACCGATACCGACCTGACTGGCATGCTGGAAGTGGAGAAACTGGACAAGTTGGGCTTGTATGAGCAATTGGAGGAATTACGCGGCATCCAGTGGCCGGCCCCTACCTACGAAATCGCCCAGAACGGAGGCGCCAAACGCCGGTATATGTCCCAGGAAGGGACTTGGCAGAGCAAGCCCTATGGTTACTTCCGCACCAGTGACGGCAAGGTTCACATGAAGCTTTGCAAGCAAGATTATTCCAAGCGGGAGGAGTTGACCAAGGAGTTGATGAGGTTCGGCCGTGAGGACGGGCTCTACACCATCGATCACATGGATTTGATCCAGGCGGCGCGAGATAACGCCTTGACGCCGGACATGCCTGATGAAGAGCATCGTGGCAAGAATTGGAAGGACGTGCCCAAGGACAAGTATCCCTATTGGTTTGGCCTTGGCGTGGTTTACGAACATTTCCACACCGCTAAATCTAACCGCAGCCCGACCACCCGGCGCCTGGTGCCGGTGATGTATGTGGAAATGCATCCTGACGACGCCAAGGATCTGGGCATCAAGGACGGCGACAAAGTGCGCGTTAGTACCCGGCGCGGCTCGCTGGAGGCGCGGGCTCAGGTCGGTACTAATTCATTGGTCAAGCCGAGCCGCAACAACGTCCCGCGCGGCTATATGTTCGGACCATGGAATCTTTCGGTCGCTGACAGTGCCGATCCGAAAAAGAACAAATGGCTGGCAAACGGCGTTACCAGCCGTGTCTGGGATCCAGTTTCTGGTCAGGTCGATTTTAAGAAGAGCGCAGCGAGGATCGAGAAAATCTAGCTAGCCGTAAGGATACCTGCTCGGCTCCGCCTCAACAATATAAACAGCCTCGGCGGTTCATGCCGCCCAGGCGTCTACGGTATATTTGCCTATGGACCGCAGAGATTTCCTTGCATCGCTCATCGCAATGGCGACATTAGCCCCGCGTGCTGCGGCAGCGGCGCGCAATCGGCCTTCATTACGATACCTGCGTCCACCTGGCTCTCTAAATGAAGATGACTTCCTGAAAACTTGCATCAATTGCAGCCAGTGTGCCGAGGTTTGCCCCAATCGCTGCATCAAATTCTTTGATGGTGAAAACGGCATCGCCTCCCATGGTACGCCCTATATTATCCCCCGGGAAAAAGCCTGTATCCTGTGTATGGAATGCGGCAAAGTCTGCCCGACTGGTGCGATCGGTGAGGTCGTGCGGAGCTTCAAGGCAATTGTCGAACAGGTTCAGATGGGGCATGCGGTAGTTGATAAACAGCTCTGCCTGTCCTATCAAGGCAAAACCTGCGGTGTCTGTTATCGGGCCTGTCCGCTACCAGACATCGCCATCCGGGTCGGCATGCTGGAACAGCCTCATGTGTTGGAGAAATGCGTCGGCTGCGGTCTTTGTGAACGTTCTTGCATCCAACTGCCGCAAGCGATCCGGATCAGGCCCAATCGTGGATAGTGATTGATGGGTATAACCAAGCCTCCGTTTATTTGGCAGCACTTGAACAAACTTCGCTGGCTCTGCCTAGTCTCAGTGTTTTCGATGCTCGTCCTGTTGCCATATTTGTATCTCTACCAAACCTATGTTGCCGCCCATGCCTACGATCTTTTGGCGCCCAACGAAAAGTGGATCTATGACGCGATGGAGGCCTTGACGCGACCTCTCATGGGCGATCCGGCGGAAGATCTGAGCGCGGTGAAGGGTAACACCTGGTCTGGCACCTTCTGGGGCTTCAGAATGTCTGATCCATTGGCCGTTGCCGCACAAGCGGCAGCGTCCTTGTCGTTGAATTTGCCGTTTGCCCTTACTGCTCTCCTTCCATTCATCTTGACGGCGCTACTGGGACGGTTTTTTTGCGGTTGGATTTGCCCGGCTACGCTGATTTATGAATTGAATTCCAATTTAGCGTCCTGGCTGAGGTTCATCGGCTTTCGAGCCGGCCGTCGGTACTTCGACAAGCGAATGAAATACGTCGTTCTGGCCGTCGGTCTTTTGCTGTCTGCCATGTCGGGATCCGTGCTGATCGCCAGCGCATATCCTCCAGCTATTCTGGGCCGAGAGATCTTCTACTTCGTCGCGCTGCAGGGCTTTGGCGTCGGCATGATCTTCTTTCTCGCAACCTTGCTGTTGGACGTGTTGGTGGCACGGCGGGCGTTCTGCCGCTATCTCTGCCCCGGTGGAGCGCTCTATTCTCTGATCGGCCGCTTTCGCATCTTACGAATCCGCCGCATCGCCGAAAACTGCAACAATTGTGCAAAGTGCAACGTGGCCTGTGAATTCGGGCTAGACCCGTTGCGCGACAACTTTGGCCAGGAATGTAACAATTGCGCCGCCTGCGTGGCGATCTGCCCGTCCGATGCCATGACTTTTAACTTGCGCCTATCCGATCTAGCCTATCAAGGGCCCGGCCATCTGGGCCGACCGCATCTTAGAGGCCAAGAGGCCGGAGGCGTGGAGAGGTGAACCGACGCGGCGTCAACAAGAACATCGCCACTAGCGTCGGTTTGTTCGCCTTTAGCAGATCGCAATGTACCGCCACGCACATGTTCGCGCTGATGGTTCAGCCTCCCGAACATAAATACCTGCGCCCGACCGGTGCCTTGAAAAATAATGCTGCTTTTGCGGCCGCATTCATCGGCTGTATCCTGTTCAGTGCCGAGTACCCGCACCCCATACGACCGATCTGGATTGTCGAGTGGCAGACAGAAAAGCGGGGCTCGGAGAAAGGTTCGGTTGGCTAACGATGTGGCGGTCATGCGCTATAAGGGCTGTGCTGGTGAGTTTGGCGGGGGCGATCTTTCTATCCCCAGCACACGCGCACCATGTGCTGGGACGGCCATCCTATGCATTGGGAGAAGATTCAAACACACCGCCGGCGCTAGAGATTGAAACTATTATCGGTGACTACGATATCAATTACATGGTCTTCCCAGCCTTCCCCAAGCCGGGCGCGCCCGGACGGATAAATCTCTACGTAAAACATGCGGGTACAGGCAAAACCTTTGACGGCAAAGTCACCTTCACGGTTCGCAACGACCATTGGTTCAATTGGCTGGGGGTCGACCCAGAGGAAGAGCAACTGGGTGTCCAGCGGATTGACGGGTTTGTCTATCACCAGAACTTCCAATTCTGGCGCCAGGGTAACTTTGTCATCAGCGCGGCATTTATCGCCGGTGACGAGACCTACATCATTGATTTTCCGTTGCGCGTCGGCGCACCCTCGCCCTGGGGTCCGATTAGCATTACCGTCGCCATTTTGGTCGTCGTCTTGGTCGGAGTGACGGTCATGCAACGGCGGCGCGTGCTGACTGGAAAAATTCGCGATACGCACCAACACAACGAATAATAATGACCAGCCATGCAGACCATCCCGGAGCGATGCCTATGACCCACCCCGGATTACCATGGGAATGGGCTTATCTGGTCTGGACCGTCATGGGGCTGTTGTATTTTTGGATGATTATCAGACCTAGCGTACAGCCGACACCAACTGGCCATCTAGCGATTGCCCGGATGCCGGTCCTGGGATCACTGATCCGCTATACGTCCGTCCGGCCAGCATTTTTAGTGGTGACGAAGCTTATATTCGTCACGATATTTCTGGTTATCATTGCGGCTGGGCTGTATGGAACGCCGTTCCCGGAGCGTAATGCAGCAACGATTTTGACGTGGAATTTATGGTGGACCGGCTTGGTGCTGCTGGTGGTCCTCACTGGCTCAGCCTGGTGTAGCATTTGCCCATGGAATACCTTGGCGAATTGGCTGGTCAAACGGAAGCTGTGGCGACGTGCCGGTTCGAACAGCAGCTTGAACCTGCGGCTTCCAAAATCGCTACGCACTGTCTGGCCTGCACTGTTTCTGCTTATCGCACTAACCTGGCTGGAACTCGGCGCCGGCGTGACTACCGATCCGTTTGCGACTGCCATATTGGCGCTGATGATGGTGGTCCTTGCCACAGCCTCGTTGGCAATCTTTGAACGCAATGGCTTTTGCAATTATTTTTGTCCGGTTGGCCGCACTGTGGGTTTCTACGCGCAATTGGCACCGATTGAGCTACGGCCGATCGATCCGGGGATCTGCGCCCGCTGCACCACTCTTGAATGCTATAACGGTTCCTCTGATGTCGATCCCTGTCCAACTCGGCTCGTGATGGGCCGTCTGAAGCAAAATACCTACTGCACCTCATGTGGCAATTGTGCTCGCTCATGCCACGATCAAAACGTCGCATGGCGGCTACGCAGTCCGAGCGCTGAGGCAATCCAAGATGCCCGGCCCCATTGGGATGAAGCTTGGTTCATAATTGCCCTCTTGGCGCTAACGGGATTTCATGGCCTCACCATGCTCTCAGACTGGCAAGCGGCCCTGGTCGAAGTTGCCCGGGCGTTGGGCACCGGCGAGCATTTACTGGTAAGTTTCACCGGCAGCCTGATCGCCGCGTTAGCGCTGCCGGCATTGGTCTATGGGATCTTTGTTTGGTTTGTTTGGCGCATCGGCCCTGCCAAGGAAAACTATCGAACTCTATTCTGCCGTTTTGCTTTTGTCGCCTTGCCGCTCGCGTTTGCTTATCATCTTGCCCATAACCTGAACCATTTGCTGAGAGAAGGTAGCGGCCTTTGGACGGTTTTGCAGAATCCATTAGGCATTGGAACATTGCCGGCCAGCATGGCTGAAAAACATATGCGAATGATGGAGATGATTGTTTCACCGGGGACGTTGCATGCAATCCAGGCACTGCTGTTGATCACAGGCGTGGTTGTTGCCAATCGGGTCATTCAGCGACGGTCCTATTCTTTGGCGACCGATAGCCCTTGGCAACGGCGCGCTATGGTGATGCAGATCTCGGCCTTCTCGTTTTTAGTCACCGCCTTCCACCTATGGCTACTGATGCAGCCGATGGCCATGCGCTTGTAGTTGGAGGCCTGGATGTCGAGCGATAAAAAAGGAACCCTAAACCGGCGCGACTTCTTCCGGAAAGGCATTAAAAGTGCAACCGAGGCTTCCGATCGTCGATCGCTTGAGTTGTCCCGACTTTGGTTTCGCCCGCCGTTTGCCATCGACGAACTGAGCTTCCTGGATCAATGCAGCCGTTGCGGCGATTGTCTACGCGTTTGTCTAACGGGCGTGATTATTCCGTTGCCCGAGAAATACGGAAGCCGGGCCAGCGGTACACCGGTGATGGATCTACTGAACAAGGCCTGCTCGCTGTGTGAGGACTGGCATTGCGTTCAGGTCTGCAAACCACGGGCGCTGCGAATCCCGGCTGCGGCTGATGACGGCGCAGATAGCAATCAGGATATTCCCCTTCGGCCCATGGCGACAGCGGCGGTCGATGTTGCCGCCTGTATACCTTATTTGGGGCCTGAATGTGGCGCCTGCGCCGATAGCTGCCCCGTCGAAGGGGCGCTAAAATGGGCTGGTGATAAACCGACCATAGACGTCAAGTATTGCGTTGGCTGCGGGCTTTGCAGGCAAGCCTGTGTCACTGACCCTAAATCAATTCGGATTTTGCCTTTCCGTGTGGATACTTAGGCAACGGTTGAATATGGTCCGCCACCTGAACCCACTATTTTACCTTCTTCTAATTGTTGCAGGCCAGCCCTTTGATGCCAATGCGACGGGCGGGTTTCTAGCCGGCGCCAGCAGTTCCTATCTTCGCGCCCATCAGAACGATGCAATCAAATGGCGACCGTGGAATACGCAAACATTGGCCCATGTAAAGCGATCCGAGAAACCAGTGTTTCTGTCCATCGGGTTTTCCGCTTGCCATTGGTGCCATGTGATGGCCCGTGAAACATTCTCAGATGCCAACGTGATCAAGACTTTGAACCGCGACTTTGTCCCGGTACTGGTCGATCAGGAGGAACGACCAGACATTTACCGCCATTACGAGGTGGTGATGCGCACGATGACGGGGACCAGCGGTGCGCCGGCAAATTTTATCCTAGCACCCGATTTAACACCAATCTTTGCTGCCGGTTTCCTGCCACCGAATCGCGATCGCGGGTTGCCTGGCCTGGCGAATATCCTGCGTAAATTCACCCGCGACTGGTCTGCCAATGCCGACGCTCTGCTCGCCAATGCGTCGTCTTTCTATGCCGACATGCTGAAACAGCCAAGTCCAGCTAACACCTCAGATTTTCAAGATCCGGCAAAGGCAGCCACGGCAGCCTGGACAGAGGCGTTTGATCGGCAATATGGCGGTTTTGGCCATGCACCGAAGTTTCCCAGCACGAACGTATTGTCGTTTCTATTGCGGCAAGCCAGCTGGCGCGGCGACAGAGAACTCATGCAAATGGTCTTTCTGAACCTGGACAGCATGGCGGCAGGGGGGCTGCGAGATCACGTTGGCGGTGCCTTTCATCGCTACAGCATCGATCGCTATTGGCAGGTACCGCATTTTGAGATCATGCTCAATGAAAACGCACTTCTTGCAAAACTGTATGTAGACGCTTGGCGGGCGGCGCCGGACGGTGCGCGCAAGGAACGCTACAACCTGATTGCACGGGGTATTCTGGATGCTTTGGCAGATCGCCTCCGGCTTGCGAACGGCGCCTTCGCCACCAGTCTCGACTCTATGACCAACGGTGTCGAGGGGGCCTACTACACTTGGTCGGCGGAAGAAATTCGCACGCTTCTGCCGGCACCCGAAGCGGATGCTTTCATTGCCGCCTTCCTCGACAGTCGCCATGGCTTGGTCGCCGGCCGAAGCGTACTTCGCCATCTCAGCGGCACCGACAATCTGAGCAAATCACTAAAACGCCATGGTCGGAATTTCCAACTCTTAGCCCAGGCGCGAAACCTTCGTGTATCGCCAAAACGGGACGAAAAGATTATAACCTCTTGGAACGCTATCGCCATAAGCGCCTATGCGCATGCCGCACAAGCCTTTGCCGACGTGCGCTATTTAGACATTGCGCGCAGCATCTGGTCGGGTCTGAATTTTTCCGACCTGGCATCAAACCCCTTAGTCCACAGCCGGTTGAACCAGGCCACGTCTGGAATAGTCTTTCTGGAAGATTTTGCTTTCCTGTCAGATGCGATGCTGGATCTTTATGAAGCCGATTTTCAAATCAAATGGCTCGATCGGGCGCGTCAACTAATCGTGATGATGATCGAAATGTACCAACCAGCGCCGGGTTCACTGTTTCAATCAACGGCGGTCGAGGCGTCGACGGGCCTGCCCACGTACGTGCCGCTGGCGGAAAACACCACACCATCCAGTAATGCAATGGCGATGTCGGCGATCTTGCGGCTCAGCCTGTTTGCTCCAGACGCTGGCTTTGCAGGTTCCGGCCAGAAAATCTTGCAACAGCTGAACGGGCCTCTGTTGAACGCGGCACCATTCACGGCCGGGATGCTCAACGTCTTGGCGTATGATCCAGATCAGGCCCATGAGATTGTCATTATCGGATCGCCGAAGCATCCGGAAACACGCATTTTGTTAGCCGAAATCAGAAAACGCCTGGTTCGCGGCAGTGTCGTCGCCCTGATACCTCCGGGTCCTGCATCCCTTAAGCGGAAGAAATGGTCGTTGTTGGCCGAGCGGCCACAGATCGACAATCTGCCGACCGCCTATGTCTGCAAGAAAAAGATCTGCAACTGGCCTGTGAATACGAAAGCCGCTTTGGTCGAGCAATTGCAGCCGCTAATCGCGATGCAGTGACCATCATAAATGGCCCGGTCAGGCCCGGCGCTTCATGCGGAGCACTGGTCTAATCTACGGCAGCGAGGCCGGCTAGGGTTTCGTGATGTTCGCGATGCTCCGGCGGAGCCAATTTGAGCAGGGATTTTAGGGTGATCGATCACCTTACCCCATAACAACGAACAAAAATGAGGCAGATCCTCCATTAGGAAACAGGCTAAACAGTCCAAAATGTTTTGATGATGGACAAGACTATTTTTACTCCGCCGTTGACAATTATTACTGTAGTGTGACAATTCGCTTTCGATGGTGCCCAAAAAATACGTAAAGGGCTGGTGGCGATATGGATGCTCGTGCATTAAGGTCCGCTGCACTCGGCATTATTGCGATTGCGCGCCAATTCGGCGTCCGTATTACTGCGGATACCATCGATAGCGCAATTGAACGAGGCACCCTCAAAAACCCAAACCAACTCGAAAATGCTCTATCCGCTTTAGGCATGGCAACACAGCTCAGACGTATAAATCCAAAAGATCTTCAAAATAAGTCCTATTATTATCCTTGCGTGGCCTTGTTTAAGGACGGCACTTCCAGAATTGTTACAAATCACACAACGGGTAAAGACCAGTTACCGGCGTTCATTTGTATTGATCCGTTGGATCCTAGTTCCACCGCTGAAACAATAAGTGAAAACGAATTTCTAGCGGCTTGGTCGGGACTTGTATTCCTGGTCTCCAAACGTACCGGTCAGCAAGCCCAAGACCGATTTTTCGACTGGCATTGGTTTCTACCTGAATTATTCAGATACAGGTGGCTTCTACTCATAACTACATTAATTTCTATAATAATTCATTTAATAGGTCTTGCTCCGATTGTATTTATACAAATATCACTAGATAAAGTCTTGGGATATAGTGCAACATCTACATTGTATATTTTGACAGCTGCAGTAATTTTGGCGATACTTTTTGGTGGAATATTAAATTATTCAAGAGATTACACGATTAATTTTATTTCTACATCGGTGGAGGCGCGACTTTCAGGTGATTTATTTGACAAGATAGTTGCCCTTCCAGCTCAAATATTTCAGACAACGCCCGCCAACGAACTTGAAAGTACGATGCAAGCTGCTTCAGGCTTTCGAGTATTCGTATCTCGCCAAATTCTCACCAATCTTTTTGACGCTATCGGTATCCTGATCTTTACACCAATACTGATCGGCTACAGCCCGATCCTGGCGCTCGTTGCGATTAGTTTTGCCGTATTGAGCGGTCTCTTATCTCTTTATGGAAAAATGAGAGAACGTGATCTGGGCAGAGATATTAATCAAGCAGAAGGTGCTAGAATACGTACAATGCGGGAAAGTATCACTGGCATTGAAACTATTAAGATATTTTCACTTGAGAATGTTCAGCGCAGAGATTGGAGGCAGATTTCTTCTAAAACAATCAATAAAAATATAAAAAGATCAATTTTAAATAATATTATTGGAAGTATTAATTCGACATTGCAGCAATCCATGACTATTTGCCTGGTATTTGTTGGCGTTATTTTAGTTATGGAAGGAAATCTTTCTGCTGGCGCAATTATATCTTGTAACATGCTTGGGGGGCGGATCACTGCCCCCATGCGACAATTAATTACATTTTTTGCTGACCTCGAGGGATTTCGCCGTAATTTAGAACTGGTTGCTAAAACTTGGAATGGTTCATCCGAACGCGGCACAACCGGTTCTCAACATGTAATTAGAGGCGAATTCGCTTTCCGGGACGTGACCGTTAATTTTAATAACAAAAAGGCCCTTGATGAGCTGACATTAACGATTCCAGCGCGTGGTAAAGTGGCAATTATCGGACCCTCTGCCGCTGGTAAAACCACGATGCTTCGAATGATCCAGGGATTGCTGTATCCTAATACTGGCGTCATGGAAGTCGACGGTCGGAATTTTCGAAGTCTGGATATAAATAATTATCGTAATCAGGTAGCCACGGTTGATTCAAACTCAGTCTTTTTTACCTGTTCCATTGAGGAAAATTTACGGGCTGTAAAGCCAAATGTAAGTGATCGTGAACTGGAGGAAGCCTTGTACCTTTCCGGGCTTTCTCCGATGCTTAAGGACCTACCAGACGGACTAAGCACTGAAATTAGCCAAAATGGAGCACCCCTCTCCCAAGGTACCCGCACTTGTCTTGCCATTGCGAGGTGCCTTATTTCGCAACCACGCGTACTGTTGTTGGATGAGGCGTTGACTACTTTGGATAAATCGTCACAGGTTTGGATTCTCGATAAACTTGACGAAGTTTCGCGTGGAAAGACTTTAATTATGGCTACACATGATCTGCGCTTTACGGCAGAGTTCGACACCATAATCGTTTTGGAAAACGGTATGCTTATGGGGCAGGGAAAGCATGATGAATTACTAGTAAATTGCCCGCTTTATAAACAATTATGGAATTTAGACCTATCACTAAGCCAAACTAAAATGGTCGATGCGCCACATAACAAAAAACCGAGATCTACATAATGTCGGACGACCGGACCTTAACTGGCGGAGAGTACCTTTTTAGAGAAGGTGAGAGTGCCGACTATGGTTACGTTGTAAAAACCGGTACAATTGAAATTGTGAAGTCAGGTATAGATGGAGAAATGATCCTTGCTGAATTGGAAGCTGGAAGCCTTTTTGGAGAAATGGCATTAATTGACGGAAACCCTCGTAGTGCCGGCGCCCGAGCAAAAGTAGACAGTAGCGTTAACGAAATACGCTCAGATACATTTGATGAGTATATCCGCAACAACACTGATGCGGCATTGCGGCTAATGAAAACGTTAGCCGGGCAATTAAGGACTGCAAATAATGAACTCGCACATGTGAATCATAACCTCGAAATAGAGACCACGCTCCAAGATACAGATAGTTCTGGTGAACGATATAGTGATAGTGAAATTGAGGATACTGATGCGATTTACGACAGACCGCCCTCTCAGTTAGTTATGTATATCTCAGTTTTAGTATTTTTATTATTTATTGGATCTCTTCTTTTTTCTTATTTCACTCATATTGACACGACAGTTTCAGCTCGTGGAAAATTTACGACCAAAACACCAAATGTATCGGTTCAGGCCACTGCAAATTCTGTTGTCAAGGCGCTTTTCATTGAACGTGGTCAGCTAATTAAGGCGGGCCAAATCATAGCATTACTGGATGATACCATCCCAAAAACAAATCTTAAAAGAAACAAAGAAAAATTAAAGGTTGTAGAGGGACGGCTTGCCAGAATTCGTTGGGAGAACAAGATCCTTAACCAGGGCGGGTCTTTAGCTGATAATATTAATCTTGATGCGTTGAATCACGACATTCTTACAAAAAGGCTTTTAGAATATCGATCAAGAATACGATCTTTTTCATCAAAAAAAAATAAACTGAAGCAGGAAATAAAGTCAAACAGGAAAACAGTGGAAATTGTTGAGGAGAAAAAATCTCTTAAAGCAAAGCTTGAAGATGTACAAAAGGGACTTTATGAACGAAAGATTGGATCTCTACTCAAATATTTGACGGCTATGGATGCAACTTTAAGCGCTAGACAAAGCGCACTAGTCGTGCGCAATAGTTTAAAAACATTTAAGTCGGAACTGAACTCAATAAGGGCCGATGAAAAAGCATTTGTAGCTCAATGGGCATCAAGTCTAGCAGAAAAGATAGCGGCTGATGAAGAGTCGCGTTTGGAACTAATTCAGGAAAATGTTATGGCGCGTCAGCAGGTTAAAAATGTAGAGGTGCGCGCACCTACCACAGGAATTATACTAGACCTACCGAAGGTTTCTGAAGGCTCAATTGTTCGAGAGGGTGATGAGATCCTAACTCTCGTGCAAATAAATCAGCCGCTATCTCTTGAAGTAGATATCGACCCTCGAGACGTTAGTGATACTAAGGTAGGGATGTTCGTTTCAGTCAAATTGGATGCTTTACCCTTCCAAAAATATGGTGATCTTAAGGGTAGTCTTGCGTTTCTTTCTCAGGACACCTTTACTGAATCTTTAAGCGGAGAAAAAGGAGCTTTCTACCGGGGCCGGATTGAAATTTTATCGAATCAATTACAAAAGCTGCCGCCGGAATTCCAGCTTACCCAAGGGATGTTGGCAAGTGCCGATATTCTAGCTGGCGAACGTAATCTAATTACTTACTTCACATTTCCTATCACCCGCGCGTTCGAGGATGCCTTCCGAGAACCTGATTAAAGCCAAAGTGGTCTTCTCCCAATGAATTGGTCAACCGTTACTATTGGGAAATGGAGGACTACAGATGGCAAAAAAGCGACACAAGCCTGAAGAGATTGTCACGAAGTTGCGACAGATTGATATTCTTATCGGGCAAGGCATGGCGCGTATCGATACGATCAGGGAAGTGCGCATTGTCGAGCGGACTTATCTCCTGATCAGCTCTTAGCTCTTCGCTGGCGTATTGAAGCACCTGACCGTGCTGTTTGACCGCCGCCAGCACAAACTCCCGATCGGCTCTTAGGAGTATTGGGTTTTGTGCCTAACATTTTCAAACATCTATGACGTCCTCCGTCTCAAAGCACCCCATCGCCCTGATTGTAGATTACTTGAGACAATTATTTTTATTGATCGTCACCCCTGTGTACAGCTTACCGTTATCGATTGACACCTGCATGTCATGGTCTCGGTTAAGGTAGTCCCTGAAGGCATGGACGAGAAAAGGGTTGTCTTCGAACGAGACACCGATCCCCCTAATCTTACCATTATTGGCGATATGGTGCGTCGCCTTCTGCTTCCGACAATCCGTCCCTCGACCGACGCTACTCAAGCCGAGGCACGCATTCACTTCCTTGTCATTGTGGACGTCTCGGAAGACTTCGTCGAACCAGTAGAACGGTTTGGTTGAGAATACGATGGTTTTATTTTCGACGAAAATTGCGTACGAGTCGCCATCTTCATCGACGTATATTCTGTAGTCCTCGCCATCGAACCTGAACTTCTGCTCTTCCGCCACGCATGCACTTCTTGAGGGCGCATCAGGCCTCCCGCCCGGGCCTTTACGGCTCTCTCGCACTGGTGCGGACTCTGGGTTCTCAACAGATTTTTCGATGTTCGCCTGCCTTATGGACCGCTCAATCTTCGCTATACTTTTGGCAGCGTTTTCAATTTCATTGAAAGATGTATCGAATGCGGCTGCAAGTTCCTGCGCATCTCGGCCATGACCCATTTCACAACGCTCAAAGACCCAGTCACCGTCGGTATCCGCATACCATTTTATAAAATGCATTTTCCCGTTCACGGCTTCCATAATTGCTAGTTGTTTGAGATCCAGCTTGGTTTTTTCCGGGAAAATTGCCACACCACAAAAGGTTTTAACGGTTTGAGCTTTTATTCTGGTTTGCCGTGCGACGATGATTGCTTGGAGGCCATCTTTCTCAATCTTGATTGCTCTCTTGACTGCCCTTCCGGGTTTAACGACATCAACAACATAACCCTGAAGCGCCAGAGCGCCGGAAAGCTCCTTAAGCGTTGCTGATTGGGCGTTTCCGGTGATTGAAGTAAGCGATAGAAGTGATACAGCTATTGCGAAAAGCTTCTTCGGCATTGATGGATTCATGCTGACTCTCCAATTTTAGACCAGTTGAACGCAACAAGGTCCAACGCATCCTGTGAGGAAAACAGAATGTCAGCACAAAATGGCGCCAGTTCGACGACACTTTGATCAAACCGATAAATTTTAAGGAACTTCTGCCTTAATTAGTGCCAATCGTCGTATTTTCTACCGTTTAATGTAGAGCCCGCTCTTATCGAACAGGCAATCCATCTGAAAATGCAGGACTAGCGGATGGAACCAGTGAACAGCATCTAATTTCCTGCTCACCGGACTATTCCATCAGTTGGTGATCTTAGCCACCGTAAAGCCCGATTTAACTCCACGGCCTTTAGCACGTTTGATCACATAGCCCTTCCGGCCCAAATTGATCAATTTATCCTTCTCGAGCCCTTTCATAGCGGCAAGAAGCTTCTCAGCTACCGGATCGGGTTTCTCTGCAGGGGACAGCTTCTCTTGCTGTTTAAGCCATTCCTTGAAGGCCTTGTTGGCTATGCCTTTGCCAAGTGAATTTCGAAGTGCGTTCAGTTTGCGTAGCTGGCCTTTGGTGAGGGATTTATCATTCACGGCGTTAATTTCCTTATAATTCTATTTTCATTCTGAACCGGTTAAATATAACTATAAACAGGTTTTTAAGATACTAGAAATCTATTGGCCCTAAATTGCAAAAATTTATTGAGGTTTTAGAAACTGCTGCCGTCATTATAGAAAAACACCATCTACACCTCATTTCGCCTTGTATGGCTCCACTACGGCTCTATAGAGTCTATTCTAGCTAGAACCTTAAGGACGTGGACGCATTCAAGACTGCACTGCCTGAACGCTATCCAAATCTGGAGTTCTAATATTACTAAAGGAAATCAAGTAGGGGGGCCACCGTGATTTGATATGGCTATGCGTCACTGGTACGCCATCCTAACGGTCTTCACAGTCCTTCCAGCAATTGCCGTGGCTATTTGGCCAGCAATGAATTGGGCTGATCCAACAGGTGATAAATTGACCGAGATTCCCCTAATCAAAGCCCAATCGGGACCCGTGAAACAAAGGCCTCCCGACCTGGGTGGCCAGCCAATTCCCTACCAAGACATGCTGGTATTTGGGCTTCTAGAATTGATACCACCACCGCTGCCAAAGGTGACGTTAGCACCACTACCGGAAGAACCGATCATATCACCAAAACGATTTGCCTTGGCGATTGAAGAACCGGTGCAGCCAGATGAACAGTTATCATGGGTCAGAGATTTGAAAGTCGGTGAAATCCAAAAGGAGTTTCATGGCATTAGACAGGCGGTTTTGGCTAAGTCTGATCTATGAACCTTCAGTAAGATTTTAACTTGCAGTCCCCGTGCTGAAGCATCATATATCTGGGACGACATCAAGAGAGGGCTGACGCGCCCCGCCAACCTGCAGCTCGTGCAAGGTGGTTTCCCAAATAGGGAGATGTGGCTCAAATGAGCAATATCGAGCGTTAGCCCTCCGCAGGTAACCGTAGGAGGGTTTCTTATGTCCGCAAAGATCATTGAGCTTCCGGTCGACAAGGCTATACGCGTCATTCCGGAAATACCCCGAAAGCGGGTTTTTTATCTAGAAACCACGACTATTCCGCGGGACCGGGTCTGTCTTGGTGCACAGAGTATTGGGTGAAACGCATTCAACGTGGCACCGCATGGGAAATCTATTGCACCAATCCAGAGGAGACAGGCCGGCAACGCTTGTTGATGGGTGAATACAGCCCTGAAAGCCTGCGAGAATATTTTGATGACGTAGGGTTTGAGATGGAGGATTGGCTTTGGTGGGAAATGGGCTGGCGACCCTCTTACAGCGCAGATATCGAGGACTTTGGTTGGCATTATTTTCAGAAGCATCCGGAATTATTTTGCGCCATTTGCGGAGATATGATGCGCCACAATCCGTTAAAAATACACGAATGCGAGGACGAGGAACGTTAGGCCGGAGAAAGGGCGCGGGAGTTATCCACGATCAGCGCCCGCAGCGCTACTAACATATCGGTCAACATAAATTCGGCTCATTTCGGCGGCCCCGCTATCTGGTCAATCCAGGCTGGTGGCTTTGCGCCCCGCCCTCACCGGCGGTTTGCCCTTTTTGAATTGCCCTCACGGAAATATACCGCGATGGGTACCCGTTTCCCCTAATTCGCCTTTAGGATATGGACAATCCAGTTAAGGAACCGTGAACTGATGCTCCAGTAGCCCTATTTAGCGGTCCGCAGACGGTCGATCGCAGCCTTGAGACCGTCTCGTTCCTTGCTGTTTTCG